>Ga0153915_10006350_pt1 | contig 11071 bp, 13 predicted proteins | sample Opewatmetagenome_2_FD_107003 | JGI IMG/M metagenome (GOLD analysis project Ga0153915, IMG submission 107003) | Freshwater wetland microbial communities from Ohio, USA - Open water 3 Core 3 Depth 3 metaG | ecosystem: Environmental > Aquatic > Freshwater > Wetlands | place: USA: Ohio, Lake Erie...
AATCCCGCGATCGGTGAGCAGCATTCCGGTCGCGCGCGCGAATTCCGTCAGCGCGCGCCGGTACTCGGTCAGCGCGGAGATCTCGGTGAGCTGCGCCTGCTCGAGGTCGTTCTGCCGCGTCAGCACGAGGAAATTCGTGCTCGTGCCGGCGGCGAAGCGATCCTGTTCCGCCTGCAGCTGCGTGTTCGCGGCAACGAGACCCGCGCGCGCGGCCTGCACACGGCTCTTCGCCGTCTCGAGCGCACTTGCCGAGTCGAGCACATCGACGGCAATGCGATCGCGCTGCTGCGCCAGCAGGAGCACGGTCTGCCGCTGCTGCGCCTGGGCGGCGCCGTAATCGCCCTTCGCCGAGCGCCGGCCGAGCGGCACGTCCACCGACACGCCAATCGACGCGTCCGGAAATCGCTGATCGGCCAGCGCGTGATAGGACGTGCCCAGCCCGCCTCCGAGAATCTCCGGAAACGGCGTGATCACGCCTGGAAACGTCACGGTTTCCGGGTTGTGCGTGCCGCCGAGGCCGTGCGCCGTGTACGACGCGACGAGATCGACTTGCGGGCGCAGCGCGTCTTTCGCCAGACTCGTCCGCGCCTCCGCCGCCGACACGTCCGCGCCAAGCGCCGCCAGCTCGGGACGATGCGTCATGGCATCGGCGAGCCCTCGCTGCACGTCGACGGGCCTGTCGTCGACGTCCGGCGGGTTGGTGGGGACCAGCGTCTGCGACCAGATCGGATCGGCCGGGTCGTCGGTCATCAGCAGCTTGAGCGTGCGTTCGGCGCGGGCGGCCTTTTCCTGTGCGGCGAAAAAATCGCCACGGCGCCGCTCGACTTCCGCCACCGGCTGCGCGATGTCGAGGGCAGCCGCCGTCCTCGCATCGATGCGCGCCTGCGTGTCCGCGCGCTGGCTTTCGGCGAGCATGATGCTGTCGCGCCGCACGTCAACCTCGCGCAGGGCCGCCACGAGCGACCAGTACGCCTGCTCGACAGCCGCCACGACGTTCTGAACGCTCCGTTGCAGTGTCGCGTGGCTCTTCTCGCGGTCGAGCGCCGTGACCCTGAGCTCCGTGCGCGCAGAATCAATCCTGCGATTCCGGAACAGCGGCTGCCGCACCTGCACGCCGAGCGACGTGATATACGCCGGTGCGAACAACGTGAAGAAGCTGTCGGTCATGTAGCGCGCAACCGACGCGGACGCCGCGGCCGTCGCGCCGCTCTTGAACAGGCGGCTCACCGAGACGGACGAGGAGAAGTCGGTGTTCGAGGGAGTCACTTCTCCCTCAGGCGCGCCGGAGAAGAGCGTCGTGATCGGATCGCGGTGGTGGTGCTCGGTGGCGTCAGCCTTCAGCCGGAGGTCGTAGTTGCCGAGGGCCGTCAGCTCGCGGTTCTCGGCCGCGCTCACCACCTCGCGCTCGATCCGGATGTCGAGATTACGCTGCAGCGCACGCGCGGTCGCGTCCACCAGGGTCAGCGATTGCGGAGCTTGCGGAGGCTGCTGCGCCTCGGCGATCGACGCGGCACACACGGCCGCCATCACCGCCACACCAATCCTCATCGTCGTCACGGAACCTCCTCGGGGTCTGGGACTGTACGACGAAGATGGTAGCCGAAGCCACGTCCAGCGGTAACCGCGGCACACGCAGCGTGGTGCTGCGGTTATCGCGGCGTCACTCGCCCAGGTGCCACATGCGATCGACGGTCGCTTTGATCACAAGAATCGAAAGAGCGGCGAACGCCATCGCCGAAAACGCCACGAGATAGGTGCTGAACATGCCCCGGACCGGAGCAAGGCACATGCCTGGACTTTTGTGCGGGAGTTGCCGAGATGGCGGACAACGACAACCGCCATCTCGACACGTTCGCCGAATTTCCGGCGGGACGGCTACATCACGGTCACTTGGCGTGGAGCGCGACGGTCGCGGCGTGGTGCTCCCATTCGAGCCGCAGTTCGCCAGCGCCGCCGCCTTTATCGGTGAGCGTGTATTTCAACGTTTCCACCAGCTGCGCCGGCTTGCTCATCGCCATCTTCACGCGGCCCAGGTCGGCCGACGCGCTGTACGTCAGGCCCCACTGCCCGACCTGCTTGCTGACGATCAACTCCCACGCGTCGGGATCCTTCACCCACACATACAACGTGTACGTGCCAGGCGGCACCGTCAGGCCGTCGACGTCGAGCGCGCCTTCGGTCTTGAAGGTGGTGGCCGCGTTGGCGCCCGCACGCCATGCAGGATACGTCGGGTCGCGCGACAGCAATCCGCCGTCGCCGAAGATCCTGCGTCCGCGCACGGACGGCGCGGAGTACTGAACGCTGACGGACTTTCCACCAATGGTCGCCGTGGCCCGTGCCGGCGGACTTTGCGCGAATGCCGCGCTCGCGACGCCAAGTGCGAGCGCCGCAGCTGCTATTTGTCTCCGCATTTGCCCCCCGGGCAGCGATTGTTGTCGCAGACGTACTCGAACAGGCCGATCTTGTCCCACTCCGGCTTCGCGAGGATCTCGAACTCCTGCGACCACGGCTTCGTGAAGATCTTCGGATCGTCGATCGTGATCTCGTACGACAGCGCCGTCCTGCTCTTCCAGCGCATGCGCTCGATCGTGTGGAGCGCGTCGCTGTGCATCCGGAATTCCTTCGGGTTCGTGTAGTAGTAGTCGTCGAGCTGCCATCGCTTGAAGTTCGTCGAGTCGATGACGAGCGTGTCGCCTTCCCAGCGGCCGACCGGATCGCCGTCATACATCGGATCCATGCTCGTCCGGTGCGGCCGGCCATCGAGCGGCACGATGCGCGTATTGCGCTGGAACTCGTGGACGATGACGAGGTGGTTCTTCGTCTGGAACAACTGCATGGCGTTGCCGGACAGGATGCTGCCGGGGAATCCGGCCGGCAGGCAGAAGTCGCGCGGCTCGTCGTGTCGAGGATCGCCGGTGCGCGGCTCGATGAAGTTCTCGCCGCCCGGCTTGAACGGCGCGAAGTTCTTCTTGTCGAACACGGTCGCGGCCGAGCGGCCGCGCTCCTGGCCCGGCAGATACGTGGGCCATTGATACGTGCCGGTGAAATCGGGTTTGCCGTCAGCGGTCCGCGGCGGCGTGAACGACGGCGCGTTCTGCGCGAACACGATTGCGCCAAGCGAACATGCGGCCGTCAACGCAATCACAACAAGTTTCATGTGCATCTCCAGACGTAGTGCAGGTCTTCAGGCCTGCCGTGATGGCAGACCTAAAGGTCTGCACTACTGCTGCGACGGGGGTGCCGCGGTGAACACGTTGCGGCCGTCTGGGTACGTCACTTTCTGTCCGAAGCCATTATTCGAGGCGTCCTTCGCGCGGAAGCCTTCGACGACCACTTCAGAGCCGATCTTCAGGGTTTCCCTGGTGATGCCGCGACGCATGAGCTGTCCCGGCGCGCCGCCGGAGAACGCCCAGTTCGTGACGCTGCCGTCGGGGTTCTTCACGTCGATGAAGAACCAGATGTGCGGGTTCTGCCACTCGACCTTCGTGATCGTCCCGGTGACCTTCACGGGCTTGGTGTCGTCGAACTCCGCCGCGAACGAATGATGCGCGGCGACACGGACGCCGCCAGCCAGCAGCATCACAACGGCAATCAACGTAAGAAGTGTTTGCTTCATTACTTCTCCCCTTCGTCCGGATCCTGCGCGGACGGCGCTTTCACGATGCCCTTCGCGGCGGCGGCCCTGATCTCGGCTTCTTCGGCGCGCGCGGCCGTGAGGATGTTGTGCAGGCCGTAGTTGCCCTCGTGGCACGCGTATTCGAACGGCCCCTGCTCGTCCGGCACCTTCGTCAGGTTCATCGCGAACGTCCACGGCTTCGCCCACGTGTGCGGATCGTCGAAGGTCACCGACCACTCGACGGTGTTCGGGCCGAGCGGCGTGAAGTGCTCGACGAGCGTCAGGTGCTCGCTCGATCCGCGATACGCCGTCTTGTCCGTGAAGTTCGTCGTCTCGACGACGAGCGTGTTTCCCTCGAAGTGGCCGCGCGCGTCGCCGAGGTACCGGCGGATTTTGCCGTTCAAATGCGGCACGGGACCGAGCGGAATGATCCGCGTCTCGTTCACCATTTCGTACTTGATGACGACGTAGCTGGGGCCCTGGAGAATCTGATACGAGTTGCCGTAGATCGCCGGCATCATCGATCCGGGAATGCCGCGCGTGATGCACCGGTCGTACATGCTGCGATCTTCGGGGCCGTCGGCCGGACCGTGGGCGCTGCGCGCACGCGCGCGCGCGGCATTGCGGGCGTTGGCCTCGTCGGTCGCCGGCGGCACGTGGCCGTCGGGCGGATCCGTGACGAGCCAGGCGCGGCTGTTCGCCGCGCGATAGTTTTCGAACCAGTGCAGCGGGCTCGTCGCGCCGGGAAATTCGCTCAGCGTCGGCGTGCGCTCGACCGTCTGCGTCTGCCGCTCCCTGACCATGGCGGCGAGCTGTTCGGGCGTGATGTCTTCGAGCCGCTTGGCGTCGAACTGCGCGGGACGCTCGAAGGGAATGCCGCTCTCGTCGCTGTTGGTATACGCGCCGGCGATCTGCGGATCGCCCCACGCCGTTTTCGGCGGGACATATCCTTTAATGATCTTCGCCTCCGGCCGCAGCCTGGCCGGCAGATCGCTCTGGTTGATCGGCGCCGCGGTGCGCACCGTGCCCTTTTGCTGCTGCGCGTGAACCGCAGTCGCGCACGCCATCGCCAGAACGCCGGCCGTCAGCAGATATCGCCTGGTCATCGCGGCATTTCCTCCAAACGCGTGAATTATAACGGGAGACGCTTCGCTTATGCGTGGACGCCGGGCGCTTCGTGGCCCGTGCGGGCCACGTATTCGACGTACGACCCCGGATACGCATGCGGGGTCGGGTCCGTGCCGGTTTCGCCGCCCAATTCGAGCACGCGGTTGCTCAGACCGCGCAGGAACTCGCGGTCGTGCGACACGAACAGCATCGTCCCCTCGAAGTTCTTGAGGGCCTCGATGAGCATTTCCTTCGTCGCCAGATCGAGGTGATTGGTCGGCTCGTCGAGGACGAGGAAGTTGGGCGGGTGCAGCAGCATACGCGCCATCACGAGGCGCGTCTTTTCGCCGCCGGACAGCGACCGGATCTTCTTGTCGGTCTCGTCCTGCGAGAACTGGAAAGCGCCCGCAAGGTTTCGCAGCGCCCCAATCGATTCGTGCGGGAAATCCTTCTCCAGCTGTTCTTCAATGGTGAGATCGGCGTCGAGCACGTCGAGCGCCTGCTGCGAGAAGTAGCCCATGTGGAGGCTGGCACCGAGCTTGATGGTGCCGGAGTCGGGCTCGAGCACTCCGGCGACCATCTTCAACAGCGTGGATTTGCCGGCGCCGTTCTTGCCCATCACGCACCAGCGCTCGCCGCGTTGAATCGTCAGGTTGAGATCGGCGTGCACGACGCGCTTGCCGTAGGCCTTGGCAACATGCTCCAGCGTCGCGACGATGTCGCCTGAGCGCGGAGGCTGGCGAAAGTCGAACTTGACGACCTTGCGCTTCTTCGGCAGCTCGATTTTCTCGATCTTCTCCAGCGCCTTGACGCGGCTCTGCACCTGCGCGGCCTTGGCGGCGTGCGCGGCGAACCGCTCGATGAAGCGCTGCTCTTTCGCGAGCATCGCCTGCTGGCGCGCGTACGCGGCCTCGCGGTTGGCCTCGCGAATCGCGCGCTCGCGCTCGTAGAAGTCGTAGTTGCCCGAGTAGGTCGTGATCTCGCCGCCGTCGATCTCCGCGATTTTCGAGACGATGCGGTTCATGAACTCGCGATCGTGCGACGTCATGAGCAGCGCGCCGGTGCGCTCGCGGAGAAACGCCTCGAGCCAGATGATGGACTCGATGTCGAGGTGGTTCGTCGGCTCGTCCATCAGCAGCACTTCGGGGTTACCGAGGAGCACGCGCGCCATCGCGACGCGCATCTTCCAGCCGCCCGACAGCGCGCCGACATCGCCGTCGATCCGCTCGTCGTCGAATCCGAGGCCGTGGAGAATTTCGCGCGTGCGCGCTTCGATGGCGTAGCCGCCGAGATGGTCGTACTCCTCCTGCACGTCGCCGAAGCGCGTGAGGATCCTGTCCATCTGATCGGCTTTGTCCGGATCGGACATCGCGTGCTGCAGATGCTCGAGCTCGTGGTGCAGCTCGCCCAGGCGTCCGCTGCCGGCAATCGCTTCGTCGAGGACCGACCGTCCGGACATCTCCTCGACGTCCTGCCGGAAGTACCCGATCGTCAGCTTCTTCGGCACCGACACCTCGCCGTCGTCCGGCACTTCTTCGCCGACAATCATCCGGAAGAGCGTCGTCTTGCCGGAGCCGTTCGGACCGACGAGGCCGACCTTCTCGTTGGGGTTGAGCTGGAACGAGGCGTCTACGAAGAGAACCTGGCGTCCGTACTGCTTGCTGATTTTTGAAAACGAGATCACTTGGGCCGGTATTCAGGATACGTCGACTCGCGTCCGCCGCGAAGCGCGTCTTCCGGAATACCGAATTCCCGGGCGGCGTCCTTCAGCCACGTGTTCGTGCCCGGCAGGTGATGCGGGACATATCCGTCCGGCCGGCCGGGAATCTCGTCGACGCTTTCGGCCGACACGCTGTCGAGCTGCTGCGTGAGACTCTTGCGCCAGTTTGTACTGCGGACGAACGGCTCTTCGAGATAGATCGGATCGTACACCACGCTCACAATCGTCAGCACGTCGTCGTGGCGGACGATGTGCTCCGTCATGGTGACGCGATCGCTCGCCGGGACGCCGTTGCGCTGGATCCAGCCGGCCTTCACGTGCGTGGTCTCGACCGTCAGCATCGCGCCGTCCCAGTGGCCCGTCGAGAATCCCTCCTAGGTGTGCGCGGCATACTCGGGTGGATGCGCGCGGCCGTCCATCCAGATCATCCGCGTCGTGCTGCCGCCGGCGCCGGCTCGATAAACCTTGTAGGCGATGAGCTGCTGCGTGTCGTCGTTCATGACTTTCGAGATGCGCATGCCGCCGCCGCCCCGCGCCCAGTAGGCAGCAGGCGCGAAGATCGTCTGATGTTCCTTCAGCGTGTTGATCGCCGCGTCCCACGAATCGGCGCGGAGGCGGGCGGCGTCGTTGATCGGAAGCCCGGTGTAGTCGCCGACGCGCGGACCGCCGCCGATGGCGTCGTTGCGATGGTTGACGTCTTCATGCAGGAGATTGGCCCACTCGCCGGAGATGTCGTTCTGCGCGAACGCAGACGACCCGGCGAATGTGGCGGCGACAACAACGGACGCGACGAGACGCATGACGCCTCCGTACGTAGCGTCCGGCTTCAGCCGGACGACGCTAGCGCTTTACCGGTGTTCCGTACACGTCGATGCGGCCGACATTCACGAATCCGCCCCAGCCGTGGCCGCTTCCCGGCATCAGATCCGCGAAGCCAATCTCGTCGACCTTGCTCAGATCCGGCTTCTCGACCCAGCGGGCGAGTTCCGGCGCTTTCGATCGGTCGGCATGCACCGTCGTCACGGTGTTGATGTCGAGCTTCAGCCACCGGACCGACGCAATCGAAAACTCCGTCTCGATGAAGTTTTCAGTCGTGCCGTCGCCGTCCGTGTGGTCGCCGACGAGCCACGTGCCGTCCGCGAGCTTCAGCACCGGCCGGACGACGTGAAATCCAGCGGAGCGGGTCTGCCAGCGAATCTTCGCGCGGCCGGTGAGATCGACGTAGTTGTTCTTGTCGCGCAGCGTCGCCGCCACCGGGCCGTTGCAGATGCCCGTCCACAGGTTCGGCGGATCCTGCCGCGTATTCGGCGTCGTCGGCGCAATCTGGATTTCCTTCGACGTCGATCCGTACAGCTTCAGCTCGAGATTCGGATTCGTCAGGACGTCGTTGTCGACGTTGCGTTCGAGGCCCGTCTGCTTCCAGGTTTCGGTGAAGAACAGCGGAGGCAGCCGCCCCGCGCTGGGTGTCTGCGGCCTCGGTGCCGGTTGCTGTGCGAGCATGCCGGCCGCCAGAAAGATCCACACAAGCAACATCGCTGCCCCCTGTAAACTGAACTCGTGCCGCGCACATTCTACGCCGTCTTTCTGGCCTGCGCCGCATTGATATGCGCCAGAATCGCCGCACCGCGTGCCGCCGAGGAAGGCGCGCTGAGCGGCACGTTTACGGACTGGTCGCGGCATCCGGCCATCGCGTACAGCTCGCACCCGACGACGGATCCCGTGGCGGAACTAGGGCGTCAGGTCTTCGAGGGCAAGGTCCAGTTGCGGCGAGACGGCGCATCCGGATACCTCAGGTCTGTGCTCGATGCGCTGCAGGTGCCGGTGGAATCGCAGATCGTCGTGTTCGCCAAGGACAGCGTGCAGGCCGCGCGGATCACGGCCACCAATCCGCGATCGCTGTTCTTCAACGACCGCGTCGCTGTCGGCTGGGTGCGCGGCGGGGTCATCTACTCGCCGCTCTTCGACGGCCTGCCGGCGGCGGCCCGCGAAGCGATCTACGCGCGCCTGTTCACCGTGCTCTCGGGAAAGGATCGAGCGAGCGCGTACTCGCGGCTGACTGGAGAGGATCGAACGGCGATTCTCGACATCCTGCGATCGACGAAGACCGGACTGCCTGCGTACTTCACGCCGGCGGCGCGGCGGTAGGTTCGCAGCACGCACATCCGGGTCGCGTCTCCGTCTGCGGCACGCAGCAGCCGGTCCGCTTCTGCAGACGCACGGCATCCTTGCGGACGGCATCGACGTGGCCGAGGGCATGGACCACGGCCTCCCGAATCACGCCAACGATCGGATCGCTCGAACGTGAAAGCCGGTAGTGCACCCACTGGCCGTCTTTGCGCGCATCGACGAGCCCGGCCGCCCGCAGGTACGCGAGATGACGCGACGCCTTCGACTGGGGAACGCCGAGCGTTTCATGCAGATGGCAGACGCAGACCTCGCCGCCGAGCAGCAGGTTGAGGATGCGAAGCCGCGTGGCGTCGGCGAGCGCCTTGAAGAGCCGTTCGATGTCCGCGAGAGGCTGGGTCCGGGTCGCCATGTATATTCGCCTTGACAAATATATCATGGCCGACACATATTCGTTCAAGCGAATATACGCAACAGACCGGAGAGGCCCATGGCGACAGACCACAGCAACGAAGTACTCGAGGCCGTCAAAGAGCGGTACGGGGCAATTGCGCGCTCGGCAGGCCGCGCGTCGTGCGGCGCCGGAGGGTGCTGCACCGGGACAGACGATCCGATCAGCTCGCACCTGTATTCATCCGCGGAGACGGGCAACCTGCCCGCCGAGGCAGTTGCGGCGTCGCTCGGCTGCGGCAACCCCACCGCCCTGATCGCGCTCAAGCCTGGCGAAACCGTGCTCGATCTCGGCTCGGGCGGAGGCATCGACGTCCTCCTGTCCGCGCGGCGCGTCGGACCGACCGGAAAGGTGTACGGCCTGGACGCGACGGACGACATGCTGGCGCTGGCTCGCGAGAATCAGCAGAAGGCCGGCGTCGGGAACGTCGAGTTCATCAAGGGCACGATCGAAGCGATCCCGCTGCCCGACTGCTCGGTTGACGTCATCATCTCCAACTGCGTCATCAACCTGTCCGCCGACAAGGACGCCGTTCTGCGCGAAGCCTTTCGCGTGCTGAAGCCCGGCGGGCGCTTCGCGGTCTCGGACGTCGTCGCGCGCGGCGCCGTCACGGACGATCTTCGTCGCGATATGGCGCTCTGGGTCGGCTGCATCAGCGGCGCGCTGGAAGAGACCGAGTACTCAGCAAAGTTGAAGCAGGCAGGATTCGAAAACGTGACGCTCGAAACCTGGCGTGAGTACGACTTCAGCGAGGGGCGCTTCTCGAGCGCGTTCATCCGCGCCACAAAACCGGCTCCGCAGCCCTGCTGCGGCAGCGAGTGCTGCCACTAAGAGGCATGGCTCGCCGAAACGTTCTGTTCCTGTGCACAGGCAACTCGGCGAGAAGCATTCTCGCCGAGGCGCTGATGACGCACCTGGGCGGAGGATGGTTTCAGGCGTTCAGCGCCGGAAGCTTTCCGAAGGGCGCCGTCCACCCGCTCGCGCTCGAAACGCTCGCTGCGCACCAGCTCCCGAATGCGGGCTATCGGAGCAAGAGCTGGGATGAATTCGCTCGCGCGGGCGCGCCGAAGATTGATTTCATTTTCACCGTGTGCGACAACGCGGCGAAGGAAACATGCCCGGTGTGGCCGGGACATCCGGTGACCGCGCACTGGAGCGTCGAGGACCCGGCCGCCGTCGAAGGGTCACGCGAGAAACAACTGCGTGCCTTCGAACAGGCGTACCGGGATCTCGAGCGGCGGATTCAGGCGTTCGTGAACACTACGACGTGTACTTCTTGAGCCACGCGATCGTCATCGGCCATGCCTGTTCGGTGGCCTTCATGTTCGCGCCGTCGTTGCCCGTCTGCGCGCGGAGGAAGCCGTGCGCGGCGCCGTCGAAGATGTGCGGCTCGTACACTTTGCCGAGCGCCTTCATCTTCGCTTCGGCCGGCGCGACAGTGTTGCCGATGCGCGCGTCCTGCGTCAGCCCGCCATAGAAGCCGATGATCGGCGCCTTGACGTTCGCGACGCGGTCCGACACCACGTACGGCGTCGGCGCTGCGCCGCGAGCCGCGGGCGGCGCATCGGTGGGCGCCTGGCCGTAGTACACGACCGCGGCGTTCAGGCCGGGCTCGGCCACCGCGAACGCGAAGCTTTGCGCCCCCCCGAAGCAGTAGCCGACGCTCGCGCTCTTGCCGTTGCTGCGCGGGTCCTTCAATCCAAATTCACGAGCGGCCTTCAGCTTCGTGATGATCTCCGCCGCGGGCAACTGCAGCACGGCCTGCGTGATCTCCTGCTGCGTCGAGAGCGACGAGGTGTCGCCGCCGTCCTTGCCGTGTCCGGCGACGATGTCGGGCGCGACGGCAATGAAGCCTTCGGCCGCGAGCTGATCGGCCACGCCGCGGATCCAGTCACTCAGCCCGAAGATCTCCATGATGACCACGACCACAGGCGCCTTGCCGCCGCCCGCGGGGCGCACGACCCACGTGCGCATCGGCTTGCCGTCGACCATGACGTTGACGTACTCGCCCTTGCGCGGCGAGCTCGCGAGGCGCGCGACCACGCCCATGTCG
>Ga0153915_10006351_pt1 | contig 11070 bp, 12 predicted proteins | sample Opewatmetagenome_2_FD_107003 | JGI IMG/M metagenome (GOLD analysis project Ga0153915, IMG submission 107003) | Freshwater wetland microbial communities from Ohio, USA - Open water 3 Core 3 Depth 3 metaG | ecosystem: Environmental > Aquatic > Freshwater > Wetlands | place: USA: Ohio, Lake Erie...
GCCCAGCTCTCTCGCGCGGGTGCATGCCGCCTCCGCATCGGCCGAGAGCGGGACGATGAGCTCCGCGAGATCGACGTAGATCTCGTCGATGCCGCGGTCCTCGATGCTCGGCGCGAGCGCGCGCACGGCGTCCTTGAACATGCGCGAGCAGCGCCGGTATTCTTCGAAGTCTGCGGGCAGCAGCAGCGCGTCGGGAGCAAGCCTCGCAGCCTTCATGAGCGCCATCCCCGAGTGCACGCCCAGAGCGCGCGCTTCGTAGGTGGCGGTCGTGATGACGCCGCGGCCCTTGTAGTCGCGCAGGGTGGGGCACGCGCCCGGCTCTTCCGGTGCGGCGCGCCGCCGGCCGCCGATCACCAGCGGCTTGCCCCGCAGCTCGGGATGGCGCAGCAACTCGACCGACGCGTAGAACGCGTCCATGTCCACGTGGGCGATGAAGCGCGCATCGCTCCGTATGAAAGATCCGGGCGGCACGGGCCGATTATGGCGCAGGGCGTGGGGTGATGGGACGCCTTCCGCTGACGAGCCCCGCGGTTCTGATAGGCTTCGCGCCGATGCCGCCCTCTTGCGCCGATCCCCTTGCACTGGTCTGTCATCCTGAATACCGCGGGGGGGCGGTGCGCCGGGTCTGCGCGCGCGTGCGCAGGATCCCGGAGGCGATTCTGGCCGTGACCTACATCGTGGAAGGAGACCTCGACCGCGTGCGCGTTCCTGCGCCGCGCCCGCCGCGCTTCGCTGATAGACTCTGGCGGCACACGTGCTGCGAAATCTTCGTCGCCCGCAGAGGACTGCCCGGCTACCATGAGTTCAATCTCTCGCCATCCGGCGAGTGGGCCGCGTACGCGTTCGAGCGCTATCGCGAGCGCGCGCCGCTCGAGGCGTTGCGCGAGGACGCGCCGGAGCCGAAAGTTGCGGTGCGCAGTACCGCGGAAAAACTGGAACTCGAAGCCTTGATATCCCTGGGCCCTCTATCACCCGGGTGCGCCCACGCCGGGCTCTCGCTCGCCCTCGCGACGGTGGTCGAGGACGAGGACGGCGCGCTCTCTTACTGGGCCCTCAGGCATCCGCCCGGGAAGCCCGATTTCCATCATCCCGACGCGTTCGCCCTGCAGCTCGATGAAATTCGGGATTGACCGGCTCATCGAAGAGCCGAAGCTGCGAAGGCCTCTCGCGGGGCGCCGGGTGGCGCTCCTTGCGCATCCGGCTTCCGTGACGCGCGGTCTCGTGCATTCGCTCGATGCGCTCGCCGCGCTCGGCGACGTCCGGCTCGTCGCGGCTTTCGGGCCCCAGCACGGACTGCGCGGCGACAAGCAGGACAACATGGTCGAGTCGCCCGATTTCGAGGACCCGGTGCACGGCATTCCCGTGTACAGCCTCTACGGCAAGGTCCGCCGCCCCACGCACGAAATGCTGGAGCATTTCGACGTGATGCTCGTCGATCTGCAAGACCTGGGCTGCAGGGTTTACACCTTTGTCACGACGCTTCGCTATGTGCTCGAGGCGGCCGCGCAGCACGGCAAGGCGGTGTGGGTGCTCGACCGGCCGAATCCCGCGGGGCGCCCGGTCGAAGGCCTCGGGCTTCGCGCCGGATGGGAGAGTTTCGTCGGGGCGGGACCGCTGCCGATGCGGCACGGCCTCACGCTCGGCGAGCTCGGGCATTGGTTTCTGCGCACGCTCCGCCTGGACGCGGAATACAAGGTGGTGAGCATGGAAGGCTGGAAGCCGGACGCGGCGCCCGGCTACGGCTGGCCGCTTCTCGAGCGCACCTGGGTCAACCCGAGCCCGAATGCGTCCAGCCTGTGGATGGCGCGCTGCTATTCAGGAACGGTGATGCTGGAGGGGACGACGCTCTCCGAGGGACGCGGAACGACGCGGCCGCTCGAGCTCCTCGGCGCACCCGATCTCGACCCCCGCGCGCTCATCGCCGCGATGCGGGCCCTCGCGCCGCAATGGATGCGGGGCTGCCGACTGCGCGAGTGCCGGTTCGAGCCGGTTTTTCACAAGCACACGGGCAAGCTCTGCGCCGGCGTGCAGATCCACGTTGAGGACGCGGCCTACGATCACGAGGCGTTTCGCCCCTGGCGGCTCATCGCTCTGGCCCTGAAGGCGCTGCGCAGGCTGCGTCCGGGCTACGAGCTGTGGCGCGATTTTCCGTACGAGTACGAGCGCGAGCGTCTCGCCATCGATGTCATCAGCGGCGGAGACCTCTTGCGAAAATGGGTCGATGATCCGGCCGCCGGCCCTGCCGATCTCGATGCGCTCGCCGCGCTGGACGAACGGGCCTGGCGCGAGGAGCGTGAAGCGCTGCTGCTCTACCGCTGATCGCGACCGCGGTGCGCGGTCGCGTTGCGGGTGGGTATACGTATACAGATCGGGGATCGTGGCAAGGCGAAGACGCGGCTAGCCGAACAAGCCCGGCTCGGGATCCGGTTCTTGACAAGCCTGGAGTATGCGCGCACGCTCATATAAACATATGCGGTAACGAGGCTTCGCCCTGAAGTCCCGTAGCCACAAGTCTGTTGCACACGAAAAAGGAGGAGGAATCATGCGTACGCGCTACTGGGCGGCATGCGTTGCCGCCGTGCCCCTCTCTATTTCCGCGGCGCTCGCACAGGACGCGGCCGCGCTGCGCACGCGCAGCCTCGCCGCAACGTGCGCCAATTGCCACGGTACCGACGGCCGGGCTCAGGGGAGCGTCGTCCCTGGCCTCGCCGGGCGCGATCGCGGGCTGGTCGCGTCGATGATGCGCGAGTTCCGGGACGGCAAACGGCCCGCCACCGTCATGCACCAGCTGGCGAAGGGCTTCACGGACGAGCAGATCGACAGCCTTGCCGCGTATTTCGCGGCGGTGAAGAACTAGGGGAGGCGACATGGACCGCAGACGCTTCTTGCAGGGCGCGGCAGCCGTAGGGATATCGGGGTCGTTCGGATGCGCCTCGATGGGCGGGGAGCCCTCGAAAGGGCGCGTGGTCGTGATCGGTGGCGGGTATGGCGGAGCGACCGTCGCCAAGTACGTCCGTCTTTTCTCCGGCGGAACGATCGAAGTGACCCTCATCGAACCGAACGCCGCCTTCATCTCGTGCCCCATCTCCAACCTTGTCATCGGCGGCACCAAGACGCTCGCCGACCTGACCACGAGCTACGACGCGCTGGCCGGCAAGCATGGGGTGAAGCGCGTGCGCGATATGGTCGTCGGGATCGATGCCGCAAGCAAGACGGTGAGGCTCGCCTCGGGAGGCGGGCTCCCCTACGACAAGCTCATCGTCTCCCCGGGCGTCGACCTGGTGTTCGACCGCATCGAAGGCCTGCAGGCGGCCAGCGCGAGCGGCCAGATCCTCCAGGCGTGGCGGGCCGGGCCTGAAACGGTGGCGCTGCGCGCGCAACTCGAGGCGATGCCCGACGGCGGCGTATACGCGATCACGATTCCGGAGGCGCCGTACCGGTGCCCGCCGGGGCCGTACGAGCGCGCCTGCCAGGTGGCGAGCTATTTCAAGCGGGCGAAGCCCCGCTCCAAGGTCCTGATACTCGATGCCAACCAGGACGTGACCTCGAAAGGACCGCTCTTCAAGCGCGTGTGGTCGGAGCAGTACAAGGGGATGGTGGAATACCTGCCGCAGCACAACGCTGTCCAGGTCGATGCGCGCGCCAAGACCGTGAAATTCGAGGTGCAGCAGGAGGTCAAGGCCGACGTGCTGAACGTGCTGCCGATGATGCGCGCAGGCGGCATCGCGGTGCAGAGCGGGCTGGCCAACGTAAACAGCCGCTGGTGCAACGTCGATTACCAGACCTTCGAATCGACCGCGATGAAGGACGTTCACGTCATCGGTGACTCGATCCAGGTTGCGCCCCTGATGCCCAAGTCGGGCCATATGGCGAATGCGCACGCCAAGGTTGCGGCGGCGGCGGTGGTGGCGCGCTTGTTGAACGCGGAAGTCAACCCCGTTCCGATGCTCACCAATACCTGCTACTCGTTCGTCGACGACAAGAACGTCATTCATGTCGCGAGCGTGCATCGTTACGATCCCGAGAAGAAGACGTTCCTCACCGTGCCGGGCTCCGGTGGCGTATCTCCCGGGCCCTCCGAGTTGGAGGGCCATTACGCGCTGAGCTGGGCGCGTAACATCTGGGCGGATACGCTCGGCTGAAAAGCGTTCGTGTCCATTTGACCCGGAGCTCATCGATGGGCGCGGCCAAGAAATTGGCAAGGAATGAAGAGCGGGAAGTCGATCGGTTGTTCGAATCGGCGGCTTCCTACTTTTCTCTGCTGTCCGAGCCGACGCGTCTCAAGATCCTGCACGCGATCTGCAACGAGGAGAAATCGGTGAGCGAGATAGTCTCAATGACCGGCGCCACCCAGACCAACATATCCCGGCACCTTTCGGTGATGTACAACGCTCGCGTGCTGAAGCGCCGCCGCGTTGGCAACGCGGTGTATTACTCCGTCGGCGATCCCACTCTGATCAAGATCTGTCGCGCCGTGTGCATGCACGTGGCCTGTGATATCGGGCCAGGGCTGGACACGGCCGCCGCCGAAGCCGTTTTTTCAACCGCGTAGGCGCACGCGCGTGACATGAATACATCAGGCATGCGCGTTCGGCGCGCATGCCGGGAGAGTTTGACTGCCGGCCATCGAGGCGAGCAGTCGCAAGGTGAGGGTATTCGCAGCAAGCAGCAAGCACATACAATGGAGGAAGTCGTGCATTTTGATCGTAGACGCAGGGAATTTCTGAAAACCGCAGGCACCACGGCCGCCTTTGGTGCGCTCGCCGCTGCCAATCTCGCGTGGCCCGGGACGGCGCTTGCGCAGGGCGCGTGGAACGCGAAGGCCTTCAGTTCGAAAAGCCTGAGCGACGTGGTGAAGGCGTACGGGGGGGCGGGCGCGGAGCCGACGAACGACGTATCCTGGGGCTCGACGCCGGAGATCGCGGAAAACGGCGCGGTCGTCCCGATCAGCGTGACGAGCAGAATACCGAACACCGAATCGATCTCGATCCTGATCGAGAAGAATCCGAACGCGCTGGCCGCAAGATTCCAGTTTCCCCAGGGCACCGATCCGACGGTCTCGACACGGGTGAAGATCAACCAGTCTTCGAACGTCCACGCGCTGATCAAGACGGCCAACGGAAAATTCTACGTCGCGACCCGCGAAGTGAAAGTCACGATAGGAGGATGCGGCGGCTGATGCCGCGTCCCGCCGCAGAAATGGAGAGATGACTATGGCAGACCCAATGAGAATTCGCGCCAGCATGCAGGGCGACAAGGTGCTGGTCCGCGTTTTGATGAGCCACGAGATGGAAACCGGGCAGCGCAAGGATGAATCGGGGAAGATCGTGCCCGCGCATTTCATTCAGAACGTAACGGTCACTCACAACGGCAAGACCGTCCTGTCCGCGGAGTGGGGGCCGGCCGTGTCTAAGAACCCGTTCCTGCAATTCCAGTTTGCCGGCGGCAAGGTCGGCGATAAGATTCAGATCATTTGGACGGACAACAAGGGCGGCACGCGCACGGACGAGGCGGTCGTCAACTAGTTCGGGTTGGTCATGTTCGAGGAGGAACATCGATGACGAAAGGATTCATTGGCGCTTTGGCGATGCTCGCCCTCGGTGTGGGCATCGCGCGAGCGCAACCGGATGCCGGCACGCTCAGGGGCATAGAAAAATACCGCGAGGCCCTGGCGGAGGATAACCCCGCAGAGCTCTGGGAGGCGCGCGGCGCGGAACTGTGGAATGCCAGGCGCGGACCGAAGGGCGCATCGCTCGCGCAGTGCGACCTCGGCAAGGGGCCGGGAGTGGTGAAGGGCGCCTACGCGGAATTGCCGCGCTACTTCGCCGACGCAGATCGCGTCATGGATCTCGAGACCCGGCTGGTCCATTGCATGGTCACGCTGCAGGGCTTCTCTGCCGCGGAGGTGACCCGTCGTCCTTTCGGCGGCCCCGATCATCGCTCCGATTTCGAGGCCCTCGCGGCGTTCGTCGCCGCGCAGTCGAAGGGCGTCAAGATGAACGTGTCGCTGGACCATCCCAAGGAGCGCGCCGCATTTCTCCTCGGCGAGCAGATGTTCTTCTATCGCGGCGGGCCTCACGATTTTGCGTGCGCCACCTGCCACGGCGAATCGAACAAGCGCATCCGCCTGCAGGACCTGCCCAACCTGACCGACGCGAAGGACGCGCAGCGCGCGTACACCACTTGGCCGGGCTATCGAGTCTCGCAAGGCGAGCTGCGCACGATGCAATGGAGGCTGAACGACTGCTTCCGCCAGCAACGCTTCCCTCAATTGAAGTTCGCGTCGGATACGTCGATCGCGCTGACGATGTTCCTCGCACACAATGCCAACGGCGGCGTTTTCAACGCGCCGGCGGTCAAGCGCTGAAGGAGTGAACCCATGTTGCAGAAATCCTTGCCGGCACTGGCGGTGGTCCTCGCAGGCTGCGCCGCCATGACCCAGGGCGACTACCGGGACAGGGCCGTTCAGATGATGAAGGCCGACTTCAACGAGAGAGGTCAAGCCAAGCTCGACCGCCTCGACCAGGACGAGACCCAGGCGCAGTGCAGCCGGAAACCGGCCGACGGCGCCCTCGACAAGGAGGTCGCCGCGCACATAGAAAAGACCAATCTGGACCGGGTTCGGTATCCGGCCGACGGAAAGCTGCTGGGGGACTGGCGCGCAGGCGAGAAGATCGCGCAAAGCGGGGTGGGCAAGCAGTTCAACGACAACCCGAAGGCGCCCGCCGGAGGCAACTGCTATGCCTGCCACGAACTGTCCCCGCAGGAACTTTCCTACGGAACCATGGGGCCCTCGCTGCGGAACTTCGGCAAGACCCGCGGGACGAGCGAGGCCGTGCAGAAGTACGTCTACGCCAAGATCTACAACGCGGAGGCCTTTACGGCCTGCACGAACATGCCGCGCTTCGGCTACAAGGGAATCCTCACCGAGGAGCAGATTCGGGACGTGACCGCGCTACTGCTCGACCCGCAGTCCCCGGTCAACCGGTGACCCTGCGGAGCCCAGCCGAGCAGCGGTTCCCCTGACCGCCCGGGCGCGGCCATGGACCGGCGGGAGTTCCTGCACCTGCTCTCGATCGCCGCCGCCGGCGGACTCGCACTCGACGCGCGGTCGGCGCGCGCCCAGGCGCAGCGCCTCTACGACGTTCCCCGGTTCGGCAACCTGAGCCTCCTGCACTTCACCGACTGCCACGCGCAGCTCCTGCCGGTCTATTTCCGCGAGCCGAACGTCAACATCGGCGTGGGCGAGGGTCGTGGCAAGCCTCCGCACCTCGTCGGCGAGCGCCTGCTCACGCACTTCGGTCTTCGCCCGGGAACGGCCGAGGCGCACGCGTTCACGCACCTCGATTTCGCGAAGGCGGCCAGAACCTTCGGCAAGGTCGGCGGCTTCGCGCACCTCGCGACCCTCGCCAAGCAGCTGCGCGCGACGCGCCCCGGCGCGCTGCTGCTCGACGGCGGGGACACTTGGCAGGGCTCGGCAACCGCGCTCTGGACCCGGGGCCAGGACATGGTTGATGCCTGCAAACTGCTCGGCGTGGACGTGATGACCGGGCACTGGGAGTTCACGCTGGGCGCGCAGCGCGTCGAGGAGATCGTGCGGAAGGACTTCAAGGGCTCGATCGATTTCGTGGCGCAGAACATCAGGACGGCCGATTTCGGCGACCCGGTGTTTCCGGCATACGTCATCCGGGAATCGAACGGGATTCCGGTCGCCGTAGTCGGGCAGGCCTTTCCGTATACGCCGATTGCCAATCCGCGCTATTTCGTTCCCGATTGGAGCTTCGGCATCCAGGAAGAAAATCTGCAGAAGACGGTCGACGAGGCGAGAGGCAAGGGCGCGCAGGTCGTGGTCCTGCTTTCGCACAACGGGATGGACGTCGATCTCAAGCTCGCGGGCCGCGTGCGCGGCATCGACGCCATACTCGGAGGCCATACCCACGACGGCGTTCCGGCGCCGAGCGTCGTCGCAAACGCCGGGGGCCGGACCTTGGTGACTAACGCCGGATCGAACGGTAAGTTCCTGGCGGTGCTGGACCTGCAGGTGAGGGACCGGCGTGTCGCCGACTGGCGCTATCGCTTGCTGCCCGTGTTCTCGAACCTGCTTCCGGCAGATCCCGCGATGCAGTCTCTGATCGGGAGAGTGCGCTCTCCCTACGAGAAGAAGCTCGGAGAAAAGCTCGCGGTGAGCGAAGGGCTTCTGTACCGCCGCGGCAATTTCAACGGAACGCTCGATCAGATGATCCTGGATGCGCTCATGGAAGTGAAGGGCGCGGAGATCGCCTTCTCGCCTGGCTTCCGCTGGGGCACCAGCATTCTTCCGGGCGAGGCGATCACCCTGGAGCACGTCATGGACCAGACGGCGATCACCTATCCGTACGCGACGCTTTCCGAGCTGACCGGGGAGAGCATCAAGGCCATTCTTGAGGACGTCGCCGACAACCTGTTCAATCCCGATCCCTACTACCAGCAGGGCGGCGACATGGTGCGCGTGGGCGGCATGAGCTACGCGTGCGACGTCGGCGCGCGCATGGGCTCGCGCATCAGCGACATGCGCGTATCCGGCAAGCCCGTAGAGGCAGGGAGGAAGTACAAGGTCGCCGGCTGGGCGCCGGTGGCGGAAGAGGCGCGCGTCGCGGGCGCCGCGCCGATCTGGGACGTAGTATCCGAGTACTTGAGGGCGAAAAGGAGCCTCCCGCCCCCCAGGCTCAATCTGCCGCGGCTGGCCGGGGTGGAAGGCGATCCGGGACTCGCCTGAGTCGGGCGCGACGACGATCGATAGAATGCGCTCATGTGCGGCCGCTACGTGAGCCCCGAAGAGGCCGCGATCGAGCGCGCCTTTCACCTCGGCCGCCGGAGCGGCAATCCCTTCAGGCGGAAATTCAACGTCTTTCCCACCGACACGATACCGTTCCTGCGCCTGCCCTCGAACTCGGACGAGCTCGAGCTCACGGCGGGGCGCTGGGGTTTCGTGCCGCACTGGTGGAAGGACGCGAAGCTGCCGAGGACGAATCACATGGCGCGGGTGGAGGAGGCGGCGGGCAAGCCGATGTGGCGCGACGCCTGGGCCCGGACGCGCTGCCTCATTCCCGCCGAAGGCTGGTACGAGTGGCAGGCGGTCGAGCGCGCCGATCCGGCGACCGGCGAAATCCGGCAGGTGAAGCAGCCTTATTTCGTCCGGAGGAAGGACGGGGGGCTCTTCTGCTTTGCGGGGCTCGCCTCCTACTGGAAAAGCCCGAAGACGGGCGAACCGCTACGCTCCTGCGCGGTACTCACGGCCGCCGCGGCGGGATCGCTTGCCGAGATCCACGAGCGCGCGCCCGTCATCCTGCCGGAAAGCGCTCAGGCGGCGTGGCTCGACCGCAAACTCACCGATCCGGCGCGGGCGAAAGCCATCGCCGATGCGCGTGTGCCGGCCGAAGAATTCACTTTCTGGAAGGTGCGGCTTCTCGTCAACAACACGAAGCTGGACGGGCCGGAGCTGATCGAGCCGCTCAAGGAGGAATAGCGCCGAAATCGGGCCCGCGGGTCGCGCCGATTGACAGGCTTTTGCGGCGGCGCCTAGTATCGCGTTGATCGAAGCCCCTCGTTCATGGGAGCATTGAGGTCACCGGCTTAGGAGGGGGAAAACCGCTTGCAATTCTTGCCTTTAGTGCGCCTCGCGCTCGCGCTGCTCGCATGCCCGGCGGTCGCAGCCGCGGCAGACCCGGTCGCGACGGTGACCCTGCTCGAGGGCTCGGCCGGGCTCATCCGCGGCGTGACGCGCTATGCGCTGGCCGAGGGGGTGAGATTGCAGCACGGCGACATCGTCGAGATCGGCGACAAGGGACTCGCGGAAATCGAATTTGGGGGAGGCACGGCGCTTGGCCTCGGCGCCGGAACGCGAATCCTCGCGGTTGCCCTTGCGGGCGGCGGATCGGTGGGCGGCGATTTCTACGCGCTGCACGGCTTGCTCAAGCTCTCGGGCGTGAAGGCGGGCACGCACTTCCGCCTCGCGACCCCGATTCTTACGCTCCAGCCGGGGCAAGGCACGGCCGTAGTGGTCGTGGGCGGTGGCGAAGGCTCGGTATTCATCGAGAGCGGCGATGCGCGCCTTTCCAACCCATCCCCGCCCGTGCGTCTCAAGGGCGGCGACTTCTACACGCGCAAAGGCGCGCAGAAAGGCGCCGTGGCGCCACGCCCGTCGCAGGCGTTCATCGCCGCGCTCCCGAGGCTGTTCCTCGATCCGCTGCCTTCGCGGCTGGCGCGCTTCAAGGAACGCCAGGTCGAGCCCCGCCAGATCGCGGAGGCGAGCTACGCGGAAGTCGAGGCTTGGCTGAAAGCGCCGCCCGAAGTGCGGCGCCCGATGGTGTCGCGATTCAAGGCGCGAGCGTCGGATCCGGCGTTCCGCTCGGCCCTGGTGTCGAACCTCAAGTTTCACCCGGAGTGGGACCCGGTGCTGTACCCTGAGAAGTACGAGTCGAAGGGATCCGCGACGAAACCGGCAAGCGCCTCCCAAGGTGCCCCGGTGCCGGCGAGGCCGGCCGGCAAACCGTAACGGCAAGCGTTGGAAGGAGGGCAGCGATGAAACTGATATTCAAGTTCAACCTGGTGTTGCTAGCGGTATTCCTGGTCGGATTCGTCGCGGCGGCCGCTGTCTCGAACGAGCTCCTGCAGAGAAATGCGCGCGACGAGATCGTGCAGAACGCAAAATTGGTGATGGAGGCGGCACTCGCCACCCGCGCTTACACCGCGAGCCAGGTGGGCCCGCTCCTGCAGACGCAGATCAAGTACACCTTCCTGCCCCAGTCGATACCCGCCTACTCGGCGAGGGAAGTGTTGAACGGCCTGAGCAAGTCCTTCCCCGAATACGCGTACAAGGAGGCCGCCCTCAACCCCACCAACCCGCGCAACCGGGCCAGCGACTGGGAGGCGGACATCATCAATCGGTTTCGAAACACGTCGGACGCGCGGGAGGTGGTCGGCGAACGCGATACGCCGAACGGAGGGTCGTTCTACATCGCACGTCCGATCCAGATCAAGGACGAAGGCTGCCTGGCTTGCCATTCGACCGTCGACGCTGCGCCGAAGACC
>Ga0153915_10006352_pt1 | contig 11070 bp, 10 predicted proteins | sample Opewatmetagenome_2_FD_107003 | JGI IMG/M metagenome (GOLD analysis project Ga0153915, IMG submission 107003) | Freshwater wetland microbial communities from Ohio, USA - Open water 3 Core 3 Depth 3 metaG | ecosystem: Environmental > Aquatic > Freshwater > Wetlands | place: USA: Ohio, Lake Erie...
CACCCTTTCTGCACAAAAGGTAACCGTGACTTTGGCGATTTTACACCTCTCAAAATAAAAGGCCAGAAGGTAACAAACATCCTGGAGACAGATAAAGAATCCGGTACAATATCATCACTTAAGGCAGCTGTTCTAAATGCGATTTCTTCAAAAATCATATCATCCGGGAAGTATAAGATCATTGATAATTCTGATCCTATTCAGCTGGTGGATCTCAATCCCGGTAAAACAATAACAATAGTCGGGGCATTTCAATCATATATCCGCAAAATATCACAAACAGGGAATAAATTGTATGTACTTGAGTTAAATGAATATGCTCTTGCACCGGAGCAAAAGAAGTTCTTTGTTCCGGCAGGAGAGTACAATAAGATACTCCCGGCTTCGGATATTGTAATAATTACAGGACAAACACTAGTAAACAGGACAATTGATGACCTTCTTTCAGCTATAACTGAAGGAACCCAGGTTATTGTTACTGGTCCCTCAAGCAGTATTCTTCCCGACATTCTATTCGAGAATAAGGTAAGCATTATTGGTGCTGTTAGAATTACAAACCCCGAGATTTTATTTGATATTGTCAGCGAAGGAGGTACAGGTTATCACCTCTTTGAATATTGCGCCCGAAAAATCTGTATCCTTAAAGGAGATGAATAATAAACTGAGTGAAAAATGGATTAAGGCATCCATAATGGGGACAATCTGGGCTGCATCCGAAATTGTTCTCGGCAGTTTCCTCCATAACCTTAAAGTACCATTCAGTGGGAATATTCTGACTGCCATTGGGCTGATAATTCTCATATCAATAAGCTATACCTGGACTGAGAAGGGTCTGTTCTGGCGTGCCGGATTGATATGTGCTTTGATGAAAACCATGTCACCAAGCGCTGTAATTTTCGGACCGATGATAGCCATTTTCAGTGAGTCGGTTCTACTTGAATTATTTGTCAGACTCCTGGGCCGAACCATAGCGGGATACGCCGTTGGGGCTATGTTTGCCATGTCATGGAACCTGTTTCAAAAGATTGCAAATTATATTATCCTGTACGGATCAAATATTGCCGAAGTCTACAGCAATCTTTTGAAAATGGCACAAAAACAGATGAACATTCAAACTGACCTCGTCTGGCTGCCTATTATTATATTGTTGATTATCTTCGCTTTATTCGGGCTTTTTTCAGCAGCGATCGGAATATTGGTTGGCAGAAAGATGTTAAGGCAGCCAGTTACTGATTTCACTTCCATCAGGAATAAAACGGTGAAAGAAATCCCGAACAATCGGGGACAGAAATTTAGTTATTCAGTATCCTGGCTTTTTATAAATATAACATTAATTATAGGCTCGTTTATTATAATGAACACTACATCATGGATAATATGGAGCCTGGCAATAACCGGAATAATCATAATGTGGTCTTTAAGATATAAGAGAGCGTTGCGCCAGTTGTCGAAGCCAAAATTCTGGATATTTTTTGTACTCATTACATTAATTACGGCTTTTGTTTTTGCAAAAATCAGGACAGGTGAAAATGTCCTTCAGCAGGGTCTTCTGGCTGGTCTGCAAATGAACTTCAGAGCCGCTGTCATAATAGTTGGATTTTCTGTTCTGGGGACCGAGTTGTACAATCCGGCTGTCAGGAATTTCTTCCTTAGGACCTCTTATAAAAATCTCCCTCTTGCCCTTGAACTTTCAGCAAAAAGCCTCCCTTCATTTATAGCCAACATTCCTGATTTCAGGAGTCTGATTAAAAATCCCGTCTCAATCTTCTATCATGTGATTTCTCAAGCAGACCGAAGACTTGTTGAAATTAAGAAAGGCAATGTGCTTTCTCGAAAAATATTCATTGTTTCGGGAGCAGTCGGTGAAGGAAAAACAACCTACGCGAAGAAACTAATTGCTTTTTTAAGGCAGAACAATATAAAAGTCGGCGGAATACTTTCAGAACGGGTGATGACGCATTCACGGACAACCGGTTATGATGTCGTAAATATAGAAAACGGGGAAAAAGAAGCTTTTCTCAGAGTGGATGAAAAAAGCGGATATGAAACAATCGGGAGGTTTACAATCTGTCCAAAGGGTCTTGCCATGGGTAACTTAGTTTTAAGGTCTGTAAACATATCCGAATACGGAATTATTATTATTGACGAAATTGGTTTGCTGGAGCTCGGGGATAAGGGTTGGGCTGATTCTCTCAATTACCTGCTTGAAGGATCTATTGATAATATTCTGATCAATGTAAGGGATTCATTTGTTAATAAGGTAATAAGCAAATGGGATCTGATGGATGCAATTACTTTTAATATCAGGGAGACCGGCTACAAGGATGCAGGTTTGGTTATTTTAGAAAAAATAAATACTAAGTGAGGCAAGTAATTTCTATCCATAAAACCCATTCCATTAATTAAGTCATAATGAATTCCATACAAGTCGGAGATATGATACCTGATTTTTCCCTTCCTGACCAGGATGGGAAAATGTTTAATGTAGATTCCGTGAGGGGGAAAAAGAAACTGGTAATATTTTTCTACCCATTGGACGGAAGTCTCAATTGCACAAGGGAGGCTTGTTATTTCCGCGATCTTTCAGAGGCATTCGAAGAAACAGATGCTGTGATAATCGGAATCAGCGGACAATCTGTAAAAAGTCATAAGAAATTTGCTGAAGCAAACCGACTTAATTACACCCTTTTAAGTGATAAAAAAAATATTGTCAGAAAATTATTCGGAGTTCCTCCATCAGCATTTGGATTAATCCCGGGACGGGTAACTTATGTTGCTGACAGAACAGGTAAAGTAGTTTTTATTTTCGATTCGCAGGCAGAGGTCCAGCGGCACGTTGATGAGGCTCTGAAAATTGTTCTCGTCCTTAGAAAATCAGAATAATTAGTTCTTTGTTAAGTCTGGAAATCCAAAACAAAAAAGATCATGTTAGAAATTCCTGAATCAAGAACAGTTAGTCTGCAGGCTGAAAGCACCTTAAAAAACAAAAGGATTAAGGAAATCTTTAATGCTTCAAGCCTTCACAAATTCGCATTTTATTGTGGCGATCCCGCCGGATATAGTAAAATCCTTAGAGGAAGGCAGGTTAAATCAGCAAAAGGACATGGGATGTTTGTCGATGTCTGTTGTAATGATGAAACATACATTTCAATTGGAGATGGAACAAATATGAGATACTATTTACCTTCTGAAAAACTTCCTGAAAAATACCAGCTGCTGATCAAATTTGATGATGAAAGCAGTATTGCCTGTACTATTGCGATGTATGGCGGGATATGGGTATACAAAGGGATATTCTCTAATTCTTATCATCAACGTAGTTTGAACAGCATTTCACCACTGGATGATACTTTTGATGAAATATATTTTGACAAAATTATCAAAAGTGTTAAAAAAGATATTTCTGCCAAAGCTTTGCTCGCTACCGAACAGCGTATTCCTGGCCTTGGTAATGGGGTCCTGCAGGATATTTTGTTCAATGCCGGTATTAATCCTAAACGCAAAAAATCTACCTTATCTGATTCGGATAAAACTAATCTATTTCACAATCTGAAAACTACATTAAAAAATATGGCTGAAATGGGGGGACGCGATACCGAAAAAGATCTTTTCGGACACACTGGAGGATATAAGACACTACTTTCAAAGAATACAGTGATGAATCCCTGTCCCAAATGTGGCAATTCAATTGTGAAAGAGGCGTACCTTGGTGGTGCTGTTTACTTTTGTCCTGGCTGCCAAAAACCCTGATATGAGAATTGAAATTAAATGATTTAACTAACCGAATACTGATTCCATGTACCAGAGAATCCGGAAGCCTATAGTAATTTCAACAGCAATCTTGTTCCACCTGTTGTTGATCTTCCATTTATTCTTTTCTCCGGTGATTATTGTTTCAGCATCTTATAAAGGGATATTGAATGCAAGTTTTGTGGTCTTTGTACTGATATTCTTGACTTCCCTGTATTTCGGCAGAGCTTACTGTTCATGGTTTTGTCCAGGATGCGGGATACAGGAATTAATGTCATTATTCATTAAAAAAAAATCAAATAATTCAAAAGCACTTTACATTAAGTATGTCATATTCGCTGTCTGGGTCGGGGCAATTTTAACGGGTTATATTCTGAATGGGATTAAAAAAATTGATCTCACCTATGGAATGACTGATGTAACCTTTGAGAGAAAGGTTATACTAACACTTGGTGCAATTGTTTTGATTGTCCCGTTAACAGCTGTCTTCGGGAAGTTTGCTTCCTGCAAATATATCTGCTGGCAGGCACCGTTCATGATTATAGGAACAAAAATCCGGGATTATCTTCATCTTCACGGATTGCGAATAAAAAGTGCAAATGAAAAATGCAACAACTGCAAAATATGTACCCTGAAATGTCCAATGCACATCGATGTTATGGGAAATGTAAAAAAAGGACAAATGTACCATGCAGAATGCATTCTTTGCGGGAACTGTATAGATCACTGCAAACACCAGGTGCTGAAATTTTCAACGAAAAAAGATTTGTATTCAGATTGATAAGTCTTTAACTTTACAATAAGTAAGAAAGGTCCATCTTGTTTAATTCAGATTTATCAACTCTCTTTAGAAAAGGAGGAAACTATGAAAGCTAAAGTACTATTGTTTGGAATTGTCGTGCTTTTTTTTGCCAATTCTGCTCAGGTTCAGGCCCAGGAATCTGAATATAAAGACACTCCATGGTTCTCCGGCATGCCCAATTTCACCATCTATGATGCCGAAGATATTGAATTTGATAGTTATAATTTCTTTAATGGCAAAAACTGTACAACAGTTGAAGGAAAGAAATTCAAAAGAACCTATACGTTAAAGGAAGGTGCACAGAAATCGAGCGTCATTCAGATATCGCGCAACTATTCAAATGCTGTCAGGAGCATGGGCGGAACAGTAGTTTTCGAGGGAGCTCCTCAGAATGCCGAATGTGCCGATAGAAATGGACTCCAGATGATGATAGGAAAGGTCGTTAAGGATGGCAACGAGATGTGGGTCGAAGTATCGCCCGGCCTCGATGGCAATGACTACTATCTCACTATAGTATTGAAAGAATTAATGAAGCAGGATGTAACAGCAAGTGACATGTTTGACGCCCTGAACCGTGACGGTCATATCTCTCTTTACATAAACTTTGATACAGGCAAATCAGTTATTAAGCCGGAATCAAAATCAATCATAGAACAGATTGTCCAGATGCTGAAATCAAATCCCGGGCTAAAAATCAGTGTTGAAGGTCATACTGACAATGTAGGTACGCCGGCATCAAATAAAACATTATCCGAGGAAAGGGCAAAGTCGGTGGTTTCTGCAATTGTCAGTCAGGGTATAGCTGCTGAGCGGCTTAGCTCATCAGGATACGGACAGGATAAACCAATAGGGGACAATACCACAGAGGAAGGAAGGGCTAAAAACCGGAGGGTCGAACTTGTCAGGAAATGAAAATATATGCCTTATTAATAACGATCCCTTTATTGATCGGGGGCTGCAATGAATTATACAAAGAAAACCAGGATCCTGTTACAGAGAATAAACTTGAAAAAGGATTTATAAACCCTCCCGATTCGGTTAAGCCATGGGTTTACTGGTACTGGATCAGTGATAATAATTCCAAAGAGGGAATAACGATGGACCTCGAAGCTATGGCCCGCGTTGGGATCGGTGAGGCATTGATCGGTAATATCGGATATGAGGAAATGCCCTATGGCAATATCCCTATTCTCAGCGAAGAATGGTGGCAGCTGATTGTCCATGCTGTCAGCGAAGGCAGAAGGCTGGGCGTTAATATCGGATTCTTTAACTGTCCGGGATGGAGCCAGTCAGGCGGACCATGGATAAAGCAGGATGAATCGATGCGCTATCTGGTGAGCAGTGAAACGGAAGTTGCAGGCGGAGGAAGAATTGTTCAGGAACTATTGGCGCCAAAAGAAATATTTCAGGATGTGAAGGTTCTGGCTTTTCCGGTCCCTGAAAATGATGATCTGACCATTGCGTCACTACGACCAGAGGTTAATACTATTCCAGAACTGGAACATCCTGAAAGACTTGCAGATGGCGATACTGGCACAGTCTGCATGTTCACCCGGGCTGGTAACAATCAAAATATCATTATTGACCTTACAACCAAAGATTTATTTGTTGTCCGAAGCCTCATTTTGCACCCGGCCAGAATTCCCTTTGCTGCAGATATTGATCTTCAAATTTCAGATAATGGCATTTTCCGCAGCGTAAAAAAATTCCGGTACGACAGGAGTAATCAAAGGATTAATGTTGGTCCTATGCCATATGGAGCATTATCCATTGCCATTCCTGAAATTAAAGCCAGGAACTTCAGGATAACCATGAGTAATTTTAACTTAAGCAACTATCTTACCAGTGTGCCAAACAAGGCTTCCAATGCCGGTTTAGCAGAAGTTACTCTTTCGTCAGCGCCAAGGCTTGAGCAATACGTTGAAAAACAGCTTGGCAAGATGTGTCAGACTCCTTTTCCATTATGGAATGAATATCAATGGGAAGCACAACAGGAAACAGGTACCGAAGCAATGAAAATAAATCCTGCTGAGGTAATTGATCTGAGTACCAATCTTTCAGGAAATACGCTCACCTGGGATGCACCTGCAGGAAAATGGCTTGTAATGCGTTTAGGCGCCACGCCTACCGGAGCCCGTAACGCTGCTGCTGCTCCACATGCCATGGGGTGGGAGGTTGACAAAATGAATCGTGAACACCTGAAGAAACATTTCGACGCATATGTCGGTGAATTGCTAAAAAGGATCCCTGCGGAAGACCGTACGGCACTTAAGCATGTAGTTCTGGACAGTTATGAGCAGGGATCGGAAAACTGGACAGATGGATTGACTGAAGAGTTCAGAAGCAAATTTGGTTATGATCCGTTTCCCTGGTTGCCTGTCCTTTCAGGTAGAATTGTAGGGTCAGCTGACCAGTCGAACAGATTCCTCTGGGACTTGCGAAGGATTATTGCTGATCGGGTGGCTTACGATTATGTCGGAGGTTTCCGCGACCTGTGTCAGGAAAAAGGACTGAGAATCTGGCTCGAAAATTATGGTCATTGGGGTTTTCCGTCTGAATTTCTGATGTATGGAGGACAGAGCCACGATATTGCCGGGGAATTCTGGAATGAAGGGGAGCTTGGCAATATAGAATGCAGGGCGGCTTCTTCGGCAGCCCACATTTACGGGAAAAGATCCGTTTCGGCTGAATCCTACACTTCTGCCGGTCTCGCATATCAGCGATATCCCGCAATGCTGAAAAAACGAGGCGATTGGAGCTTTACAGAAGGTATTAACCAGGTGATACTTCATTTATATATCCACCAGCCGTATGAAGATAAAACTCCGGGAATAAATGCCTGGTTCGGGACCGAATTCAACAGAAAAAACACCTGGTTTGATCAGGCAAAGAACTGGATTGATTACCAGCGGCGCTGTATGTTTATGCTGCAAAGAGGATTGCCCGTAAATGACATATGCTATTTCATAGGAGAAGATGTCCCGAAAATGACAGGCACCAGAATTCCTGAGCTTCCAAAGGGATATTCCTTCGATTATATTAATGCTGAGGTCATAATGAACCGGCTTTCCGTAAAAGACGGCAGGCTGGTCCTTCCCGATGGTATGAGTTATAAGCTTTTAGTTCTGCCCCCTCTTGAAACGATGAGACCCGAACTCCTTAAAAAAATCAGGCAATTGGTAAATCAGGGGGCATTTGTTACCGGACCGCAACCTGACCATTCTCCCAGTTTGCAGAATTTTCCCTTCGCGGATAGAGAGGTCAAGTCATTGTCAGCTGAATTATGGGGTGATCCAGGAGATAAATCAGGTAAAATGGTAAAATATGGCAAAGGAATGATCATGAACGTTTCGAACCTGCAAACAGCGCTGAATCAGATTAATCTACAACCCGATGTATCAGTGCCTGAAAACATACCTTTGCTCTGGATTCATCGACGACTAAAGGATGTTGAGATTTATTTTATTACAAATCAGAGCAATAATAAGATCAGCTTTGAAGCAAGATTCAGGGTGAAAGAAAAGACACCTGAGCTTTGGGATGCTACCAGCGGATTGCAGCGTGATCTACCTGCCTTTAGCCAGGATAATGAATTAACCGGTGTCCCTTTAAAGCTTGACGCTTTCGGAAGTGTATTCATCATATTCAGAAAGGGAGGAAAGGCGTTATCAGACAGTATTGAATCGAATTTTCCTGAACCGAAAACATTGGTTACTATCACTGCACCATGGACAATAAATTTTGATCCGGCCCTGGGTGGTCCAGGAAGACCTGTGAAAATTGATATGCTGGAGGATTGGGCAAAAAGCACGGATGAAAGAATCAAGTATTACTCGGGAACTGCAGTTTACAAAAATACCTTTGTTTTAGATGAAATCCCCCTGAAGGAAAAGGTCTATGCTAGTCTTGGAGATGTCAAAATAATGGCCGAAGTGAAGATCAACGGGCAGTGGGCAGGAGGAGTATGGACTCCACCATGGCAGACAGACATAACAAACCTTGTGAGGCCGGGAGAAAACAGTATCGAGGTTGATGTGGTCAACAACTGGATAAACCGTTTGATAAGTGACAGTAAACTGCCTCAGAAAAACAGAAAAACCTGGATTAATGTGAACCAGATTAAACCTGAAGATCCTCTTCAACCTTCAGGCCTGTTAGGTCCGGTATCCGTGATATCACCCGGATACTAAATAATGACTGATTTCCACCTTATTGACTATTCTGCTCTCAACGTCTGATAATCCTCCCCGATCCGGAAACAACCTGGTTTATTGAAGGATTTCCTTTAAGGTAAATGTTCCCGCTCCCGGAAATAATTGCAGTCAGACTGTTTTCAACTCTTGTGTAGATATTTCCTGATCCCGATATAGTTTCAGTTGCAGATATTACCGGAAACTCATCCGCATGAATATCTCCGCTTCCTGAAATTCTCATATTCCCATTATCACAGTTCCCTCTGATGCTTATGTCGCCTGAACCGCTAATCCGGAAATCAGAATTCTGGCATGAGGCATTGATGATATCTATATCTCCTGATCCCGTGACGGTAACTGAAAGATCGTTACACGTGATAATGCCTGCAGACAAATCACCGGATCCGATTGATTTTATGATTATTGAATTTCCCGATAATTCATCAGCTATTATTCCGCCTGATCCTGTTAAGATTATATTGTTCAATTCGGGGGATGTTACAGTAATGACCGGCTGCTCAATGTTGTCAAAACAGGTACTTCCGGGATCTGTTCTGATTTCAAGGATACCATTGGTTGTTTCTGTTACGATATGGCCAATGATATTTGATTCAGCTTTTACATTTATACTTACGGAATTGGCCTTTTTGTAGATTACATCAGCAAAAGTTGAATTCTCAATCTGGTGGAATTCCTGCGCATCGCGACTTTGGTTGTCCACTATTCCATTCCCGTCAATACAAATAATATCTTTCAGACAGGAAGATGTGCATAAAGACAATAAACAAATAATGATTAAAGTGTTTTTCATCCTGATTTAGAATTATACCTGACTAAAATTATATCTTCACAGTAAAGTAGACGAACAAAACCTCGGAAAGTTACCACTACAAAGCAATTTTTATAACATATTTCTTTCATGTATGGAAAAAATAAAATTCACCCAGTTTGGAACATTGTCGGTTGCTGTGATGCTTCCCATATTTGTATTTGTCCTTGTATTGATGTTCACCGTGGGACTAAACGACCAAATGGTGGCTGCCCGGTCAACAAACAAATAGTGCCATTGCGGCATGCCAACAAAAATGGACAGGAAAGTTATACTTTACATAGCAGCAAGTCTCGATGGTTATATTGCAAAACCTGAGGATGATCTGAGCTTTTTGTCAACAGTTGAAAAAAAGGATGAAGATTACGGTTATGTAAGCTTTATGTCTACTGTAGACACTGTCATAATTGGACGGAAAACCTATGACTGGATTCTGAACAATGCTGACTTTCCCTATTCAGATAAAAAGACATTTGTAATAACAAGGATTCCTGGGCCCTCCACAGGTAAAATAACCTTTTATACAGGCAAGCTTAAAGACCTTATTTTACAGTTGAAATCAGAGGATGGCATAAATATTTACTGCTGCGGCGGAGCTGAAATAGTGAATGAATTCCTGAAGGACGACCTGATAGATGAGTTTGTGATTTCAATTATCCCGATTTTAGTAGGAAAAGGTATTCAACTTTTTAGGGACGGGCGACCGGAACAAAAGCTGGAATTTGTCTCGGTAAAATCCTTTGAAACAGGGCTGGTACAACTTCATTACAGACGAAATTACAATTAACACAATAAGTTGAATAATCATTCCTGATAATAATCCGGAATTGCAAATCCTCCACTTTTTACCCGATACTGATTTCCTTATTATTCGTTGATCGTGGTAAAATTACCGGAAACTTTGCCATCCGCGTTTTCTACAGCATTTGTTTCCTGAACAATAAACGGAAATAATTTGTTATTGCCTGTGAGGGCTGATAATATGGCACAGCAAAAAACCGGCATAAAAAGTAAAGGGATTTTATATACCCCATTTGGTAGTTTTTCAGGAAGCACAGAATACCTGCCGTCAAAATCTATAATTACTTTTTTTACATCAGCCAGCTCAAGGCTGAACAACAGTTTATTGGCCTATGTGAACAAAAGCCGGCTTAAAAAACTAAAACAATATTTTGATTTACCTATGGCTTGTAAAACTGAGCTTTCAGGAACAGGAATTGTCACATTTTACATGTTTGAGGTTAACAAAGTAGTTATGGCTCAAACCGACCTTAAGGCCCAGTATTTGCACATTATAGGATTGGTTAAATCCAAATGTGTATGCTTTATGAATTGAAACTTGCAGGAAATGCCATGCGAGCAAAATACCAGACTTTTTAACAGCAGGCAGATCATATATAAACAAACAATCAGATGACACAACCGGACAGCAACAGGATGAGATTGGGTAATACCGATCTTATAGTTTCAAGGCTTGGTATCGGAGCGATGGTATG
>Ga0153915_10006353_pt1 | contig 11070 bp, 10 predicted proteins | sample Opewatmetagenome_2_FD_107003 | JGI IMG/M metagenome (GOLD analysis project Ga0153915, IMG submission 107003) | Freshwater wetland microbial communities from Ohio, USA - Open water 3 Core 3 Depth 3 metaG | ecosystem: Environmental > Aquatic > Freshwater > Wetlands | place: USA: Ohio, Lake Erie...
GGCCCCTCTTCCAGCGCGAGCTTCGGGGCCGGCGGCGCCTCCGAAATCTGCGGCGCCCCGCTTTCGAGGCCGACCTCGTCGACCAGCTGGACCTCGACCGCCTGACGCTTGAGCGGCGGCGGCATGCGCACCGCGAGGAACCCGGCGGAGAGGATCGCGATCAGCAGGACATGGCCGGCCAAGGCGATGCCGAGGCCCGCCTGCTCGGCGCGGTCGACCCTCATGGCGCGGCCTCCGGCCCGGTGGTGACCAGCGACACCTTGTTGAGCCCGGCGCGGTTGAGCTCGCCCATCACGCGCATCACCCGCCCGTAGTCGAGCGCGCGGTCGGCGCGGAGGAAGACCGGCGGCCCGTCGCCGCCCGCGGCGGCGCGGCGCTCGGAAAGGATGCGCGGAAGCTCGCCCTCCTGCACCGCCTGGTCGCCGATGAAGATCCGGCCGGCGCGGTCCATCGAGATCTCGAGCGGCTGCTTCTGCTGGTCGAGCGCCCCTGCCTTGCTGTCCGGAAGATCGACCGGCACGCCGGCGACGAGCAAGGGCGCCGTCACCATGAAGATGATCAGCAGCACCAGCATGACGTCGACCATCGGCGTGACGTTGATCTCCGCCATCGGGGATCTGCGCCCGCGCCTGCCGCCGCTGTGCATCGGGCCCATCGCCATGCTCAGCCCTCCAGCTCGCGGCTGAGCGATGCGTGGAAGGCGTCGGCGAAGCGGGTCAGGTGCGATTCCATCCGGTTGATGCCGTGCGCCATGCGATTGTAGGCGATCACCGCCGGGATCGCCGCGAACAGGCCGAGCGCGGTCGCGAACAAGGCCTCCGCGATGCCCGGAGCGACCACCGCCAGGCTGGTGTTGTTGGCGCCAGCGATGTTGGTGAAGCTGCGCATGATGCCCCAGACGGTGCCGAACAGGCCGACGAACGGCGCCACGGATCCGACGGTGGCGAGGACGTTGAGACGATCGGCGATGCGGTCGATCTCCTCGGCGACGGCCGAGTGCATGGCGCCGGCGAGCCGTGCCCGCGTGCCTTCCTTGTCCACCTTGTCGCCCGAGGTCGACTTGCGCCATTCGACGATGCCCGCCGCGAACACCTTCGCCGCGGGATAGTCGTCGCGCGCGCGCGCCTCGAAGAGACGGTCGAGATCGGTCGCCTTCGCGAGCTCCCGCTCGAAGCGGGCATTCTGACGCGTCAGCCGCCCGATCCGCAGCATGTGCGCGATGATGATCCCCCAGGTGAGGACGCTCGCGACGAGCAGCCCCAGCATGACGATCTGGACGACGATGTCGGCCTGCAGGAACAGCGCCAGCGGGGACATGCTCGCGGCTTCCCCCCCGGCGGTTATGGCATCATTCACTCGGCGCTTCCCTTTTTGACCTGTTCGAATGCCGCCACCCACGCACGCGGCTGGCGCCTGGGCCGTCCTTCCGCCGAGAGGAACGCCACGGTCACCATCGCGTCGGCGAGGATTTCCCGTCCGCGAATGACTCGCTGCTGAATGACGCACGAAGCCGCGCGTATCTCCCGCACCTCGCTCACGATCGACAACGCATCGTCCAGCCTGGCGGATGCGCGATACTGGATCTCGACCCGCGCCACCGCATAGACGCCTTCGCCGCGCTCGAGCGCGCCGCGCTGGTCGATCCCGAGCGCGCGCAGCATGTCGGAGCGCGCCCGCTCGAGGAAACGCAGGTAATTGGCATAATAAACGACACCGCCCGCGTCGGTGTCCTCGAAATAGACGCGCAGCGCGAAGCGATGCACGCCGTCGACGAACGCGCCTTCATAAGGCCTGTCGAGATCCTCCATCCCCACCCAAGAGCTACTAGGCAGCGCTGATTCCGGGGGGAAGCAGCAAAAGCCGATCCGCGCGATTTGAGCGGCGGTGGGTATGAAAATCGCGGTCACCTGTGTCACAAAGCAGCCATGCGGGTGATCTAGCGAACCTCAATCGTCCGCCGTCCGCGCGGACGACCCGCCTTCCGGAGCTGTCCTCATGCGTGCCTGGCCTCGTCTCGTCCTCGCCCTTCTCCTCGGCCTCGCCCTGCCGGCGGCCCCGGCTGCCGCCGGCCCCCCGCCGCCGAAGCTGATCATCGTGATCGCCGTCGATCAATTCTCCTCCGAGCTGTTCGATCGCTATCGCGATCGCTTCGCCAGCGGCCTGCAGCAGCTCGCCGGCGGCATAGCCTTTGCGAAGGGCTATCAGAGTCATGCCGCGACCGAGACCTGCCCCGGCCATTCCACGATCCTCACCGGCCGGCACCCGGCCGCCACCGGGATCGTCTCGAACGTCTGGTTCGACGTGAAGACCGGATCCTACGTCTATTGCGTCGGTGTGGCGGGAACCGGCGATCCGGACGCGCGCGGACCGCAGAATCTCAGAGTCGATACGTTCGGCGACTGGCTCAAGGCCGCCGAGCCCGGCGCGCGGGTCGTCTCGGTTTCGGGCAAGGACCGGGCCGCGATCATGCTCGCCGGCCATCATCCCGACGCGGTCTACTGGTGGAGGGACGGTCGGGGCTTCGGCACGTCCAGCTTCGCCGGACCGGCCGGCCCTGACGTCACCGGGCCCGCCGATACCTTCAATGCGAGCGTGTTCGACGGATGGCGCAAGGCGTCGCCACCTTTATGGCCCGATGCGGTCCCTCCCGACTGCGCCCCGCTCGAGGCGCCGCACGTGTTCGGCACCAAGCCGGTGTCGGGGCGCGTCCCGCCGGACGCGTCGCGCGACGTGGAGACCGGTCCGGACTTCCTTGCCAGGACCGACTTCCAGGACCAGCTTCGGGCATCCCCGCTGTTCGATCGCGTGACGCTCGACTTCGCCGCGCAGCTGATCGGCCTCCGGCAGCTGGGCCGCGGACCCGCCACCGACGTCCTGGCGGTCAGCCTCTCGGCGACCGATTATGTCGGTCACCGCTACGGCAACGGCGGCGCGGAAATGTGCGCGAACCTGCACGCGCTCGACGACGCGCTCGGGCGTTTCCTCGGCAACCTCGCTTCGAGCGGCGTTCCGTTCATGGTCGTGCTGACCGCCGATCATGGCGCCGTCGATGCCGCCGAACGCGAGGCGGAGCAGGGCGTGCCGGCGCGAAGGATCGACGCCATCGCGCTGGTGAAGGCCCTCAACGACTATCTCAAGCAGGCCTTCGCCATCGGTTACGACCCGATCGTCGGCGACGATCCGGAACAGCTCGTAATCAATGCGCCCGGCGATGCGGCCTTCCACGCGCGCTTGCGCGACGCCGCCATCGCCTGGCTCAAGACCCGGCCCGAGGTGAATGCCGTCTTCCCCGCCGACGAGATCGTCCGCGCCGTGCCGGCGCCCGGCAAGACTCCCGATCAGCTGACGCTCGCCGAACGATTCCACGAAAGCTACGATGCCGATCGGAGCGGCGACATCATCGTGGCGCTTTCCGAATATGCGACGCTCGGCGTTCCGCGCGGCCCGACCGACGGCGTCGCCGGCCATGGCAGCCCATGGGACTACGACCGGCAGGTTCCGATCCTGTTCTGGTGGCCGGGGATCGCGCCCGCCAGCCTCCCCGATCCGGTCGAGACGGTGGACATCGCGCCGACTCTCGCGGGCGTCGCGGGCATCGCGGCGCCGCCGGTCGACGGCCGCTGCCTGGTCAAGGTCAGCAGCAGCTGCGGTCCGGACGTGCCGGCTCAGCCGAAATGAAGCTGACGCGCCGCGCCCTGCTGGGAGGGGCGGCGGCCGCGATTGCCGCTGCTCCCGCCATCCTGCGCGGGCAGGCCCTCTTCACCGCTTACCCGTTCCGGCTGGGGGTGGCCTCGGGAGATCCGGCATCCGACGGCTTCGTCATCTGGACCCGGCTCGCCCCCGATCCCCTCGCTCCGCACGGAGGGATGCCGATGCAGCCCGTGGCGGTCGATTGGGAGGTCGCCGCCGACGACGCTTTCAAGACGATCCTCCGCTCGGGACAGGCGGTCGCCCGCCCCGAGTTGGCCCACAGCGTGCATGTCGAGGTGGCCGGGCTCGAGCCGGCGCGGCCCTATTGGTACCGTTTCAAGATCGGGCGCGAGATCAGCCTCACCGGACGGAGCCGGACCGCGCCGCTTCCCGGCGCCAGGCTCGACCGGCTCCGCATCGGTGTGGCCGGCTGCCAGCATTATGAAAGCGGCCTGTACACGGCCTATCGCCACCTCGCCCACGAGGAGGTCGAATTCGTCTTTCACTACGGCGACTATATTTACGAAAATCGCGACACGCCCTGGGCCCTCGATGCAGCGCGAGAGCCGGTCCCGGTGGTGCGCGAGCACATCGGACAGGAGCTGTTCAGCCTCGACGACTACCGGCTGCGCTATGCCCAGTACAAGCTGGACACGGACCTTCAGGCTGCGCATGCGGCCGCGCCCTGGTTCGTTACCTTCGACGACCATGAAGTGTCGAACAATTGGGCCGGCGACCATGATCAGGCGGGCGATCCGGCGGAGGTCTTCCTGCTCCGGCGCGCGGCTGCCTTCCAGGCCTGGTACGAGAATGCGCCGGTGCGGGCGCGCTCGCTGCCCAGGGCAGGTTCGATCGCGATGAACCGCAGCGCCCGTTACGGCGACCTGCTTCATGTGAGCTTCCTCGATACGCGGCAATTCCGGACCCCTCAGCCGTGCGGCGACGGCTTCAAGCCGGTCTGTCCGGAGGTCGATCGCGTCGACGCCTCGATGATCGGCGGCGCGCAGGAAAGCTGGATCGTCCGCGAATCGTAGCAAGCATGCACATGCTGGAATGCGCTGGCGCAGCAGGTGATGATGATGGAGCTGGATCGCCGGAGGGGCGACGAGCCGGAGCCGCTGATGAACCTCGACACCTGGTCGGCCTATGCCGTTCCCCGCCGCCGGCTGCTCGATCGCATCAAGGGCCTTGGCAATGTCGTCGTGCTGACCGGCGACGAACATCAGAATTACGCGGGGCAGGTGCTCGATCGCGGCCGGCCGGTCGCGGTGGAGTTTGTCGGCACTTCGATCAGCTCGGGCGGCGACGGCGAGGACCTGCGGCCGGGCAGCGATCGAATCCTCGCGCGAAACCCGCATGTCGCCTTCGTCAACGATCAGCGCGGCTACCTGACCTGCGACATCTCCCGCGACGAGTGGCGAACCAATTTCATGGTCGTCGACCAGGTGCGCCGCCCCGGCGGGAAGGCCTCGCGGCGCGCGACCTATGCCGTCGCCCGCGGGGAAACGACACTGCGGCGCGTCGACGCCTGACCGGGCCGGCCAGGCGAAACATCACTGCCATTTTTGACCGCTATCCGGATCTGGCCGGCAGTCCTGCCGGCTGCTCGGGGACATGGCCATGGCAGTGCTGGATCGGCGGCGATTTCTTGCGGCAGCATCGCTGGCGACGCTGGCGGCCGGCCGGCCGGCCTGGGCGCGAACGGCGCCGCACGGCTTCACGCACGGCGTAGCGAGCGGCGAACCGACGGCCGATTCCATCCTGCTTTGGACCCGCCATGTCGGCCGGTCGGGGCCAACGCGGCTGCAGGCCGAAATCGCCGAGGATCCGGGCTTTTCGAGGATCGTCGCGGGCGGGAGCGTCGACGCGCTGGCCGAGCGCGACCATACGGCGAAGCTGACGGTCACCGGCCTCCAGCCGGGGCGATGGTACCATTACCGCTTCGCCGCGCCGGGCGGCGAGCGCAGTGCCGTCGGGCGTACCCGGACGCTGCCGGACGGCCCGGTGGACCGCTTCACCCTCGCCGCTTTCTCCTGCTCCAACTACGGCTTCGGCTTCTTCAACGCCTATGCGCACGCGGCTGCGCGCGACGACATCGACCTCGCCCTGCACCTCGGCGACTATATCTACGAATATGGGCGGGGCCATTATCCCGATCCCGGCGACGGCATAGCCCGCCGGCGCATCGAGCCGCGCGGCGAAGCCCTCCACCTCGCCGACTATCGCCACCGCTTCGCCTGCTATCGGACCGACCCCGATCTTCAGGAACTGCATCGCCGCCTGCCGGTGATCGCCATGTGGGACGATCATGAAAGCGCCAACGACAGCTATCGCGACGGTGCCGAAAATCACGATCCGGCGACCGAGGGCGACTGGCAGGCGCGCAAGCGCGCCGCCGTCCGCGCCTATCGCGAGTGGATGCCCGTTTCCGAGGAGGATTGGGCGTCCTACCGCGTCGGCAATCTCGCGACCTTGTACCGGGTGGAGGAACGCCTCGACGCGCGAACGCGGCAGGTGGATCTCGCCGCTGCCCTGAAGGGCGGCCCGACCGGGCTGAATATGTTCCGCGACGGCGTCTGGGCCGATCCGTCGCACAGCCTCTTCGGTCCCCGGCAGGAGCAGTGGCTGTCGGAAGCGATGCGCCGCGCTGCCGGCGAGACCATCTGGCAGCTGCTCGCGCAGCAGGTGAACGTCGGCTACACGATGATGCCGGCGCAAGCGGTGGATTGGGCGTCCCCCCGGCCGGATGCGCGTGCGGCGGTCCAGGGCGCCGTCGAAGCCGCCAGGGCAGGCCTCCCGTTCAACATGGACAGCTGGAACGGCTATCCCGCGGCCAGGTCCCGGCTGTTGCGCAGTGCGCTCGACGCCGATGCCGACCTGATCGTCCTTTCCGGCGACAGCCACAACGCCTGGGCGTTCGATCTGCGGGAAGCCGGCGTCCCGGCGGGCGTCGAGTTCGGCGGCCAGAGCGTCACCTCGCCCGGCTTCGAAGCGGACCTCCCGCGTGCGCGGCCCGGCGATCTCGCGCGGGCCCTGGTCGACGCGAGCGACGAGCTGCGCTGGGCCGACACCGCACGGCGCGGCTATATGACGGTGGCGCTCACTCCGGACCAGGCGCGCGCCGAATGGCTGTTCATGGGAACGATCGCCCGGCGATCGCTCGCCCTGTCGGGACGCCATTTTGCTGCCGTCAGCCGCCGCGCGCGCCGCCTGACCGCATGATCCGGGCGCTCCTGCTCCTGATGGCGGCGGCGCATGCTTCCCCGCCGCCCGCGGCGCCCCGGCCGATCATCATCGCGCATCGCGGGGCGAGCGGTGAACGGCCGGAGCACACGCTTGCCGCTTATTCGCTCGCGATCGACGAAGGCGCCGACTTCATCGAACCGGACCTCGTCATGACCCGCGACGGCGTCATGATAGCGCGGCACGAGAATGAGATAGGCGGCGCGACCGACGTCGCCGCCCATCCCGAATTCGCCGCACGGCGAACGACCAAGGTGATCGACGGCCAGCAGGTGACCGGCTGGTTCACCGAGGATTTCACTTTGGCCGAGCTTGCGACGCTGCGTGCCCGCGAGCGGCTTCCGGAGCTGCGTCCCGAAGTGGCGCGCGCCTATGACGGCAAATTCCCGATCCCGACGCTCGACGAGATTCTCGCTCTGGCTGCGGCGAAGAGCCGCGAAACCGGTCGCCGGATCGGCATCTATCCGGAGATCAAGCATTCCACCTATTTCCGTTCGATCGGCCTGGCGATGGAACGTCCGCTCCTTGCCCGGCTGGCGCGCGCGGGCCTCACCCGCCGCACCGATCCGGTCTTCATCCAGTCGTTCGAAATCGCCAACCTGAAGCAGCTGCGCCGTCTCACGAAGCTGCGCCTCATCCAGTTGATCGACGAGGACGGCGCCCCTTACGACCGCATCGCGGCGGGCGATCGTCGCCTTACCTACCGGGCCATGACCACGCCCGCCGGGCTGCGCGCGATCGCGCGCTACGCCGACGGCATCGGGCCCGCCAAGGAGCTGATCGTTCCGCGCGGCGGCGACGGCCGTTCGCTTCCGCCCACCCGTCTCATCGCCGACGCGCACGCCGCTCACCTGCTCGTTCATCCCTGGACCTTCCGAAGCGAGAACGCATTCCTGCCGCTCGAATCGCACGCCGGGACGGACCCCGCAGCGCACGGCGACGCGGCGACGGAATATCGGCAGTTCTTCTCGCTCGGCATCGATGGCCTGTTCAGCGAGTTTCCGGCCGAAGCGTGGCTCGCCCGCAACAATGTTGCATTGCAACATAACTGACGCGGTGGAGTCACTTCCAAGCCATCGAGGCGCCGTATCGGCGTCCCCTTAGACCCGATCAGCGGGCGAAAAGGGGGACGTTCATGACGCGTAACATTCGACACCTGCTGCTTGGCACGGCGCTGCTCACATCCTTCTCCTCGGTCGCGTTCGCGCAGGACCAGGCCCCGGCTTCGGCCGATCCGCAGGACGTTGCGACGGTCACGGACGATCAGGGTTCCGGCGGCGAGGAAATCGTCGTGATCGGATTCGGCCAGTCGCGTCAGGTACAGACCGTCTCGATGCGCGACATCGCGCTGCTCACGCCCGGGACGAGCCCGATCAAGGCGATCGAGAAGCTGCCGGGCGTCAACTACCAGGCCGCCGACCCGTTCGGCGCCTACGAATGGTCGACCCGAATCTCGCTGCGCGGGTTCAACCAGAACCAGCTCGGCTTCACGCTCGACGGTGTGCCGCTCGGCGACATGAGCTACGGCAACCATAACGGCCTGCACATCAGCCGCGCTATCATCTCCGAGAACACGGGAACGGTCACGGTTGCGCAAGGCGCCGGTTCGCTCGCAACCGCCTCGACCAGCAACCTGGGCGGCACGCTGCAATTCACCTCGCGCGATCCGGCGCGCGAGGCCGACGTCGTGGCGTCGGGAACCTATGGCAGCGACGACACCATGCGCGGGTTCGTCCGCCTGGAAAGCGGCGACATCACGCCCGGCGGCCTGCGCGGCTACCTCAGCTACGGCTATCTCAAGACCGACAAATGGAAGGGCTTCGGCGAGCAGCGCCAGCACCAGATCAACGCCAAGCTCGTGCAGCCGATCGGCGACGGCTCGATCAGCGGATTCTTCGATTTCTCGGACCGGCGCGAGCAGGATTATCAGGACCTCAGCCTCGAGATGATCCATCGTCTCGGCTACCGCGCCGACAATATCGCCAACGACTGGCCGCTCGCCGTCCGGCTTGCGCAGATCTACGACAATCAGGTCGCCGCGGCAGGCGGGGCGCCGCTGCCCTTCCCGTCGGCGGGAACGGTCTTCCCCGCGCCCTATGTCTCGGTCGACGATGCCTATTTCGACGCGGCGGGTCTGCGCCGCGACTATCTCGGGCGGCTGACCGCCGATTTCCCGCTTACATCGGCACTCCGGCTGAACGTGACGGGTTATATCCACGACAATCACGGCCAGGGCATCTGGTTCACGCCGTACGTGCCGACACCGGGCGGGGCGCCGATTTCGGTGCGCACCACCGAATATGACATCAACCGCAAGGGCATCGTCCCGCGGCTGATCCTCACCACCGGCCCGAACACGCTCGAGGTGGGCGGCTGGTACGAGGACAATAATTTCCAGCAGGCGCGCCGCTTCTACGGGCTGGACGACCAGGATGCGCCGTCGCGCGACACGCTCCAGTTCATGAAGAACCCGTTCTTCACCCAGTGGGACTTCAAGTTCAACACCACGACCGAGCTCTATTACGTCGCGGACACCCTCGACATCGGCTCGGTGACGATCGCCGGTGGCTGGAAGGGCTTCAAGGTGCGCAACCGCGCGACGCCGATCAAATCCGGCGGTCTCGCCTCCGGCACCATCGACGCCAGGGACTGGTTCCTGCCGCAGATCGGTGCCGTCCTGCACCTTGGCAGCGATGCCGAGCTGTTCGCCAATTTCACGCAGAACATGCGCGCCTTCGCCTCCTCCGCGACCGGCCTCGCGCCCTTCGCAACGACACAGCCGGGCTTCGACGCGATCCGCGGATCGCTGAAGCCCGAGAAGTCGAACACCTACGAGGCCGGCGGGCGCTTCCGCCACGGCCCCCTGCAGGGATCGGTCGCGGGCTATTATGTCGACTTCTCCAACCGGCTGCTGGCGCTCACCAACGGCGCCGGCATCGTCGGCAATCCGGTCACGCTGCAGAACGTCGGCGCGGTCCGCAACTACGGCGTGGAAGCGACCCTGCTCTACCGGATCCTGCCGCCGCTGACGCTGTTTGCCTCCTATGCCTACAACCACTCCGAATATCGCGATAATGTCCTCGCCGCCGATGGGACCATCCTGACCGCGACCAAGGGCAAGACCGTGGTCGATTCGCCGCGGCACATGCTCAAGGGCGAGATCGCCTACGACGGCGATCATCTGTTCGGCCGCATCGGCGCTGACTACATGTCGAAGCGCTTCTTCACCTACACCAACGACCGCTCGGTGCCCGGCCGTGTCATCGTCGACGCTTCGATCGGCTACAAGTTCGGCGGCGAAGGCTGGATGCGCGGCTTCGCGATCGAAGGAAGCGTGACCAACCTCACCGGCAAGAGATACGTGTCGACGATCGGCTCCAACGGTTTCACCGCCAGCGGCGACAACCAGACCCTGCTCGCCGGAGCGCCGCGGCAGTTCTTCGTGACGCTGCGCCGAGGATTCTAGGAAACGACACCAAAAAGGAAGGCGTAACTGCGGAGCCGTTCCTCGCCGGAACGGCTCCTTTTTCTTGCGACCGGCCACCTGCAATTCCTCGGCGCCGGTGCGGCCGACCGCCACCTTGACCGGCACGCCTGCCGGCGCTCTTGACTCCCTTGTAACCCATAGGTTACATGTAACCTGTAGGTTACAGGAGCCCGACATGGCGAATACTTCGGACATCGATCTTGTCGACAAATTGGCCCGCAAGCGCGCGCAGATGGCCAGCGCGCTGGCGGCCGCCTTCATCGCAGTGCAGGCCACCGACATTTCCAACCGCCGCGCGGACGGCCATTTCGACATACCGTTCGCGCTGTGGACGGCGCTGCTCCTGGTCATCCTGCTTTATGGCGGAGGAATGTTCCGCAGCGCGAAGGTGCGCGGCGCCCTGAACGACGAGACGACGAAGGTGCACCGCCGCGCTGCGATGGCGTGCGGGTTCATGATCACGCTCGCCGGAGCGTTCGTTGTCTACCTGCTCAGCTTCTACAAGGAAGTCACGACACACGAGGCGCTACGCCTGATCATCACCTTGGCGGTCGCGGGTGCCCTGCTGCGCTTTGCCGGGCTCGAGCGGCGGGCGCTCAGGCAGTGAGCGAACGGCTGCGCAACCGCATCGGCGAGTATCGCGCGGCGCA
>Ga0153915_10006354_pt1 | contig 11068 bp, 12 predicted proteins | sample Opewatmetagenome_2_FD_107003 | JGI IMG/M metagenome (GOLD analysis project Ga0153915, IMG submission 107003) | Freshwater wetland microbial communities from Ohio, USA - Open water 3 Core 3 Depth 3 metaG | ecosystem: Environmental > Aquatic > Freshwater > Wetlands | place: USA: Ohio, Lake Erie...
AGCAATTTTGTTGAGGATCGGGAGACAGAACGCCAGTGTTTTTCCTGAACCAGTCTCCGCTTGACCTACGATGTCTCTTCCCTGGATGATTTCCGGTATGCATTTTTCCTGAATAAGCGTCAGTTCCTTGAATTGCTGTTCAAGTAATTTTGTAAGGAGTTTTGTCTGTATATTAAGTTGTTCGCATTTCATTGTTTTCACCATTTTACTTTCTGGTTTCTTTTTATAACAAATTGTCTCTCTTTTGTTTCAAATTTTTTTTGAAAAAAAGTAGTATCAGATTTTTCGTTTTGTTGGTAAGAATCTTATACCTTCTTTAAGTTTTTTGCTTGTGGTCCTCGATCTGATGTTTCAACTTCGAATTCAACAGCATCTCCTTCATTGAGAGATGTTTCCATTGGGAAAGCTGTCCGATGAACGAAGACTTCTTTGCCATCATCACATTGGATGAATCCATATCCTTTCCTTGCATTATACCATTTTACATTTCCTTTCATGTTATTCACGTTTTCCTCAGAGTTTATCTGATTTTTTTAAAAGAACAAAAACAAAAAGATTTCGATTATTCGAATGAACGAAATTAAGAAACTCTTATTTCTAGTCCTTTTACCGTCATATAGTGTTACCTCCTTTATATAGTTTTTCAATGGAGGGTCATAGGTTTCTGTTACGATAGTAAGCGTAACACATTTACATCACGATATGAATATCGAGTTTTTGAGCAAGTTCTTTGTATCGATTTCGAATCGTCACCTCAGTGACTCCTGCGATCTCAGCAACCTCCCGTTGGGTTCTGCGCTCCCCACAAAGAACTGATGAGATGTACAGCGATGCAGCAGCAAGCCCTGTCGGGCCCCGCCCACTGGTAAGCTCTTGGTTCGACGCAAATCCTAGTATCTCCAATGTTTTTGCTTGAACGGTGCTACTGAGTTTTAATTCGCTGCAGAATCGTGAGATATAATCTTTTGGTGCTGTTGGCATTAATTTTAATTCGAGTTCGCGAGAGACGTATCGATAGTTTCTCCCAATCTCTTTTCGTGGCATCTGAGCAATAATACTTATTTCGTCCAGTGTACGAGGTACGTGGCATTGTCGACAAGCTGCATACAACGAGGCTGCGGTCACTCCTTGGATGCTTCGCCCACGTACTAAATTTTTTAATGCTGCTTTTCGATAAATAACTGCTGCAGTTTCCCGTACAGTTCTTGGAAGACCCATTCCTGAGGCGAGTCGGTCGATGACTGAGAGCGCGAGAGCCAAGTTTCGCTCTGTTGAATCACTGATGCGGACCCGCCGTTGCCATTTCCTTAATCGATATAATTGTGCCCGATTTTTTGTTGGAATGGATTTCCCATATGCATCGCGGTTTGTCCAACCTATAGTCGTACTGAGGCCTTTATCATGGATGGTGTAGGTCATTGGAGATCCTATGCGAGATCGTTTCTCCCGTTGTTCGTTATCAAATGCACGCCATTCTGGACCATAATTAATGATATCCTCATCAACGACAAGTCCACAACCAGAACAAACTAATTCAGCTCGAGAATAATCCTTGCTAAGATGACCACTGCCACATTCAGGACAACAGAGAATCTCTTCTATTTTTTGCTTAATTTTTTTTACCAAACCGAATCAACCTCCCGCATAGTTTTTTCCTAGATTTTTTCGTTTGAGTCTTCGCATGAGCATTGATTCAAAAGGACAAAATACATTTTTCATGATTGCTCAATTACCTTTTTTTTTTTATTTTATATAATTGACTTACTTTTGTATTTCTTTTATTTTGGTTGCTTTCAGTCCTTCAGACGTGTTTCCTATAATATATTCTACAGAATCACCTGAATGAAGTAATGTTAAAAACGGAATGTCTTTTTCATAAACCATAACAGTTTCACCATCCTGTCCTTCGATTAATCCTTGCTTTTTTTTATCGCTATACCAATTGACAATACCTTTCATTGAAATTTCCCAATCTTAAAATTGTTTAAAAATAAACATCAAAATGCATGTATACAATTTTCACAATTGCTATGATTATCAGAATTTACTTTTATACTAAACAGAGAGCAACGCTCATGGTCGAATACAGGTCGATTTAACGCTTTGCATCTAATTACCTTTAGGCGTATTTTATTTTCATTATTTCGTCTTCCCCTGTTATTCTTTTGATTCATATCAAGCCCACTTTCGTTTTACTCTTAGAAAAAAATAAAAAAATCAAATCCATCCTAAATTTCGAGAACGGTACCTTAAGTTTCTATTTCCTTCTTATACTTACTATACCACTTATCTTCTTTAAATAGTTATGCTTATTCGAAATCACAGTGTCCGCGCAGGGTTGTAATCACGGGGCTGGGGAGACTCTTTCAATATTTAGGTACGCTTTTAGTACGAAACAGATAGATATGAAAATCATTTTAACCCCGTGGTTATTTCATGTTATCAACCACGAAAAAGTAGGCTCTAATATTCAAAGCTAAAATGGTATAAATAGTTTCATTTAGTATGTTAATATTGATATAAAGTTATATAATAATTAAATATATGTTATATTTATTTCATGGGCCAGTGGTCTAGTGGTTATGACGTCGCGCTTACAACGCGGAGGTCGCCTGTTCAATTCCGGCCTGGCCCACTTTTCTTTTTTCAGAACAAAGATATAATAGTTATTAAAAAAAGATCATCTCTAATCGATTATTTTTTTCGGGTACTTGCCAGGTGATAACCGACCTTTTTTCGTTCCATCCTTTCTGATAATGTTATTGTAGCCGTATTTGTGTTTCTTCATGGTCGTATGCAATTTATTATGGCACTCTTTGCAGACTCGAATTGCGATATTCTTTCTATAATCAATATGATGTAACGAAATTTTTGGTTTCTCGGAGGATTCCTCGGTTGAATCTCTTGCGATTAATTCTTTTTTGCATATTTTGCAATAATATTTTTTTGATTCCTTCATTTCATGTCAATCCGAGGAAAGGGACGTTCGATATCCTTTTGGTGGTATAAAAGCGCCTCGAAGGATTACCATTATGGATTGTATGAAGGATACCATACATCTCTTGGTTGGCAATAGTATAATATATTTCTTCAATCATTAATTATATCTAGAAGATTCTATGAAAACGAAAGTCGCATGCCTCTTCCTCACTATCCTTCTGTGTTCAGCGACAGTTACAACAGCGTACACCATCCAACTAAAAACCGAACAAAAAGATCTACAAAATCATCATTACATCACAGATGCATCCTTCGACCGTCTCATCACCCTATTGCTTTCCATCGGCCACTACCCAAGTATGTCTGCCTGTATCATCCACAATACAACAATCCTCTGGAAGAACGCATACGGCTATGCTGACATCAATGCACATGTTCCAGCGACCACCCAAACCATCTATATCGTCGCATCCATCACCAAGACAATCACCAGCACCGCACTCATGCAACTCCATGAGCAAGGGCTCTTTCAGCTGGATGACGACGTCAACCTTTATCTGCCGTTTGCTCTGAGGAACCCGAATTTTCCTGGCGACCCAATCACAATCCGCATGATCCTCTCCCACTCCTCCAGCCTTACCACTGACCCGCTCGCCTATCATTGGTTCAACTTCTCCAGTCCACCTCCAATTTCCTTTTATCCTCACCCCTGGCTCGAGGAATACCTTCTCCCCGGTGGGGCTTTCTATACCCAGGAGATCTGGGATACCATCCATCCTCCAGGGGCGTACATGCAGTACGCGAACATCAACTTCGACATTGCAGCCTATCTGGTACAACTCCTCTCTGGACAACCCTTCCATGATTACTGCAACGACCATATCTTCACCCCACTCGGAATGACACACACAAGTTTTCGTCTGTCAGATTTACCAATCGATGACGTCGCCTTTCCCTATCTCTTTCACAATAGAACCTATGAAAAACTCCCGCACTATCAGCTCCTACATTACCCAATCGGAGGATTGATGACGACGGTCGATGACCTCTGCAGTTTCCTCATCGCCCATATGAATAACGGGGTCTATAACAATACACGCATCCTAGCCAATGAAACCGTGACACTGATGCATACGATCCAGCCACCTGGAAATATCTATAACAATTTTCACTACGGTCTTGGATGGATGATTGTCGAAAAACCATTAAAGAAAACCGTTTACATCGGTCATAGCGGTGATATCCCAGGAACACACACCCGCATGTACATAGACCAGTCGGACAACAATGGTATCATCTGCTTTTTCAACTCGGACCGATCCACGCCTGTAAAAAAATTGGTTTCGTTACTGATTCAAAACCTGTTGTTCGCAAAAGCAAAACAGCTCTCATAATTCTAGTCAGGTGAACGTAACTTTAAAAAATAATCAACCAATTCCCCACCCGGTTGGATATCTTATGAACATCCTTCTCAACCTAGGCGACATCATAAACCAGCTTCTCAGAGACAATCGCATAAACCTGGACTCGTTTGTCGGGGAAAGCATCGCAGCTGTGATTACCTTTATCCTTTCTCTGCTCATCGGATACATTGTCTACCATATCTTTGAACATTATTTCAGCAGATGGGCGAAAAAAACAAAAACCACCCTTGATGATGAGATAATCAAAAACACCAAACGACCGATTTACTTCTTCGTAATCATCGTCGGGTTCTACTATGCGATAGACCAGCTTTCCATCCTAAAACCGTATCAATATTATATCACCCAAATCTTCCTAGTCGCCGAGGTCTTCCTTACTGCGTACATCATCACCAGGATCATCAACGTGTTGCTCTCATGGTACGCTGAGCGAAAAATTAAAACCGGGAAAAAGGCAGTGAGCAGCAACATCCTGCTCGTCTTTAAGAAGATAGTACATGTGTTCGTTTACATTTTCGCGTTTCTCTATCTGCTTTACGTGAGTAGAATTGATCTATCCGGTGCTGTAGTCGGACTGGGAGTCACAGGTATTGCAATTGCTTTTGCGCTCCAGAGCATTCTCGGAGACGCGTTCAGTGCGTTTTCCATATATTTTGATAGACCCTTTGAGATTGGAGATTACGTCATCATCGACAGCCATGAAGGGACGGTCACCAACATCAGCATGAAATCTACGCGCCTGAAACTGCTTCAGGGCGAAGAACTCGTCGTCTCCAACAAGGAAATCACCAGTGGAAGCATAAGAAATTTTAAAAAAATGGAGACCCGCAGAGTAGTGTTTTCCATCGGTGTCGTCTATGACACCCCACTTGAGAAACTAAAAAAAATCCCGACATTGATTAAAAAAATCCTTGAAACATGCGCTGACGTAGAGTTTCAACGCGTCCATTTCAAGGAGTACGGGACGTTCAGCTTGAACTTTGAAGTCGTGTATGTTATAAAAAGCCCTGATTACGTCAAGTATCTTGATACGCAGCAAACCATCAATTATGCCATCAAGGAAGTTTTTGAGAAGGAAAAAATAGACCTTGCCGTCCCAACGCAAACCATTTTAGTCAATCAACCCCACATGTAATTAATGGGAGAGCAACTGGAATTCCTTCTCTTGACGGGCAAAAAAATTAAACGAGGTGAAAAACAAAATCGGGTTAATCTTTCGAAATACTAAATTCATCTTGATAAATGTCGAACCGATCACATCCCATTGGGTAAACTCCTTCCGTATGATAGATGGATATTTTTGTATTCTATTCTCTGCGATGCATCGCCCAGCAATGTCTCCACTCATCAGCGCGCGATAGATTCCCTGACCTGAGAACGGAAACGCTCCCACACCTGCATCACCGACAAAGAGAATATTTTTATGCAGGAAAGGACGTTGCAATCCGAGAGGGATCAATCCCCCGGTGACGTAATTCACCGTGCCTGTGATGTGTTGCTCCTCTTTAAACACGCGGAGCATCTTTCGGAGGTTATATCCGAAATCCCCAAACATTCCCACCCCGACGTTCACTTCTTTCTTTTGTGGATCTCGTGGGAAAATCCAGAAATACCCACCGGCGCTTGAAAAGATAATCTGTATGGTGTCACATACAAAGCAGTTCGCATTCTCTAGTGTCTCTTGATACGTTTTTCCGATGAATTTTGAACCAAGGTTCAGCTCCCGTTTGACTGTGCTTGGGCAGCCTGAGGCATCAACAAGAATGTCGCCATCGAGATCACCAACCGAATGTATTCTGTCGTTCGTCTGAATCTTCACTCCTCGTTTCTTCGCGTCACGGGCGAGCTGGCAGATGAACTCTTGCCGGTTGAGGATGAAAGCGACGTTCGGGGGCCGCTGAGCGAGATAATGGCGTTTCCCTATCGTGATTTCTGCGTGGAGGATTGTGTTAAAAATGCTTTTTTTAGTTGGTACCCATTTTTTCCATTCGCGTTCAACCGAATGTGCCTCCCCGCATCGTCGTCCCTCATGGTTGTATCCGATGTCTTTGTATTTTTCATGGACGACGACTTCGATGGTAGGATTATGGTCTTTTATGGAGATTGCGGTGCTTAAGCCACCGAGGCTTCCTCCGATTATATCAACCTTGATAGGTCCACCAACCGTTGATGAAGGAATTCCCTCCTCCGATATATAGTTTTTTTTAAAAGGAAGAGAAAACTACATATAGAATGAAAATTTCCTATTTTCTTTGCAGAAAAACATTGGATATAGTCTAAAAATGAACATTGCCCGTTGTGTAGCAGCTAACTGTACGAGACGAGATCTTGTGACATCGGTTCGAATCTGTTCGAGGCTACTTTTTTCCTTTTTTTAGTCGAGCATCTTGACCTTGAGTGATTCACTGATGTCAATCAATGTTCCTTCAGTTCGTTTTCCCATGCTGCAGTTTACCACTGTTGTCTCACCTATTTTACTTATTCCTGGGTCCTCATGGATATGGGCGCATAACACCAGTCGAGGTGTATAGGTGTCCATAAGGCTCCGCAGCTCTTTGCTTCCTCCATGGGTTCCTATGAATATTCTGTCTTGGGTTTTGAAGGGGGGATAATGGGTCACTAGGACGCTAGATGTCTTCAGGATCTTTTTCAGCGGTTTTTTCACGGTCCCCTCATCGATCAAGAGGTCAGGAAGGTGGGAAGGGATTTCCCGTCCGATTCCAACGAAAGGAATCCCTTGGACGATGACCTGTCTTTGATGAAGATTCGTTGCATTACTCTCAGATATTCCTTGGTCCACATCAAACGAATCGATATTCCCAGCAACTGCAAGTGTCCGAACGGGGATTTGGTTGAGAAAATTCGTTGCCAACTCCCCTGGTCCGAACTGGGTGATATCACCACAAATAATGACGAGATCGGGAGTATAGGCGGTAATGTTCTTTAGCACCAGGTTCAAGCGGTATTGAGCCCCATGGAGATCGGCAACAGCTAGAATCCTCATGCGATTTGAAATGAGGCTGTCTGTTAAAAATATTATCACCGAAGACAAACCCTTGGTTAAAAAAAGAAGAGAGGGGTGGTACCTGGCTGTTTTATTTCCGATTGAAGACATCAGCCATGGTGCCTTCCAAAAATATTTCTGAGAATTTTTTAGTGAATTCTCTGCTGAGTTCCATGGGCTCGGCCTTCCTCTCCTTCTCCTTCGTATGGTAAAACGATGGTTTGTATAAATAATTTACTTTACGATTACATCCATTGTTTGTATTCTCGTAATGCTGTCGTCCAGGAAAGATATTAATACCACCTTCTTTGATAAAGGGGATACATTTCTCTTGGAATTGGTTGAAGGGACATCATGACAAAAGAAGAAGAAATCACCAAGAACCTTACCTTGATTGAGTACTATAAACAACAGCTTGAATCTATTGAGATGCAGCTCCAGTACCTACAGTCTACCCTTGTGGATTATCAGCGAGCAAAAATGACCGTGGAGCAACTCAATACGGTCGATGAAAATGCGGAAGTCCTCATCCCTGTTGGTGCAGGTACCTTTGTCAACGGCTCTCTGAAAAACGCCTCAAACGTCTTGATAGGGGTTGGTGCAGGAATTGTCGTTGAAAAATCGGTTAATGACGCGTTAGGAAAACTGGATGAACGGATGAAGCGCATCCAGGAAAACCTTGAGAAGATGGCGTCCCTGGGGCAGAAGATTCAATGCGACGCGGAGGAACTGTCGCGAAAGACACAGCAGATGATGGAAGAAACACAACGATAACAGTATTGTTGTGAGGGCAAGTATGTTTGATTTTCTCAAAAAGAAATTGAAACTCTTTGAAAAGAATATCGAAGCGGAGATCGAATCGGAGCTGAAAAAGGAAGAAAAACTAGAGAAACGACTGCAGGCTGAGCCTCAGAAACAACCAGCTCCTATTATAACGCCAAAGCCAGAGGAAAAACCACCGGTTGCCCCTATTGTTAAAGAGGCAGAACCGGTAGTAACACGAAAACGAGCCTTACGTGTTCAAAAACCGGTTAGTGAAGAGAAAAAGCAACGGGAAAAGCAGATCGATAAACAGATCGAGGAGAGCATCGAAAGCGAGTTACAGCGTGCCCTCCAAACCAGGAAAAGCATCGAAGAAGCGGTCGGCGGTGAGGTGAAACCCACCTGGACAATTGATGAGAAGAAACTCGATGAGCTGCTCTGGGACCTGGAGATGGGACTCTTGGAGGCTGACGTCGCGTACTCAGTGATTGATTCGATTAAGAAAGACGTCAAACAAGAAATCAAGCGAGTCCCGTTCGACAAAGGCAAGGCAGGGGACCTTATCGAGACGGTGTTGAAGAACGCGATTGGGCATGTGCTGAAGTCAAATAACTTTGATTTTAACCGGTTTATTGAAGAGCGGAAAAAACCGGTCGTCATTATGTTCGTTGGTGTGAATGGCACTGGCAAGACGCTTTCGATTGCAAAGATAGCATTTCAGTTGCAGAAGCTCGGGAAAACCTGCGTGATGGCTGCAGGGGATACGTTCCGTGCAGGGGCAATCGAACAGCTGACGATCCATGCAGACAGGCTTGGTGTCAAAATCGTGAAGCATGGTCCTGGGTCTGATCCTGCCGCGGTCGCGTTTGATGCCATTGAGCATGCGAAGGCAAAACACAAGGACGTGGTGTTGCTTGATACCGCTGGTCGGATGCAGACCAACTCGAATCTCATGGATGAAATGGCGAAGATAAAGCGGGTTGCAAAACCAGATATGATTATCTTCGTCGGTGATGCCTTGTCAGGCAATGATGCGGTGGAGCAGGCGAAACGGTTCAATGAGGTTGTCGGTATTGACGGGGTGATTCTGACGAAAGTTGATGCGGACGCAAAAGGTGGTAGCTCACTTTCTATCGCATATACGATCGGAAAACCCTTGTTGTTCATCGGGGTGTGCCAGAAATACGAAGATCAGATTACGTTTAACCCGGAGTGGATGGTCCAGCATATTTTTGGGAGTTAAAATAAAGTGAAGTTACAGTAGGATTTACGGGTAAGAACAACCATGGTCGTTCGTGCAATCAATAGTGCAGGAAGCGGTAAAACAATTCTGGATATTCACCGTCGTTATACCTATCATTGCGAAGAGTACTATGATAATTCGAAATATAAGTCCGAACAATCCAAAAAGTAAACACCCTGGGGCCCAATTAAAGAGAGAAGATGGAAAGGGGCATTCATAATAACAATACGTAGGTGTGGGACTTCTCGTAATATGAGATGTATCTGTTGGTTTTACACTTAATTGTTTTTTGATTTCATCTGGATTGTTTTTGAATTGATACAGAAGCTGAAGAATTTGTTGTCTATTTGCATTTATCGCCATGCTTGAACCAATTAATCCAGCTAATTCTGTCAGTTGATTGTCACTCATTTTTCTGATTCTTTCAATAATCATATTTAGAGTTTCAAATCTATTATCCCTATAGATAATCGGTATCTCTTTTTCTCTTCCTCTCCCTAGATAATACGCTGTTACCCCTTTCTGTTCTCCATCGACTGTTTTTTGTATTCGGAGTGCAAACAATGGTGAATTTACTGAAGGTTCGTTATTGACCTGTTTTCCAACAACCATTGTAAACGATGTCAACAAAATAAGGGCCACAGTTCCTATACAACCAATAATCTTCTTTTTTTTATTCATAAATCATTTCCTCCATCCTGATAGATATCCTCGGTTGATTCGTTATTATCATTTATTTTTACACTAAATATTATGTTTGAAAAACCACATTGCTCAGCGATGAAGACGATCATGAGCAATCTTTGTGATACTTACGGACTCCACAGTGTGATTTTGCATTAATGTCTTCTTAATCTCATTCATTCCATAGGGGCATTTTGTCATATCTGCAATGATGTACCATCGTGCTTTTGTTCCGCGCTGGAAGCTTTTCGATTCGGTCATGACAAGGTCGATGTTAATTTTTGCCAAGGTCTCTGCAAGTTTTGCTAAGCTTCCAGGTTTATCGTCGAACTCTATTTCGATTTTCGCAAGGTTGTCCGCCTTACCATAGATAGGACTGATCACAAGAGTGTTCGTTTTCGTATCCAGACTCATGAGCACCTCGTCTCCTTCCTTAAGGTCGAGTGTTTCTCTGAATTCATTTGGAATGACAAGTCGTCCTCGTGTGTCTAGCCGGATTATCGAGTTCATTTTTCACCAGCGTGGGAAATTAGTGGGAATGATATAGGAGATGCAGTATATATATCTTCCTCTGCTTCTGGTCATTCCTAGAAAAAAGATTTATTCTTTCTTACATAAGGATGGTCGTCCCATCAAATGGTTGTCCCAGCAGCGCTTTTTCTAGATGATCTAATCGGTTCCCATTCACAACATACGTTGGAATCCTTGCCCGTTTTATGATCTCAAGTGCGGGTTCGTCCATAAAAATGTTCTTCCCGGCAGTTCCCCATTTTGTACCGTATCGAGCAATCAACTGGTCGATAGAGACTTCCTTGAGTTGTTTTGCATCTTTGAATTTGTTCGGATCCTTATCATAGATACCGTCGACGTTCGTTGCATTCACAAAACGGACCGCATGGGTCTTTTCCGCAAGCTCCGCGCCAACCGTATCCGTGCTGTGCTTCGGCTCTGTTCCTCCCATCACGACAATGGGCAAATCAAGCTGGAGAGCCTCGCGTGTCGTATGCGGTA
>Ga0153915_10006355_pt1 | contig 11068 bp, 11 predicted proteins | sample Opewatmetagenome_2_FD_107003 | JGI IMG/M metagenome (GOLD analysis project Ga0153915, IMG submission 107003) | Freshwater wetland microbial communities from Ohio, USA - Open water 3 Core 3 Depth 3 metaG | ecosystem: Environmental > Aquatic > Freshwater > Wetlands | place: USA: Ohio, Lake Erie...
CCCGATGTCTCGGACCATGAGTATCTTCGGCGTCAGAAGTCGCATGATGGGCCGGGACCGGAGGGCCTTGAGGAAGGACAGCTCGCGGTCCTGGTCGATCAGCGATTCGGGCCGATAGGTCGAGTACAACGGCACGATCTGGGGGACCTTGATCACCTTCGCGGCAACGACGTCCACCGCGGGGAACGTCGATGTGGCCGTCAGGGAGGCTGCGAGGTCGAAGGGCTCGGGCCGGAACTCGTCCAGGACAGGGATGAGGATCCTCCGGAGGCTTGAGGGAGCGCCCGGGACCTTTCCCGGACCGCGGACGAGGATGACCCTGCGCTTCCGCAGGTCCATGAGCCAGCCCTCCCGGCGCTTCAGTGGGCCACCCGAGAAGACCTCCGAATCCACGGGGATGACGAGGGTCTCCGCCTGGATTCGCTCCGCGAGGCTTTCCAAATCCCGCCCCACTGCACGGCGTCCTCGGTGGCCGTCCGACGGGGGCAAATCAACAAAGCCGCAGGATATGTCGGAGCCTCTGGCAAGCGCGTCGATGCGGCGCTCCAGCTCACGCTCCCTCTCCGGCCGAGGCGCAAAGCCGGGGAGGCGCACCACGACCAGACGCGAGCCGGAGTACTCCGCCATACTCAGGGCGACCGACACTGCAATCTCGTCGGACCCCTGCAGCGTCAAGGGCACGAGGATGGGTGGCCCACGCTCGAGGAACGGAATCCGGGTACGGGCCTCGGGTTCCATCTCCAGGAGGACCTGGGCTCCCGCCGCCGCTGGCGGAGGCAGAATACCGGCCCCGGCGGCGGGCACCTTGGCAGGGAGGATGACCCGCCGCACCGCGTACTTGCGCGCTTCTTCGAACACGAGGATGAGTGGGACGAAGCTGTAGAGGTAGAGCCAGGTAATCGGTGGGAAGGACCTCGTCGCGAAGACGGCCTCCAGAGGCGGCAGGTACACAATGCTGAGCAGGATGGTGACTTCCGCGGCGAGACCTGCCAGGAGCCAGCGGTTCCGGAACGGGCTCAGCGAGAACGCGGACGTCACGCTCGTGCGGGTCGCGAACAGGGTGCCCAGCTGGCCCGCCATGATGCCCGCGATGACCACCGTCGTGCCTTGCAGGTACGCCTGCTGCTGCGCGGCGGTCGATGGCCACGTCGCGTTGCCCAGGTACCAGCCCGCCTGGGACCATGTGGAGAAGCACCAGAAGAGCGCGACCAGGCCAATCATGATTCCGAGGTACGCCGAGCGAGACATCGTGGCGAGGTCGAACAGCCGGCTCCCCTTCGGTCGGGGAGGTCGTTCCATGGTTCCGGGCTCCGGCGGTTCCAGGGTCAGCGCGAGGGAAGGGGGGATCTCCATACCCAGGTCGATGGAGAGAATGCCGATCACGGTGAGGGGGAGCGTTTGGGGGGTCAGGAAGAGCACGAAGACGACGAAGCTCACCAACTCGGCCCAATTGTGGCTGAAGACGTAGATGATGAACTTCCGCAGATTGTCGAACACGGCGCGGCCGATTTCCGTCCCGTTCACGATCGAGGCGAAGTTGTCATCGAGCAGGACCATGTCCGCGGACTCTCGGGCAACATCCGTCCCCGTGATCCCCATGGCGATGCCGATGTCCGCCTCGAGCAGCGCCGGTGCATCGTTGACGCCGTCTCCCGTGACGGCCACCGTTTCTCCCTTGGTCTGGAGGAGATGGACGACCCGGAGCTTCTGCTCCGGCGTGATGCGAGCGAAGACGACTTCGGGTTCATCGAGGATATTGCCCAGTTCCTCGTCCGTCATCTTGGCCAGCCGGTAGCCTGTGACGATCGCGTGGTTCGGGGAGGAGATGATCCCGACCTTCCGTGCAATCGCTTCGGCCGTGAGTTCGTGGTCGCCCGTCATCATGACGATTCGCATGCCTGCGCTGCGGGCTTTGAAGACCGCTTGCGGGACGTCCGCGCGGGGCGGGTCGAGGATGGCCACGAGGCCAACGAAGGTGAGCTCGTTCTCGACCGTTGCGGATTCGTAATGCTCCATGGGTCCGAGAAGTTCCCGGTACGCGAGAGCGAGCACGCGATACGCGTCGCGCGCGAACGCGTCGATCTGTTCCCGGATGGCCTTGCTCTGCCCCTCGGTCATCGGGACGACCGACTCGTGGGATTGGACCCGGGTAGAACGGGATAGAATCTCGAGCCCCGCTCCCTTGACGTAGGCAAGGACGCGACCTCCCGAATCCTGGTGGACGCTCGTCATCATCTTGCGCGCGGATTCGAATGGGATCATGCCGATACGCGGCCGCTCCGCGAGCGTCTTCTTGGGATCTAGGTTCGCCTTCGCAGCCAGGACGAGCAGGGCCGCCTCCGTCGAATCGCCCACGGCCGTCCACCGAGACTTCTTCCGGTCCAAGGGGGGCACCAGGGTCGCCTTGTTGTCGAGCGCCGCGACCTCGCAGAGCCGCCGCAGGTCAAGCCGATCGTTCGCGGTGATCTTCCGGTTCTCGAAGGAGATGGCGCCCTCGGGCTCGTAGCCTTCCCCCGTCACGTCCAGCACCCGACCGCTCAGCCAGGCTTTCCGAACCGTCATCTGACCCTCGGTGATCGTCCCGGTCTTGTCCGTGCAAATCACGGTGGTCGATCCGAGGGTCTCTACGGCGGAAAGGCGCTTCACGACCACGTTTCGCTTCGAGAGGGAGAGGCTACTCATGGCCAGGGCGAGCGTTACGGTGATCTGCAGCCCTTCGGGCACGAGGCAGGTCAGCACGCCGATCATGAACAGGATCCCGTCGGGGACCTGGAGATGGACTACGAACAGTCCGACGGCCAGGAACACCGCGCTGACGGCGATGGCCACGTAGACGTTCAATTTGGCCGCATGGTCGAGCTGAAGCTGGAGCGGACTGAGAGGCTCCTCAACCGCACGCGTGATCGCCACGACCTCGCCGAAGCGCGTTTGCAGGCCGGTGGCCAGGATGATGCCGGTCCCGGTCCCCGAGGTGATGACCGTCCCGGCGAGTACGAGGTTCGGGAATTCGGTGATGGGCCCCTCGAAGTCGGGCGGCGGAGGTGTCGCCGTCCGCCGGACCGGCTCCGATTCTCCCGTGAGCGTAGAGTTGTCCGCATCGACTTCGAAGGCCGTAACCAGTCGCGCGTCCGCGGGAACCTTGTCCCCCTCTTCGAGGGAGATGACGTCGCCTACGGTGAGGTGCGGAACGGGGACCTTCTTGATCATCCCATCCCGCATGACCTTCGCCTCCTCCGGGACGAGCTGCCGGAGTGCATCGACGGCCCTCTCGGCCCGGCGCTCTTGGAAGAGGCTGAAGAGGACGGCCACGAGCACGACACCCAGGATAGCAAAACCCATCTGGGGGGAACTCGAGACGAAGGAGAGCAGGGCCGCGACAATCAGGAGCACGTTGAACAGATTCCGGACCTGGGCCAATGCCTTCCGAGACAGAGGCACTTTCTTGGCCTCGGGAAGGACATTGAAGCCGTGCTCGTCTAGGCGGCGAGCGGCATCGACGGTCGATAGTCCATCGGGCCCGGAACGGAGGTCCTCGTACAGATTCTCAAGAGGGATTCGGCCCCAGCGTCGGATGGCCGCCGCCGATTTGTCGTTTGTCATCGCCATCCACGAATCGGACCTCCTGAGGGAATTGCGGAATCGTCTCTTCTGCGGCTCTGCTCTCGGGCCTTCGGGCGGGCAGAGGTGGGTTGCTAATCAAGATTCGCATGGTCGGAAAGCCCCGAGCACCGCCGACGTTGGGCATGGCTGCCCACTTTCGCACGTCCGGACAGCACGTAGCGGGGAGCGTCGGGCACGCCCTGTCAGGTCCGCCGCTCATCGTCCCTCGAGGTCCCGGAGCGAGCGAGGACCTCGCCAATCCTCAGAGCGAGCTCGGCGTGCGCACGGAAGTCCTCACGCTCCCTGAGGAGGAAGGGGGTCAGGTGCTCCCGGCGGACCGCGCGGTCGGCGAATTCCAGGAATTCGAGCGCGGTCCCGGGATCGTCTCGGATCAGGGACCGCGCGGCGAGGCTCGCGAGGTAGTGGGACTTCTTGAGGGACAGGTCTCGTCGCCCCGGGGCCATCGCAACGAGTTCGCGGAGGGCAGGCCAGAATCGCTCGAGGTCGCCCGCCTTGAAGATGGGGTCAATCTCCTTCACGCGCTCCGTGAACGCCTTCCGGACGTCGCGGGGCATGCTTGCGGGAATGGCCTCTCCCATATCAGCCTACCTGGAGGCCCCGTGAGGCCTTATCAACCCTCGTGGGATACCGCCGGGGGATGACCCTGGACGCCGCTCGCATGGCATGGGTCCGGCGACAGTTCCCCGCGGCCGCTCGGGACGCGACGGGTCGCCGCCGCGCCTTCCTCGACAACGGCGCGGGGACGCTCGTCTGTCGTGCTGCCGCCGAGCGGGAAGCCCGGGCACGACTCGACTGGAGCGCGAACACGGGCAACGTCTTCCCGGAGTCCAAGGGTGCCGAGGCTACCATCCTCGCGGGGCGCGAGGCCGTCTCCGACTTCCTCAACGCGGACGGACCCCACGCGATCCTGTCCGGCGAATCGGCCACGAGCCTTCTCTTCTCCTTGAGCTACGCGCTCGGGCGCACGTTCACCGGCGACGAGAACGTAGTCCTGACGGCATACGAGCACTTCGCGAACGTCAGCCCGTGGGAGGAGCTCGCGCGCACCGGGAAGATTCACGAGGCGAGGTTCGCCCGATTCGACACGGAGACGTTCCAGCTGGACGTGGACGACCTCGCTGCCCGCGTCGATGCGAAGACCAAGGTGGTGGCCGTCGCCGCGGCATCCAACTTCCTTGGGACGCGCTCCCCGCTCCCCGAACTGGCGCGCATCGCGCACGACGCCGGCGCGCTCCTCGTCGTGGACGCGGTGCACCACGTGTGCCACGGGCCCACCGACGTCCGTGCCATGGGCGCCGATGCCCTCGTCTTCTCGGGGTACAAGCTCTTCTCCCGCCACGGCAGCTTCCTCTACCTGCGTCCCGATCTCGTCGAGGACCTGTGGCCGTATAAGGTGGATGCGTCCCCGAAGCACGGGCCCGAGAAGTGGGAGTGGGGCACGCGGGACCAGGCCATGTTCGCGGCGATGTCGGGTGCGATCGACTACCTTGCGGACCTGGGTGCGAACGCCAGGACCTCGGCGAAACCGGGCGCCCAGCGGAAGGCCCGGCTTCGGAAGGCCATGGAGGCCGTCGAGTCGTACGAGCTCCAGCTGAATCGGCTCCTGCTCCAGGGGGACCGCACGACGCCCGGTCTGCTCGACGTCCCGGGGCTCACGTTGTTCGGCCCCAAGGACGCCCCCGTCGATCTCGGACGCGATCCCACCTTCACGTTCAAGTTGGCAGGTTTCGAGGACCCTGAGCTCTCCCGCATCCTGTACGACCGGTATGGCCTCGCAGTCGGCGGGGAGGACTACTTCTCCCGCGTCCCGCGGCTGTACGGCATGGAGACCGCGATGCGCGCCACGTTCGTGCACTACAACACGCGGGCGGACGCGGTCGCCCTGTTGCGCGCGCTCCACGAGCTCGCGCGGAAGAGCGCCTGAATCCGCGCCTCCGGCAGCGAGAGGCCGAGGGGAGGGTTCATGGCCTCGGGCGGCGTTCGTCTCCCGATCGCCATGTCGTCTCCCGAAGAACGGATCAACGTCCTCAAGGAAGGGATCCGCGCCGAGCCCGACGACCCCGTGGGCTACTACGTCCTCGGCATGGAGTACGCGAAGCTCCAGCGGCACTTGGACGCGATCGACGCGTTCGAGAAGGCCCTCCGCGTCCTTCCGGATTACGCCGCGGCATACCGCGAGCTCGGCAAGTCGCTGCGCGACGCGGGCCGGAAGCACGAGGCCGAGGAGGCCTGGGGCAAGGGCGTCGTCGTGGCCCAGGAGCGCAAGGACACGCAGACGCTCAAGGAGATCCTCGTCCTCCTCAAGCGGCTCAAGGAAGGCAAGGGCTGATTCCTACTCGAAGGGCCGCGGCCGGTCGTTCTGCAAGATGCCCAGCCGGTTCCCGCTCGGGTCGTCGAACGCGTAGCAGGGGCCGTTGGGGATCTCGAACGGGCGGCCGTCGGATTTCCATCCGCGCTTCCGCAGATCCTTCGCCGTCTCCTTGACGTCCGCGACGGAGTACAGGGGCATGCAGCTCGGCCCGGGCCGGTGGTCCGCCGGGAGGAGCAGCGGACCGTCGCCGAGGCGGAACGCAGCGACGTGGGCACCGAACCCCTCGAGGTTCCAGAGGAGGGGCGCGCCGAGTACGTCCCGGTAGTAGGCGACGTCCCGCTCGAAGTGGGCCGTGCCGAGGTAGAGGTACTCGAGCCTCTCGAACGGAGCCGTCATGGCCCTCAATGGAACACGCGAGGATTTCGCCTTCGTCGTTTACGAAGTGGAGGGCGGAGCCTCACGGGTACTTCTTCAAGGCCGCGTTGTCTTCGTCGAAGACTTCGGCCAGGAATCCCAGAGCTGCCTTCCGCGTCGAGGCCTCATCCATCCCCTGCATGTGGAATTCCCCCTCCACCTCGACTCGGGTCTTTGATCCCATGGGCGTGTAGCGGTTCATGTACTTCGTCCCCTTCGAGACTCCCGAAAGGGACTCCATCTCGAACCCCGTGGGAGGGTTCACCGCCATCCGCCACGTCTCCTTCCGAGTGGTCTTGCCGTCCGGGTTCTGCATCTCCCATTCGAAGACCGTCTCGGAGCCGCGGTTCTCCACGGTCCGGGACCCCACGATGCTGCGGTGGTTATGAACTCCCGGTGTCTCGTCCCCTAGATACTTCCAGATCTTCTCGATTGGCGCTTCGAAGACTCCGTCGTCTCGAACTTTGACCATAGAGCTTCCCCGTCCGACTCTACCGCGGCCTCCCATAAAACCCTACTCCCAAGTCCCCTGGGAGTTGCTGTTCGAATGTGCGTCTTTGCGCACAAATCCTCACGAAATCCTACCCACGGGCGGCATCCCGAGAAGGAGAAAGGCTTTACCTCGGCGTCCGGTTGGTCGATTCCGTGGAAGCGATTCGGACGCTCGTGCTCATTCCGGAGAGCACGCGAAAGGCCAAGGGCGGCGCTCCACCCGCGCGGGGGACCGCGGTTCTCGAGGACGCACTGCCGCGGGACTCGCGGAGACGTCTCGAGTTCCTCCGCGACCAGGTCCGTGAGGCGGCTCCGGAGGCCACCGGGAATCCCGCCGAGCTCCTTCCCGCATACGGGCGGTTCAAAGGCAACATGTACCGGGCCATCCCCGAGGAGGCTTGGGCCCAGCGGATCCCCGGCGTGGAGGTGGTCATGGTCTCGGGGCTCTACGGGATCGTCGCCTCGCGGGACCCGGTGGTCACGTATCATGTGTCCATGGCCGAGCCGTTGGAGCGGCTGGGCAAGCTGAACCGGTGGTGGCGGGACCATGGACTCCCGGGTCTGCTGCAGGCCTACGTGGAGTCGCTCCACCCGGCGCAGGTCCTCGACATCTTGTCCCTGGAGTACCGCGAGGCCGTGGTGGGGTACGCGAATGACCTGCGTGGCACGAAGGTCCGCACGATTGACTTCCGCGGCCTGGGGCGCGGCAGCCAGCCACGCCGGGGCAAGCTAGTCGCGAAGATCCTCCGCGGGGAGCCGCTCGTCAAGGAGGACGAGGAATAGTCCGGCTCAGTGCTCCCGGACCCATGCGTCGAGCTGCGCCTCGAAGAGGGACTTCGGCGGCCATCCGATCGAGCAGGCGAACGCGTTCAGGTCGCGCAGCGGGACGTGCTTCCTGGCCGCCTTCTCTTGGACGGCGCGGATGCGCTCGCCGATGATGGCGTACGTGGACGCGTACCCCGCGCCGAGCATCTGGTGGGCGGGGAAGACGTTGTAGTAGATGGTCGCCTTCCCCAGACCGGTCGCCTGGTGCGCCCAGTCCACGAACTCGATAATGTCCTGCTTGCCCGAGTTGATCCGCGCATCCCCGATGACCCGCAGGGCGCGGACGATACGCCAGAGGTATGCGAGGAACTCGTAGTGACGTGCCGCCGTGGTCACGCCGCCCCATGGCTCGAGCGCCTCGGCGAAGGCCCGTTCCTCGGGGCCATCCAGTCTCCCGGACGCGATGCCGTTCATCACAGGCACGAACTCGAGCTCGCGCTGGAAGGCGATGCCTTCGGAGACGCACCCGAAGGTGGAGTTCACCGTGTCGAGGAGCCGCGGCTTGCCGGCGAACGCGTGCGCCGTGTTAGAACCGTGGACGCAGTGACCGTATTCCTCGTGGACGAGGAGGTTCAGGAGTTCCGCAGGCGGCGGACGCGCCGCGCTCCGCTCGTCCGTGGTCGCGAGGAACACCTCCTTGGAGTGGTCCGTCAGGCTGTCGATGCTGTACGCCGCCCCCGAGGGCGTCGTGTTCACGAAGTAGGAGGGCGTCTCGATGACGAGCGTCGTGTAGGACGGGTTGATGGCGACGACGTGCCTGTCTGCGAGCCGCTGGCACGGCCCGCGGAGTGCGTTTAGGAACGGAAGGATCTGGTCCGGGCGCAGGCCCGCTCTCGCCTTCAGCGCCTTCGCAACATCCTCCGCGGTGGGGTCGCAGTGCAGCTCCCCGGCCAGCGCGACCGTCAGGGTTCGGAAGTGGGGCAGTTCGCGTCGCATCATGCGGAGGCCCGCGGCCTCCACCTGGGCCGGCGATTCTTTGTAGTCCCAGAAGTCCCGGAGTTCGCGCGCGTAGGTGCGGGACCGCCCGAGGTCCGCCCCGTGCTCCTTGAAGAACGCGTAGGTCTCCTCGAAGGTCCCTTCGGGTCGGAAGCCTGGCAGGTCGAACGTCTTGCGGTAGCGCTGGAGGGCGACTCGGAACTTGGCCACGGACTTCAGCGCGGTCTCGTTCCCGGACGCGAGCTGGAGCTCCGTCTCGACAATGCCCACAATGTCCGCGAGTCCCGACGCGCTGAGCTGGACCAGAGCGCGCATCCCCGGAGGCCAGCGCCTTCGTGCGAGGGCCCGCCGCTCCGCGTCGAGGGCCTTCGCTGCCGCGGCCGCGAGTGGACCGATGTGGTCCGCCTCGACGCCTTCCTTCATCATGTAGCCGAAGAAGGAGGCCACCATGATCTCGGGCAGGTGAGACGGCTCGGGATGCGCGAGCTGGGTGTCGAAGCTGGTGAGGAACTTGCGGATGGTGACGTCCTTCGTGGACGCGCGGATCTTGGCGATGCGCGTCCGGACGCGACGCACGTTGGCCGCGGTGGGGACAAAGAACTTGCCCGCGGCCTCCTGCACGCCCGAAACGTAGGCGTCGTCGGGCCGCAGCGTCGTCCACAACTCGAAGGCGTCCTTCTCGGCTCGGGACTGGGGCGCGATCATGGCGGCGACGGGTAGGTCGACGAGCCCATTAAGGCTCGCGCGAACCCGGCGCCGTCTCACGCGCCGGGGAGGCGGACTCCGCGCAGAATCTGCCGCACGGAGCCCGCGTCGTGGTACGCCTGCGCGAGCCGGGCCGCCTGGTCCTTTGGCATGCCGGCTCGGACGAGTTCGTGGCGGAACCGGCGCACACCGCGCTTCCTCCGTGCCTGGAACCGCACGAAGCCGACGCCGATCTGCATGGCCAGGAGCGGGACGGCCGCCAACACGACGACCGGGAGGCCGTCGCGGTCGCGAGCCATCACTCCTCGCCTTCGCCGCGGTGGCCGACGGCCTTCCCGATGATTCCGCCCAGGTTCAAGGAGGACATGTACTGCTCCGTCAGCTTGAACGCCTGCTCGTCCGTCATCCCGCTGTCCTTCAGCGTGCGGTAAAAGTTCGCGACTGCGGTTCCGAACTTCGCGGACGCGTCCTTCCCGTAGATGGAGTCCGTCAGGCTGTTCAGGAGGGCTGGGATCTTCTCGCTGATCACGCTCATGATCTCCTTGACTTCCTCTGCCTTGAATTCACTTCCCTTCTTCTCGTCAGACATCGTGTTCACCTCGCGTTTCTTGTGTCTTCCCAGGTTGGTCCCCGTATTTGGACAAACCGAGCACTTGTGACCACTTCTCGGTCACTTCCTCGGACACGCGGTACGTGTGCCCCCGCGAGCCGCCCGTGGCGACGACCACGCCGTCCTTCACCAGCGTCTGGAGCCGCTCGCGCACGATCCGCCGCGAGGCGGTGCCCCGCTTCGCCTTCACGGACTCCGTGACCTGGGAGATGTTCCGATCCGGCTTCTCGAAGAGGGTCGTGAGGATGGCCTTGGAGATGTCGTCCTTGAGCCCCGGCACCACGACGTCCGGGGAGACGGCCCCGTGCTTCGCGTAGAGGTCCAGGAGGCGGAAGTAGCCGCGGGTGATTGTCTGGAGCTGCTCCATGTATCCCGCGAGCTCACGGTACGGCTCAGCGACCTTGGCGAGCGCCTCGCGCAGGGCTTCCACCTGCTTGCGCAGCTCCCGCACGTCGTCCTGGAGGTCGCTCTTCGCCATGCGGATGCCCCATGCGACGAGATGCCCTTAAAGGCCCTGCCCCTTCCGTTCCGAGTCCTGCCGCGACCCCGAGGGCCACCTCTGGGCCTCCCGCACTTTCATCTCCACCTCGAGACGCCGCGCACGTGCGACCATGAACTCGATCATCCGTTTCGCCTCGTACGGCCCACGGATGGTCACGGCCGATGAGGGCACTGGCGAGAAGTGACCAGCGGGTGGCCACCGCCGCGGTGACCCGAGCTACTGCAACGCGGCCCCGGCGACGATGGCCTCGGCCTCGATCTCCACCATCATCTGCGGATCGACGAGGCGGGCCACCTGGACCATAGTCAACGCGGGGCGAATCTCGCGGAAGCACTCTCCGTGCGCGCTCGCGACCTCCTGCCATCGGTCGATGTCCGTCACGAAGGCGCGCGTCCGCACGACGTCCTTGAGGCCGGCGCCGGCCGCGATCAACGCACGCTCGATGTTCTTGAGGATCTGAACCGCTTGGGCGTACGGGTCCCCGACGCCCACGATGCGGCCCTCCGCGTCCCAGGACGTGGTCCCGGCGACGTGGATGAACGGGCCGACCCGGACGGCCCTCGAGTACCCCGCGATTGGCTCCCATTTCGCTCCGCTGCCGAACGTCTTCCTCTCCATGGTCCCCACGCGTCCCGGACGACGTGTTCGCCCG
>Ga0153915_10006356_pt1 | contig 11068 bp, 10 predicted proteins | sample Opewatmetagenome_2_FD_107003 | JGI IMG/M metagenome (GOLD analysis project Ga0153915, IMG submission 107003) | Freshwater wetland microbial communities from Ohio, USA - Open water 3 Core 3 Depth 3 metaG | ecosystem: Environmental > Aquatic > Freshwater > Wetlands | place: USA: Ohio, Lake Erie...
CGGTTTCGGCGAAGCCGACCTCGATGTCAAGGTGGACGCCAAGCGGGGACTGGCAGACCTGGCGGAAGACGCGGTAGCGCTGCTCGATAAGCTCGGCATTGACCGGGCGCACCTGGCCGCCCATTCCCTGGCCGGCCGCGTAGCCGACGCCGCCGAAGTATGTGGAGGCGAACACGCCCGTGAGCGTCGTGCCCATGATGCCGCCGACCCCGTGCACCGGGAAGACGTCGAGCGAGTCGTCGACGCCGAGCGCGCGCTTCATGTAGGTCGTCGCGAAGAAGCAGACGATCCCGGCGGTGGCGCCGATCGCGATGGCGCCCATCGGCCCGACGAAGCCCGAGGCCGGGGTGATCGTGCCGAGGCCCGCCACCATGCCGGTGACGATGCCGAGCACGGACGGTTTGCCAAAGCGGCTCCACTCGCAGATCATCCAGGCGAGCGAGCCGGTCGCCGCGGCGATATGCGTCACGAGCATCGCCATGCCGGCGGCTCCGTCGGCGGCGAGCGCGCTGCCCGCGTTGAAGCCGAACCAGCCGCACCACAGCATGCACGCGCCCGCGACCGTCATCGTCATGTTGTGCGGCGCCATGGCCGTCTCGGGAAAGCCGCGCCGGCGGCCGAGCATCAGTGCGCAAACCAGCGCGGCCATGCCGGCGTTCGCGTGGACCACGGTGCCGCCCGCGAAGTCCATGACGCCCATCCGGGCGAGCCAGCCGTCGCCCCAGACCCAGTGCGCGACCGGCACGTAGACGAGGAGCAGCCAGAGCACGCTGAAGAAGAGCATGCCGGAGAACTTGACTCGCTCGGCGTACGCGCCGACGACCAGCGCGGGCGTGATGATCGCGAAGGTCATCTGATACATGGCGAACACGGATTCCGGGATGCTGCCCTTCACCGTGTTCACGCCGACGCCGGCGAGAAAGGCCTTGCCGAGCCCGCCCCACCAGGCATTCGCCGCGCCGCCGTCGCCGAAGGCGATGCTGTAGCCGGCGATCACCCAGGCGAGCGTCACCACGCAGGTGATCGCGAAGCACTGCATGAGCACCGAGAGCACGTTCTTCGTGCGCACCAGGCCGCCGTAGAACAGCGCCAGCCCCGGCAGCGTCATGAAGAGAACCAGCGTCGCCGAGACCAGCATCCAGGCGGTGTTTGCCCCGTCCAGCTTCGGCGGCTCGGCGGCGAAGGCGAGCGGCGCCTGCACCAGCAAGAGGCCAGCCAATCCAAGACCCTGCGCGATCGTTCTGCGCGCTTCCATGCAGTGCTCCTCCCTTGTTATTCATCCTGGTGCATGGCTGCACCGGGATGAAGCATAACTTAGGAGATGTCTTCTGCGTGGAAGCCGAAGGCGCCGCGGCCCCGGTCGGCGAACCAGTGGCGCAGCGTCGTCGCGACGGTACGAAAGGCGATCTCGCGCCAGGGGATGGCCGCCTCGTCGAACAGCGCCACCTCGAGCGTCTCGTCGCCCGGCTTGAAGTCGAGCACGTCGAGGCGCGCGAGGTAGAAGAGGTGCACCTGGTTCACGCGCGGGATCGAGAGCAGCGTGAAGGGCGCGCCGAGCTCCACCGCCGTGCCGGCTTCCTCGAGCGTCTCGCGCAGCGCCGCCTGGCCGGTGCTCTCGTCGTTCTCCATGAAGCCCGCCGGCAGCGTCCAGTAGCCGTAGCGCGGCTCGATCGCCCGCCGGCAGAGGAGGAGGCGGCCGCCGTGCTCGGGCACGGTGCCGACCACCAGCTTCGGATTCTCGTAATGGATCTCGCCGCACGCGTCGCACACCCAGCGCGGCAGGCTGTCCCCGGGCGGCACGCGGCGCGCCACCGGCGAGCCGCAGCTAGCGCAGAACTTCACGCAGCTCCTCGAGCGTGGCGATCGTCCGGTCGGGCGGAAACCCCAGCCGGTCGAGCGGGGCGCCCGCGCGGTTGATCCAGAACACCTGGAAGCCGAAGGATCGGGCGCCCTGCGCGTCCCAGCCGTTCGAGGACACGAAGCCGATGCGCTCCTTCGGTACCTGCAGGCGGCGCACGGCGAGCTCGTAGACCTCGGGAGCCGGCTTGAAGACCTTGACCTCGTCCACGCTCAGCACGGCGTCGAGCGCGAGCCCGGAATGCCGCACCAGCGGCTCGAGCATGTCGCGCGAGCCGTTGGAGAGGATCGCTTTCCTGAGCTTCAGCCCCTCGAGCGCGCGGGCGACCTCCGGGAACGGCGCGAGCATCAGGTACTCGGCCATGAGCGCTTCGGTCTGCGTCACGCCGAGCTTGAGCGACAGGGCCTCGCAGGCATAGGCGAGCGCCTCGCGCGTCACGGTGGAGAAGGGGGCGTAGCGCCGCATCAGGCTGCGCAGCCACGTGTACTCGAGCTGCTTCGCCCGCCAGAGCTGCGAGAGGCGCGCCCCCGCGCCGGGGAAGAAGCCTTCGCAGCGCTGCACGACGGAATGAACGTCGTACAGCGTCCCGTACGCGTCGAAAACCAGCGCATCCACGGTCATGTAAACTCGATTAAACCATGCAGGACCGCTACGACGAGCTGTACCGCGCGTTCCGCTGGCAGGTGCCGGCCCGCTACAACATCGCGCGGGCGTGCTGCGGCGCCTGGGCCGGGGACCGCAGCCGCTTCGCGCTCTACTGGGAGGACGAGTCGGGCGCGCAGGCGGCCTATTCCTTCTGGGACATCCAGGTCGCGGCGAACCGCCTGTCGAACGCGCTCGCCGGCCTCGGCGTGAAGCGCGGCGACCGCGTCGCCATCATCCTGCCGCAGCGGCCCGAGACGGCGATCGCGTACATGGCAATCTTCCAGATGGGCGCGATCGCGCTGCCGCTTTCGCACCTCTTCGGCCCGGAGGCGCTCGAGTACCGCATCCACCACGCGGGCGCCTGCGTCGCGCTCGTCGAGCCGACGACGATCGCGAGCCTCTGGGCGGTGAAGGACCGGCTGCCCGGGCTGCGCCACGTGATCGGCGTCGGCGGTGCGCGGGAAAGCGGCGTCCTCCCTTATGAGGACTTGATGCTCAAGGCGAGCTCGGGATTCACGCCGGTGGAGACCGCGGCCGACGACCCGGCGATCATCATCTACACGAGCGGCACCACCGGGGCGCCCAAGGGTGCGCTCCAGGCGCATCGCCTGGTGATCGGCAACCTGAGCGGATTCGTGCACTCGCACGATTTCTTTCCGCAGCGCGGCGACGTCTTCTGGTCGCCGGCCGACTGGGCGTGGGCGGGCGGCCTGTTCGACGCGCTGCTGCCGACCTGGGCGTTCGGCCTGCCGATCCTCGGCTACCGCGGCCGCTTCGACGCCGAGCGCGCCTATTACCTGCTCGAGAAATACGGCATCCGCAACTCGTTCCTCTTCCCGACGGCGCTCAAGCTGATGATGAAGGCGGTGCCGCGCCCCCGGGAGAAGTACGCCTTGAATCTCAGGAGCGTCATGAGCGCCGGCGAGGCGGTCGGCGCGACGGTCATCGAGTGGGCGCGCGAGGAGCTCGGCGTGACCCTCAACGAGATGTTCGGCCAGACCGAGATCAACTACGTCGTCGGCAACTGCCAGGCGGCCTGGCCGGTGAAGCCGGGCTCGATCGGCCGCGCGTACCCCGGGCATCGCGTGGCGGTCATCGACGAGCAGGGCCGCGAGCTGCCGGCCGGCGAGCTGGGCGAGATCGCGATCCACCGCTCCTGGGGCGATCAGCACGATCCGGTGTTCTTCCTCGAGTACTGGAAGAACCCGGAAGCGACGCGCGGCAAGTTCATCGGCGACTGGGGCTGCACCGGCGACCAGGCGAAGCGCGACGAGGACGGCTACTTCTGGTACCAGGGGCGCTCCGACGACGTGATCAAGAGCGCGGGCTACCGCATCGGCCCGGCCGAGATCGAGAGCTGCCTCGTCAAGCACCCGGCCGTCGCCAACGCGGCGGTCATCGGCAAGCCCGACGAGGCGCGCGGCGCGATCGTCAAGGCCTTCGTCGTCCTGCAGCCCGGCGTCGCGGGGAACGGGAAGCTGATCGAGGACATCCAGGCGCACGTGCGCGGCCGGCTCGCGCCGTACGAGTACCCGCGCGAGATCGAGTTCATCGCGGCGCTGCCCATGACGACGACCGGCAAGGTGCAGCGCAAGGAGCTGCGCAAGCTGGAAGAAACCAAGCTCGCCGGGAAGTGAAGCGGGTCCTTCTCGCGGGCGCCGGCCATGCCCACGCCGTGGTGCTCGCCTCGCTGGCGCGCAGCCCGCTCTACGGGGCGAAGGTGACGCTGGTCTCGCCCCGCGCGCGGCAGATCTACTCCGGCATGCTGCCCGGCGTCATCGCCGGCCACTATCGCGAGGCGGAGGCGACCCTCGACGTCGCGGCGCTGGCCGGAAGGGCGTACGCCGACTTCGTCGAGGATTCGGTCGTCGCGCTCGACGCCGCGGCAAGGTCGGTGACCCTGGCGAGCGGCCGGGAGCTCCCGTACGACTTCCTTTCCCTGAATGTCGGCTCGCGCATCGACATGTCGATGCCGGGCGCGTCGCACCATGCCGTCGCCGTCAAGCCCTTCGACTCGCTCCTGGCTTGCCTGGACGGTGAGCAGGTCAGGCACGTCGCCATCGCCGGCGGCGGAGCGGCGGGGATCGAGCTCGCCATGGCGCTGCGCCACCGCGGCGCCGAGGTCACCGTTTATTCCGAGCGCGACGCCTTCGACGGGTCGGCGGCTCGCCGCGTGTACCGCGCGCTCCGGCGCCGGCGCATCGACTACCGGCCCGGCATGCGGGCCGACCATGTCGCGACCGGGCCGGTGGTCTATTCCGGGAGCTCGCGCCAGGCGTTCGATCTCGTCCTCTGGGCGAGCGGCGCCGCGCCGCTCGATTTCTTCGCCGCCTCGGGGCTCGCGCTCGACGAGCAGGGCTACGTGCGCGTCGACGAATGCCTGCGCAGCGTGTCGCATCCCGAGGTGCTGGCCGCCGGCGATTGCGCGTCGCTCGGGGAGGCGAAGTCGGGCGTGCACGCGGTGCGCCAGGGACGCGTGCTCGCCGACAACCTGCGCTGCCTGGTGCGCGAGCTGCGTCCGCAGCCCTACGTCCCGCAGGACAAGGCGCTGCTCATTCTCACCTGCGGCGCGCGCTACGCGATCGCCCTGCGCGGCGACTGGAGCGCCGAGGGGCGCTGGGTGTGGTGGTGGAAGAACTGGATCGACCGGCGCTGGCTGAAGAACCTTTTTCCGCCGCAGCGCAAGTCGTGAAGCCCGCGCCGCTTCGCTAAAGGAGCCCGGCGACGCCGGCGAGCCCGCCCGCGGCGAGCAGCAGAAGTGGGCTGATGCGCGTGCGCAGGACCGCGGCGACGGTCAGAACGGTCATCGCGAGCCCGATCCAGTCGTGGCCGATGGAGCGCAGCAGCACCCAGCCGCTCGAGAACATGAGGCCCATCGCGATCGGCGCGAGGCCGCGGCGGAAGGCCGTGGCAAAAGGCCCCTGCGGGTTGCGCGACTGCAGCGTGACCATCGCGAGCGAGAAGATCGTTCCGGGAATCAGCACGGCGGCAGTGGCCGCGAGCGCGCCCGGCCACGAGGCGATCTGCAGCCCGATCAGCGTGACCCACAGGGCATTCGGGCCGGGCGCGACCTGGCCGAGCGCGTAGAGGTCGGTGAACTCGCGACCGCTGATCCAGCCCTGCTCCTCGACCACGTAGTGAAACATCCCCGGCATGACGGAATTCAGCCCGCCGACCGCGAGCGTGCAGAGGACGAAGAACTGCAGGAAAAGCTGCCCGGCCTCCATCAGCGGTCGCGCGCCGCCCAGGTGAGGGCGATCGCGCAGGGCGCGAGCGCCGCCATGACGGCGACCAGGGGAAAGTGCAGCAGGGCGACGCCGGCGAACACGGCGACCACGAACAGCCAGGGCAGCGGCCGGCGCGGCAGTCCGCCCGCGAGGCCGAGCGCGTTGGCGAGCACGAGGCCGGTCGCGACAAAGCTCATGCCGCGCAGCGCCGACTGCACGAGCGGCAGCGTGCCGACGTGCTGGTAGGCGGTGCCGAGCGCGACCACGATGACGAGCGGCGCGCCGACCAGCCCGGCGCCCGCGGCCAGCGCGCCGCGATAGCCGCCCAGCCGGTGGCCGATCATCAGGCTGGTATTGAAGGCGACCGGGCCCGGCAGCACCCGCGCCATGCCGAGCAGCTCGATGAAGTCGGCGTCGCTCAGCCAGCGCTTCTGCTGCACGAGCACGCGGCGCAGCCAGAACATCGCGCCGCCGAAGCTCGTCAGCGCGATGCGTGCGAAGGTGAGGAAGATTCTGCCGGCGCTCGGATTCAGGCCGGCAAGTTTAGCGTGCGGACTCTGGTTGTCGAGCCGGGCGCAAAGACCGGAGTCAGGGCGCGCCCGCGGCGAGCGCCTCGCAACGCGCCGCGTCGAGCGGATGCCCTGCCTCGCGGAACTTGCGCGCGGCCGCGGCGAAGCCGGCGGCGGCCACCGCCTCGTCCTCGCCGCGCGCGCGAGAGAGATGCGCACGAACCTCGTCGAGCGCGGCATACCACGCGGGCAGGCGCATCACCACGTTCGCGAGGTACTCGACGGTGCGCTCGTAGTCCGCGGCGAGGTCGAGCTTGCGCGCCCGCGCCGCGGCGATGGCGGCGGGCACCGCGAACGTGATGCGGCAGCCCGGGCAGGTTTCCAGCGGGCCGCGCACCGATTCCTGCGCATCCTGCAGCGCCGCGAGTGCCGCTTCGGGGTTATCGCTCAGCGCGATGCGGGTGCCGTAGATGCGGTCGAGCAGATGGAAGCCGATATCGGTCTGGCGCGCCATGTCGAGCGCCTCGTCGAGCAGGGCGCGCGCCTTGTCGCGCTCGCCGCGGTACAGGGCGACCTCGGCCAGGCGCTGCAGCGAGAACGCCTCGCCCGTGGCGCCGCCGATCTCGCGATGCAGGCGCGCGCCGAGCGTGAGGTGCTTCTCGGCCGCGTCGAGGTCCCCGGCGAGCAGCTCCGCCTCGCCGCGCAGCGTCGTCCCGAACGCGTGGCCGCGCGCCGCGCCGAGGCGCCGGGCTTCCGCGGCGAGCGCCTCGGCGAAGGCAATGACCTCCGGATAGGGACGCCCGCCATAGAGAAAGCGCTGCGCGATGCACAGCTGCCCGTCGAACACGCGAACGGCGAGGTGCGGCACGTGGCTCGTCTCGTGCAAGTCCTGCCACACGCTTCGATGCAGCTCTCCCCGCGCGTGCGCCGCGGCGGCCTGGGCCCACGACGCGACCACGATCGACGCGGTGTCGCCGGTCTGCAGCGCGAGCCGGCGTGCCTCCGCGGCCTTCTGCGTTCCCATCGCGGGATCGGCGGCCCCGAGCGCGGCGGCGCCGCTGTAGGCGAGCGCTTCGCACAGGCGGCCTTCGACGCTCGTCGGCTTCACGCCTTCCAGGGCGCGCAGCGCGCCCCTCGGGTCGCCGAGCTTGATCTGCGCGAGCGCCGCCTTCGCCAGCAGGTCGTGCGAAGCGGGCTCTCCCACCGCTTCGGCGGCAGCGCGGTGGGCCGCTACCGCGGCCGGATCGCCCAGGGCATCGAGCGCTTCGGCGCGCAGCTGCAATGCCTCGGGGTGACGGCCGTCGTACGCGAGCAGCGGCTCGAGGTGCCGCAGCGCATCGGCGAAGGCGGCGAGGCGGATGGCTTCGCGCGCGGCGGCGAGCAGCCAGGGCGTCGCTTCGGCGGGGCTTCCGCCGGCGAGCCAATGGCGCGCGATCACGGCCGGCGGCGCGCTCATCCGCGCGAGGCGCCGGGCCGCGTCGCGATGCACCTTGAGCCGCTGGTGCGGCGGGATCTGCTCGACGAGCGCCTGCCGGACGAGGTCGTGCCGGAAACGGTAGCGCGTCCCCGAGACGACCAGGGTGCCGGCGGCGAGCGCGCGGTCGAGCAGCGCGAGCGTCTCGGCCTCGGGAGCGGGCGAGAGGGCCACGACCGTCGACGTGTCGAGCTCGTCCCCCGCAAGCGCGAGACCCTTGAGGAGGGAAAGCGTCGGGTCGTCGACGTCGCAAAGGCGCGCGGTGATCGCCTCGCGCACGTTCCCGGGCAGCCGCGAGGCCGCGTCCTCGGGCCCGGCGCAGCGCGCGAGCTCCAGCGCCGCGAAAGCGTTGCCTTCGGCCAGCCGGAGGATCTCGTCGACCAGCGCCGTGCCCAGGTGCCGCGGCGCCGCCTGATCGATGAGCCTCCGCGCGTCCTCTTCCGGCAGCGGGCCGAGGTCGACCGACACAAGGTGGCCGCTGCCGACGAGGCGCGCCACGCCGCGCCCGAGCGTCGACTCGCTGGCGAGCGGCCGCGCCATGAGCAGCACGTGGACCGGGCGGCCGGTCGCGGCGAGCTGCAGCATCGCGTCGGCATCCGCCGCATCGATCAAGTGGGCGTCGTCGACCTGCACGAGCACGGGCGCGCCCTTCGAAGCGGCGAGCAGCGCCCGCCGGAATGCGCCGATCACCTGGTGACGCCCGAGCGGCCCCGGCAGGGGAGCGGCCGGCGCGCCCAGCGGCGTGAGCATCGCCAGAACGGAGCGTGCCGGCTCGCCCACGGCGTCGAGCACCGACCGGTCGGGCAGGATGACCTGCTCGACCGCCGTGGCGATCGCCGCGTACGGATGCCCCGGTTGCGCCGCGTCGATGCTGACCACGTTCCAGCCCGCTTCGCGAGCGAGGACGGCGACCTGCCGGCAGAACGCCGACTTGCCGATGCCCGCCGGCCCCCTCACGACGAGGCCGCCGGCGCGTTCCTTCGGCGGCGAGCGCAGCCAGGCCGCGGCCTGGGCCAGCTCGATCTGGCGACCGACGAACGCGGGGCCCGACGGCCGCAGGCCGGCCACGCACTCGTCGTACAGCGCCTCGGTCTCGCGATCGGGGGCGACGCCGAGGGTCTGCTGCAGCGACGTGCGAAGCCGCGAATACCAGCGGATCGCCGCGGGCCGGTTGCCGGCACCGAGCTCCCGGCGCATGAGCTCCCGGTGCGCGGGCTCGTCGGTCGGCTCGGCTTCGGCGAGCCGCTCCCATTGCGCGCTCGCGCGCAGCAGCTCGAGGTAGCGCAGCCGCAGGCGCGTCCGCGCCGCGTCGGTCCAGCCTTCGTACGGCGCGCCGGGGAGGAGGTCGCCGCCGTAAAGATTCGCCGCTTCGGCACACGCGGCGGGATCCCGACGCGCCAGTGCCGCCGCCGCCCGCCGCTCGAAGTCGGCGGCATCGACCTGCAGCTTGCCGGACGGACAGAGCGCGACCTGGCCGCCCTGCAGCAGGATTGCTTCCTGGCTGCGCAGCGCCTGGCGCGCATGGAACGCCGCCTTGCGCAGGTTGGCGCCTCCAGCCTCGGGCTCGAGCTGCGGCCAAAGCGTGTCGATCACCTGCTCCCGGGGCAGGCGATGCCCTTCGGCCAGGCTCAGCAGCTGGACCAGCTGGGCGGCCCGGAGGCTCGGCCAGCCCTCGGGCGGAACCTTCGCGCCGTCGGCCGCGACCGTAAAGGCTCCCAGCAGGCGAATCCGGATCATCGAGCAAAGTCTCCTATGGCCGGGCCGCCGGAACAAGCGCCCGGATCGCCGGGAACGTTCCAGGAACGCCCCCCCGCAATGCTGTGCGCTACAGGCTCGCGTCGAGCCGATATCGAAAAGGAGAAAGGCTCATGAACGGACAACCGACGGCGTTCCCGGAAGCGGCGGCCGAGCAGGTGATCGAGAAGCTGGAAGACGCGGCCGCCCTGATGGTTCGCGCCCTGCGGCAGGGCGTTGCCGATTCACAGGCGAAGGATGCGGGCGCGATCGAGTACGACTCCTGGGCGCCGCCGTCGGCGGGCGCGATCGAGTACGACTCTTGGACGGCCCATGCCTGAGACGCTGTATCAGCGGCTCGGCGGGGCAGAGCGCATCGCCTCCCTCATCGAGGAATCGATCGACCGCCACGCCGTCAACCCGCTGCTCGCGCCGCGGTTCCGCGGCAAGGACCTGCCGCGGCTGAAGGAGCTCGGCCTGCAGTTCCTTTGCGCGGCGCTGAGCATGAGCGGCCAGGAGCTCGCCGCCGCGATCGGCGACGTGGTGGCGGCACTGAAGGCGCAGGGCGTCGCGGCGGGCGAAGTGGACGACGTGGTCGCCATCCTTTCCTCGCTCGAGCGGGACGCCGTGCGCCCTTGACGCCGGCGCCTTACTTCGCGGCCGAGGCCGCGAAGGAGCCGGTCGCCGCATAGCGCTCCCGGCGGAACACCAGCCACGCGAAAAGCGCCATGGCGCCGAGCACGATGAACGAGCCGATCGCCGCGATCGGCTCGGCGCCCGGGTGGCCGGTATGCACCAGGCCGACGCCCACGGCGAGCACCACGGTGCCCGCGATCCAGATCCAGACCTGGAGCTTCGCCATGCCGGTCTGGTCGAGCGAGGGATGGAGCTGGTAGAAGATCCCGAACAGAAAGAGCGACACCCACCCGAGAAGGTTCAGGTGCGCGTGCGCGGGAAAGGCGGAATGATCTCCGGAAATGGCCATCTGGATTCCCCACACCATGCCGGCCAGAACGAGCAACACCGCAGCCTGGAAACTCAGCGTAGAAGCTTTCACTCGACGATCCTCCCTATAAGTTGTGGCGTTTCGCGAATCTGCAACGATCCGTTACGCTTAGGTCTTTGTTATAGCATCTGAGCAGTTGATAGCCTTGGCACCCCGGACACGAATCGAACGTGCGACCTGCCCCTTAGGAGGGGGCTGCTCTATCCACTGAGCTACCGGGGCGCAGGCGCCATTCTACTGATCGGCGGGTGATTCCTTTGAAGCGGGCGAGGCACGGGCTGTTCTCGTTGATGTTCGTCGCGGCGGCGGCGCAGGCGCAGATGCCGGCGTTCGCGTGGGACGACGGCACGGTGCCGTACGTGAACACGCCGATGGAAGTGGTCGAGCGCATGCTGATCCTCGGGCAGGTGAAGGCGGGCGACCGGGTGATCGACCTCGGCTCGGGCGACGGGCGCATCGTCATCGAGGCGGCGAAGCGCGGCGCGAGCGGCCTCGGCGTCGACCTGGATCCGGGCCTCGTGCAGCTCGCCACGCAGAACGCGGCGAAGGCGGGTGTCGCGGGCCGCGCCCGCTTCGAGGTGCGCGACATCTTCGACACCGACCTCTCCGGCGCGA
>Ga0153915_10006357_pt1 | contig 11067 bp, 14 predicted proteins | sample Opewatmetagenome_2_FD_107003 | JGI IMG/M metagenome (GOLD analysis project Ga0153915, IMG submission 107003) | Freshwater wetland microbial communities from Ohio, USA - Open water 3 Core 3 Depth 3 metaG | ecosystem: Environmental > Aquatic > Freshwater > Wetlands | place: USA: Ohio, Lake Erie...
CAAGATCTACATCCATCCCATTGCCACGGAATCGAAGCTCCATTTGCAGAGCTGCGACGGTTGCGCTCGCTATACATTTCTAAATGGCGGTCTTTCCAGTATGGAGCGGATCGGTGTGGGAGATAATAATTCTTGACAGGGATTAGTCTTATCGATAAGTATTTCACTTGCAGATGCAATAATTTCTCCAATCCATGGAATAGGCAAACGGTTGCGCATTGCCCCCGGAGTTTGTCATCGAGCCGGATCGAACGTGAGGGGGCTATGCGATCATGTCGAGATCCTAACCGTGAATCCGTCTGGAGAAAGGAACGAATCGGGATTCCCCCCTTATGAGAGGGGTTGGGAAGGAGGAGGACATGAACTTCACTATCGGATGGGTGGTTGCGATCGCTGCAGGAGTGCTGGCGATCATCGCCATTATTTTCTGGGCGAGCGCATCTGGCGCCAGGAGACAGTAGTCCTCAGAGAAAAAGCGGTAAGGGGTCCAAGGCTCATGGCCTGTCGGCACCACTCGTCTGCCTCCTAAGCAAGAGGAGACAAAAGAAGCAAATGGCTTCGACTCTCGACCCAAACTGAAGGGTTAGACGGGATAGATTGAGGCTGCCGAGAAGGTAGGGAAAGGACTCGATTTTCCTTGCTCAAGGAAGAAAGGACTGGGTATGCCCGAGCTGCGGAAGGATATCATCACCCGCGAATGGGTGATCCTTGCAAGAGAACGAGCGAAACGTCCGTCCGACTTCTTGGCCGAAGAGAACCAAATCCAGGAGGGGCCTGAGTGGGACTCCACATGTCCATTTTGTCCCGGCAATGAAGCCATGACACCCCCCGAAATTCTTGCCTATCGACCCCGCCATCAGCCACCGAATGGCCCTGGATGGCAAGTACGGGTCATGCCGAATAAATTTGCCGCCCTGCAAAGTGCGGGGGAGCCCAATCGACGCGAGGTGGGGATCTACGATGTCATGGAAGGCATCGGTGCTCATGAAGTGGTAGTCGAGAGTCCCGGCCACAATAGGTCGTTAGGGCAGATGGAGGTTGACCAGGTGGAGAAGGTTATCTGGGCTTATTTGGATCGGTATAACGCCCTGCTCGAGGACCCTCGCCTGCGCTACATTTTGATCTTCCAGAACCATGGGAAGGTGGCTGGGTCCTCTTTGACCCATCCCCATTCTCAGATCGTGGCCACACCCGTCATCCCACAAAAGGTTTGGGCAAAGATCAAGGGAGTTGAACAATACAAGGAATACCGGGAAAAATGCCCTTATTGCGACATAGTGGAGTATGAGACTCGAGTGAAGGAGAGGGTCATCTGCGAGAACGACAGCTTTATTGCCTGTACGCCCTATGCCTCTCGTTCACCCTTCGAGTGCAGGATCATGCCCCGCAGGCATCAACCCTGCTTTGCCAACATGAGCCGCATCGAAATCGGAGAGTTCGCCCAGATCCTTCGAGAGGTCCTGGCCCGGCTTCATTCCTGTCTTCGCGATCCTCCTTATAACCTTACTCTCCTCAATATCCCTTGCACGCCGGATACGGGTTATGACTTCCACTGGCACTTGGAGATCGTCCCCCGTCTGACCACCCCGGCCGGTTTCGAAATGGGCACCAGCATCTATATCGACGTAACCTCGCCGGAAGAGGCCGCCCAGTATCTCCGAGAGGCATCCTGTCCGCTTCAAGAGTAGAGGGAACCACGAGTGTTGGCTGCTTTCTATGACCCTCGGAGGGCATCCATCCTGGCTTCTCCGATCTCAGGAGGAGCTTTCCGGATCGTCTGCTGAAGGGTTCCTGGATCTCTTCTATTTCCTCCAGAAATACTCGACAAGGTTGATCCCCAATTTCCGAGGGAATACGGAGCGGATCATCTTCCTTTTCTCCATTTTCGATGCCAAATCGATGATCTCTCTTCCCCCTTGCATCCCTCAAACGCTCTGCCTTCTCCGCCCTATTTCCCGCCGATGGCAAACTCCCGAACCTGGGTTCGGCTAAGACAAGGAGGTTGAATCCTTCTTTCGTACTTTCCCCTCACCCATATCTGGGGTATCTCTTCCCTCTGGGCATCGCTGAAAGCAGCACAGATTCCCGCCGCCTGCTTCAGAATCTCCTCGGTAGCCGCTCCGCAAACCAGAGCCACCGGACCGGGGAAATGCTCGGCGGAGAGGAGGACATCTCCCTCCCCCCTCATCTCTTTAATCTTTTGATTCTCCTCTTCGTTTCTTCCCACCACTATCTTGACGGAACCTATACGAAAATGGCGACCGAGCTTCAGCAGCCTGACATCGCGGAGGTCGAAATTCCCCGCCCCGAATAGTTCCCTCAGCTTTACGGAGAAATCTTGCTCCGTCAGGAGACAGCCTCCTGCCGGGGCTCCAAATTCTACCAGACCATAGTCTTGAGCCAGAGCCAGCTGCCTCTTCCGGGAACGGCCTTGAATGTCCAGCATCCTGTTGCGGTCAACAATCCCTTCCCTCTCCACCCTCGTCTCAGGCAGAAGCTTGGCGCTCAAAGGACGCAAGAGGAAATCGGAATAACCGGACAGCCTTGCCACCAGGAGTAAGGATCGTCTATTCTGCGACATGGGCCTCTGATTGAGGATCTCCCCCGTGAAAATGAAGTCGTAACCTTTCTCTTCCATCATTTCCCCGGCTTTCCCAATCATCAGGGCATGGCAGTCGATACAGGGATTCATAGCGGAACCATAGCCGTGGGGAGGGTCCTTCACGATCCTGAGGTGTTCTTCGGAGATTTCCATCACGGTGAAAGGAATTCCCAGCTGAGCTGCTATCCGCCTTGCCCTCCCGGGGCCAAAAAAGGGAGTTTCAAAGGAAAGGCCCTGCAACTCGATCCCCTGGTCCTTCAGGATCCGCGCCGCCAGCAGGCTGTCCAATCCACCCGATATGAGGCCAATCGCCTTTGGCATGCCTTCACTCCTGTCAGGATCGACTCAAATCACGCATGGGGAGCGGGATTTGCTTACCCGACCTTCTCCTGGGAGCTCGACTCTCTCTTCCAGAAACAGATGAATCCATCTTTTCCAAAGAGAATCTGTACCAGCTCCCATCCACTGTGCCCCATCTCGTTAAGGGCGCTGACCACCACCAGAGAATCAGCACCTGGTACATCTTCGATCGAGCAATCCCCCTTTTCGGAGCAGAAGATCCTCATTCTGTTTTCCCGCTGCAGGGGATGGGTCGAGATCTCGTATTCGAATTCTTTCATCTCCTGTCACTCCTTTATCCGAGGATTGCACCATAATCAGCCGCAGCCGCACGAGAGTAGCCTCTTGTGAGGACCTCGGGGAGCGACCTTGACGGCACCTTCGGGGTGGACTTTTCCCCTCGCCGACCATAGTTCCTTGCCCTTACAGCCTCTGTGTTCCCGGTTCCCGGCGAATTCCGGATCTCAAGGAACCGGAAGGGATGTTTCATAATTATAGCATACAATGGGAATTTATGCCGATTCTTTTCGTCTGGGCAAACCCCGTGAAATCAGCCCCACTTGCGCCTTCGGGCCCTCTCCGCGTGAGAAAAAATCGACAGATTTCGATTTTAACCTTGACAAGTCACTGCCCAATATGGCAAAAAGCACACTTGGCTTCACTCGAAAAAGGAGACCCCATGTTTGCCTGGCTATTTCATCGAATCAGCGGTCTTTTCTTGATCCTCCTCTTCGGGATCAAGATCTTTACCGGCTTTTTCCTCTACACCAAAGAGAAGAAACCCGATTGGGCGATCCTCCTGCACCGGCAACCGGCGGTTGATATCCTGATCTTCGTCCTTCTTGCCTTCCATGTATCCTACGGGTTAAAGGCCATCCTCTACGATTTGGGAATCCGCAAAGAGAAGCTCCTCTTCTGGTCTTCTACCCTTCTGGGAGGGGTAGCCTCCATCCTGCTGATCGCGCTTTACCTGAGAGCCACCTAAGAGATGGCCGAGATCATACAGCACGATGTAATCGTTGTGGGAGGGGGTCTGGCTGGGCTTAGGGCTGCAGTGGGCCTCGCCGATTGTTGCGACGTGGCCGTGGTATCGCGGGTTCATCCGGTCCGATCCCATTCTGTGGCTGCCCAAGGGGGAATCAATGCCGCCCTGGGAAACCATCCCGAAGGGCAGGACGACACCGTGGATCGTCATGCCTTCGACACCATAAAGGGGAGCGACTATCTTGCCGATCAGCCGGCCGTGGAGCTGATGTGCCGGGAAGCCATCCCTGTGGTTTACGAGATGGAGCACTGGGGGGTCCCATTTTCCCGTTTCCCCGACGGAAGGATTGCCCAGCGTCCATTCGGCGGAGGCGCCTTTCCGCGGACCTGTTATGCCTCAGACCGTACCGGCCATGTCCTCCTTCATACTCTGTATGAGCAAGCGGTCAGGAAAGAAGTGAAGGTCTACAGCGATTGTCACATCCTCCGCCTGGCAGTCTCGGACGGAAGGGCTTTTGGTTTGGCCGCCCTCGATATGGTTACCGGAAAGGTGATCGGATTTTCCGCGAAGACCATCATCATGGCTACCGGAGGCTATGGAAGGGTCTATCTCCGATCGACCAATGCTCTGATCAACACTGGGGGCGGAATCGCGCTCGCCTATCGGGCCCAGGTTCCCATACTCGACCTGGAGTTCGTTCAGTTTCACCCCACCACGCTCTTCGGGACCAATATCCTGATGACCGAAGGGGCTCGTGGGGAGGGTGGGTACCTGATTAACAAATCCGGCGAGCGTTTCATGCAGCGGTACGCACCTGCGGCAATGGAATTGGCTCCCCGCGATATCGTAGCCAGGTCCATCCAGACGGAAATCAACGAAGGCCGGGGGTTTGAGAATGAGTACGTTTTGCTCGACCTTCGCCACCTGGGGGCGGAGAAGATCAAGACCCGCCTTCCGGGAATCCGTGAGATCTGTATGGATTTTTCCGCGCTCGACCCCATCGACGCCCCGATCCCCATTCAGCCGGCTCAGCATTATTCCATGGGCGGAATCCAGGTCGATCAGGACTCCCGCTCCCCCATACAGGGCCTCTATGCCGCCGGGGAGTGCGCCTGCGTCTCGGTCCATGGGGCAAATCGCCTCGGTGGCAATTCCCTGCTCGAGACGATCGTCTTTGGAAAAGTAGCTGCCCAGACGATAGGGCAAGAGCTGGAAAGCCTCGGCCCAGTGAATGATAGAGAGGTGGAGGCGACGATGGAGGAAGCGGAAAAAGAGCTGTGCAGGCTTTCCGGACCCCGGAAAGGGGAAATTCCCTACACGGCGATCCGGGATCGACTGCGCGAGCTCATGACCGACAAGGTCGGGGTTTTTCGAACCCATGAAGCACTGCGCGAGGCAACGGAAATCTTACGAGAATTGCGAGACGCCTTGCCGGATGTCACGGTGCCGCAAAAGATCCGCACCCGGCGATTCCATCAGGGGTTGGTAAACGCTTACGAGGTTGCCTTGATGGTCGATTTGGGCGAGATCATCACCGCGGGGGCGCTGCGACGGCAAGAAAGCCGTGGCTCTCATTTTCGGACCGATTTCCCGCAACGCGACGATGCCCAGTGGCTTCATCACACCGTTGCTTCTTGGACTCCTGACGGGCCCTCCTTTTCTTCCAAGCCCGTGACGATTACCAGGTATCCACCGAAGGCGAGGACATACTGATGGCGGTCAAGGAATATTCCTTCTCGGTCTTTCGCTTTGATCCCGAGATCGATCAGGAACCGCATTTCGAGCCCTTCAATTTGAAGCTGGACGAGTCGCAGAGCGTTCTGGGGGCTCTGATGGAGATTCAGGATTCCCTCGATCCCTCACTGGCCTTTCGTTACTCCTGTCGGGGAGCGGTATGTGGATCCTGTGCCATGGCCGTCAACGGTTCACTGAGTCTGGCATGCAAGACTCTGCTTTCCGCTCTATCTCCGGGAGTCATAACCGTGGAGCCCCTGCCGAACTTGGAGATTCAGAAGGATCTGGTGGTGGACATGGAGCCTTTCTGGGAGGTCTATGAAAAGATCCGACCGTGGCTCCAAACCGATGGGCGGTCCCCAGAAAAGGAGTACCACGTTTCGGAAGAGGAGAGGTCCCGAATCGACCAGTACGTCAACTGCATCCTTTGTGCAAGCTGCTATGGGGCCTGCCCGGTAGTCGGACGGGATCCCGAATACTTAGGCCCTGCGGCTCTGGCCAAGCTGTACCGATTTGTCGGGGATGTGAGGGATCGGCGAGCCTACTCCCTCCTCCAGGAGGTAGATCGCCAGCAGGGAGTTTGGGGGTGTGATACTGTGTACCGCTGTATAGACGTCTGCCCCAAGGAAGTCCGTCCCACCGATGGGATCGCAGCCCTCCGCCGCGCTCTCGCGATCGGGAAGTTCGGAGGTAAGCGATGAAACTCCAAGACTCCTATATCTCCCGGAGGACCTTCCTCTCTCGCCTCTTCGGCGGCTGGCTGGCTGCCTTCGCCGCGCTTATAGGATATCCGTTAGTGAAGTTTGTCGCCCCGGTCGAGGCACCTGATCCTCTCTTCGTGCTTTTGCCGGCCAGCGACTACCTCTCCATTGCCGCCAACTCCACCAAGACCTTTCGGTGGGGTCACAAGATGGGAATCTTCATGAAGGCTGAAGACCAGAGTTTGCGAGCGTTCAAAGGGACCTGCAGCCATCTGGATTGCAACGTCACCTACAAGCCGGACCAGCGTCGCTTCTTCTGTCCTTGCCACGATGGATGGTACGACGAGGGAGGTCGGAATATCTCCGGGCCTCCACCCCGGCCTTTGGACCGTCTGGAGGTCCAGGTAAAGGGGGAAAAACTGATCGTTCATCAGCCTGGGGCAGTTCTTCCGCCGGAGGTTCTGGCGTGAGCAAGCTACAGGATTGGCTGACGGAGCGGGTGGATCTGGGATGGGTGGAGGATTTTATGCGATCTAAGGTCGTGCCCCACCACCGCCACAGCTACGTCTATTATTCGGGAGGAATCCTTCTCCTCTTGCTGGGCATTCAGGTGATCACGGGGACGCTGTTGTTGGCCTACTACTGTCCAGGCGAGGAGGTGGCCTTTGAAAGCATTGTAAACCTGGTGACCAAGGTACCTCTCGGGGTTTATATGCGGTCGGTCCATTCGTGGAGCGCAAACATAATGGTATTCTTTCTCTTCTTCCACCTCTTCTCGATCCTCTTCTACCAGGGGTACCGTCGACCACGGGAGTTGACCTGGGTAGGAGGGTTCATCCTCCTCGTTCTTACCTTGGCTTTCGGTTTTTCCGGGTATCTTCTCCCCTGGAATCAACTAGCAGTAACGGCCACCAAGGTGGGAACCGACTCCCCCAGAGCGTTGGGACCAATCGGAGCATGGGTTACCATCCTTCTACGGGGCGGCGAAGATGTTACTGGAATCACTCTGGGCAGGTTCTTCGCCCTGCATGTATGGGGACTCCCCCTCCTTTTCTTCCCTCTCTTAGCCCTTCATCTATTTCTCGTCCAGGCCCAGGGAATGGCTGTTCCGCCGAAGATCGAAAGGAAGGGAGAATACAGCTATCTCCCCTTTTTCCCCAATGTCTTCTATCGGGATCTTGCCATCTGGCTTGTCACGCTGGGCCTCGTTATAACCCTGGCGGTTGTCTCGCCCTGGACGGTGGGGGAAAAGGCGGATCTCCTGGCCCCCACGCCGGAGCGGATGAAGCCGGAGTGGTTCTTTCTATTTCTCTTTCAGACCTTGAAGCTATTTCCCGGAAACATCTTGGGGATCTCAGGCGAGACGGTGGCGATGACCCTGATCCTTCTGCTGATCCTTGCCGCTTTCTTCTATCCCTGGATCGATCGAGGTGCCGGAGAAGGAAAGACCCTTTTCCTGCTTCGGTTGGCACCCTATCTCGCCCTTATCTACGTTGTAGGAATGACCCTCTGGGGATTTCTGTCATGAAGCTTCTCTGGTCCTTTCTTGCCCTGATCGTGCCGGCGACCTCTTTCGCAACGGAAGCGGTCCCCCCACCGCGCCTCGGCTCTCTCGCGGACCGTATCCTCTTTCTGTTTGCCCTCTGGCTGCTCATCGTGGTTCTATTGGTCATCCTTCGCTGGAAGATTTCCCTTGCTGATGCCTTATTCCGCATGATGCCCCAGACGAAGAAGGCACAATCGAAGGAGGCAAGAGAGGAATATGCTCACCAGGATGCCAGCCCGAGGATGGCGGGGGGCGAATCGAGGAACACCCAGAACCCCGCTGTCTGACCCCACCCTCTCTTTGCCATGTCCTTTCCTTCTCCAAGAAACTCCCCGGAGGACCTCCTACCCTCGTGTGTTATGAGTCGAAGGGAGCCTGGGGCGCAAAAAAGAAGCCCCGCCACTTCTTCCGATGGTAGCGGGGCCAAAAAAAGTCCCTTCGTGCTTTAACAGGAGGCGAATCTACTTAGCTTTGAAGGTCCTCCCCAGCAGAATTTCGAAGATTGCGCTTGCTGTCTATTCTTGGATCCCCGGAAAAAGAGATCTCGAAATATAAGGAAGTTGGAGATCTTCTATTTCGGTTCGCTCGCTGATCCCACATGAAGCTGCGGGGATACTCTTGCTACGCCTTTTCAAAGCGCCTGAGGATCAAACACGCATTCGTGCCACCGAAGCCGAAGGAGTTGCTGAGGGCGAACCGGATCTCTGCCCTTCGCGCTTGATTCGGGACGTAATCCAGATCGCATTCCGGATCTGGATATTCATAATTGATGGTTGGAGGGATGATCCTATCCCTCATGGCGAGCACTGTTGCCGCGGCCTCCACGGCTCCTGCCCCCCCCAAGAGATGGCCAACCGTCGACTTGATGGAGGAGACCGCCAATTTATAGGCGTGTTCGCCGAAGACCGTCTTGATGGCCTGGGTCTCGGCAACGTCGTTGTAATCGGTGGAAGTCCCGTGGGCATTGATATAGTCGATTTCCCCGGGTCTCACCCCACTATCCTCCAAGGCGAGCTGCATGCAGCGCGCCGCACCCTCGCCTCCAGGAGAGGTGGCGGTTATGTGGTAAGCATCCCCGGACATCCCGTAGCCGGAAATCTCGGCATAGATCGAAGCCCCGCGCGACAGGGCATGGCTTAGCTCTTCCAGGATCAAGACCGCCGCCCCTTCCCCTACCACGAAACCATCCCGCTTGGCATCGAAAGGTCGGCTCGCCTTTTGAGGTTCGTCGTTGCGAGTGGAGAGCGCTCGCATGGCCGCAAAGCCCGCGACGGCCAAAGGAGTAATGGCCGCTTCGCATCCCCCCGCAAGCATCACGTCAGCGGCCCCCCGCTGGATAAGTTTGAAGGAGTCACCGATAGCATGGGTGCCCGTGGCACAGGCCGTGGCCACACAGGAATTCGGGCCTTTCGCCCCGAGTCGGATCGAAATCTGACCCGTCGCCAAATTGGCAATCAAGGAGGGGATGAAATGGGGGCTGATGCGGCCTGGCCCTCGTGCCAATAGGACCTTATGCTGTTCCTCGATGACCCAGAGCCCCCCGATGCCGGCCCCGACCAAGACTCCGACTCGATGGCTATTCTCTGGGGTAACCTGGAGCCCGGCATCTGCGACCGACATGAGTGCCGCAGCCAGGGCGTACTGGATGAAGAGGTCCATCTTCTTAAGATCCTTCTTCTCCATATATTGGAGGGGATCAAATCCCTTTATCTCAGCTGCGATCTGGACGGGGTGGGAGGATGCATCATAGCGCGTAATCCTCCCAACGCCGGAAATTCCCGCACAGAGCGAATTCCAGAATTCTTTCGTTCCGATCCCCACAGGAGAGACGACACCCAGGCCTGTCACAACCACTCGTCTCATTCCCTTCAGCGCTCCTTTCCTTTTTCTCGCCTTGATCGCTTCTTGAGCCTTACGACAAACTTAGGTATGGTCCCTGATGTAATCGACGGCATCCTTGACGGTCACGATTTTCTCGGCGTCCTCGTCAGGGATCTCGATCCCGAACTCTTCCTCGAGGGCCATTACCAGCTCCACAGTGTCGAGGGAATCGGCTCCCAAGTCCTCCACGAATTTGGCCTGCGGAGTCACCTCATTTGCGTCCACTCCCAGCTGATCCACGATGATTTGCTTAACCTTTTCTTCTAATTCTGCCATAGCCCCTGACCTCCTTGATTGATATTGATGCCACCCTCCCGTCTCAACCACCGGATTGACTTTACCCTCCCGTTTCGGAAGATGTTCGCTTTCCCACCCGGAGACCTACCTGGGTCCCCCTCTTCACATATACATTCCCCCATTAATATGGATCACTTGGCCCGTAATGTAACTGGAAGCCTCCGAGGCCAAAAAACTCACGACGCCGGCTACATCTTCTGGTACCCCAAATCGGCCGAGGGGTATTTGTCTCAGCATCGTCTGGCGAATCTCCTCCGAGAGATTCCCGGTCATGGCCGTTTGAATGAATCCCGGGGCCACGGCATTTACCGTGATGCCTCGGGTTGCCACCTCTCTGGCCGTCGCCTTGGTAAGGCCAATCAAACCTGCCTTGGAAGCCACATAGTTCGCTTGACCCGCGTTTCCCATGGCCCCCACCACCGAGGTGATATTGATAATGCGACCCGAACGCTGCTTCATCATGGGCCGCAGCACCTCACGAGTGAAGTGGAAGGCCCCCTTCAAATTGACGTCCAGAACCAGATTCCAGTCTTCATCTTTCATCCGCAAAAGCAGCGAATCTCGTACGATGCCCGCGTTATTAACGAGGATGTCGATTCGGCTCCATTCTTCCAAAACCTTCTGTACGGTTGCCTCCACCTCGGGGGCCGAAGTGACATCGGTCTGGAAAGGCAGGTATTTTCCTCCCGTCGCGGAAAAATCCTTTGCCGCATTTTGGATCCCCTGCCCATTGACATCACACAGGGCCAAGTCTGCGCCCTCGCCCGCCAGCGCCGCGCAGATCGTCCTTCCGATGCCCTGAGCTGCCCCCGTTACAATAGCGACCTTCCCCTTCAAACTCATTCCTTCACCTTAGGGCTTCGATGGTCGAGGCTAAACTCCCTTCATCTTCCACGTGGAGGAGGATGGCCTCTCTGGCAATCCGTTTGATGAGACCGGAGAGGACCGTCCCCGGGCCCACTTCCACGAAAGTACCGACTCC
>Ga0153915_10006358_pt1 | contig 11067 bp, 31 predicted proteins | sample Opewatmetagenome_2_FD_107003 | JGI IMG/M metagenome (GOLD analysis project Ga0153915, IMG submission 107003) | Freshwater wetland microbial communities from Ohio, USA - Open water 3 Core 3 Depth 3 metaG | ecosystem: Environmental > Aquatic > Freshwater > Wetlands | place: USA: Ohio, Lake Erie...
AAAGAAGATAAGACATGGAGGTAATTATGCCAATACAAAGAAGCTATAAAGACTATCCAGACCCTAAACTATATTCTTATGAAATCCTAATCAAGGTCAAGGAGTTGAATATTCCTCAGTTCACCTCGTCGGAAGTAGCTGACATGTTTGGAATCTGCAGAGCTGAGGCTTGTACCAGAATCAACGTGCTTAAGAGATACAACTTGATTAAGCGAGTTGACCCTGATGTCTACCCTGCGGTCTACGAGATGACCAAGTGGGGCCACAAATATATTGACAAGAAGATCAAGGAGGACTACGAGCCAGAGTAAGGAGGTGTAAAAATGCATGGAAGTATGTGGTGGCTTAAGTTTGTGTTGATTCTAGCTTATATTCAAGAGTACTGGTGGGTCATCCTGATAGGAGTGGGGCTCATAATCTGTTTGATATGGGCATATAAAACTTGGTGGTAAGTTCAATGTGGGTCTGGATATCAAATCCTCATTTCACTGTAAAGATTGAAATTTATGATGGCAAAGTGGTGAAGGCCGCCCCTATAGTGAGGTGGATGGCAGGGCATTCAAAACGATATGTAAAGAGATATGCTATCAAACACGGATGGGAATGGAAGGAGTTTGAAAAATGATACCGGTGAAATTGGTATTTGAGAATGGAACAGTAGTAAGAGTTTTTATCCGTGAGCGGTCTATTAAGAAGATATTCTTTCCACCAGAGCCATCTAGATGGGCTATATTCAAAGCGAAAGTGAAAAAATTCTTCAGGAGAGTACTTGGGAGGAAAAAGATTGGAGAGAAGACATACAAAGGCTTTCATGGAAAGACTGGTTAAGGTGGGCAAAGAAGAGAACCTGAACTGGACCCAACTTGCCGAAAGATTTGGAATAACAAAAAGGAGTGTTGACTACATTCGTCATAAAATAAGAAATGAAGGGAGAAAGAGTCGTGGGAAAGATAGCGTTTGTGATAGCAGTTGTGGCTCTTGCACTAGGAATTTACTTAAATCTTCCAGATCATAAGATTAGTAAGGTTGAATCTAACAGTGGAGTACGGTTGGTATCAGAATTTCAAGAGGGCGAGATAAGCTATTATAAAATAACTTCTACAATCATTTCAGTACCCGAAGTAAAAGATGGAAAGTGTAGATTAAATGCCAAATTGCCTCTGAGATTTTCTAGACTAGAAGTAAGGTCGTGTAATAAACTTGGTGAAGAAGAACGATGTTCAGAGGCAGTATATTTCTATATAGGAAGTCCAGAAGTAGTAGGAATCAAAATAAATTGAAAGGAGGGGACCAAAGTGACCACAGGTGAAGCAGCAAAGATTTTAGGAGTGTCCAGGTCCACAGCTACTCGAATGGTGACAAAGGGTAAGCTGTTCGGAAAAGTTAACGTCTTAACAGGGAAGAGGGACATCTCATCATCCTCAATTTATGACTTCCTTGTTCTCTGCACAGTTAAGGGAAAGAAGGTTCAAGAGCACTTTGAGAGGCTTGAAGCTTTTGACTCTTCTTGCAAGGCTCCGTTTGAGCATAATTGTGGAGGTGATGTATGATTAAAGTATTCTCAACTAGAGATCATGAGGTCAGGGTCCATAATGGGTCACCAAAGATAGAAGAGCATCCCACTTTAGATACAAGAGTAGTCCTTCTCATAATCCCTGGTGACTTTGAGTGGGCAAATCGAGACAGTACCGAAGTATTCAGATGTGAGAAGTGCAATTCATTTGTCTTGCCAGGTGAACAACATATTCCATGTAAAAAGGAGGAGAAGGAACATGAAGATGCTATGGGTAAGGATTAACGGAGAGGATATTGCAAAGTTGTATCCAGAGATTAAGGATTTGAAGGTTGAGGAGTTCTGGCCACCCGATGCTGAGAATCCTTTTACCTGGGAGATTCAGTTCGAAGGAAACATCAATATTTATGCAGCTGGAACTGTAGTTGCATGTTTTGATGAAACTGATGACAAATTGTCTGAGCCTTCAGATGATCAGGAAAGGAAGCGAAGAGTGAGAGTCCTTCCTATCAGAAATGGAGATGACAAAGCATGATCAAAAGATGCGTAGTCTGTAAGAAGTCGTTTGGGGAAGTAGAGCCTTTGGAGAACAAGGATTATACTGATGGATACTGTTTGGAATGCTTCCGGGAGGCTCTACAAAAGGTGGTTGAAAGAAGAACTGACCGTCTAGCAGTGGTGAGTGAGGAAGAACCATAGGAGTGGACAAATTTTGAGCCTGGATATTTCCTCACACAATACGCAATTGGTATTAAACGAGAGCACTAGCAACGGTCATTGTTTAGGTCCAATTTTTGTACATTAAGGAGAGGAAGTAGTGGATTTCTCGAGGACGTCCATTTTAGTTTTGAGGACCTCTTTTGTTTCCTTCAAGTTGCGGAGTTCTTCAGTGGTAGTCTGGTCACATGGCTGCTTTCCACATCGATCTTCAATAGTCCAAATCCTTTGATTCGTTGCTTGATACTGGTCAAAAATAATCTTGTAGTCCAACCGCTGTTCAACTGCCTTCAGCTTTGTCTGTTGAGCATACCGATTGTCCGCCCAAAATAGGAACCCAGTGACTGTCGAAACAATGAGGAGAACAAATCCGATTGTTTTCATACTCCGCTCTTCCCCACTGATTCATGAAGTCTCACAAGCGACTCAGGCCATTTATACCCTTCAGCCTCCATCATTTCCAGAATACTCTCATCGAACAATCCTTGCAAGACCTCTTTTTGAATATAGAAAGTTCCAACAACCGGGTCATAGTCTTCAATTGAAAAAGCAGCATCAACCTCAACTGGTGTAGCTTCAGAATAGACAAGGACTTCCATCCCAGCTCTCCTAAGATCTCCTAGAAAGAAAGCCACTCCCCCCTCATCCATTTCCAACACTACCTTCTTGAACTTGCTCCAATCTTTCCCTGAGAAGTCCTCAATTGTAAAGTATGATGCTGAGACTTCAACTTTCCCAATATTTTCTCTCATGATAATCTCCTCAGAATGATTACAGCTTCTCTGATAATAAGGAAGGGCCACAGAAGAACGGCGATAATACCTTCTAAACAGGATGAGGCCTGTCGGCTCCGGTAGCTGAAATTAGCAACCACCATTCCTATTAGAAGCCACAAGCACCATCCAAAAATGATGTTCCTTATCATGGCCACGCTGGGACTGGAGGAATTGGCATAACTTCCACCGTGTATGGGATGACAGATCGACTGTATGCCCCAACTGTTCCTTGGAGAACTCCTCCCACATTTAAGAACTTTCCAAGAAGGGCTTCCCAATTGGCTCTTCCTCCTCCATGAAGCGCAAACCGGGTAGGCATAACTAACCAAGCCCTGAAGGGGGTTGCAATATACGGATTTTTGTATTCCAAGAAGTAACGTCCAGACTGCTTCTTCAGATATCCATCATAGTAAGTCAAATTTCTGCCTGGCGCATGTCGTGGAGCTCTTTTTGGAAGTGTCCTTGCCGCTAGATCTCGAGAGAACATGTTTTACTCCTCCTTTAGAATGTCGGTAACCGCCCCTTCAACCAGTCAATCTGATACACGATGACAGTTGTATTGTATGGGTCAATGTAACCCCCCGCTTGTCTCTCAGCCATTCCCAAAACCCTAACAAATCTCCCAACGAGTCTTTCTGCCTTTGATTTTGGGGAGAGGGACCACCAAGCCCATTTCAACCATGTTCTTGTAGTCTTTCCCATACGATCAGGAATAGTAGTCCAAACTCGGTATGGTGTCTCTACAACATACTTCCCAGAGATCTTTCTGAGAATACCAACTCGAGTTACTAAGTTCTTTGGTGGAATTGGTTGTGGTGGTACTGGTATGAAATTTTGTCCAAACATTTCTCAACCTCCTTTAATATTTTCCAGCTGTAACCTCATAGATGTCCTCAGCTATGTATTCAATGATTGATCTGAGGCCTTTAACTCCTCTGGTCATCTTGATGTGGTCCTCAAGGTCCGGATAAGTTTCAATGAGAGCATAAGCCAGGTCAAAAGAGGTATCTTCATCACCACCGAAGTTCTCTTTGGCTGCTTGATAAACGAGAGACTGATACTGTCTTTCGGATATTGGGCTGTTTCTGCTGCATCTCCGTGGCATGTTGGTGCCCTCCTTTAGAAACTTCTTAGCGAGAGATATAAATTCTTTCTGTTCTCTTACTGTTGCTCCTTCATAAGAGTCTATAATCCAACTCATTGCAACACGAGGGTCTCTCTCAGTTTTCATTTCCTCTTTGAAAGCCGTTAGCATTTGACGGACTATCATGTTTGAACCGAGAAGACCCATTTGTTAATATTCTCCCGCGATCTTTTTCCATTGCCGTTTGATGTCGTTGAGGCAATCCCAAATGAGTTCTTTTGGTCTCCCCATCTTCGCCCAGACTCCTTCCTCATCTGGATCTTCAGCATAAGGGGGCTTCATCCAAGCTTCATAAAGACCATCAGGATTGTCAGATATGATAAAGAGATAGACGTAGTCTTGTGGGTCATAGAAAATAATTAACGAAGAAGCTACTCTAGACCCATGCTCCTCCTCAAATTCTCTAAGGATTCTAACTGTATCATCCATTAGTGATTCTCCTCTTCAATCCTGAGTGGCCAGATTCGATTGAGACCATCTTCTATTTCAAAAGGTTCTTCAGTAACCTTAACTTTAATCTCAACTGAAACTGGGTCTCCTTTGTTCTTCCCCTTTTTCTCGACCTCCAATGTGTAGAAGTAAACAACCCCAGTGCTTAAGGCTCTAACTTGATATGAGCAGGTTGGCTTGGGCTTGTTTTTGCAGGTTTTACGTAGTCGAAAGGGACGTACGCACTCTCAGCCACCCCCTCTGCCCCATAGTCTTTAACCGCCGAAACATCAAGGTGGTATGTGCCAGGGGCATAGGAACCCACATCATAATGTAGCCGTCTGTTTCCATTAGCTAATGCTTCAGCAGGGGACTGAATTGGAGCCGCCCCATTGATCTTGATATTGAACCAATCAGGCATAACCCCAGAGCTTGGGTATTCATCACAAACTAGAAATGGGGCAGCCCATAACACTGAAACTGATACAAGAACAAGAAAGATGCTTAGAATGAAAGATCTCATTGAACTTTACCTCCTTTCTAATATCTCCGTCTTCTTCTTCTCGTGGCCCTTCTTCGAGGTCTTCGTCTTGCATAAGAATAACTCCGTCGATACCCACCCCGGCTACGTCTCCTTCTCCTTTTAGCTGGTGCTGGAGATAATATTGCTGGTAGAGCTGGAGCTGACTGAGGGAAGAAGATTTGCATAGCAACGAAAACTCCAAGGAGCCCAATCCCAACCCATTTCCAGTCAATGTTGCCCAAACCAAGGCCTTCAAGGATTCCAGCTCTCTTCACCCATGACCCTGAAGCAGCATCCCATTTGTATCCAAACTGAGATGGATCATATTGCTGCACCCAATCTTTAACCCACTGAGGAGCTTCAATAACCTCTCCAGAAGCTGTCACTTCAACAGCTGGAGCTCCCTTTTGTTGAGCTTCATAGATTGGGATATACCTTACTTCAGAGGGATACTCCGCTGCAGTGGTTGTAGTCGCTGGCTTTGCGTATGTGACAGTGGGAGCCTTCAAAGGATCTATGGTAGGATTCCACTGCCCTTTTGCAAGGAGACCTAAAGCTTCAGCCATGGAAGCAGCACTCTGTGACCCATAGATTCCATCAATGGTTAGCCCAAAGGTGTACTGGAAATCTCTAACAGCCTGTGCTGTCTCAGCTCCATACTGCCCATCAGCTCCATATCTGGGAAGTTCAAACCCGAGCCGTAAGAGGTTTGACTGGAGAGTTGTTACTGCCGACCCTGATGAACCAACTTGTAGATTTGCCATGTTAATCCTCCTTTGATCTCAATCCCATAATTCTTACTAAAATTTCATCATTATATTGATGATAAACAGCCGGGTAGTGACGAAGAAGCCAAACTCTTAACTTTCGATAGTCATTTCTGACTTGAAGTAGTTCAGTTTCTAAGTCAGCTATCTGTTCAACTTGTGATCTTCTAACATATCTGGGCATCAATCCTCCCCTAAGATTTCCTCTAATTCTGGAGCTACCTCATAACTGGGAGCAGGCTCTTCACCAAACCTGAAATCAAAGTCATCCACAATAGTTTCAAGAAAATCATTGGTGTCGCCAGCCAGGTCATCATCATAGTCCTCACCCATGAGCTCTTCAGCCATCTCGAGAACTTTGTCCCAATTATCAAGTAGTACCTCAATAGCCTTAATTAACGGCTCCATCTCATTGAGTTCCATTGTTTTCCTCCTCGTCTCAAACCTCAAGGGCTTTCTTCTACAATAGACCTTCCTACAAGAATCCCTTTTTCATAAAGGAGATCTTCAACAGTTCCTAGAAGGTCATCATAGGTTTCAGAAAACTCGAGGGCATCTTCAATATCTTCAAAGTTATAATCTGATCCCTCTTCAGAAATAGCTGAGTCAATTTCATCAGCTATTGTATGAGCTAATTTGTAAAATTCCTCATCCTGTTCAACAATTTTCTCTGGCATAGTTATTCCTCTTCATCCATACATTATAGTTCCGACGTGCTCCTTGAGAAACTCTTCAACCTCCTGATCACTGAGTCCTAAGTCTGCCTTAAGAGCTCTCCAGGCTATTAAGACCCCCTCCTCAAAGACGACAAGGGATCTTTCATCAGCATTCTCATAGATTGAATAGTAGCTTTTGTTCTCTGGCATTTTTCACCCCCTACTTCTCACTATGATATACTGTTATAGCCTTCTTTGTTTCAGCTGGTGCCGATTCAGCTGGCTTTTTCTTCTTTGGTGGTGCTACCCAAGCAATTGGAGGTTTCCAGGCCTCATTTGCTTCCTTAATTGGCAACAACGCAGGTATAAATGAAGCTGTAGACACCTCTTCAGTTCCAGTGGGTAACTCAGTCCCTGTGATCTGCTTATAGATAAGATATGCAGCGACACCCGCTATAATATACTTAAGCATCTGGCTTCACCTCTTTGACTTTCAATTTTTGAATTGCTCCACCAAGGAGATCAAAAGCGACCTCAGTTTCGATATGCCCACTCTGTACTGCCTTGTCTAAATACTTGTAGAAATCATCCAAAGACACTTCCTTCTTTGAAAAACATTCAACCAAATCAGCTGGGGTTTGAATGTTCATAAAGTCCTTTATAAACTTGGCAACATCCTTAGGGTCCTTGAAAAATTCCGGATTCCTCTGTACCATGACAAATCGTCTGAGACCATTCAACTGATTCCTAAGAGCGGCTCCTTTTTTCAATACTGGCATGTTAAACCTCCTTAAAGCATATCTAGTAGTTCATCCACATCCCCAGAACCGTATACCCCAGCCATACCATCTAAGACTGATTCAAAAACATATTTGAAATCTGCTAGTTGATTGTCAGAAAAATCTAAACACCATGCAACTATTGATAAGGCAACTTCTCTAGTCCCTATCTTTTCAGAAGGGATATAGTGTTTCACATAAACTTTTATTGCTGCAAAAAGGTCGCCACTTTCAATAAAGTCCTCAATCTCATGTTTGAGCCTTGCGGGAAGGTATTTGTCTTCATCTACAGCGTCAACAATTCTTTCTTCCTCACCATCAGCCACACCGTAATTTCTTAACATGTAGATTGGAGTTTCCCAGATTGGTCTTACTTTCATGGCTTCACTCCTTTGATATTTTGATTAAGAGCAGATCTTCCTCATCCCAAAAATAGTATTCAACCCGAACTGACCCTCTTTGACCTACTAACAACTCCTCTGTAAAGTCACTGAGCTCTTCAGGGTCATAAACATGGATGCCCATATTTTCGAGCTCAGCTATTATCTCATCCTCATCAGTCTCACCAACGCCGTCACTATATTTAGCCATCAACTTCTGGAGAGTTTTTTCGATGCTCATGTTACACCTCAAATTCTTCAATAACATCAGCTAAGAGGTCCAGAGTCCTCTTAAGATCATTAGCTTGTACATCCTCCCCTATGTCGAAAAGGTGATTCATTGCATCACCAAGCCCGATAGCTAAAAACTTCAAAGCGACTTCAACCCCTTCAATTCCCGTATCAAAACATAGAGACTCAGTTGCGCTTCTTATCTTCTCTAATCGGGGGTCATCAGAATCTTTTCTGAAGGGGACTCCATAACGGCCGTGGCCAAACGTTACTCTTCTAGGCATTGAACTGCTCCTTTCACTGGGATCTCTTAATGGGAAGAATCTTATCCTACGCGGCATAGGATCTTCTCCTTGACAAAGCGAACAACAATCCCCCAAGGACTATCCCGCCTAGGAGAAAAGGGGTAGGGTTCTTCTTTACCTCCTCCACTGCCCCAGTCACCGTCTCACTAACTGTTTCAGATACACTCTCAGCGGCAGTTTGAACAGTTTCAGAAACAGATGCTACAACTTCCTCGACAGCCTGTTTGATTCGAGCGATAATTGGAAATTCCTGATAGAAGATATGATCACCTATCTGCCCTGTCACTGGAAGAACGGATGCCCATGATGGAGTAACATAAGTTGCGTGGTAATGAGTAGCTCCTCCAGTGTTATCTTCAAGAGTTCCATTCACAGCCATTTGAGCTAGCTGATATGCTTGGTTGAATGCACTATTTGTTTGTGTCAAATTCCCAAAATTGGCAGCCCAGTTTAATGCTTTTTGTCTGACTGGATCATTTAGATTATACATGGAGAACTGCCACTGCTTCAGGATAACTCCATGCCAAGGACTTTGAGTTAGAGCAAGGATCTCCGGGTCAGCATAGTTTTGAGGACGGGATGCTCGGTTCTCAATGACGTTAATAACCGCCATCATCCCCTCTCCACCCTGATTTCCCGCTTCTCCATAAGCTGTAATTGTAAGAAGCTGGTCGGCTGGAAGAGCCATGAAAACTTCGTTTTGGTCAGACCATTTACTCATAATGTCCTATCCCTACTTGCACCAGATGCCAAATTTTGATGTCATTCTCTCCGAAATGAAATCCATCAGTAAGATCCTCAAGCATTGTTAAGTTTGAGGCATCATCAACCGCACTATTAAATGCTATTTCCTCTTCCTCCTCATCAAAGGTCCCTTTATACATCTCCACGATGAGATCTTTCAGGGCATCAAGGGCCTCCTCAAACTCGTTGAAACATGTTACATGTGCCCTTTCAGCATCATCTGTTAATTCAACTAATGCCCACATGTTACAATCCACCACCTTTCTTCATTACCTGAAAGAATCTTTCAAGGACATCAAGTCCACGGTCAAATCCTTCAAGGAACTGATAAAAGGGTTGAACCCTAACTGGGAAGATTCTGCTTACAATTTGGGAGGGAGGTTCTTCCCTTACTATAATAGGATAGTAGACCCCATCCTTCCCTTTCTTCATATCATAAACATCGTCTTCCTGACGACTTTTCTTTTTCTGGCTCATTAACCACCATTAGATCTCTTGATTAAGATGTCAAGCTTACCACTTATAACACCTTGCCCTAGTTCTAAGTGGTGAAGTCTTTCAGAGTTAGTTTTGAGGGTTGATTCTATCTTAGTGACTCCATCAGAAAAATTCTTTCTCATTTCATCACATAGCTTAGAGTCTACTTTTTTTGAGAACATGGTTGAAAACAAAACTATCAATCCCAAGATAGTTCCTCCTAAGAATGTAAGTAGCCATTGGTAAGTAACGTATTCATTCATCGTCTCCTTCTCCGTCTCTGCTTTCCTTTACCTTTAATCCCTTTGCCTGAGAACATGAAGAGAGCAGCACCAGCTAAGGCAATAGGGATGAGATATCCTTCAAACCCAGCTGTTGATATTCCAAGTATTGAGGATTCGGTAGCTCCACCACTCATAAGGGTAGTTGGAGTTGTCTGCCCAGTTGCAGCTGGAAGAGCAACAGACCCAATTTTAGACCCAGGTGGAATCATAGCCATTTGTCCTATTATGGGGACAAGGTTACTGGGATTTAATCCTAACTTGTAGACATTGTTTTTAATCATCTGAGCTCCAAGAGAGTCTCCCTCAGCCAATCGGTAGTACCCATACCCAACAGCCCGTACAAGAGCGTCCCTATCTACTTTCTTTGGCTTTTTAGTCTTCGGGTCTATCACGGGTTGGCCAGTTGCTTGATCTATAGGAGTCAGGTATTTAGGAACAGTCTGGTTCACATTCCCATAGCCCAGATATTCCAGAAAAAGTCTCCCAGTCTTTAAGGCCTGAGCATCATCAAGCGCCTTCTGGTCAGCCTGCAACTTCTTTGTGGCTTGATATTGCGCTTCAGCTATGTCCTCAGCGCTTGGTCCTTTCTTTTTACCCCCGAAGATCCCTCCCATGACACTACTGAGAAGACTGCCCCCGGCTCCAACAAGAGCCATGGTTAGATCTCCAAATTCCTGCTCTTTTCCCATTCTAGCTTGTGGAAGTTTTCCGACAAAAGCCATTTTATCTCCTCCCTCCTCTAAGTAGAAGAATAGCTCCTAATCCAAGTCCTCCAACTAACAGCAACGTGGTTAGAGGGATCCCAGCAATTGACGAGGTTGTACTTGGTGCATAGAAAGGTAATGTCATCCCAGCTCTTTGAGTAGGAGCCAACATAGCAGCAGCCTGTGTTTGAGCCTTAGCCTGAGTTTTCATTGCTTGGAGTTGGAAAAACTGCCCAGCAATACTACCACCAACTTTCAAGAGACTATCAATAATAGGAAAGAATGACGAGGTGGTCTCAGTTTGAGTCGGCATTATAGTAGTGGTATAACTAATCGACCCACCGGGCTCAACTAGTGAGGGAGCAACTGGTAAAGTTGTCCCATAAGTCTGCTGTTGATATGTTTGGACATACCTTGATTCTGATGGTTCTTGTGAGAGTGCTAACATTTATCTCCTCCTTTTGAGCATCATAACGGCTGCAACTCCTCCCAACCCAATTATCAATAAGGTTGATGTTGACATCCCAGCAAATCTGGCTGTGGAGGTGGGATATACAGAAGGTAACATCATCCCTGCTCTTCTGGTAGCAGCGAGAGCTGTTGCCTGTTCAGTAAGCGCCTTAGATTGTTCCTTTACA
>Ga0153915_10006359_pt1 | contig 11066 bp, 10 predicted proteins | sample Opewatmetagenome_2_FD_107003 | JGI IMG/M metagenome (GOLD analysis project Ga0153915, IMG submission 107003) | Freshwater wetland microbial communities from Ohio, USA - Open water 3 Core 3 Depth 3 metaG | ecosystem: Environmental > Aquatic > Freshwater > Wetlands | place: USA: Ohio, Lake Erie...
AACGGTGCGCCGCGGACTCGAGGAGCTGGCCGATCTGCGTCGAGCCGGTTCGCGAGTCGTGCTGGTCGAGGGAAACAGGGACTTCTTCCTCGACGTGGCGGACCTCGACCCGTACCGTGACGCGGCGGGGCCGGTGCACTCCTTCGTGGCTGGGAACCGGCGTTTCCTCCTCGAACACGGCGACCTCATCAACCGCAGCGATCGCTCCTACCGTTTCTGGCGTGCAATCTCGAAGAGCGGACCGGCGCGGCTCTGGGCCCGGCTCCTCCCGAGACGCATCGCGCAGCGCATCGTCCTCGGGACCGAGTCGCGGCTGGCGCAGACCAACTTCACCTACCGCCGCGACCTGCCGACGGCCGACCTGGAGTCTGCAGCGCAGCGGCACTTCGCAGCCGGGGTCGACGTGGTGCTCTGGGGCCACTTTCACCGTCCGTGGAGCTTCACGGTCGGCGGCAAGCAGGCGCACGTCGTGGCGGGTTGGATGGAGAGCGGTACCGTCGTGTGGATCGGCGACGACGGAAAGCTGCAGTCGGACCCCGAGAACAACGAGCAAGTCGTTGACAGCGCACCCGTTTCGTGGTACCAAGGACGAGGGAACATCAGCGAGGCGAGGTGACAATGGGCGGAACGCTCCTGCTTGCCGACGACAGCATCACGATCCAGAAAGTCGTGGAGCTCACCTTCGCCGAGTCCGAGCACAAGGTGGTCGCGGTCGGCAGCGGGCGTGACCTGTTCAAGCGCCTGCCGGAAGTCAAGCCGGATGTCGTGCTGTGTGACGTCGTGATGCCAGACATGAACGGCTACGAAGTCTGCCAGACCCTGAAGAGCGACCCGGCCACGCTCCACATCCCCGTGGTGCTGCTGACCGGGACGTTCGAGCCGTTCGACCGCGACCGGGCCATGGCGGCAGGGTGCGACGCCATCGTCACGAAGCCCTTCGAGGCTCGAGAGCTCATCAACGCGGTCGAGGACCTCATCAAGCGTGCGCAAGCGTTGGCGTCCACGCCGGCTGACTCGGGAATCGTGGACCACGGAATCCCGGAGGGCGTTCCGGCCCTCGATTTCACCGGTCCAGGTTTCGAGAAGCTGGCGCCTCCACCGGTGTCGCCCGCAACGATTCCCGAGGACGGCATCGATCTGACGGCGAGCGCGCTGGGCAAGTCGAACCCGCCCGCCCCGCGGCCTGCGCCCCCCGAGCTGCAGGAGCCCACCCCGCCCGAGGAACCGCCCGCCTTCGCGTTCGGTGCGGAGCAACCACCGGCGTTCGGCGAGCCTCCCGGGTTGAAGGTGACGAACGCCGAGGCGTTCGCTCCGCCGCCACCCGAGCCGGGTGAGCGTGGGACGAGCTACGCCGCGCCGCCGACCGGGCCGGTAGTTCCGCCCGTGGTCGAGAAACCAGCACCACGTGAGGCGGGTTCGCTGTTCGCCCCGCCGGAGCCCCCCGTGCCGCAACCTCCGGAGAAAGCCATGGACGAAGGCCCGACCCAGCGGTTCCTCGTTCAGCCCGTGATGCCGACGGGAGAAGCCCCCGCGCCTTCAACACCTCAGCCCACGCCGCTCGCGTTCGACGCCGGCGCGATCCCGGAGGAGGTGGTCGAGCGGATCGCAATCCGGGCCGTCGAACTCATGCCCCCCGCGCCGGCCGCTGCGCCTGCGGCAGCACCCCCGGGCGCACTCACCGATGAGCAGGTGGACCGCATCGCCAGGCGGGTCGTGGAGCTGGCCGCGCCCCAGCTCGAGCGCATCGCCTGGGAAGTCATCCCGGACATGGCCGAGATGCTGGTGCGCAAGCGCATCGCCGAGCTCGAAGCCGCCGCCGACGAAGAAACCTGAAATTCAAAATTCAAAATGCAAAGTGCAAAGTGAGGAAACGCAAGAGGCGCCGCCTTGCCTGGCGGTTCTGCGCCGCGTGGTCCTTTCAGTGTGCGTTTTGCATTTTTCCTTTTGAATTTCTTCTTGCCTCATCCCACCACCGGCATCGAGACCTTGCCGTGGCGACCCGGCACCGTTCCGTGCCCCATGGTGCGGCGCGGGAGGGGTTTCCCGGTTGCGCATCGCGCCGTCAGCAGCTCCCGGAGGGTCGCGACGCGGATCTCAGCCTCGGCCGCCTGCTCTAGGAACCACGTCAGGTCGTCGGCAAAGGGGCCGCCCTCAAGCTCCGCGTGTACCGTGAGTACCGGCCACCTGGCTTTTCCAGCGGTGACCAGGGCGGATGTGAAGAACGCCCGGGCCACAGAATGGGTGTCGCCGAGGGCCTCGTCGAGGGTCGGCAGCGTCGTGGGTACCTGAGGTGTGACGAGCGCCGCACCGCCGACAATCGGGATGAACGGCTCCTCGCCCCGGCAGTCGCTCGCGTAGTCGAGGCCGAAGTTTTCCTGGAAGCTCAAGCTTGCGTCGCTCGCGAACCAGGCCGGCGCCGCAAACGTCTTCGGCGCCGCACCGAACACCTCGGCGAACGCCTCGAAGGCCCGGGCGAGCTCACGCGCAACCTGCGCCTCGGAGAGGCTCTCGAGCTTGTCCTGCCAGCGCCTGTGGTCCCAGGCGTGCACGCCCACTTCGTGGCCCTCGGCCACGATCCGCCGCGCGACCTCGGGAAGCGCCGTCGCGATCATGCGGGCCGGCAGGATGGTGCCCGAAAGCAGGGTGCGCAGGCCGTACACCTGGGCGGCCTTGGTGCGTCGCATCTTGCTGAGAAACCCGGGACGCTTGAGCACGTTGAGGATCGCTTTGCCGGCGTTGTCGGGGCCCATGGAGAGGTAGAACGTGCCCTTCACGCCGGCCTTGTCGAGCAGGTCGAGGAGCGACGGTACACCGGCCTTCATGCCATCGTGGGTGTCTACGTCGATGCGCAACCCGAGTGTCTTCGCGTTGGCTTTCACGAGGCCCTCACACGGTCCGGAGCCAGTCGGCGAGGAACGCGTCGAAGGTGAGGCGGAGCGCGTCGTCAAGCGACATCTTGGGTTGCCATCCGAGGAGTTTGCGAGCCTTGGAGATCGAGGGCTTCCGCGTGAGGATGTCCTGGTAGCCCTTGCCGTAGTACTCCTCCGAGCCGATCTCCTCGATCCGCGGCGGCGCGTATCCGGGGATCTCCTTGCGGCGGCCCTCGTAGAGGCGCGCAAGCTTGTGCGCCAGCTCCTTGATCGAGCACTCGCTGGCCGGGTTGCCGATGTTAAAGATCTGTCCGTCGGTCACGCCCCGCTCGTCCGAGATGATCGCGGTCAAGGCATCTATACCGTCCTCGACCCAGGTGAAGCACCTCTTCTGCTCGCCCCCATCCACGAGGTGGATCGGCTCTCCCCGGAACAGGTTGATCACGAACTGCGTGACCACCCGCGAGGAACCCTCCTTGGCGGCGTCTATGTCGTCGAGCTTGGGTCCGATCCAGTTGAACGGTCGGAAGAGCGTGTACCGCAGTCCCTCCTGCTGGCCGTAGGCGGCGATGACCCGATCGAGAAGCTGCTTGGAGCACGAGTAGATCCAGCGCGGCTTGTTGATCGGTCCCAGCACGAGGGGGCTCGTGTCCTCGTTGAACTCGGGGTCGGTGGACATTCCGTAGACCTCGGAGGTCGAGGGGAAAGCCGCGCGGCGCCGGTACAGGACGCACTGCCTGATCACCCGCAGGTTCTCCTCGAAGTCGAGCTCGAACACCCGGAGCGGCTCCTTGACGTACGTCGCGGGGGTGGCGATGGCGACCAGCGGCAGCACCACGTCGCACTTCTTGACGTGGTACTCGATCCACTCCTTGTTGATCGTGATGTCGCCCTCGAGGAAGTGGAAGCGCTCGTGGTTAATGGAGTGCTCGAGCTTGCTGGCGGAGAGGTCCATGCCGAAGACCTCCCAGTCCGTGGTGGAGAGGATGCGGCGCGTGAGCGCGTTCCCGATGAAACCGTTGACGCCGAGGATCAGGATTTTCATGGGTTCTCTCCCGCTTCGTTCAGGCGCGAGCTGACGGTGAGCCCGTGCGCCTCGAAGAAGGCAGCGCCGTCGGTCTCCGGCTCTCCTTCGAGCTGGCACCTGGAGAGTAACAGGACACCGTCGCCGGTGGCGACCTCGACCCGCTCCGGCGAGACCTCGAGGACCGTGCCGGGTGTTGCCTTGAGCGGTCGGACCTGCGGGACCGCCCACCACACGAAGAGCTTCCTCCCGGCCCAGACCGTGAACGCGCCCGGGTAGGGGTGGGTAACGGCGCGCACCAGGTTGTAGATCTTGAGGGCCGGCCACTCCCAGGAAAAGCGGCCGTCCTCGGGGGTGCGGCCCCCGAAGTAGGAGCCCTCCGCCAGGTTCACCGGGACCGAGGGCGCCCGTCCCTCCTTCAGCAGCGGGAGGGTGCGGTCGAGCAGCTTCTCGGCGGCGTTCTCCAGCTTGCCGTACAGGGTCCGGGCGGTGTCCTCGAAGGCAATCTCGACCCGCTCCTGCGCAACGAGGTTGCCGGCGTCGGGTATGGCGACCATGTGGTGGAGCGATACCCCCGTCTCGGTCTCGCCGTTGACCAGCACCCAGTTGACGGGTGCCCGCCCGCGGTACCGTGGCAGCAGCGAGCCGTGGAGGTTGAAGGCGCCGCGCGGGGCGAGTCGAAGGACGCTCTCCGGGATCATGTACCGGAAGTAGAAAGAGAAGATGAATTCGGGCCTATAGCCGCCGACGAGATCTGCAAAGCCGGGGGTCTTAGGGTCGGACCTCCCCGCGAGGTGCACTGGGATCCCACGGCCGCGGGCGCGCTCGGCGAGCGATTCCCACCAGACCTCCTCGTCGGGGTCGTCGCGGTGGGTGAACACCGCGCTGACCTCGAAGCCATGGCGCACGAGTGCGTCGAATCCGACGCAGCCCATGGTGTGATAGCCAAACACCAAAGAACGGGGTCCGGGGTCCCGTGTCCGGAGCTCGGACGCGAGACTCACCGGGGATCCTGACCGGAGCGAAAGACTTGGCGGACGACGTACCGGGGGCGGTGGCGTACCTCCAGGTAGATCCTCCCCACGTACTCACCGAGCAGCCCGAGGGCGAAGAACAACACGCCCACGAAGAAGAAGAGCACCGCGAAAAGCGTGAAGACCCCGCTGACGGCCCACTCGTGGCCCTTGATGACGCGACCGGCGATCAGCACGAGGGCCACGACCATCGAGGCCAGCGCGGTCATCACGCCGACCGCCATCGTGGTGCGCAGCGGCCACAGCGAGAAGCTGGTCATGAGGTCGAACTGCAGCCGGACGAGCTTCCATAGGCTGTACTTGCTCTGCCCCTTAAGGCGCTCCGAGTGGGCGACCGGAACCTCCGTCACGCGGCCCGCGAACATGTCGGCCAGCACCGGGATGAAGGTCGAGATCTCCTTGGACTGACAGAGGGTCTTGACCACGCCGCGCCGGTAGGCGCGCAGCATGCAGCCGTAATCAGAGAGCTGCACGCCGGTGGCCATCGAGGTGACGCGGTTGACGAGCCGGGAAGCGAGGCGACGAAAGAAGGGGTCCTGGCGCTTGATGCGCACCGAGCCGACCACGTCGAACCCCTCTTCCATCTTGGTCACCAGCTTGCCGATCTCCTCCGGCGGGTTCTGAAGGTCGGCGTCGAGCGTGACGATGATCTCGCCGTGGGCCGCCTCAAACCCGGCAAAGATCGCCGAGTGTTGACCGTAATTGCGGTTGAAGTCGATCACGATGAGGTGCGGGTCCTGCGCGGCTGCCTCGCGCAGGATCGCGAGCGATCCATCACGGCTCCCGTCGTTGACCAAGAGAACCTCGTAGCTCCTCGTGAGGGCCTGAAGGGCCTCGGAGAGGCGCGCGAGCAGCTCGGGGAGGCTCTCCTCCTCGTTGAACACCGGGACGACGACGGAGAGGTAGGGCTCGGACATGTGGTCTCTCAGTTGCGGGCGGGGGCACCCGCGCCACCAGCGCTTATCAGGACGTCCTTTATGGCTGCCACGACGTAGCGCACGTCGTCCTCACTCATCAGCGGGAAGAGGGGAATCGAGCAGAGCCGCTCCGAGACCCACTCGGCGACCGGGAGCGCGCCCACCCAGCGCCGGTACCGGGTCACGTAGTAGGGCTGGGTGTGCACTGCCCGAAAGTGAATGCCGGTCCCCACGTTACGCGCCTTCAACTCGGCGATCAGCTGGTCGCGGGTGAGTCCCGCGCTCTCCAACACTTTGATGATGTACAGGTGGCGGGTGTGGAAGTGGTCGTAGGGTGGCACGTCGAGCGGTTCGATCTCGGGAACGTCGGCCAGGAGCCGGTCGTAGAGGCCGGCAAGCTCTCGGCGACGGTTGTTGAACTCGCCGATGGAAGCAAGCTGGTGAATGCCAAGAGCCGCCTGGATGTCCGTGAAGTTGTACTTGAAGCCTGGCAAGACGATCTCGACCTGCGGTGAGCCGCCCTCGGCGTATCGGTTCCAGGCCTGCTTCTCGAGGCCGTGGAAGCGCAGCGCCCGCAGCTTGCCCGCGAGAGCGTCATCGCGAGTGACCAGCACGCCGCCTTCGGCGGTCGTCATGTTCTTGATCGGGTGGAAGGAGAACACCCCCAGGCGGTCGAAACAGCCGACGTGGGTGCCCTTGTAGCGGCACCCAACGCCGTGGGCTGCATCCTCGAACACCCACAGGCCGTGCCTTCGCGCCACGTCGAGGATCGGGTCCATGTCGGCTGGGGCGCCGGCGTAGTGCACCGGAATGATCCCCACCGTGCGGGGGGTCACGGCAACCTCGAGCCGGCTCTCGTCGATCTGCAACGTCGGGCGGCGGATGTCCACGAAGACCGGGGTTGCTCCGGTCACTTCGATCATGTTCACCGTCGAGGCCCACGTCATCGGCGTGGTGATCACCTCGTCACCGGGCTTGACTCCCAGGGCGATCAGACCGATGTGCTGGCCTGCGGTGGCCGAAGAGAGCGCCAGCGCGTGGGGGAATCCGGTGTAGGCGGCGAAATCCTTTTCGAAGCGCTCGGCCTTGGGCCCGGTCGTGATCCAGCCCGAACGCAGGGTGTCCACGACCTCGTCGATCTCGAGCTGGCGGATAGTCGGCCGGGAGAAGGGGAGGAAGTCGCTTCGCTTCGAGAACCCGGTCCTCATCGCGGTGCGTGCTCCAAAGGGCGGACAATGCCCGGGGCGTCTCTCCTCCCACAGCGGCAGTTGCCCGCTGCCGGCTGCCCGAAACTCTGTCGCAACATCGCGAAATGATAGCACGCAGAGGGACAGATGAAAGCTAAGAGCTGAGAGTTGAGCGCCAAGAGTCGAGAGGCCGTTCTCCCTACCAATTCGCCGGCGGCTTGGCGATACTACCCCCGGGAGAAACGTTGGAGACCAGTTCATCCCCCCTGACGGGTAACCCCTGCGTGGTGCGCCTGGCAATCGTGCTGGGGGCGGCCTGCCTGGTGCTGCTGTTCTTCTGGCGCCTGGGTGAAGCGCCGCTGCTGGAGCCCGATGAGGGGAGGTACACCGAGATCCCCCGCGAGATGCTCACCAGCGGCGACCTGGTCACCCCACGCCTGAACGGCGTCCTGTACTTCGAGAAACCGCCGCTGTACTACTGGCTCAACGCCGCGGCGATACGTGTGCTGGGCCTGAACGAACTTTCCGCCAGGGTGTGGAGCGCGGTGTTCGGTCTGCTGGGCGTGCTCGTTACGTGGCGTCTCGGTGTCGAGATCGGCGGCCGGCGTGCGGGTCTCGTCGCTGCGGCGGCCCTGGGGACGTTTCCGCTCTACGTCACGCTCGGCCGCGTGGCGACGCTGGACATGACGCTGACATTCTTCCTGACCGTCACGCTGGCCTGTTTCTGGTTCGCCCACGGGGAAGGGGAGCGCCGCCGGGCACAACTCTGGTGGCACGGGTCGTTCCTGGCGGCGGCGCTGGCGGTTCTCGCGAAGGGCCTGATCGGGGTCATGATCCCGGGTGCCATCGTCTTCCTCTACCTCTTGGCGACCGGGCGGTGGCGGGTCCTGGCCCGCGTTCCCTGGTTCACCGGTGTCCCGCTGTTCCTGGCGGTTGCGGCGCCCTGGCACGTGCTGGCTGCGGCGCGCAACCCCGACTTCCTTTGGTTCTACTTCGTCCATGAGCACGTGCTCCGCTTCGCCACGCCCATCGCCGAGCGGCAGGAGCCGCTCTGGTACTTCGCGGCTGTCCTGGTTCTCGGGTGCGCGCCGTGGTCGGGGTTGTTCCCCTCGGTGTTGCGCCTGGTGCGCTGGCGCGAGCTGCGGAGCGCCCTGGCCGAGCGCCCGGAGGTGACGTTTCTGCTGCTGTGGTCCGGCTTCGTCGTTGTGTTTTTCTCCGCCTCCCAGTCCAAGCTGATCCCCTATGTCTTGCCGGCGCTGCCGCCGCTCGCGGTCCTGACCGGCGTGCTGATGACGCGCCTCCGCGAAGGCAACCTCGGCGCGTCGAGGCTGGAGACTGGCGGCATCGCGGCCGGCGGCGTCCTCACGGCCCTATACGGCGTGTTCTTCCTGTGGGCAGGGCTCGGGAAGATCGACAGGCTGGGACTCGGGGGGGTGGTCTCGCCTGGGCTCCTGATCGTGGGTGGTTTGCTGGTGGCGGTGGCCGCCCTGGTGGTAGCGACCGGTCTCGGGCACATCTGGCGCCGCCGGCTGCTCGCGCTGTTTATCGCGTCCTGCTGCACGGGCGCGGCGATCATGACCGTGGTGCCGCTGGTGGGCCGCGAGCGCAGCAGCAAGGCAATCGCCGACCAGCTGCGCGGCCGGCTTCAGGAAGGCGACCCCGTGTTCGCCTATCGGTGCTACCCCGTGAGCCTCCCCGTGTACCTCGAGCGAACGGTCGGCGTGGCCGCGTATCAGGGAGAGCTGGCGTTCGGGATCTCGCACCTCTCGGGTGAGGAGAGGCGGCTGCGTTTTCCGACTGCCGAGGAGTTCAAGGCCATCTGGGACTCCCGGAACCGCGTATACGCGGTGGCACCTCTGAACTGGTCCCGGCGGATGGCGGCCGATGGAATCGGCCCGGCACACCTGTTGCTTGAAACGGAAGGGTACGCGCTGCTCTCGAACGAGTGGGCAGCCCGCTGAGCCGGGGGTCCTAGCCGACCGTCGGCGAGAAGTCGGAGACCAGCGCCTCCATGGCCTCCCACAGGTGGGAGACGTCGTTTGAGGCGATCAGCAGGTCGCGCTTGATCCCGTGGATGTCCTTGACGTGCGCGCGGAGCACCGCCTCCTGACGGAAGCCAAGTTTTTCGAAGAGGCGCCGCGCGGACTTCTGGCTCTCCACCATCTGGACGATCATCTTCTCGACCCCGAGACCGACGGCGACCTTGACGAGGTCCCTCGCGAGCGCAGTTCCCAGCCCGCTGCGCCGAAGCCGGGGCTGAACCGAAATCCGGATCTCGCCGACGTGAGCGGTCCAGCCGTGCAGCGCGCGGTACAGGCTCGCCTCGCCAACGACCGCGTCGCCCTGCTCGGCGACTAGGGAGACGACCTCGCCGGTGTTGACGCGAGCGACGAAGCGCTCGAGCCATTCAGGCTTGGTGACGTCGTCGCGCAGGTAGAGGCGATCCTCCTCGGGGACGGCGCGGTAGAACGCGAGCAGCGCCGGGGCGTCCTCGGCCTCCAGCGGCTTGACGACGATCTGGGTTCCGTCCTTGAGCGTCAGGTCCTGGGGAAACCCTTCGAACTTCACCGTCCCCTCCCTAACTGGCCTTCACGAGCACTTCGCGGCCGTACTCGTACCCCTTGCGGAAGGCGCGCAGGTTGAGGTCCTCGGTGCCGCGGGGCACCGAGGTCTTGACGGCCTTCTCCACGGCCTCGGAAGAGACCAACCCCGTGACGCCGGTGAAGAAGCCGGTCATCACGATGTTGAGCACCAGCCTCCTGCCCAGCTCCTCGGCGAGGCGGGTGGCCGGGATGCCGAACGCCTTCACTCCCGCGGGGAGCCTGTCGTCCACCTTGATCAGCTCGTTTTCGTAGAGGAGCACCCCACCCGGCTTGATCTGCGGCGCGAACTGGGTATAGGCGTCGGGGGACATCACGATGAGCACGTCAGGGTTCTTTACGTAGGGGTAACCGATCGCCTCGTCGGCCACTGAGACCTGAGCACTGCAGGCGCTGCCGCGCGCTTCGGGGCCGAACGCCTGGATCAGCGTCGCGTGCTTGCCGTCGAAGATCGAGGCGGCCTTGCCGATGATCATCCCGCAGAGGATGACGCCCTGTCCGCCGAGGCCCCCCACCCGGATCTCAGTCTTGTCCATGCGACACCCCGTACGGGACGTACTTCTCGCCGAAGTGCTGTGAGTAGTGCTCGTTCATTGCGTCGAGCCAGGTCGGGCGCTCGCGGTCCACGAACTTGCCCACGGTGATGTCGCCCTGGAACGTGAGCCCGACGTCCTTGGTGTCGGCGCCGTTGACGATCTTGCTCTTCTCCTTGTAATACTTGAGCTGGTCCACACCGTCGCCGAGGCGGTTGCGGCGGGAGTAAAGCGTCGGGCACGGAGCCATCGCCTCGATGAACACGAAGCCCTTCTTTTTGAGCCCTTCGAGCATTGCCTTGGCGAGCTGCTTGACGTGGTAGACGGTCCAGCGCGCCACGTACACGGCGCCGCAGGCATCCGCCAGGAACGGGAGGTTGAACGGGTTCTCGAAGTTCCCGTACGGCATGGTGGTCTGAGTGGCGCCGATCGGCGTCGTCGGGGCGACCTGGCCCCCCGTCATGCCGTAGGTGAAGTTGTTCACGCAAATGACCGTCAGGTCCATGTTGCGACGGGCCGCGTGCACGAAGTGATTGCCGCCGATCGCCGAGAGGTCGCCATCGCCGGAGTAGACCACGACCTTGAGGTCGGGGTTTCCGAGCTTGAGTCCCGTGGCGAACGGGATCGCTCGGCCGTGGGTGGTGTGGAACGAGTCGAGGTTGAGGTAGCCCGCCACCCGCCCTGTGCAGCCGATGCCGGACACGATCGCGACCCTGTCGAGATCCATCCCGGACTCCGTGAGGGCCCGGGCAAAGCAGTTGACGGTGGTACCGATGCCGCACCCGGGGCACCAGATGTGCGGCAGGCGCTCCTGCCGCAGGTACGGCGCCACGGGGTTCTCGATCTCGAGCTCCAAGAGATCAGTTTCGCTCATTGCGCCGCCTCCATGATCTTCGCCAGG
>Ga0153915_10006360_pt1 | contig 11066 bp, 22 predicted proteins | sample Opewatmetagenome_2_FD_107003 | JGI IMG/M metagenome (GOLD analysis project Ga0153915, IMG submission 107003) | Freshwater wetland microbial communities from Ohio, USA - Open water 3 Core 3 Depth 3 metaG | ecosystem: Environmental > Aquatic > Freshwater > Wetlands | place: USA: Ohio, Lake Erie...
ATTGCTCCAACAACCAGTTGACCAGCCTCAGTGTTCCTAATGCTATTCATGTGTGTTGCTCCAACAACCAGTTGACCAGCCTCAGTGTTCCTAATGCTACTCGTGTGGATTGCTCCAACAACCGGTTGACCAGCCTCAGTGTTCCTAATGCTACTCATGTGTATTGCTCCAACAACCAGTTGACCAGCCTCAGCGTTCCTAGTGCTGCTGAAGTGTGTTGCTCCAACAACCAGTTGACCAGCCTCAGTGTTCCTAATGCTATTCATGTGTATTGCTCCAACAACCCGGATTTAAAAAGGTAATATGTACGCCTGCCCTTATTGCTTAAAGAAGCACCCGACCAAAGAATTAGCGATGTCATGCGCTGAGTTGGATATGCAAGAAAATAGAAAATTAGTACTAATCAAAAGATACCCAAAAAATGGCAAGAATAGAAGTGGAAATAGAAGATTATCTCGATGAAATAGACGATAAATACTTAATCAAAGAGCTTAAAAAACGGAAATATAACGTTGTGCTTTCTGAATATCCTGAATATCCTAAATTTGATACACCAGATGAATTATTAACATATATAAAGGGTCTTTTAGGATTAAAACCTTGGCATGGAAAAGAACAAATAATTAAAGAAATATCCGAACTATGAGAAACGACTTCAAACTAACCGTAAAAGGCATTGACGAGAAGGATGCCGAAAAGGTAATCGCTTATTTGAAAAGATATGCTGAATTAACAAACAAAGCTTGCTTCTGCAATATCACAATATTAAACCTGTTTTATAATAGGAATATTGAGACTTATTTTAACAAGAAATATATTGATAGGTCTATCAGAGATATTGCACTCATAGTTACCGGCAATGACTTTCCTAAATCGCAAGAATTTGTAAAAGGGTTAATCCTGGTCGGCTCGCATTACAACGACCCTAACTTTGACGGCTGTCATAATTGCGGCTATCCTGATACAGAGGAATATGGCGATTCAATTTACTGCCCTTGTTGTGACACTCATACACCGTTAAGCGAGGAGGGATAAAATAAACGCAAAAGTTATTTGAATAATAGATTAATAATTAGTATCTTAGTATAAATAATCAACCAAATGAGCAAAATAATAATAGAAAATAGAAGCGATTTAACGGACATAGATGTAATAGATGTAGTAAAGTCGCTTATAGCTATTGGAAGGGTATCAAATAACGGCAAACAGTATTGTTATTTAAGTACTTTTGTAAGACCAAACGGAGGTAATTATCAAATATCTACCGATCTCAATAAGAAGTCAGACAGGTTTTTGATTGTAAAAGAATAAGACTATGGAAATATTTTATTGTGATATTTGCGGGGCTCCGATGATTCTTGAAAAGAAGTTAAAGTCTTATAAAAATCACGGTAGAAATCATCGCAGGAGAAAATATAAATGCACTATCTGTGATTACGAAAAGGTAATCTATGCGGGTGGTGAGATGGATGAAAAGTTTATCCCCGAGATGGGTATTGATGAAGTTTCAGAGATGTTTAAACAGGAAGAAGAAAATAGAGAGACATGAGAGTATTAAAAGTTTTAATTGCTTGTGAAGAAAGCCAGGTAGTATGTAAGGCGTTCAGAGACTTAGGACACGAGGCTTATAGTTGCGATTTACAAGAATGTTCAGGAGGACATCCAAAGTGGCATTTACAAATGGATGTATTTGAAGCGATTAAATTGAAGAAGTGGAATTTAATGAAAGTGGATTCAAAAATCAACAAATAAAGTTAAATATCAAAGACATATTAATACTCCTTTTTTATCATCAAAAAAAAGAAGTAAGACAAGTTTCTTTATTGCTCACGCTATGGCAACTCAATGGTCAGAATTTATTTTAAATACATGACAAAAATCATATTTTCATATAATAATTAATAGTTGCTTAGTAAAAAAAAAAGATATGGCAAAAATACAACTAACAAAGGAAACCCAGAATGGGGTAGATATATATTCCGTTTTTGTTGACGGTATTATAATTGATCATAGTTCCGATATGGCTGAAATGGAATTATTATTTATCAAATGGGAAGCCCGGCTTAAAGCTGAAAAGACCAGAGAGGTTATAAGAGAGTGTGAAATTTAATTATATAAACTATGAATGAAATTGTAAAAATTAACGCATCCGATTATGGATTGGAGGAATCTAAAGCAAGTGAAATAAAGGCTATGTTTATGCCCATGCTTGAAAAAATGGAAGAACTTGAAAAAGAGTACAACGAAATACTACAACTTCCGATAGATACAGGAACTTGCATTTTGGCAAAAGAACTTAGGCTTTCTTATGTTAAGACTAGGACTGCAACCGAAAAGATACATAAAGAATTAAAGGCATTTTATCTCTCAGGTGGTAGGTTTGTTGATGCTTTTAAAAATACACAATCTTTTGCATCTGGGGAAAAAGAAAAAATATTAAAGGCTATAGAAGATCATTTTGAAAACATCGAAAAAGAACGTATCGAAAAATTGCGTGCCGAAAGGTTAAAATTACTGCAACCCTATACAGACATAGAACCAATGCAATTAGGCAATATGGAACAATCTGTTTTTGATAATTATCTGGCAGGGATGAAACTCTCCTATGAGCAAAAAATAGCTGCTGAAAAGCTGGCAGAAGAAAAACGGCTTGCAGATATTGAAGCCGAACGAATCAGACAGGAAAATATCCGTCTCGAGAATGAGAGATTAAAAAAAGAGGCAGAAGAAAAAGAAAAAGCACTATTGATAGAACGTGAAAGGATTAGAAAAGAGAATGAAGAAAAAGAACGTCTGGCAGAAATTGAACGCAAAAAGAATGCTGAAATATTGAAGGCACAACAGGAAAAAGCAGCGAAAGAAAAAGCTGAATTACTTGCAAAAGCAGAAGTAGAACGCAAAGAAAAAGAACGTCTGGGAAAAGAGATTGCAGATATGAAACTGGCTGATGAAAAGGCAAAACAAGATGAAATAAAACGTCAGAAAGATGCAGAAAAAAAAGCCAAACTTGCACCAGATAAGACAAAATTACTTAACTTTATGCAAGCGATTAGCGATCTTCCACGTCCAGAAGTATTAAGCATTGAGGCTGTTAATATCGCAACAAATGCAAACACATTACTCATTAAAGTAGCTACTTACATCAAAGAAAACGCTAATAAACTGTAATATGGAAAAATCAGAATCAATAAAAAATCTTTCAATTGCTTTATGTAAATTTAGCAGTTTAGTTGTAAAAATAAAAAAAACAGAGACAAATCCATTTTTTAAATCTAAATATGCTGATTTGTCAGGTATTTTAGATGTCATTAAAGAACCTCTTATTGAATGTGAATTATCAATAGTTCAGTTTCCTAAAGGCAAATATGGACTCGAAACGATGATTATGCATTCATCAGGGGAATGGATTACAGGTGAATTTGAAATGAAGCCGACAAAGGACGACCCACAGAATGCCGGTTCTGTTATCACTTATCAGAGGCGTTATGCATTAGGTGCTATTTTAGGATTAAATATAGATAAAGATGACGACGGAAATAGTATCGTTAAAAACCAACCCAAAAAAACAAAACCGGAATTAACCCCTAAGTCTCAAGCATGGGAAAAAGCTATCGCTTTTCTTAAATCAGAAAACGGAACAATTGAAAGAGTGAAAGAAGGCTATTCCATTAGCCCAGAGAATGAAGAACTTTTAAAAGCTGCTGTTTTATGATTAAGTTCTATAATGTAGACCAAAACTCAGAAGAGTGGGCGGCTCTCAGATTAGGCAAATTTACCGCTTCTATGTTCGGTGACTTGTTTGCCAAAAAAGATACAGCAACATACAAAAACGCTATTATCAAAGTTGCTTATGAACGTGTCACGGGTGAATGTGAAGAAATGTACTCAAACAAATGGATGCAAAGAGGCCACGACAAAGAACCATTTGCCGCTGAAAATTACGAGTTATTCACATTTAACCGGCTTGAGAACGGGGGCTTTTATGAATATGATGATTTTATAGGAGCCAGTCCAGATCGGAAAATTGTAGGTAAAAATGGCGGCTGTGAATTTAAGTGCCCGTCTGCTCAGGTTTATAATGAATATCTTGAGACTGGAAGAATACCAAGATCATATTATTGGCAGTTACACGGCCAGTTACTTTGCACCGGTTGGGATTTTATTGATTATATGCCTTACTCATCGCCTAAGTTAAAACAGATTTTAACAACAATTGAAAGGGATGAAGCAATATTAACGCAATTAAAAGAACAATTACAAATTGCAATCGAAGAAGTTAATATTTTAATAGAAAGGATTCGTCAATAATTAAAAACATTGTTTATCTTTGGAATTGGATAGTCGGAAGTAATTGCCCGGCGAAAAGGAAACCAGAACTCCCTTCCAGTTCCTTTTGTTCTGGGATTATAAATAAACTGGGAATAATGAGTTGTGGTATCTATAAAATAGTTAGTGAATTATTCAAAGAAAGAATTTATATTGGAAGTGCTTCTGATATTCAAAAAAGATGGAATAGACAAATGAGACAAAATAATTTAGGTAAAATATTATCAGAGGAAACAAAAAATAAAATGCGTTTAACCAGACAGGGAAGAAAGTTTAAAAAATTAATATAAAATTAAAATTATGAATAAAGTACAGTTACACGGCCATTGTGGCAAAGACCCTGAAATAAAAACGCTCGAATCTGGCAAGAAAGTAGCAAAGTTTCCGTTTGCCACTTCTGAAAGCTATAAAGATTCGGCAGGAGATAAGAAAACAAACACCTCTTGGCATTCGATTGTGTTCTGGAATAAACATGCCGAAATTTGTGAGAAGTACGTAAAAAAAGGCATGGAATTGATTTTAGAGGGTGAAATCAATTACAGGGACTACACGGATAAGGATGGGGTAAAGAAATACTTTACAGAAATTATCTGTAATGGAATTGAGTTCTGTGGAAAAAAGGAACCTGAGGCAAAACCAGAAACAACACCTGATAGCCCTGTTAAATACGCTTCTGGTATGTCAGATATAAATGATTTGCCTGGTGCTGATGAAGGTTCTGGCTTACCTTTTTAATCCATGAAACGCAAGCTTTTAACCGAGGTAGACCGGAGCATGGTTATATCTTATATTCAACGGTTGGATATTAAGAAACTGTTCACCGTTGAGGTTATTGAAAAGAAACCTATCCGGTCTATTTCTCAAAATCGCTTATATCGCCTCTGGTTAACCTGTATATCATTTGAGACAGGTAATGACCCGGACGACCTACACGATTATTTTAAAAGGAAATTTCTTGAGCCGGAAATAATCTGTATATTTGGTGTAGAAGAAAAAAAGTACACGACAACAAAATTAAACACGACACAGTTCAAATACTACTTAGACCGGATACAAGCATTTGCAGCCACAGACTTACAAATTACCCTTCCTGAACCAGAAAGTCAAAACTGGGATGAGTTTTATAAATATTATTGTGATAAATTATGAAAGATAAACTTAATACCGCTTTAACAAAAATCAAGGAGTTCTTTATCGACTTGGTAGGATTTTTAAACAATGCCGTTATTTGGGCTTTTTATCCTATTACCCGGCTTGGGATATTTAACGGGTATAATGCTTATTGGTTTGCTAATCGTTATAAACAGAGGCGTGAAAAGCGGTGGCACGCTGAATGGGATCAGATGGGACGGCAGCAGGGAATATTTCCTCTGGATGACACTCATTTAATTGTCTGCTCAAAAATGGAATTAACTACTTTGAAGAAACGCAAAATGATTAATCCTGAAGTAAAAGTTCGAAAATTAATGAAAAAATCTTACTAACATGAAAACAAAAATTCACAAGTCAAAAACAGACGTTCGCCTGAAAAGAAAAGGAAATTATAAATTTGGTGGTGCAAGAGACCGTGATCTTTCGGCAATATTCACCCCGAAAAAACAACATAAAAAAAGTTGAAATGAAAAAAAGCAAAACATTACTACAACTTAAAGCGCAAGCATTAGACGCTTATTCTGAACTTGTCAAAGTAATAGCAGAAAAGGAAGGTAAATTATCCTGCTATACCTGTGATGCACCTTTAAAGAACCATACTTCAAATTGCCAACTTGGACATTATCTTAGTAGGGGCGGTTATCCCGGGTTGACATTCCATAAAAATAATTCCAGACTTCAATGCTTTCGCTGTAATATTCATTTAAGAGGTAATACGGTCGAGTTTCGTGTTAGGTTGATAGATGAGTTAGGGGAGGAAGAAGTAGAAGCCTTGGAATCGAACAGACACGTTCCTTTAAAGCTTTCACGAACGGACTATATTGAAATGATTGCAGAATTTCGAAAACAAATTAAAGAACTAAGCCAATGAAGCCAATAGACCTACTCACCGCAGAATTACGCAAATACCAGTCAGCCTTGCAACACTCTTTTGAATCATATAAAAAAGGTGGCATAATTAAGGAAGTCCACGAGAAGCATAAAGCAAATTGCGAGGCTTGGATATTCCAGTATAAACAGGCCATTGATATTTTAAAAATGTGGATGGATTAATTTCCCTCTTTTAATTTGTTTTATCGAAAAAAGTTGTATATTTGTAAAGTGTTGTAGCACTAATTCGATGAAAAATAAAAAGTACATAGTACAAATATATTGAGGCTTTCCCTGATGACCTTTCCCTTCCCCGGATTGGTGCTACAACTTCAGGGATTGCCTCATTCATTAATATTGTAGCGTTATGAAATATAAAAATTATGAAGACAAGTTAAAACATCCTCTCTGGCAGAAAAAACGCCTTGAAATAATGAAAAGAGACGGATTCCAATGCAAAAAATGTGGAGATACTGAAAGTCCGCTGCATGTTCACCATTTGAAATATATAGATGGAAATGATCCTTGGGAATATTTAAATAAGCATTTAGTAACCCTTTGTGAAGATTGTTATGAAGAAATAGAGGATGCAAAAAAACATTGCCCCGACTTAGATTATTCTAAAATTATAATATACAAGTCTGACAATTGGTCTGGCGGGAATAAGATAATGTTTTCAACGAGAAATGATGTTCTTTCTATGAGGGTATTTAATTCTGACGGCAAATATATTATTGGTTTTAATTTTAGAAACGACTTAGAATTAATATCTTGTCTAATTAAAAAAATAAAAAGATATATACATAATAAAACAAGTCAAGAAGAATCATTTCAATGAGCGACTACCTATACAGAATAAATGGATTTGATCAAATAAAATCATTTTATTCATGGTTATTTAATAATCAGGATAAAAATATTAATACATCCCATGTTAGTTTATATCTTTTTTTAATAAACCAAAATAATAGATCAAATTGGGTAGAATGGTTTAAACTACCTTATGATTTAGGTATGGCTGGTAGTTGTATTGGAAGTAGAAATACATATTATAAATGCTTAAAAGATTTACAAGAATGGAAACTAATTGAATATCAGAAAGGAACAAATAATTATAAAGCTCCTATTATTAAATTATGCCTGTTTAAAAATGAGCATCTAATTGAGCAAGTACCAGTACCACAGAGTGAGCCACTGACTGAGCATCTACCTATACCACTGACTGAGCCACTGACTGAGCATATATATAAACTATTAACAGATAACCTTAAACTAATAACTGATAACCTTACAGAAATATTAGAATTTTTATCTGAATCAAAACCAATAATAGATTATGATTCTATCCTTGAAAATTTTCATTTGTATTGTGATCGCATGGCGAAAGTTTCAAAACTTTCAGATCAAAGGAAGAAACATATTCAGGCAAGGTTTAAAGAATTTAATTTTGATACGATCATTAATGTAATAAAAAAAGCTGGCAAATCGGATTTTCTTTGTGGAATAAATGAGAAGGCATGGAAAGCAGATTTTGATTGGATATTCAACCCTTCTAATTTTTTAAAAATTATGGAAGGAAAATACGATAATAAGGATATTAAGGTTAACGGTTTTGAAAAATTAGATAAGAACGGGAAACCAAGACCGTCACAACAATATACTTTAGTTTCAGGAGAGTGGACAGTATTATGAAAGTAAAATCTAAAACCGGCAATTTATATGATATTGATGTCCCTGCAATAGCAAAGGGACAAATAAAATTAATATGCCCGGCCTGTGTGCATACCCATTCAGATCATAATCAAAAAAATAAAGATGTTTCATGGAATGTAACAGAAAAGATAGGAAACTGTAAACGTTGTGGCGAAGTATTTTTTGTACCGATATCAAAGGAGAAAGAAAAAATATACGTTAAACCTGTATGGAAAAATACGACTGAATTGGATTCTAAAGTCGTAAAATATTTTGAGGACAGGAAAATAAGCCAGTTTATATTACGAAATAATAATCTTGTTTCCTCTGGTACCGAATACATGTTTGGAGAGAACAGAATGACTATCCAATTTAATTACTGGAGAGATTCTGAGTTAATCAATATAAAATACCGGACAAGTGATAAGAAGTTTAAATTAACATCCGGTTCTGAATTAATTTTTTATAATATTGATTCACTGAAGCTATCTAATGAGGCAATAATAGTTGAAGGGGAAATAGATACCCTTTCACTACTCGAATCAGGTTTTAAGTCCGTTGTTTCTGTTCCAAATGGCGCCGGTGCCTCCTTGGATTTTATTGATAACTGCTATGAAAACTTTATTGGTATTGAAAAAATAATCATAGCAGGGGATCAGGACGAACCAGGTATAAAACTTCGTGACGAACTTGCCAGAAGATTAGGTATTGAACGATGCTACAAGGTTGACTTTAACGACTGTAAAGATGCTAATGAGTTTCATGTTAAATATGGCGCTGAAAAGCTCAGGGAGGTAATTAATAATTGCGAACCATTTCCGATTGAAGGTATTTACTCAACTATTGATATTAAGGATGAACTCGAAAATATCTATTTTAATGGCTTGCCCCCCGGAGAAAAAACTGGGGTAATAAAATTAGATGAATTGATTACATGGCAGACAGGACGGGTATATACAGTTACAGGTATCCCTTCACACGGTAAGAGTGAATTTATTGATTGGATATTGACATTATTAAATTTTAAAGTCAATTGGAAACCGGCTTATTTCTCTCCAGAAAATTACCCCCTTGAGTTACATGCTTCAAAAATTATAGAAAAGATCACTGGAAAACAATGTAAACCTAATAACTTGAGTAAGGTAGAATTTAATGATTGTGTAAAATACATGGACGATAAGTTTTATTTTATTATGCCAGAAGAAGATTTTACATTGGATTCTATACTTTCTAAAGCCGGTAGCCTTGTTTCCCGGAAAGGCATTAATATTTTGGTTATAGACCCCTATAATAAACTTGAACATAAATTACCGGCAGGCGTATCGGAAACAAATTACATATCTTCATTTTATGATAAACTTTCAGTATTTGCAAGGAAAAAAGATATAATGATTATTTTGGTCGCCCATCCTATAAAGATGAAAAAAGATGCAACTGGTAAATTCGAAGTGCCAACACTTTATGATATTTCCGGTAGTGCTAATTTTTATAATAAAACAGATTTTGGGATAACAGTATATCGGGATTTCAACGAGGAAATAATAAGGGTTTTTGTCCAGAAAGTTAAATTTAAACACTTAGGGAAAACGGGTTCTTGCGAGTTTAAATACAACATAAATAACGGCCGGTTTGAATATTATGATGGGTATAATGTGGTTTGGAATAATGAAAGTTATTTTGACAAGCCAGAAATAATACCAAATCCTATGCCAATTAATATTAATTTTTATGATAAAGAAGAAATTGATCCGCCCTTTTGAAAAGAAAGAGTCAGGCTATCATTTACACGCTAAAAATGATTTAGCCAAATGGGTTGGGGGAGAGGTTGAAAAAGAGTTTTTTGTAGAGGGTTCAATTGCTTTCGTCCCGGATGTTACTGTCACCGAAAATAATGTAATAACGGCATTATATGAGGTCGTACATAGTCACCCGATAGACGGTAAAAAACTTGGAATGATACAAATGTGGTGTTATCGCAATTTTACTGAGTTAAGTATTTTTGAAGTATCCGCGGACTACATTTTAAAACAGACAACAAAACCGGATGTTATAGAAACAATGAGTTGTTACGAAATATCAATAGAATGAAAACGATCCGCCACAAATGGGATAAATTACCTGGTCTTAAACACGCCGAATGCCCGAAGTGCAAATGTGTAAAAAAATTTGACACTATTTTAGGCCGGGTTGTGTTTACTGACCGGTTTGGAAAGATCTATTTTGTTATACCTGATTGTGTTATGGCAAATACTTTAATATAATTCCAAAACATGACAAAAGTCATAAAATTATTCAATAACAAAATATAACTTCGAAAAATGAAACTTAATAGTGGAGCAATCGCAGGTACATATTACAGTCTAAGATGCAAGTCCCTTCCAAAAGGATAGCGACCCCACCGAGGACAGATACAATCAGGACTCATCTATGCTCGAGAGCAGTATCGGTTGGTAATATGCCACTATTTTAAAATAAAAATAAAATGAAATATTTAAACGAATTATCAAAACAAATTTACGAAGGAAATAAACTTCGTGGATTCGATGCTTCTAAAGAAAACATTGGACAAACATTAATGCTTATTGTATCTGAATTATCAGAAGCTTTAGAGGCCGACAGGAAGGACAAACGTAAAATGTTAAATGCCTTTGAACAAGAATTAGGCTATGCAAGACTTTCAATTTCAGATTTTGAAAACGAAAACGAAAATTGCGACTGGTTAAAGAACCGATTTGAAACCACCGTAAAAGATACTTTTGAAGATGAAATTGCAGATTCTTTTATTCGTTTGTTCGATTTGTGTGGGGCTTTAAATATTGATATAGAGAAGCATATTGAATTAAAATTAAGATATAATTCAACGCGTCCTTTTAGACATAATAAAAATTATTAATTTAAAATCGAAATAACATGAAAAATTCAACATTACAAGAAGTATATAAGAATAGTTCCGACGAAGTAAGGGCTATCCTTAAAAATAAGTTCTCTGAAAAAGAACTGGGGCTAAGTAAAGAAGTTGATCAGGA
>Ga0153915_10006361_pt1 | contig 11066 bp, 8 predicted proteins | sample Opewatmetagenome_2_FD_107003 | JGI IMG/M metagenome (GOLD analysis project Ga0153915, IMG submission 107003) | Freshwater wetland microbial communities from Ohio, USA - Open water 3 Core 3 Depth 3 metaG | ecosystem: Environmental > Aquatic > Freshwater > Wetlands | place: USA: Ohio, Lake Erie...
TCCAGGATGATGGTCTCTTGCCCCTCTTCGGTCATGGCTGAACCGCCATACTTGATGACCAAAGTCTTGTTCTGAAACTGTCGAATAAAAGGAAGGGCCTCGATGAGACCCTCGATCTTCTCGTTCGATTTCTTTATCATGCCTCTTTCCTACAGGATATATCTGCTCAGATCCTGGTCTTTGATGACCTCGACCAGCCGCTCTCGAACGTAAGCCGCATTAATCACTACCCTGACCCCCTCCATCTGGGGGGCCTCAAAGGATATCTCATCCAAAAGTTTCTCCATGATGGTATAGAGCCTTCTCGCTCCGATGTTCTCGGTTCGTTCGTTCACCGTGGAGGCCATGTCTGCAATCTCCTCGATCGCATCGGGTGTGAATTCAATCTCTACCTCTTCTGTCTCCAGGAGGGCGGTATATTGTTTGGTAAGGGCATTCTGAGGCTCGGTGAGGATGCGCACGAAATCGCCCTTGCCCAAAGAGTCCAATTCCACCCGGATCGGAAATCGCCCTTGCATCTCCGGGATCAGGTCCGAGGGCTTGGAGACGTGGAAGGCGCCCGCAGCGATGAACAGGATGTGATCGGTCTTCACCAGACCATATTTGGTGGAGACCGTGCATCCCTCCACGATGGGCAATAGATCCCTCTGAACCCCTTCCCGAGATACGTCGGGGCCATGCACTGACTCTCTTCCGGCGATCTTATCGATCTCATCCAGAAAGATGATCCCCGAGTTCTCCAGCCTACGAATGGCCTCACTAACCACCTCGTCCATGTCGATCATCTTTTGGGCCTCTTCCTGAGCCAAGATCTTTCTTGCTTCCCGTATCTTCACCTTCCTCTTCTTTTTCTTTTGGGGAAGGAGGTTAGAAAGCATGTCCTTGATATTGATGTCCATCTCCTCCAGCCCGCTGCTGGAGAAGATCTCCACCATGGGGACAACGCGGTCCGTGACTTCCAGCTCGACGCTTCGATCATCCAACTTCCCGTCCTCCAATTTCCTGCGCAGTTTCTCCCGGGTATCCGAGGCCTTCTCCACCTGTTGGGAGAGATCGTTCTCCCCGAGCGCGGAAGCAGCTGGCTTGGGGGAGGGCAAGAGCAGATCCAAGACGCGCTCCTCCGCGAGGATCTGGGCCCGAGCTTCCACTTCCCGGGTCTTCTCTCCCTTTATCATATTCACGGCAAGATCGGTAAGATCCCTTACCATTGACTCCACATCCCGACCTACATATCCCACTTCCGTATATTTGGAGGCCTCTACCTTGATGAAGGGTGCTTCTGCGAGCTTGGCGAGTCGGCGGGCAATCTCGGTCTTCCCCACACCGGTCGGGCCAATCATAATGATGTTCTTGGGCGCCACTTCATCCCGCAGCTCGGGAGGAAGCTTTTGTCTCCGCCAGCGATTCCTCAGGGCCACCGCCACGGCCCGCTTGGCTTTCTTTTGGCCGATGATGTATTTGTCCAGCTCGTGGACGATCTGTTTGGGCGTCAACTGTTCCACAATCATCCCTGCCAGATACTTGCCTGGCTTAGATCTCCTCTATGGTGATCCGGTCATTGGTATAGACGCAGAGGGAAGCAGCAATCCGCATCGCCTCCTCCACAATGCGCCGGGCATCGAGATCGGAGAAGGTAACCAGGGCCCGAGCGGCTGCCGCCGCATACGGTCCTCCCGAGCCGATGCCGATGATTCCATCATCGGGCTCAATCACATCTCCGGTACCGGAAATGACGTAGGAATAGTCCTTGTCCGCCACAGCCAGCAGGGCCTCTAATCGGCGAAGCATCCGATCCGTGCGCCAATCCTTAGCCAATTCCACTGCCGCTCGCGGGAGGTGACCATTGTATTCCTCCAATTTCGCCTCAAACCTCGAAAAGAGGGCGAAGGCATCCGCAACCGCGCCGGAAAATCCCACCAGGACCTTTTCTTGATATAGGCGACGGACCTTCCTGGCCGTATGCTTCATGATCGTCTCCCCGAAGGACACCTGGCCGTCCCCGGCCAGGGCCACCCTTCCCTTGTGCCGGACCGAGAGGATCGTAGTGGAACGACGGGGAGCCGAGAGGGCGCGAGGAAAAAGATCCAAGTTCCTATTCTCCGACCTGATAGAAACCGTTTCCGACTTCCTTTGTTCTTCGGGTTTTCGATCCATTCGCAACTCCTCGAGACTCATAAGCTCCTAAGCCTTGGGGTGAGCTTTATCGTAGACCTCCATGATCTTGTCCATACTCAAATGGGTGTAACGCTGGGTCGTAGAGAGCCTGGCATGGCCCAGAAGCTCCTGAATCGCCCTCAGATCTGCCCCTCCATCCAACAAATGGGTAGCAAAGCTATGCCTGAGGCTGTGAGGCGTAATATGGTGTGAAACCCCGCTTTTTCTCAGGTATTTTAGCACGATCTGGGAAACCGATCTACCACTTAATCTGCTTCCCCACCGGTTCAAGAAGACCGCAGTCTCCCCTCGCTCACCCTTCTTAGCCGGGGGGAAAAACTCATCCCGCCTTGCCAGATAATCTCTCAGAGCGGATATGGCATAGGAGCCGATGGGGACGACTCGCTCCTTTCCCCCCTTTCCCAGGACCCGGATCAGTCCGGCCTCCATATCCAGGTTGGAAAGGTCCAGACCCACCAGCTCGCTGAGGCGAATCCCGCCCCCGTAGAAGACCTCCAGGATCGACCGGTCTCTGAGTCCTTGGGGAGTAGGGGTATCGGCCGATTCCAGGAGGGCTGTCGCCTCGTCCGCTGAAAGAAAGGAGCTCAACTTTCGGGGAAGCTTGGGACTGGCAACCCGCTGAGCAGGATTGAAGACGATCTTGCCCTGCCGCAGAAGGTATTTGAAGAAGGTCCGAAGGGAGGCCAACTTCCGAGCCACCGATGACTTCATATTTCCCTTAGAGATGAGCTCGCAGAGGAAGGACCGAATGAGAAGAGGGTTGATATCCTTCCAATCGATGGATGCGGAAGGGAGGTCCCCCCGGAGGGTCAGGTAGCTCAAGAACTGCAAAAGATCGCCTTCATAACTCCGCAGGGTATTCTGTGAGGCATTTTTCTCCACCCAAAGGTAACGCAAAAAATCCGCGATATCCTTATGGCCCTGAGGAGCTTCATGCGGCATGGGTAGCCTTCCACCGATCGAGGGCAGCCAAGGATCGATTGGCGTATCTTTCCCGTCTCTCTCGGGAAGGGATCTTTCTCCCTTCCTCTACAGGGGGAAAGAGGCCGAAATTGATATTCATGGGTTGGAAATGTTCTGGATGCGCCTCGGTGATATACCGGACCAACGATCCCAAGGCCGTATCTCTGGGGGGAGGCTCCAAGGGCTTACCCCGCAGGAGAGAAACGGCATTGATCCCTGCCAACAAGCCCGTAGCTGCCGATTCCACATATCCTTCCACTCCGGTAATCTGTCCAGCGAAGAAGAGACCGCTTCGGGTCTTCCACTGCAAGCTCTGATCGACGAGGGTGGGGGAGTTCAAGAAAGTGTTGCGATGCATGCTGCCATAACGGCAGAATTCAGCCTTCTCCAAGCCCGGGATCACCCGAAAGACCCTCCTCTGCTCTCCCCGCCGCATTCGAGTTTGAAATCCCACCAGACTATACATGGTCGCCTCTTTGTTCTCGAGGCGAAGCTGAACGACAGCCCAGGGCCTCTTCCCGGTTGAAGGATCGATCAGGCCAACCGGCTTCATCGGACCAAACCGAAGGGCATCTTTTCCCCGAACTCCCAATTCCTCGATGGGCAAGCATCCCTCAAAAAATGGAATCTCAAAATCCCTAGGCCCTACAATCTCGGCCCTCGCCAGTTCCTCCCAGAAGCGCTCATAAGCCTCCTGATCCAAAGGGCAATTGAGATAGTCGTCCCCTCCGCGCCCATAGCGCGAGGCCCGGAAGACCTTGCCCAGATCCAAAGACTCGGTTGATACGATCGGAGAGATGGCGTCAAAAAATGAGAGCAGACCTCTTTTTTGAGAAAGAGAGCTGGAGAAGGGGTCGGATTCGATCGACTCCTCGATCAGCGAATTCAGCGCCCCGGTCAAGGACGGGGAAGTGAGGGGTCCGGTGGCGATAATGGTGAGGCCGTCTCGGGGGATGCTCGTAACCTCCTCACGGACGATTTCCATTTGCGGATGACCCTCCAGGATCGCCGTGACCGAAGTGGAAAAACCGTGACGGTCCACTGCCAAGCAGGAACCCGCCGGCAACGCATGTTCCTCCGCCACCCGCAGGATGAGGGAGTCGAGTCTCCTCATCTCCTCCTTCAGCAGTCCACTTGCAGTATTCAGGGCGTTGGATTTCAAAGAATTGCTGCATACGAGCTCGGCCAAAAAGCCAGTCCGGTGGGCCGGCGTCTGGCAGATGGGCCTCATCTCGAAAAGGGACACGGGAAAACCAGCATTGGCCAATTGCCAGGCTGCTTCCGATCCTGCCAATCCTCCACCGATGACGTTCACCTTCAATAGCGATCTTCCTTCCCTATCACATCCCTGCTTGCGACCCAGAATCTGGTGTTTGGGGCCTCACCCAGGAGGTGTAGGTACAATCCGGATATTTGCTGCAGCCGTAGAAGATCCTTCCCTTGCGGGTGCGCTTTTCCACCAGATGCCCCTCACATCCCTCCCTCGGGCACTTGATGTTGAGGACCAGAGGCTTGGTATTCCTGCAGGAGGGGTAACCGCTGCAGGCCAGATACCTGCCAAATCGGCCTTCGCGGATCACCATTTCCCTGCCGCACTTCTCACAGATCTCACCGCTTGGCTTGCTGACAGAGGCCATGAGCGGACCTTGCTGATCCTCTTGCAGCTTTATCGTATACTTGCAGGAGGGGTAACCGCTGCAGGCCAGAAACTTCCCATACCTTCCCCATTTGATCACCATAGGCTTTCCACAAAGCTTGCAGAGCTCCGAGGTGGGGAGACTCATGGTCCTGATGCTCTTCATCTCTGAGGTAGCCCGCAGCAAGGTTTCCTGAAAGTATTGATAAAACTCCCTCAGGATCTCCTTTCCAGGGGTATTTCCCTCCTCTACCTCATCCAGTTGCTTCTCCATGCCGGCAGTGAATCTCACATCCAGGATCTGGGGGAAATTGGCTACCAGAAGATCCGTCACGATCAATCCCAGATCTGTCGGCCGGAAGTGTCCCTTCTCCTTGAAGACATACTTGCGTTCCTGGATGGTAGAGAGGATGACCGCATACGTGCTGGGGCGGCCGATTTCGCTCTCTTCCAGCTCCTTGACCAAGGAGGCTTCGGTAAAGCGCGGCGGAGGCTGGGTGAAGTGCTGCTCTGGGTCGATGGCGAGGACCGATAGCTCCTCTCCAGCCGCCAATGGAGGCAAAGCCCCTTCCTTCTCTTCCTTCTCTTCCTCCTCTTCGCCTTCGGAAGAGGAAGCCGCCTCGTCGTGCCCTTCCGCATAGAGGATGGAAAAACCTGCGAATTTCCTCACCGTACCCGTTGCGCGAAGCAGAAATCTGCCCGCTTCGATATCTGCGGTGGTGACTTCCGATATTTCCGGATTCATCTGGCTGGCGACAAAACGGTTCCAGATGAGAGCATACAGCGACAGTTGATCCTTACCGAGATAGGACTTCAAGGCTTCCGGAGTACGGAAAACCGATGTGGGCCGGACCGCCTCATGAGCGTCCTGCGCAGAGCTTCGATTCCGGTAGGCGTTGGGGCGGGCAGGGAGAAATTGCGCTCCGTAACGCCTCTCGACCAAACCCCGGACCTCCTGAACAGACTCCGAAGAGACCCGGACCGAATCCGTCCTCATGTAAGTGATCAGGCCTACCGCGCCTTCTTCCCCGATCTCAATGCCCTCGTATAATTGCTGTGCAACCGCCATCGTCTTCTTGGCGGAAAATCGCAGTTTGCGGTTGGCCTCTTGCTGAAGCTTACTGGTAGTGAAGGGAGGAACTGGATAGCGTTTCTTCTCCTTTTTCTTCACCTCTTTGACCCGAAAGGTCTTTCCTGCTATTTCCCCTACGAGGGCTTGAGCCTCTTCCCGGTTCTTGATCTGAGGCTTCTCCCCTCCGATCTTATATAGGCTCGCCTTGAAAGGAGGAGGGTTGCCGCCCGAGAGCGCAGCGTCAATGGTCCAATATTCGGAGGGGACGAAGGCCTGAATCTCCCTTTCCCGCTCGCATATGAGACGAAGAGCCACAGACTGCACCCTTCCCGCCGAAAGCCCAGCCTTCACCTTTCGCCAGAGGAGGGGGCTGATCTTATACCCTACCAGCCGATCGAGTATCCTGCGGGTCTGCTGGGCATCCACCTTCCTCTCATCCAGTCGACCGGACCGCTCCATAGCCGTTCTTACTGCAGAGGGGGTGATCTCGTGAAACAAGACTCGAAAGACTCGATCCTGAAGATCTTTCATCTCGCGAGCCAGGTGCCACCCGATCGCCTCACCCTCGCGGTCCGGGTCGGTCGCGATGAAGACCTTTTCCGCCTTCTTGGCTGCCCCCTTGAACTCCGCAAGGGTCTTCTCACGCCCCTTGACCGTCACATAATGGGGTTCGAGGCTGGTCTCATCCACCCCCAATTTGCCGGCCGGCAAATCCTTGATATGGTCTAAAGAGGCCATCACTTTATAGTCAGGCCCCAGCATCTTATCAATGGTTTTGGCCTTGGTTGGAGACTCCACCACTACCAAGAACTTAGACAATGGATCCGCTCCTCATAAAATGTTTAGGTCGCCCTCTGAAAGTGCTTCCCTCGTTCCTGGCGACAATAGCCCTTGATCTCGAGGTTCATCAACAAAGAGGCAACCCTCCCCGCAGGGATTCCGCTCCTGACGATCACGTCATCGATATGCAAGGGCTGATCGCTCAGCATCTCGTAAAGCAAAGCCTCTTCCCCTTTCAGGGGAGACCGGACTTGGGCCTTGGGCAAGCCTCTCCCAGTCGGCCGGGTCGGAAGTTGGGGCAAGAGGCTCAATTCCTCGAGTATATCCTCCGCGCTCTCCACCAGTTTGGCTCCCATTTGGATCAGGCGATGGCAACCTCTGCTTCCTTTGAGGTAAATCGAGCCTGGGACTGCGAAGACCTCCCTTCCCTGATCGGCTGCAAAATCCGCGGTGATGAGGGCCCCGCTGCGTTCATCCGCCTCAACTACCACGACCCCCAAAGACAGTCCGCTGATGATCCGGTTCCGGCGTGGGAAATTCCCTGCAATCGGGGCAGTACCCAAGGGGAATTCCGTGAGGATCGCACCGCATTGGGGGATCTTCTCTGCCAGTTCCCGATTCTGCGGCGGGTACGGAATATCGAGGCCCGATCCCCACACTGCCACCGTTCGGCCCTTCGCTCGCAGGGCCCCTCGATGAACAGCGGTGTCAATTCCCAGGGCCATGCCACTGACAACGGTCAGACCGGAGTTCGCCAAATCGAAAGCCAGTTCCTCCGCCACGCCTCGTCCATATCCGGTCGATCGTCTTGAGCCTACAATCGCTACCGCCAATCGATCCTCTTCTCTTAGCTCCCCCCTTGCATAAAGGACAGGTGGATTAGAGGGAATCTGGGCCAGGGACGCCGGATAGCTCCGATCTTGGTAGGTCAGGATCCGGATCCCCAGACTCCTCGCCCGCTCCTCTTCCTCTTTAGCAGACTTCTCCGCGGGGAAGGAGAGGATGGCCCGTGCCGTCTTCGGGCCAATTCCACCGACGGATTGGAGCTCTGCTTCAGTACTCGAGAGAGCCCGGAGGGCGGACCCAAAATGCTGAATGAGAGCATGGAAAGAGAGAGGACCCACCCCCGAGACCATATTCAAGGCGATCCAGGCCTGTCGCTCGTTCATAGCTTGCGCATTATACTCCAGCGCGGAAAGGAGTCAATAACCAATTCGGGCCGCAAAAGCGACCTCCCCCAGTAGCCTTCGAACTCGCCATACCGGTTGCCCAAGGACCCGTCTAGTCAAAAAAGAGGGAGGGAATGAATTTCATTCCCTCCCTCTTCGCCAATCCAATCCTTCCTTTTCCTTTCTCGCCCTCTTATGGCATTTTCTTGTCGAGAAAGATCTGATCTCCTCGTTCTATCCCCCCGCTGCTCTCCAAGATGAAGGCTGAAGAGGTCTCCTCTCCCGCCCGCAAAACTACCAGTTCCCCAACCGTCGTGCGGGGCTTGCAGGAACCGGATCTTCTCGGCAGCGCATTCAGCCGAGAGATGAAGAACATATCGCCCGGAACGATACTCTGTTTCAATCCCAGGTCAATATATACGATATCCCGTGCCCCCAAAGAAACCTTCTCATCACGGGAGGCCACGACGCAGCCGCTCGCCTCGAGGTTGGTCGGCTCGGCATTGAGGTCCACGGGAAAAACCGGTATCTCATAAGGACCCAAGCGATCTCCCACGGCCGCCGGCAAGTAACAATAGGCGACTTCTGCCTTTGAGCAGCGATCCAAGACCTCCTTGATCTCCAACCATCCGATATTCAGGACCAAGATTCCCAATCTTTTTCCTCTGACGGGATGATAGACCTTCCGGGTCGGGCGCAGGATGGAGAACTTATCTCCCACCATCACGTCGTCCAACGATCCGACGTTGACGATCACCTGATCTCCGGTCGCGATTTGCCTTTTGTCATCCACGGCCTTGATGATCCTTCTCCGTTCCCGCAGGATTTCATCCCTTCCGATAAAGCCACTGTCCGCAACGATCTGTTGCGTCACCACGGGTGCTTGCGGATAGGGCGGGAGCTCGGAGATCGGCGTCGGGGCCACAACCTTCGCCTCCTCCTTTTCGCCCGCAACAACCGGAGGCCCTTCCCCCGTAATAGCTGGAGGAGCAGCCTCTTCAGGCTTCGAGGGGGCCATTCCAACGGCCTCCGGAGCGGTTGCCAACTCGCCGCTCACGGCTTCACCCTCGGGGGCTGTCACAGCTTCCCCTGCGACCGGACCTTCTCCCTCCATCCCCGGGATGGTGATCGGATCACCGGGGTAGATCAAGTTCGGATTCTTGATATATCTGTTTTTTTCCCATATCTTGGGCCAGAGTCGTGGATCCTGCAGGAAGGTGCCTGATATGTGCCAGAGGGTATCTCCCTTGCGCACCGTGTAGGTGCCTTGGTCCATTTCCTCAGCACTCAAGCCCCCACTGAAGATCAATATCCATATCGCCGACAGACCCAAGAGAGACCGACCCCTTTTCCTCCACATGGTCCATCTCCTTTGTGCAGGGATTAATCGCACTGGGGCTGGGTTTGCCCTTAACTTATCCGTCCAATCTTCCGCCACCAAGCTCCTTTCGCCCCGGCTGGGCAAGATTCCGTAGCCTATCCCTCCACAGGGCGTTAAAGCCGTACTCGAACAGTTCGCATGCATCCTGCCATCGCTCCTCATCGTTCAGCAGCACCGCGATCAGCCGATGTCCTCCCCTCGACGCCGAGCCCACCAAGCATTTACCGGCTTCTTCCGTGTAGCCAGTCTTTATGCCGTCGGCTCCCCAATAAGACCCCAGCAACTTATTCGGATTTCTACAAATCCTCGGTCGACGCCACCCCTGCAGTCGGATGGCGACTTCTTTGTTCTTGACGCAATTAGCGAGAAAGGGCCAGGAGATCGCATATTGGCCCAATTGCGCCATATCAAAGGCAGTAGAATAATGATCCGGGTGGTCAAGGCCATGGCAATTGGCAAAATGGGTATCGTAAAGCCCCAACGTGAGGGCCTCTTGATTCATCTGCTTGACGAATTCCTCCTCGCTTCCGCTTATATGTTCCGCAGCGGCAACCGCCGCATCATTGGCAGATCTTACCAGGACTCCCACGAGCAAACTCTTCAATAAGACTCGCTGCCCCGGCCTCAACCTCAGAGAAGATCCCCGAGTCGCGGTTGCCCTTCTGCTCACGGTGACCCAGTCATCCAGACGCCCTTTCTCCAGAACCAGGACAGCGGTCATTAACTTCGTAAGGCTTGCCATGGGGCGCCTCTCTCGAGAATTCTTTTCCAGAATGACTCTTCCCGTTTCTCCCTCTATGAGCAGTGCAGAGGAGGCAGAGAGGGTCGGCGGAAGCATATCTCCGCTCTCTCTCTCCGGCTCGACGATTACCCGTTGCACTTCATCCCGAGGAAGGGTAATAGCTCCGCCTCCCAACTCGACCTCGACGGATGTGGGAACTGATCGCTCTAACATCTTGGCCTGGAAGGTCCCTCCATTTTTCAGGAGGGCCTGATCCCCCTGACCGAACGATGCCCAAGCTAACAGGGCGGCCAAGACCATCAGGGACAGGATGGAGATGAGCCTCATGGGTCGCCCTTTCTTTATTTCGATTTGGATTGCTCAGCCAGCTTCTTTCGAGCCAAAGAGGCCGCCGCACTACTTGGATACTTGGCGATCAACCCCTTCAACTCATCTGTTCCCTTCGCCTTTTGCCCCATCTCCAGATAGCTCAATCCCAGTTTCAGATGGGCATCGGGGACTTTACCTCCTTGGGGATAGTTACGAATCACCTTCTGAAATTCCGTGGCCGCGCGGCCGTATTCTTTTTGGGAATAATAGGCCTCCCCAATCCAGTACTGGGCGTTGCCCGCCAGTTCGCTATGAGGATATTCCTGGATATATCTTTCGAATTCCAGGATGGCCTGCCCGGTTCGGCCGGCATCCAGTAGTTTCTTGGCGTTACTGTAAAGCTCCTGGGATCCCAAGGCCCCCGAAGGCAGAGGCGGGACAGGTTTGGCCTCTCCTTCCGCAGGGGATATGGCAGCCGAGGGTTCAGGCGCAGCGGCAGCGGCCTCCTCGGATGAAACTTCTGTTGGCCGACTGGGAGGCTTAGTCGTGGCAGCCCGGGCAGCAGCAGCAGCAGGCGCCTTCATTTCATCCAGACTCTCCTTAATCTCCCCTATACCGATCTCAACGGACTGCAATCTACCCTGTATCTCTGCGGTAAGGTCATTACTCTCCTTCAACCTCTTGTCCACCAGATAGGAGGCGGTCTTCTGTTCTTCCAGGCGGGATTTCATTTCGATGTTTTCTCGTTGAAGTGCGCTGAGCTGCCTTTGCTGGTCGGCCAATCTCTGGGAAAGGGTCTCAATCTGCTGAGAGGCGCACCCTGAACTAAAGGCCAAGAA
>Ga0153915_10006362_pt1 | contig 11065 bp, 8 predicted proteins | sample Opewatmetagenome_2_FD_107003 | JGI IMG/M metagenome (GOLD analysis project Ga0153915, IMG submission 107003) | Freshwater wetland microbial communities from Ohio, USA - Open water 3 Core 3 Depth 3 metaG | ecosystem: Environmental > Aquatic > Freshwater > Wetlands | place: USA: Ohio, Lake Erie...
CTCAGGGAACTTGATGAGGTTGTTTCTGTTGATGACGGCGACTCAATAATAATGGCCCAGAAACTTGCCAGTGAGCTCGGTATAGCAGTTGGGATCTCATCCGGAGCAAATTTCCTTGGTTCTCTGATGAAAATGGAAGAACTCGGTTCAGACGCGAATATCGTTACGGTATTCTCTGATGACAATAAAAAATACCTTACGACAGGACTTATGCAAAATGAACCGGTCAAAAAAGACTTTTTATCCCCTCATATCAGACTTCTTTCATTCAGGGCATTTAAAAGAAATTGTGTAACATGCTGTAATCCTGAAGAATGCATGGAGGAAATCGATCCTTCTGTGATATCAGAACTTATGTTCCCCCCCTGCTATCTCAGGAATCTGCAGGGAGTTATTAAAAACCGTGATAGCGAATCTGTTAATCAAATTTAGCCTCAAAAACAGAATGTTTTTTTGCCTCAAAACACAATTCAATCTGAGATCTTGTGTTTCTTTCATTTGAGAGACGTGGTAATGAGTCAATTGCAAAAAAACCAGCTTCGAGTGTTTCAGTGTTTGACAAGAATTTGCTTTCGATCAATTCACATTCTACAATGATTTTATAAATCGTATGCGGATACAGGAATTCGAAATGTCTGTTTGCAACCTGTACTGCAATAATCCTTTTCGGTCTGACATTAGCTCCTGCCTCTTCAAAGCACTCACGTACAGCGGATTCACTTACTGAGGAATTTACATCTGCCCATCCTCCGGGCAATGACCATGCACCGTCAATTTTTTCCTTTACCATCAGGATCTTATTCTGCTTGAAAACCGAAGCCCTTATATCAACTTTCGGAGTCTGATAACCTGTTTCCGAAGCAAAAAGGTCCGTGATCTTTTCATTGCTTACTCCGGTATATTCATGCATTATTTCAACAGACAGATTTCTTATCTGCTGGTACCTGTCACGATCATACTGGTTTTCCCCGAACGTCAATCCCGCCTGTGCTATCGACTGAAGCCGGGTCGCCCATTCAAGCCATTTATCTTTCATCTGCCCGTAACTGTTTAAAAATTAAATATAGCCAATAATGTGTAAATTTGATAATGCAATGAGATCCCCTCCTGGGAGGGGTTATGGGTGGATCATACTAGATAACATTCAAATCCTAAATATGAAAGCATTAAGAATTTTTTCATCATTCATTTTGTTCATAACAATACAAGGCCAGCTGTTTGGTCAGGAAGTAAGATATCTGACCAGTCAGGAAGGTTTAAGCGAAGTAGCTGCAAGTAACGGAATTGATAATCCGGTAACTGTAAAAGTTATTTATGACAATTATGTAAAGGTGGACGGACTTAAGTCAGGCTGGGGCTATTCGATTGTAATTGAAGGTCTCGAAAAAGATATTCTTTTTGATACAGGAACGAAGCCTGATGTTTTTGACTTTAATTTCAGGAAGATGGGAATTGAAGCAGCGACAATAGATATAATAGTGTTTTCCCATGAACATGGGGATCACACTAATGGCTTACCGGCTTTCATCAGGATGAAGAAGGATATACCTGTTTTGATCCCGGTTTCATTCTCAGAGCCGTTCAAAAAGGAAATGACTGGATTCGGTCTGGAACCTGTTCTTGTAAACAAACCGGCAAGAATTTGTGACAACCTTTATACTTCAGGCGAATTTGCGTACAATATTCCCGAACAGGCCTTAGTCATGAATACCAGTAATGGGCTGGTTGTGATGACTGGTTGTTCACATCCCGGGATAATTGAAATGCTGAAAGAAATAAAATCAGCATTTAACAAGAATATTTATATGGTATTCGGCGGATTTCATCTGCTTAATAAGTCTGAAAAAGAAATGAATTCAATTATTTCTGATATGAAGGCTATTGGTGTGGTAAAATGTGGAGCAACACATTGTACAGGGGAAAAGCAGATCCAAATGTTCAAAGAGGCTTTCGGGAATAACTATTTTGACCTGGGTGTAGGGAATACATTGGTAATCAATTAATTTTACTTAAAATTCAATTCCACTTTTCCGAATTAATATTTTAGTCATTTTTAAACTATTACTCTCGGTGGAACTCTGTGAATATTCTGTGGATCTCTGTGTAACAAAAAGAAGATTAAAAACTTACACAGAGTTCCATTGATTAGACACAGATTTTCACAGAGTTTTGTAACTTGCGTTTTTAATTAAACGCATGGTAAAAAAGGCAGTTTGCATATTCATTGTATGTTTATTCCCATCAGCCGGATTTTCACAAATACTGACTCTTATCAATCCTAATTACTCTCTGAAAAGTCACGAAACCCTCGAAATAGTGAAAATAGAAAAAGGCACCAGGGCAACGATCTTATATATGAGCATAGAAAACAGGATAGCTGACGGAAGTTTTTGCGCCGACAAGAATATTTATATCCTTTATCCTGACGGGAAACAAGTCAAATTGAGTTCATCCACTGGCATTCCCGTTTGTCCTGATACATATAAATTCAGGACACCTGGGGAAAAACTTGATTTTGTCCTTGTATTTCCTCCGCTCAAACAGGGAACAGGGTGGATAGATCTTGTTGAGGATTGCTCTGATAACTGCTTTTCATTCTATGGGATCACTCTGAACAGTGAGCTTAACAGAAGAATTGATGATGCATTTGCTTTTGCAGTAAACGGAGATGATACAAAAGCGCTTACCAGTTTTATAAGTATTGCAGACGGGATTGATAAAAATAACAACGGCATTAAGGGACTTGTCTATATCAACATCATAAAGCTTGCCAGGGCAGCCGGAAATGAAGCAAAAGCTGAGGAATGGTATAACAAGTTTAAACTGTCGGATGCACCAAGATTATCACAATATTTAAAATATCTTAACGATCAGGGGATTAATTACTAATCTGGATAGAGTTTGATATTTAGTTTTAAGAATTTCGAATTCCGGATTTTGGATTTTTAAATCCGCAATCCGCAAACTCTTAATAGTTCCCCGTAAGTACATTAAGTTCGGATAATGCGATCCTGTAATTCAGCTGTGCTGCAAAATAATCAGATTCAGCTTTAGCCATAGCCGCTTTCGCCAACAGAAGATCAGAATCAAGGTTTAATCCTGCGATACGCCTGTCATTTTGAATTTTAAGATCTTCCTTCCTGTAGTTAACGACTTTTTCAACAACATTTATAAGTTCCTCTGATTGTTTTAGCTTTCGGTATGCTTTCGCAATATCCTTGTTAACCTGGTCCCTCGTATTTGCAAGATTTTCTTCAGCCTGTTTCTTCAGGTAAGTCCTCTGTTCATGGATTGTCCTGTTTGATAGCAGATCCTGCAGATTCCATTTCAGCGATGCACCGATAAAGGCATTGTTTCTTGGATAGATCACACTGCCCTCCTGGTAGGTATAACCACCAAGGATCCCAACATCCGGTAAATAGCTGAACTGACTTGTTTGTATTGAATATCCTGCTTTTGTGGTGGACAGGGAGGCTATTTTTAGATCATTGTTTTTTGAAGCAGCCTGATTTATTAAAGTGTCAACGGATCCCTGATCAACAATAATGTTTTCGGTTGGTACCGTTTCCGGTACAATTTCTTTAGAAGGATCAATACCGGCAATTTGTTTCAGGTCAGCTTCATAATCATCAAATTGTATTTTCACCTTCAGAAGGTTTTGTTCTTCGTCAGCAACCGATGCAGCAAGCCCGTACCTGTTAGCCTCAACTATTTTCCCGGCTGATACAGCATTTTCTGCATCATTGAGTTTTGATTTTGCAAAGGCAACTTTCAACTCGGCTTCCTCTTTTTGCTTTCCGAGAATAAGCAAGCCATAAAACAGTTTCTCAACTGATTGCCTGATCTGGTGGATTGCTTTAGCTTCTTCAGCTTTAACGATTTGCAGTTCAGTCTTAGAAACACGCACTGCGGCGCTGATCTTCCCAAGCTGACTTACTGGCTGATAAATAGTTACTCCGGCATTATAGATATTGTGATTTCCCATCTGGATTACCTCGTTTTTTGCCGGCAGGGGGATTTCAATACCTCCGAACGGCAGTTGTCCGAACTGACCCTGCTCCAGTACCAGCCTGGGCAAATTCGTATTATACTGATAAGATCCTCCAAGGATTATGGTTGGCAGGAATTTGATCCTGTCTTCATTGACCTTCTGCTGTTTTTCACCGGCCTGCAGTTTCCTTAGGTTCAGCAGATGATTATTCTGCAATGCCAGATCAATTGCATTATCCAGGGTAAGTGAGAGGCTGTTCTGTGCTGAAAGCTGCAGCTGAAACGCAAATAGCAGATAAAGAACTTTTAGGGCAATTCTTATCATTATTTTAGATTTCACTTTGTTTTGATTTAATGGTTTCAAAAGCATCTTTCTTATCCTTTGTTTTAATGGTAACAGTATAAAGTACAGGTATGGAGAGAGTTGATATTAACATTGACCAGACAACACCGAAGGCGATCACACTTGCCAGCGGACTCCACAAAGGTGAACCAGATAATATCATCGGCAACACACCTATCGCGGCTGCCATGGCAGTCAGGAAAATCGGTCTTAACCTGCGTTTACCTGCTTCATATGCCGCTGTTGGTATATCCATACCCTTTCTCAGAAGCTCATTTGTATGATCGATAAGGATTATAGCATTGCGGACTTCAATGCCTGAAAGACTTATCAAACCGCAGAAAGCCATGAATCCAAAATCGTTTCCTGTGATAAGCAATCCCAGTATTGCACCAAACCAGCTTAAAGGAATTGTGAGCATTACCAGGCTTACCTCCTTGAGATTCCTGAACTGGAAAAGCAGAACCATGAAAATAATTATGAGGCTTATAACCAGGGCCACAAGCAGATACCCGTAAGTTTCCTGTTGGTTGGCATATTCGCCCCCATAGTAAATTCTGTATCCGGTCGGGAGATTTATTTTTACAATCTCAGGCCTGATTGCTTTTAGTAATTCAGAAGGGAGAACGCCATTTTTTGTCTCACTCTGAATAGTAAGCGTGCGGACGCCATTTCTGCGGATAATCCTTCCAGGTTGCCACAGTGATTTTAACTCTGCCACCTGGCGGAGCGGAACTGAAACTCCGGTAACCGGAGATTGCAGATAAATATTCTCAAGGTCATCTGCACTTTTCCGGTATTGCTCATCAAGTCTCAGAACTATATCAACCGGATTATTCCCCTCATATAATGTTGATACGTGATACCCTGTAAAGCCGGAGTAAACAATTTGCGAAATGCTTGTTGTGGTAAAACCGAGCCGGGCAGCTTCATCTTTAAGGTTAATTTTGATACCATAGGCATCTTCCTTAAAATCTGCCCTGAGCTTTTCACTGCCCGGAGTCCTGCGTATAATTTCCTGTACTTCACCCCCGATCTGCTTTAATTTATTTATGTCATAACCCGATATCCTGACTTCCACATGTGCACTCATTGGTTGTCCCTGTTGCATCAGCCTGACATTGGGCAAGCCTTCCGGAACAAGGTAATTCACTTGTTCTGAAAGTTCCCTGTATAATGATCTGGTTGCTTTCTTGTTCCTGGTATTGATGACCATCTGGGCAAAATTGCTTACAGGCATTTCAGGTGAATAATTGTAATAAAATCGGGGAGCACTTCTTCCTATGAAAGTTGCCCATGACCTTATCCTTTTATCATTCTTCAAAACATCCTGGATTTTCAGGATAGCCTTTTCTGTCTTCTCCAGTTTAGTCCCCGTTGGCATCCAGAGTTCAATTATAAACTGATCTCTTTCCGCTTCCGGGAAGAATTTCTGTTTTATCCCAACCTTGAAGAGTAATGCTGCAAGCAGAATTGTTGACAAACTTCCTGCAATGGTGAATTTTGAATTTTTCAGGCACCATTCTATTGATTTATTATATGTTCTCTGAAGCCAGTCGAGGAAAGAGGCTCTCTTTTTTTCGCCTGATATACTCCTGTCAATTAAGCCTTTTCTTATGAATAAGTAGCATAACAAAGGTGTAAGTACCATTGCTACCAGGAAAGATGATGACAGTGCAATTGCCACAGTAATCGGCAGTGCTCTAATGAATTCGCCTGTTGAGCCTGTGAGAATAACCAGCGGCAGAAATGAAGCTATTATTGTTATTGTTGCTGCAAGTACGGGAACAACGAGATCAGTTGCGCTGCGCCATGCAGCGGTCCACCTGTCGTGTCCACGATCAAGCAGCTCGACATAATTGTCTGCTATGATTACTGCATCATCGACCACTATTCCAAGTACCGAAATCAATGATGCAAGCGATACCTGGTGAAGCTCAATCCCTAATGTATTTAAGAAGGCCAGACTGATAGAAATTGTCATTGGAATTGCAGCTGCAGAGACTGCAGCAATCCGGAACGGCAACAGCAGGAAGACAACCAGTATAACGGCAACTATTGCCAGGAAAAACTCGCGGAGGAATTCAGAAATATTGTTACTGACGATTTCCGGCTGGTTAATAATTATGGTAAGCTTCATGTTTGCTGGAAGAAGGTCGGAGAACCCGTCGAGCATCTTTTCAACCTGCCTGCCTGCCCAGACTATGTTTTTACCTTCATGCATCTGAATGGCAAGTAGTATAGCCTTACGGCCATTTACAAGTATCTTATTTGATGGTTCCGTGTATTCCCTTTTGAAACCGGCGATATCATCCAGCCTTATTACAGCGCCTGTTTTTGAAGCACCGATAATCTGATTCCTGATGTCATTAAGGGAATTATAATATCCGCCTGTATGAAGCGGCGTGCTGAGATCTTCGGTTCTGATGTCGCCTGTTGGACTTATAACATTCTGGGATTGAAGGATTTTAATCACCTGCAACAGGTTCACGTCATACTGGGCCACTTTTTCAGAGCTGAATGTGACACTAATCTGTTTCTTTTGCTCTCCGATCTTTTTCAGCTTTGATACAGCAGGAATTGTACGCAGCCTGTCTTCCAGCTTCGACAAGTAATCTGTCATCTGAATGTAATCCGCATCATCTCCCTCAATTCCTATGATCATTGATTCGGTGTCCCCGAAATCTGAGTTGACCACGGGACCAATTACTCCTGCGGGAAGATCGATAGACTTTACAACCAGGAGCTGATGGCGCAGCTTGCTCCAGAAGATATCCGGTTTCCTTACTTTATCCTGAAGCCAGACGTGGATCTCAACCTTTCCATCGGAGGTAATTGAGTAAGTTTTTCCCTTATGAACCTCCTCATATTGAAAAAGATATTCCTCAAGCTTGCGGGTGATCTGATCCTCAACCTGGGCAGCATCAGCTCCGGGATAGTATGCTATTACAAGGCCTCCGGGGATCGTTATTTTAGGATCTTCGCGGCGCGGCATGCTGATAAGTGAATACACCCCGAAGACGAACATAAGCAGCAATACTGTAAATGTAACCTGCCTGTGTTTAAGGGAAGCTTTGACAAAATTCATATGCAGGTTATTTAGTTACTTTGACCGGAGAACCATCAACCAGCTTTTGCTGACCACCGCTGACAATTGTATCATTTTCCGTCAGGCCGGAAACAACTTCAATTTTATCGTTCACTACCTGTCCCAGGCTGATAATTCGTTTAAAAGCCTTACCTGCCGATCCATCAAACTTAAATACAAAGCTCTGATCATTAAAATCGTGAAGAACCGCCTCTAACGGAATAACCATTAGCTCGTCATTCTCCCCCGTGATTATTTTAACTTCAGCTATCATGCCGGGACGAATCGCCATAGTGGGATTATCGACTTCTATCTTTATTGAAAAAGCTCTCGAGGCGGGATCCGCTGCGGAACCGACTTCAATTACTTTTCCTTCATAAGCTTTATCAATGGAAGAGATATTCACTTTTGCAGTTTGTCCGATCCTGATGTTATGGAGCTCATTTTCAGGAATAAAAGCGCTTACTTTAACTTTCCTGATATCTGAGACTACAAAAAGAGGAATTCCTGCTCCGGTTATTTCTCCTGCCTCGCAAAGTTTCTTAAGGAGAACTCCCGAAATAGGGGAAAAGAGCTTCGTATCCGCCAGGTTTTTTGTGTGGAGTTTCTGCTGAGCTTTTGCCTGTTGGAGTCCATAGGTAATTTTAGCAAAATCGCTTTCGCTCAGGCTTTTATTATCATGTATCAGCTTGAGCCGGTCATATTCATCCTGGACCTGGTTTACCTGGATATCGGCAAGCTCCTTAGCAATACCATAATTAGTGGGATCGAGGCTCGAAAGGAGTCCTCCCTTCGAAACCAGTTGACCTTCATTGGCAGCGATAAAATCGATTTTGCCTGCAACAAGAAAACCCAGACGGACTGTTTTATTACCTTCAATATTCCCGCTGAGGGAAATTTCCTTTGCGAATGAACTTTTTGTCACTCTTGATGTTACAACTGGCACAGCAGGTTCATTTATCTCCTGTTTACCTTTTTTCGTCTGACATCCGATTAACAGAATGAAAGTAAGAAGAATAAAATAGGTCGGCTTACGTGTCATTTCATTGAACTTTACTTTATTTCATTACTCAAAGTTCTTAAAAAGATTCTGAAAAGGAATGAGATAAGTTATGGATAAATAAAAAAGGCTGGCGTTTTAAATGCCAGCCTCTAAAAGTAATTTTCCTTACAGGTTAGAAACTGAAATCAACACCTGCTGCTATGACCATTGCATCTTTGTTATAGGTTTCCCTTGCAGGAATAGTAGCTCCTGTTGGAGAAAAAACGTGATTTATGATTTTTTCACCTTTTTGATAATATGTGTAGGAGAAGCCAAGATTAATCTGAAGATTGTCCATAATGCTGATTGCTCCTCCAATACCTCCTGTATGTGATGGAAGATCAAAGGTAAGATCGCTCTGGTAATCCTTATTGACACCTGGTTTGGAATACAGGTATCCGCCGCTGACAAGCAGAAAACTGTTAAGCTTATACTGCAATCCTGCTGCCAGTTCATAATCGTTTTTGTCGATTATCTTATCATTGGCTATATATACTCCATCAATTTTATGTCCATAATTAGCTGATTTATCGAAGTAATAATGAACACCTGCGGAGACATTAATCTTGGATGTAACTCCATAGTCAAAACCAACCGAAAGCATGGCAGGCAAATCATTCCTTACCTTTTCACCATTCGGGAACATTGTAATAGGAGTTCCATCTTCCGAGTAGTCTGTTTTAATATCCTTGGTAGTTTTGTTTACAACCTCCAGCTTTGTTGCAAATTCATATTTGACTCCGATATTCAGGTTTTCGATTGGTGAAATATTTACACTCAGAAATGGGGTATATCCGGAACCGGTCTGCTCAACATCAGCTTCCTGGTCACCAAGAAGCGTTGCAGTTGCAGTATATTTGGCTGCAGCTCCCTTAAATACAGCATCAGCCTGGGCAATTGTGATTGTTGTCGGTGAACCGAAAGCAGCCAATGCACCTTCAAGTGCCAGACGCTGAGCAGTAGTGATGATTGTTGCAGCCTCAGCCTGAGCGAGTGTCAGTGTTCCTGCACCGGCGGTTACCAGAGCGGTTGTAGAGCCGGCTGCAGTTGTAGCCTGACCTGCAATACCTCCCATAATAACATCAGCCCTGACTGAGCCACCAGGCAGGATAAGGCTAATGTCTTTCACATATCCCTTATATGTGTTTTTGGCAGTTACATAACGGACTCCTGCAGCAACAGAAACAAAATCATTGATCTTGTAGGATACACCTCCCTGGAAGCCTAAATAAACCGAAGTTCCTTTAAAATACCGGTTGAGACTGTAACCCGATGCTCCCTGTGAAGCCAAAGCGGGGACAAGATCTGAAGCGTCTATTTCAAAGGAAGGTAAGCCTTTGCTGTATTTTGCTCCACCACCACCACCGATTGGATTAAATCCGACTGAGAAAGCAAGCTTGTCCATCTTATATGCTGCGTAGACACCCGGGAAAATGGGAGCAGATACTTTCCCTTTAAAAAGATTTTCATTAAGGCCGAAGGCACCACCCGGACCTGAATAAAAATTCTCAACCTTTATATTCTGGGTGATTGTCTGGTTTGAAACTGAAAAGTGAAATCCGTTTTTGAGCTTCATTAATCCTGCAGGATTATAGTAAACCGCATCAATACTGGTGGATGCATCCCTTGCAGGAAGCCGGACCCAGGAAGCGCTCTGATTTGTGTTGGTTACGAGTCCTCCGGCAAACAAACAGCCAGTAATGAGGGTTGTGGAAATAAAAGTTAAAATCTTTCTCATTGGATAAATTTTAGGTTAAAACTTAGGAACAACAGGATGTATTTCCGACTGAAAAAAGTCCTGTTCCTTTGGTTTTTTGAAGAGTTTAGGTTATTCGATTCAAAGAACTAAAGCAGGGCAAATGTAAAAAAATATTTGATTTATGCAATAGGTCTAAAATTGGAAGCTGATAATAAGTTAATTGGAGGGATTTTGGTAATCCATTCGAAAATTTTGTGTTGGTGAACTTTTCCAGTACAAATTTCAAGGCGACAGGCAACAGGCTACAGGCTGCAGGATATTGAAAATATGATTAATATTTAGTATATTGAAATGTGGAATTTATTTTATGTCATTTCTTTTCTAAAACGCTGCATTATGGGAAATTTCAAAGAATTAAAAGTTCGGCAAGAGTCAAAAGATCTTGCTGTCAAAATTTACAAGATATCCTCAGAAGGAGGTTTTGTAAAAGATTTTGGACTCAGAGATCAAATGAGGAAATCATCTGTATCGATACCCTCAAACATCGCTGAGGGTGATGATCTGGATACTGACAAACAGAGTATCAGGCATTTCTATATCGCCAGAGGTTCTTTGGCTGAGCTTAGAACTCAACTTTTAATCTCGCGGGAAATAGGCTATACTGAATCAGGGCAGTATGAGGAATTAGAGAAAGAATGTAGTAAAATTAGCGCAATGCTGACCGGATTAATCAAACATAGAGCGAAATAATGGCTACAAGCTGCAGGATACCAGCGACTGGAATCTGCCTGTCACTCGTCGCCTGATGCCTATTGCCCGTAGCCTTTTGCCTGACGCCTGACTCCTGACGTCTGTCGCCGGTTATTTCCCCTGTAAAAGGGTAAACTCGTCATACAATCCATA
>Ga0153915_10006365_pt1 | contig 11062 bp, 8 predicted proteins | sample Opewatmetagenome_2_FD_107003 | JGI IMG/M metagenome (GOLD analysis project Ga0153915, IMG submission 107003) | Freshwater wetland microbial communities from Ohio, USA - Open water 3 Core 3 Depth 3 metaG | ecosystem: Environmental > Aquatic > Freshwater > Wetlands | place: USA: Ohio, Lake Erie...
CCGAAGACCATGGCCTGTACGTTTGTGGCAGTGCCCCAGTTGTCAGGTATGCCTTCAATGCGACGATAGGCTATGGCCTTTTTCCCGTTCCAACTCTTGAATACCGCGCCGATGCCGCCCCAGAGTTGCTTCATGGGGTCATCGGGGAATGGTTTTCCAAGGACCTCTTTTATACGTTTTGTATATTCGGCGCACAGGTATTTAAGGTCTTCGACCGTCAATTCCGTATCATTTTTATACCCCTTGGTTTTTTTCACTTCTTCCATGATGCCTTCAAGCTGCGCGCGTATGCCCTTGCCCTCTTGAGGTTCAATGCCCTCAGCCTTCTCCATAACAACGTCCGAATACATGTTGATGAGTCTCCGGTAAGAGTCATAGACGAAACGTTCGTTTTTAGTCCGTTTGATAAGGCCGGGGATTGTTTTAGAACAAAGGCCGATATTGAGGACCGTCTCCATCATCCCGGGCATGGATGACCGGGCGCCTGAACGGCAGGAGACAAGGAGGGGATTGTCAGGGTCCCCGTATTTCATGCCCATACTGCCTTCCACTAATTTTAATGCCTTTTTTACCTGTTCTTCTGTGCCATCGGGCAACCTGGATTTGTTTAAAAAGTAGTCATTGCAGCAATCCGTTGTAATGGTGAAACCGGCCGGTACGGGAATGCCGAGCGTACTCATCTCAGCAAGGTTGGCTCCTTTTCCTCCAAGGAGGTTCTTCATATCCGCACGTCCGTCTGTTTTTTTTGATCCGAAGGAATATACATACTTTGTCATAATTATCTCCTCTTATTTATTTGTTTTTGCATTATATATTGATAATGCCCATAGTATCAAGGGGTAAAATCAGAAATAAGGGCGCTCAGAAACATTATTCAGAATGAATCAGTAATTTCCGGTTAGGATAGCCGCTTGCCGATGTGGCGGCCGGTTTGATCGAGCAAGAAACTTGAATGATGATAAATGTAAAAAAATGAACGTTGAACATTCAACATCGAACGTCCAACTCGCCAAAGGCGAGCAAGCACTTGTCTGCCTCCGGCAGATCGAATGAGAAGTATGAATTTTGTAGGGGCCGACCGCCTGGGCGGACCTCTTGGTCTTTACGTCTTTCCCTTGTGCCTTGAGCCCTGTGCCATGCGCCATTTTATTGAAGTTTCATAAGAGTCTATCTTGGAAAGATGGTGTATTTATTTACCATGTGATCGGGATAATAGGATTCTTTAGCCTTCCTCAAACCCTCAATGCCCAGGTCCTGTTCGCGATTGATATATTCCAGGTGGGACCATGCATTACTGGAAAAAAGCTGATTTATGGCGCTGTATAGGCCCGGAATATCAGGGTTAGCCTTCTCAATATGTATTACGGCGCTGTCTGCATTCAGTTGTTCGCCAAGAGCAAATGCCTCTATTTTGGAATCGATGCGCAAGGCAGCGCCTTTATAATCAAGCTCTTCACAATAAGTCAGGGCCGTGCGTACGGCGTAATCCTCGGAAAGAAGATCGGGGGATTGGACACAATCCTTGATCCGGCACCATTCCTCCTGCATGTCCAGAACATGCTCAATCAACTCCGTGTCAAGTTCCAGGTATTCAAACTGATAATTCTTTATAAAATTATTCAGATGATTTTTTTTACGATGAAATCTCCGGCCTGATAATTCTATAAGATCCCTTGAGGAATAGACATAATCGCTGTTAGCCCGATCCGGTTGATAGATATAATAATCATGATCCAGGTATCGATTGATGAAATCCTCACTGACCCTGCATATCCGGACTTCAGGAGACATATTCCTCAGCTCGCTGCAAAGGGTGTCGAGGCCCTTTTTTTTATCCCCCTTTCCTACAGGTTGCAGACCAAAGGGCATCATCTTCTCAGTATGCAATATTATCAAGAGGCAGTCATCGCGTTCCGCCCAGACAGGATGATAGCGATGTTTCCAGATAAACAGGTTTGTGAAGGTCAATTCGGAGATCTGGGGCAGGTCGTCGGTCAGGTAACGCCTGAACAGCTCTTTATGGCCTATCTCCAGGGGCTTGAAATTGTCAGGCATAATATCCTCCTTAGGGGTAATGCAACTGCTCAGGTGTTTAGACTGATGGTTTATTAAAGCCTTCAGTCTTCAGCCTAACTACCTCTTTTTTAACTTGAATCCTTAGCCCGCTGTAAGATGGCTCATTAAGACCTTAATACCGATGATTATAAGAATAATGCCTGCGGCAATCTCCATCTTCTTTCCGAAAAAACGGCCGCTCTTGTCTCCGATCCAGACTCCTGCAAAGGATACCATGAATGTCACGACGCCTATGATGATTACGGGCATAATAACCGGGATGCCTAGCAATGCAAAGCTTATACCGGTTGCCAGGGCGTCAAGGCTTGTGGCCAGGGACAATGTAAAAAGGATACGGATGTCCAGGGGATTTGAATTTTTTTCAATCGGGTCAATTTTAAATGACTCCCAGATCATCTTGACGCCGATAAACATCAGGAGGCCGAATACCACCCAGTGATCCATGCCTGACAATGCATCCCTGAGTTTGATCCCTCCAAACCATCCGATCAGGGGCATGATTGCCTGAAAAATGCCGAACCATAAGGCTATTGTCAGGGCGTGCTTGAGACGAAGTCTTTTTATAGCAATGCCGCTTGCGATGCTTACTGCTAAGGCATCCATTGAAAGGGCAAGGGCGATTAAGAGTATAGTAAAGAGATTCATGTGACTCCAAATATTAAAACTTTATTCTTATTTATGTCCTATGTTATGTCAAGGTTTCTATTATTTCCGTTCCATAATCCGGGTTAAATGAAAAATCTGATGGAATTGCCTGGACAAATTGTTTATAATGTATTTTAAAAGGCGCCCGGGCGGACAGGATGAAGTCTCCTGATTGTCTTCAGCCTTGATACCTAAGTCTTTACCCTTAATATGTTTCCGATGGAGGAATAAATATGGCGGATAAACAAGAGAAAATGGTATGCGCCCAATGCGGTTATACGGCTGACGGCAGTTTTGTGGGAGACATATGCCCCCGATGCGGCATGACCTTCTGGAAATGCGACAAGTGCGGTTTCAGGATCACGGCTGCTTCCCCACCTGAACTTTGTCCCGGTTGCAAACGGAAATGTGAATTTGTAAACATCACCTGTTACACGCCGGAGTGTGGGGGCCCTGGCAATATCGATCCGCGTTTATAAAAAACCGGAGAAATAACATAAGATGACCGAGGGGAATATAATCGCAAGGCGTCCTGCCTGCGGGACAAACAGGAGATAGAGAGACCTTTGGCCGCGGCTCTTTGAAAGGGATTATCAACCTTCTTCAATAACCCTCCTGATCTCATGTAGCATGCCCTCGATAATATAAGGCTTTTTAATGAATCCCTTCGCTCCTTCTTTTGAGGGTCCCCCGGCATTATCATTAACGAAATATCCGCTTGCAATAATAACCTTTGCTTCAGGATTAATTTTTAAAAGCTCATCAAGACATTTGATCCCACCCATGCCGGGCATCATCAGATCAAGAAGCACCAGATTTATCTTGGCCTGTTCATGACGGTAAATCTCCAGGGCCTTTTCCCCGTCTTGTGCCAGGATAACCGTATATCCGAATTTTTCAAGTATCTGCCTGCCGATATCCCTTAGGATATCTTCATCATCCACAAGCAGGATTGTCTCAGTCCCTCCCCTGGGCTCCTCCGCTATCTCCACAATGGAAGGTTCCTTAAAGGACTCTATCGTGGGCAGATAAATCCTGAATGTGGTTCCACTGCCTGGGACGCTGTAGCAATTAATGGCGCCTTTATGCTTCATTATAATGCCATAGACCATAGCCAGACCGAGACCGGTTCCCTCTCCAACCTTTTTAGTGGTGAAAAAGGGTTCAAAGATATGTTCCAACGCCTCCTTATCCATGCCATGACCTGTATCGGAAAAGCTCAGGAGTACATATTTCCCTTCCTTTTCGATTAAATGGATCTCACAATATTCTTTGTCCAGGATCATATTTTCCGTCTCAATTACAATCTTTCCCCCTTCTTTCATGGCGTCTCTGGCATTTAAGGCCAGGTTCATTAAGACTTGTTCCATCTGCCCGGGGTCGGCGTTAACGGTATATAAATCTTCTGCCAGATTAAGCCGGATCTCTATCATTTTGGGAATTGTGCGGGACAGGATCTTTCCCACCTTTTTTATCTCTGTATTAATATCAATCGGCTGCATATTGCTTTCCACTTTTCTGCTGAAGGTCAATAATTGACGGGTCAGTTCCCCGCCTCTTTTGGTTGCGCCGAGTATTTCCTCAAGTTCCCGATAAGATGCCTTGCTTTTTTCTTTATCCAAAAGGAGCAACTGGGTGTACCCCTGGATCGCCTGGAGCATGTTATTGAAGTCATGGGCAATGCCTCCTGCAAGGGTTCCGATGGCCTCCATTTTCTGTGCCTGCTGGAGCTGTTCTTCTGTCTTCTTTTGATGGGATATGTCCCTCATAAAATTCAGGGTGGCCGGACGTCCATCCCAGTTTATAATTACTATGTGGTCGTCCACCCACAACTTCTTACCATGTTTATTCCTGATCCTGAATATATAGTTGTCAGGGGCGGCTCGCCCGGCTATTCTTGCCATGTAATTGCTCAGGGTCAGCTCTCTGTCTTCTTCTGCAACCAAATCAAGAAAATGCATCACAATCAACTCATCCGCAGTGTATCCGGATACCTCCACGGTCTTCGGATTTGCGAATTTTATTATTCCATCCTGAAGAATTACAATGCCGTCATTGGCATTATCCACAACAAGACGATATTTCTCCTGACTCTCCAGCAATTCTTTTCTTTGAGAATCCAACTCCTGATAAGATGTTGCCAAGGCCCAGGACATCCTGTTGAATGCCTCTGAAAGATCCCTGATTTCATCGTTGTTTCTGCTGTAATGATGTTGCTCTATCCTGCCGGCCTGCATCCGATCCATGGTATCACTCAAGGACTTAATCGGACGAATAATCGTTCGGAACAAAAGCAGATTTAATAAGGCAAGCATGACAATCAGAATGGAAGCCAGCAACCCGCCAAGGAGGAAGTATGAAAGCCTTTGCTCTTTTTTAACGCCTTCCAGGGCGCAATGGATGCGGATATAACCGATCCTCTCGCCTATTATCTGAATCTCGCGCGTGTAGATCATGGTGTATTGTCCGTGCCACTTCTCATAATGGATTTCAGTATCGTGATCGAGTTTGCCTAACTCTGCCTCGGACAATTGCTTATCATCTTGAGGATAAAGGCCCCTGGAAACCAAAAGCTTTCCTGATCCGTCAAAGACAGTGATTACTGAGATATCCTTCAGCTCCAGCATCTGGTCCAGTCTTTGTGTCAGAGCGTCCTTTAGGCCCTGGTAAATCTCATTGGCCAGGGGTCCCCGATCCCGTTCCACGAGGGTATGCATCAGGGTTTCAACATTTTTTTTAGTCGTCTCAATACGTCGATTTTGAAACGGCACATAGATGGCCATAAAGATAATGACTATAGCAAAAAATGTAACAAGAATCGCGCCATTGATTTTATATCCAAGATTCAATCTCATGATTCCCCCGCGAGGATCTTATAATGCAGTTTAATTCAAAGGCGGGATAACATGACCTTTGAATGTCCAGCCTGATTAAACATGATAAATTTTAGTCCGTTAAATTCTGCGGATAGATTGTTTTCACGCAAACCGAACCCCCATTTTCAAATTTAATGATGACAACAGGCTTTAAAGGGTCCCGGTTCTTATCCATTGTAATATCTCCGGTTATGCCATGGAAGTCTTTTGTGGCTGCCAGCGCGTCTCGGATCAGAGAAGTGTCCAGAGACTTTGCCCGGTCTGCGGCGTCGGCCAAAAGGAAGACCGCGTCATGGACAAGACCGAGGGACACTATTTCCTCACCTTTATAGTCCCGGTTATAGCGTTTTACAAATTCCTGAGAAATTTTGTTTGAAGAGTTGATATCCCAATGCCCGGAATGGTAGCTTCCTTCAATAGCTTCTCCTCCGTATTTATACATCCTGTCTGACCATGCGTCCCCGCCAAGGAACATGGCAGAGATTCCTATTTTCCGGGCCTGTTTTATAATAAATCCGGAGGCATTGTCATACCCCGGCAGGAATACCAGGTCAGGCTTAATGATTTTTACCTTTTCCAGAAGCTCCTTGAAGTCCGTGGAGTTAAGAAGGTAACCTCCTTCCCATAGGATCTTCCCCCCTTTTTCCAAAAAACGGTTACTAAATATCTGAGCCAATCCAATGCTGTATTTTTCACCAGTACACGTTAAGACAACGGCTGTTTTTACCTTCAAATCCTGCACAGCGAATTTTGCAAGCACCTCTCCCTGAAAAGGGTCAGTAAAACAGATGCGAAAGATATAATCACCTGTACTCGTCACTTTCTCATTGGTGGACATTGATGAAATCATTGGAATCTTGGCTTCCTGAAGGATTTCGCCGGCAAGGAGGGCGTGCGAACTGCTAAAGGGGCCGAGTACGGCTATCACGCCTGCCTGAACCGCCTTTTGGGCGGCAAGCCTGGAACCGAGGGGGATGTTTTTGTTATCCAGTTCAATTAATTCAACCTGTTTGCCCAATAACCCGCCTTGACGGTTCAGTTCCTCAACAGCCAATCGGGCGCTAAGCAGATCCTCCTTAACGCCGGAGGATGTATAGGCTCCTTCTCCGAAGATAACTGCGACCTTTGCCTTTTCTTCAACACCGCTTGCCGTGACTGGTAAAAACAGGCACGCCAAGGCAATTAACCGGATAATAAAGTTCATTTTAGCCTCCTTGAAAAAAAGATCAGGTTAAAGGATATTCAAGGAATTTTGAACGTTACAGGTTTGATGCTTTTGGATATAATAAGTTCTATTCCCTCCTTAATGTTATGCAAGATCCTTGCCGGACAATACTGACAGGATATCAGGCCGTTGTGAATTCCGGGCCGGATCTCTCCCTGCTGAGGATTTCTCCCTTGGCGCTGATTGTTATTGTTTCCATTGGGATAATCTTGCCGGCCCGTTCCATCCCCTGTTGAATGATCGCCGGAAAGCTTTGACAACAGGGGACATCCATTACCAGGACCGAGAGGCTCTTCACGCTGGACGCCTTGAAGATATCGGCAAACCTCCGGATGTATTCATAGGTGTCATCAAACTTGGGGCAACCTATCAATACAGCCCTGCCCTTGAGAAAATCCCGGTGAAAGTTAGGGTAGGCGATCGCGGTGCAGTCAGCCGCAACAAGCAGGTCCGCGCCCTTGAGAAAGGTCGCATGAGGAGGAATCAGCCTTATTTGGACAGGCCAGTGTAATAATTCTGATACAGCGTTTGCTGCACGCCCATAGGCATTAGATGCCCCAAAGTACTGAACAAGGGAAGAAGGGCATCCGCTTGCCGGCTTCAACTCTTGCAGATGCTTCTCCTTTTCCATGGCCCTTAAATGATCCTCAACTGCCTTCTCATCAAAATCGTCGGCCTCTCGTTCCGTTATCCTGAGCGCGCCGGTCGGACATTCTCCCATGCAGGCCCCAAGCCCGTCGCAGTATATCTCTTTAACCAGTTTTGCCTTTCCATCAATGACCTTAATCGCCCCTTCCGCGCAGGAAGGCACACATTGCCCGCAGCCGTTGCAAAGTTCTTCATTTATCTCTACTATCTTTCTATAGACCTTCATCTCCTCCTCCTTTGACAAGCACCTTTAAGGCCAGGTCTCTTCCTGCCTTGGTCAGAAAGGATTTCTCTATAATGCCTTTTAATTTATCAATGTTGACTGGGTGTTCCTTTTGGTTTTCTTCCATGTTTGTTATCAGGTCAGCGTCATACAGCGCCTTAAAGTTAATTGTCTCTTCAACCCTTGGGTGATGGTGATGTCCGATAATATCGCATACCTCTTCAATTAATTCATTCCTCGCCCCAAGCCTCTTCAGAATCTCCCTTGCGACCGGAGGTCCTTCCTCCTCCTGGCGGCTTGCCGCCGAGCTGTTGTATTTCCTCTCGGACTCTCTGATTCCAATATCATGAAGATAAGCGGCCGATAGGATAACCGCCATGTCCCCTTCCACCTCTTTCCACAACCTTTCAGCGTACCTTGCCACCCGGCCGGCATGACCGATCCTTTTGAAATCCTGCCTGAAGTATCGCTTCATTTCGATAGCTACACGATCCTTGAGGAGATCTTCTCTCTGCGCCATGACTTCAGGAGAGAGCGTCCCAATGCACTGTTCCGCATATTTGCAATAGGATGCGCAGCCGAAATTCATATTGGGATTAAGAAACTTATGCCCGCATTTCCGGCATTTTCTGGCGGTGTCATCCTTAAAAAATTCTACATCTGCGCCGCATTTCGGACACTTGACCTCAAAGATCGCTCCTGGCTGCCAGTAGCGGCTATCCTGTCCCGGGCATTTCATGTTTTGCCTCCTCTAACATTTTATTGAAGGGAAAAGGTTCCTGTTGGTATGCGGCAGGAACATTGCTCCTACATATTCATCCATAAAGGGCTGATAGGTGGAAAGTTCTATATTGGTCATCCCGGCGGCGATCTTAGCCGCGCGATCAATGGCATGCACGGATAAGAGACCTATACGGGCGCCCATAAGTGAACTGTTTCCTACGAATTGAATCTTATTGATATCGATATCCGGCAATAACCCTATGCTGATGGCATTGGGTATATCCAGATAGGTCCCGAACCCCCCTGCCACATAGAATTTATGAATATCCTCGAAATTAAAACCCACATAATTTATCAGGGATTTTATGGCCGCGAATACCGCTGCCTTTGATCGTATGATATTGATTATGTCCGCTTCTGTGATAGTAAGGTCTTTGCCTGTCTCGGTCTCATGTGAATAAGCAACGATAAACTGCGGCTCGCCGTCCTTTTCAACGATCCTTTCGCTTCTCGATGAAGACCGGAATTTACCGTCGCTGTCGATAATCTGATTGGTGATCAAGACGCTTAAACAATCAATAAGGCCGGACCCGCATATGCCCCTTGGCCTGGCCTTGCCGATAGTCTCATAGGACACCTTGCCGTCTTTCATGCTTACTCTTTGGATTGCCCCGCGCGTAGCCCTCATTCCGTTGCTGATGCCTCCTCCTTCAAAAGCCGGCCCGGCTGACGCCGAAGTGCAGACCAGCCACTCGTTATTGCCTATCGCGATCTCTCCATTGGTTCCCACATCTATAAGAACCCTTATCTCAGGGCGGTCTGCGATGCCGCAGGCAATAACACCCGCGACAATGTCTCCCCCCACATAACTGGCTACCGCAGGGAGGGTCTCCATAACCCCGCTTGGACTGATATTAATGCTGATCTCAGATGCAGTTATCTGAGGAAAGATTTTTGCAGTCGGGACATAGGGATCAAGCCTGATGGAGCATGGGATGAGGGATAAGAGTAGATGGCTCATGGTGGTGTTCCCGGCTGCCACAGCGGCTGTAATATCTTCTCTGTTGATTCCCTTCTTCTCTGTCAGAGTATTTATAAGCCCGTTGATATTTTCTATAATCGAGACGTGTAGCGTATTCAATCCGTTGTCTATGCTGCATGCGTATATCATCCTTGAAATGACATCAGCGCCATAATGAGCCTGGAGATTGTGACTCCCCGCGACGCCTACGACGCTGCCGGATCTCATATGCACAAGCTGGGCCACAACAGTGGTGGTTCCTATATCAATAGCCAGACCGTAATTCCTATCGCTTGCATCCCCTGATTCTATCTGTAGTATTCGCCATAAATCTCCATCGCGCGCGATCGTGGCGGTAACCTTCCAATCGCTCGTCCTTACTATCTCCGCCAAACCCCGGAGACATTTAAAAGTCGGCTTAAAGTGCTGATAGTCGGTCTTTTTCCTCAATCCCCTGATAACCCTGTCTATGTCGCTTATGTTATCTGTCTGGGTCGGTTCCTCCAATTCAAGATAAACCTTCTGGGATAAAGGCTCATAGAAGGTCAGGGGGTCCCTTGGGACCTTGGGGACAGAGACTTTTTCAGGCCGGCTATAGGTCATCAAAGGTTCGTCCATAAGGATCTGTTCGCCCTCAAGCCGCGCCTCCGGAGGAATGATGACCTCCATGTCGGCATAGATCTTGGCCTGGCATGCAAGCACATAGCCCTCTGTCACCTCATCCTTGGACAAATAGGATATGGACTCCATATCAACGTGGGCCTTGCCCCCTGGAACCTGAACCTTGCACTTGCCGCACGCGCCATTTCCCCCGCACAGGCTGTTGATGGAAACACCGGCCTTTTCAGCCGCCTCCATGATTGTCGTTCCGCCCTCTACTTCAACCTCTTTGTTATCCGGTAAAAAAATAATTTTATAAGCGCCCATTTTTGTACCTTTCATTATTGCTCATAGGTGTCTTTTCCTGAAACCGCATTCATTTTTCCTGCCGCGTTGATCAAAAAACCGTTTATGGATTATCTGACCTTTTCCCATCATTTGCAAGCATGTTGTGACTGTCTAAGGAATTGAGGATTTGAGAAATAGTTAAACGTTAAAAGTAAAAAGGTCGCAATGCCTTTTTTGTCAGGACAATGCTTCAGGCAAAGGTGAAAAGTGAAAAGTAAAAGGCTTTAATTCATAAGTCGCAATCCCTTCTATGTCAGGTCAATGCTTCAGGCGGGGCTCTGAGGCTCTGACCTCTATCTTTTCGTCGCAATCCCTTCTATGTCAGGTCAATGTTTCAGGCATAAATGGAAATAGAATGCACTGGATGCGAATATTGTCGCAATCCCTTCTATGTCAGGTCAATGTTTCAGGCCGCAACCGACATAGCGACCACGATGTCTCACAAGAAGTCGCAATCCCTTCTATGTCAGGTCAATGTTTCAGGCAGTTAATATTGCCATCGAAGAAATCAATCCCTACACGTCGCAATCCCTTCTATGTCAGGTCAATGTTTCAGGCGCTTTGACACCCGTATTTATAAGTGTGACTTCACAGGGTCGCAATCCCTTCTATGTCAGGTCAATGTTTCAGGCGTGAGACTTTTTACATCGGGGAAGGCGCAGTCATCAGGGTCGCAA
>Ga0153915_10006366_pt1 | contig 11062 bp, 10 predicted proteins | sample Opewatmetagenome_2_FD_107003 | JGI IMG/M metagenome (GOLD analysis project Ga0153915, IMG submission 107003) | Freshwater wetland microbial communities from Ohio, USA - Open water 3 Core 3 Depth 3 metaG | ecosystem: Environmental > Aquatic > Freshwater > Wetlands | place: USA: Ohio, Lake Erie...
CTGGCTCGAGACGAGAATGGCGACCGCGCCGGAATCGCGCAGGATGTACTCGATCTGGTGGGGCGGCAGCGTGGGATAGACGGGTACGTCGGCGCAGCGCGCGGTGAGACAGGCGTAATCGGCCATCGCCCACTCCGGCCGGTTCTCGGAGAGAATGGCCACCCGCTCCCCGGGTCGAACCCCGAGTTCCATGAGGCCCAGGCTGAGGCCCTGCACCCGCTCGCACAACTCGCGGAAGCCGAGGTCGGTCCAGACCCCGTTCACCCTGGCCCGCATGGCGACCGGCCGGCTCGCGAAGCGGTCCGATGCTCCGAAGAAGATCTCGTTGAGGGTCTGGGGGTCGGTGCTCACACAGGTCTCCCGGAAGCGGTAAGCCATGGGCCGTGAATGTCGAGCGGGAGTGCCCCTGCCTGAAGTGCCCGGCACGGACGGGAGATCGTGGCGGGCGCCCCGCTCACCGCTTCCCGGTCACCGCTCACCTGATCAGGGATCGAACCTCACGATGAACTGCTGCCCCGACCCGGCCACCTCCGCGCCGCTCAAGTGGTAGGCGCGGACTTCGACGATGGCGCTGTCGGGGTGGGTCGTGCCGGCGATCTTGAGCAGGACGACCGGAGCGGACGGCTGGCCGTCCGAGCCGCTCAGGAGCGTGTCGGCGGTCCCTCCGCCCGGCAGCGCCACGGTCTGATCGGCGGGCTGCGCGAACGCCGGTTCCACCACCCGGTAGATCATCCGGCGACCCGCCACCGGCCCGGCGGGGGCGAACGACCGCACCTGCGCGACAAGCTCGGCCGACCCGGTGTCCGCGCTGGCCACCCGGAGGGTATCCGGTCCCGGGACGACGAGGGTGTCGGCACGGGGGAGCAGGGTAAAGGTGATCACGTCCGACCCCAGGCCTCCCGATCGGGCCTGGACCCGCCCCGTGCCCGAGGGCAGCCGCCCGAACATCCGGCTGGTCGTGCTGTCGACGATGGTGATGGCGGCGGTGTCCAGGGTGAACCAGCGGATCTCGGCCGCGACGCTGTCCCCGTTCCGGTCGACCGCGCGGGCCCGCAGCAGAGTGACCGTATCCCCCTGCTCGAGCACGGCGGGACTCGGGGCGGTCACCTCGAGCGCGATCAGCCCCCCGGGTCCCGCGTTGATGTCGCTGCAGGCCGCGGCGAGCGCGGCGGCGACGATGAGCAGGCGCCGCTTCACAGGGATTCGGACGCCGTCTCCGATTCGAGGCTCCGGAGCGTGCTTTCCGCGTGCCGGATCCACCGCTCGGCGTCCGTCCCCTTGGGTGGGCGAGCCAGGAAGGTGCGCAGATGGGAGGCGGCACCCGTGGCGTCGCCCCGCTTGAGGAGCAGGAACGCCAGGCCGTAATGCGCCCCCACCAGGGTCGGATCCAGGTCGAGCGCACGCCGGTAGTACCGGATGGCCTCTTCCTGCTGGCCGGTCTTGGTGAAGGCGATCGCCATATTCTGGAGAATGCGGGGATCGTTCGGATTATCCCGCAGCGCGAGGCGGTAGGACGTCAGCGCCGCCTCGAAATCTCCCTGACGCTCCAGAGCGAGCGCCTCGTTGAGATAATCGAGCCGCTGCGGGCGGAGGGCCTCCGATGAATCTCCGCCGAACAGCCGTCGCCAGAAGCTCATCGAGTCAGACGATTCCTCGCGGGGGATGTTGTCCAAGTGACGGGTTGAAACTAAGATAGCCCTTCACGAGAGGCGCCGCAACGCGGTTGCTGCGACTCCGCGGGTGGCGTAGCTTCGGGGCGGATCTTCAGCCGGGGGGAACAGTGCGCAAGCCAGCCACGCCGGTGCAGCGCGGGGTACTCGAGGTCGACTGGCCCCTGTTCGGCGAGCTCTGCCGGGCACTCGCGCTCAAGATCGTCCGGGACTACGACCCCGAAGTGGTGCTCGGGGTCGCGAAGGCCGGAGTGATTCCCGGAGTGGTCGTCGCGTCGATCCTGCAGCGCGAATTCACCTCCATGGTAGTGACCCGCGAAAGTGCCGGGGCCAAGCCGGTGCTGGTCGCCGGCCCGCCGGCCACCATTCGCGGCCGGCGGATCCTGATCGTCGACGAGACCTGCGACACCGGCAGCACGCTCAAGCTGGCGCTGAACGAGGTGCGGGGCCTCAAGCCGAAGGAGGTGCGCACCGCAGTCTCGATCAAGACCGGCGACTTCACGCCCGACTACCACGCGTTCGAGACCACGAATTTCATCATCCTGCCCTGGGATCGCGAAATCGTCCGCGGCGGAGAGCTGGTTGTCCGCCCGGACTACGCGAAGTACCTCAAGGCCCAGGGGTAGCGTGACCCGCTCATCGTCGACCGCCCCCGGCGCCCCTTGAAGAACCGCCTCTTCGACGCGCTGCGTGCTTCCCGGGCCGACTACACCGAGATCAGGCTGGAACGCTCGTGGGCCACGACCGTGGCCTATCGCGGACGCCGGCTCGAGGGCGCGAGCGCCGGCCTCGACTGCGGTGGTTTCGTGCGCTGCCTCAATCGCGGGCGCGGGTGGGGCATCGTCTCGTTCACCTCGATCGGCCGGCTTCCCTCGATGGTCGCCCGGGCACACGAGATGTCGCTCTCGGTGCCGGTGGATGAGCCGATCCGGCTCGCGCCGATCCCGGTGCGGCAGGGGGACGTCCGGGGCGACCTCGACGGTGACGTGCGCGGCATTCCGCTCGAGGAGAAGCAGGCACTGCTGGAGCGGTTGAACGGCGAGATGTTCGGGGTCGACCGCCGCATCGTCGACACCCAGGCCGCGTATCACGACGAGGTCACCGAATACTGGTTCGGCAACTCGGATGGAGTGCTGATTCACGAGCTGCGACCCGAGGTCTCGCTGTCCGCCGTCGCGGTGGCGGTCGAGCACGGCATCATCGAGCGGGGCCTGGAGTCGATCGGCCTTCGGCGGGGCTGGATCTCGATCCAGGCCCGGGAGGAGCTGTTCCTCCGCGCGGCGCGGCGCGCGATTGCCCTCCTGCATGCGTCGCGGATCCGGAGCGGCACCTATCCGGTGGTGCTCGACCCCAAGCTGGCCGGGGTCTTCGTGCATGAGACGATCGGGCACCTCAGCGAAGCGGACTTCCTGGCCCAGAACCACGAGGCCGGGGCCCTCATGACCCCCGGGCGCCGGGTCGGCTCGCCGGAGCTGAACGTGGGCGACGACGGCAGCGCGGCGGGCAGGCGCGGCACGCTCCCTTACGATGATGAGGGAACACCAACCCAGAATACCCTGCTGGTCCAGAACGGGGTGCTCGTGGGCCGGCTGCATTCCCGGGAGACGGCCGCCCGGATGGGCCAGCGGCCGACCGGCAACGCGCGGGCCCTGTCGTTCCGCCATCCGCCGATCGTCCGCCTTTCCAATACCTACATCGCCAACGGCAAGGGGACCTTCGAGGACCTGATCCGCGACATCAAGCTCGGCGTCTACGCCTGCGACGCGCTGGGCGGGCGGGCCCATCTCGAGGACTACTCTTTCACTTCCGGCTACGCTCACATGATCCGTGACGGCAAGGTGGCGGAGATAGTCAAGCCGGCGACCCTGGCCGGAAAGCTGTTCGAGACCCTCGATCGGATCGACCGCATCGGGGGGGATTTCCGGTGGAACGAAATGGGCGGCGGGTGCGGCAAGGGCGGGCAGGCGCCCCTCCCGGTCGGCGAGGGGGCTCCCCACGTTCGCATCCGCGACATGCGAGTGGGCGGAGAGCTGGCGTGATCGGTCCGCTCATCGAGGAGGCCGGCCGGCGCGCCCACGCGGCAGACGTCGCGGTCAAGACCGACGAAACGGTGACGCTCACCTTCGAGGCGGGGCGGCTCCGGTCCACCTCCTACGCCGAGGAGCGCGGCACCAACCTCCGGGTCATCAGCAACGGCCGGCTCGGCGTGGCAGGGGTGACCGGCGAGGATACCGGGGGCCTGATCGATCGGGCCCTCGCCTCGGCGCGGGTGGGTGATCCGCTGGAGCTCCTGCTGCCAGAGGCCGCGCCCCTTCCCCGCGTCACCACCCACTACCCCCGCGCGGCAGCCGCCCAGATCGAGGAGCTGGTGCAGCTCGGCCGGCTGCTGATCGATCGACTCAGTCGCAACGGGTGCCAGGTGAACGTGGTGGTCGAGCGCACCCTCGGATCGGTTCAGCTCTCCAACACCCAGGGCCTGGAGGCCGGCTACGACGTTTCGGGGATCGGTCTCTCGGCGGAAGTCATCCGGGTCCAGGGTGACCAGGCGGTGGTTGTCGGGGACTATCTCGCGGGCGCCGACCTCCCGGGCCTGCCCGCGATCGAGGCCATGGTCGATGGCATGCTGCGCCGTATCGAATGGGCCGAGCGCATCGTGCCCGCGCCGAGCGGCAGGATGCCGGTCTGCTTCACCGGCGGCTCCACCGCCGCACTCCTGCTGCCGCTTCAGCTCGCCTTCCTCGGCAAGTCGGTGCTGCAGGGGGCTTCACCGCTGGCCGAGAAGGCGGGCGAACAGGCGTTCGCGGCCGGATTCACGCTTTCGGACGAGCCGCTCCTCGACGCCCGTCCAGGCTCCCGGCCGATGGATGACGAAGGCGTGCCCAGCGCGCGACTGGCCCTCGTCGAGGCAGGGGTGGTGCGCCATTTCATCTACGATCTCGAGACCGCCGCCCGGGCGCGGGTGCGCTCGACGGGTCACGGACGCCGCAGCACCTTCGCCAAGCCGCAGGCGGCGTATTCCAATCTCGTCGTCGCGCCGGGCGACCGCTCCCTGGCCGAGCTGATTGCCCCGGTCGAGGACGGGCTGCTGGTGGACGGACTGCTGGGGGTGGGACAGGGAAACGTGATCGGCGGCGCCTTTTCGCATCCCGTCGCGCTCGGCTATCGCATCCGGCAGGGCGAGATCTCGGGACGGGTGACCCGAGCGGCGGTCGCCGCCAACGCCTACGATCTGCTGAACCGGATGGTCGGCCTCGGGCGCGAGCTGCAGTGGATCGGCAGCTCGGCGGCGCCGGCGATGTTGGTCGACGGCGTGTCGGTGGTCGGAGAGTGATGCCGGTCTAGCGCAGGAACCGTCGCGCGAGCAGCCACACCCCGTACCCCACTGCGGCACAGATCGCCAGGAACACCAGCTCGATCAATCGGTGGCGCACCCGGCTCCAGCCGCGGGGCGGCTCGACATCGGCGCTGCGCTTCCGGCGTATGTTGTAGGCACACATGCTCGATCGGCCCGGCGCCGTGGTCCCCGCAGAGGAACGCCCCGCGACACTCAGGTGCGGGGCGTTGCCGTCTTCTGCCGTACTGCCACCGGTCAGGCCCCGTCGAGGCCCAGCGCCTGGCCGTAGGACAGCCCCTGCGACATCCGCTCGTAGAGATTCTGCAGGGTGTCGGGCGCGCCGGCGAGGAATCGGCAGCGGGACTCGCCGCGCGAGACGCACTCGACTTCCATGACGCCCACGACCGCGTCGGCGAGCCGGCCGAGGAAGTCCGACAGCAGCCCGCTGGTGAGATGACAGGAGGGATACTGCGCCGTGCCGGAGCGGTCCGCCTCGGACCAGTCCGGCGAGTCGAACGCGAGCACGGAAGGCGCGATCCGGGTGACCTGAAGGGTGCCCCAGCCGGATTCGCTGAAGAACCGGGAGAGCACCTCACCCAGGTGCGCCGCGTCGAGTTCGGCGGGGTTGTCGAGGCCGTAAACGCCCTTCAGCCAGGTGAGGAACGCGCCGTACATCTCCTCCCCGCCCGCAAACCCCGCCTCCTGAAGGTAGCCGGCAACCTGCAGGCCGCTGTCCCGCTCGAGCGACGCGCGGAGCTGCTGCAGGGCCCGGCGGCCCAGCACCACGCACTGGTTGGAGACCAGGAGGGACGACGCGTTCATCGGGCTCACTCTCAAGGGATGCAGCAACTTAGGAGCGAGGCCGGACTCTCCGCAAGAGTTCCGCTTCCTCGATGACTTCGAGTCCCAGCTGCCGGGCCTTCTCGAGCTTGCTGCCGGCTTCGGCGCCGGCCACGACCGTATCGGTCTGCTTGCTGACGCTCCCGGTCACCCGTCCCCCCGCCTGCTCGATGAGGGCGGTTGCCTCGGCTCGGCTCAGCGTCGGAAGGGTACCAGTCAGGACATAACTCTTCCCGGCCAGGGGACCGGTGGTGTCGACCGTGGAGGGTTCGTCCATGCGGAGCCCGGCGTCCTTCAGGCGTTGCACCAGCCGGCGGTTCCGCGCCTCGGAGAAGAATTCCACCACGGCGCTCGCGATGGTGAGCCCGACCCCGGGCACCCCGTTGATGTCGTGCTCGGTGGCTTCCATAAGGGCAGCCGTGGTACCGAAGCGGCGCGCCAGCAGCACCGCGACCGTCTTGCCGACGTGGCGCACGCCGATCCCGAAGAGGAGCTGGGAGAGCGGACGGGCCTTTGAGGCGGCGATCGCCTGCACCAGCTGCCCGGCCGACTGCTCGGCGAATCCTTCGAGCTTCATGAGCTGTTCCGGGCGGAGGTCGTACAGGTCCGCCACGTCCTTCACCAGCCCGGCCTCGGTGAGCTGCCGTACCCGCTCGTAGCCGAGCCCGCGGATGTCCATGGCCTCGCGGGAGGCGAAATGGACGATGCCTTCCAGCACCCTGCCCGCGCAGGTCGCGTTTGGGCAATAGCGCATCGCCTCGTCCGCGACGCGATGGACCGGCGTTCCGCAGGACGGGCACTTGCTCGGCATGTGGAACGTCCGCTCGCTGCCGTCCCGCCGCTCCCGCACCGGGGCGATCACCTGCGGGATCACCTCGCCGGCGCGCACGACCTCCACCCAGTCGCCGACCCGGATGTCCTTCTGCTCGATCAGGTCCTCGTTGTGGAGCGTGGCGCTGGACACGGTGACGCCGCCCAGCTCGACCGGCTGCAGCACGGCGAACGGATTCAGCGCCCCGGTGCGGCCCACGTTGATCTGGATATCGAGCAGCTTCGTGATGGCGACCTCGGGCGCGAACTTCCTGGCGATGGCCCAGCGGGGTTCCCGGCCTCCAATGATGCCCAGCTCCTCATGCAGGGAGAGCCGGTCGATCTTCACGACCACGCCGTCGGCGTCGAAGGGCAGTTCCGGCAGCAGCTCTTCGTACTCGGCGATGCGCTTCTGGGCGCTCGCCAGGGTCCGGTGGCGTGATCGGTGCGGCTCGACCGGAAAGCCCCATTCCTCGAGCAGATCGAGCACCTCCCACTGCGTGGCGACGTCCACCTTTCCCTCGATCACCTCGAGGTGGAAGGCGAACATCCGCAACCGCCGCCTCCGGGTGATCCGCGGGTCGAGTTGGCGCAGGCTGCCGGCCGCCGCGTTGCGGGGGTTGGCGAAGAGCGGCTCCCCCTCCCGCTCCCGTTCCCGGTTGAGCCGCTCGAAGGACTTCCGCGGCAAGTATACCTCCCCCCGCACCTCGATCAGCCTCGGATGGCGCGTGCCCCCGAGGACCAGTGGAACGTCCGGAATCGTCCGGAGGTTCGCTGTCACGACTTCGCCGACCGTGCCGTTGCCGCGGGTTGCGCCGACGGACAGCCGGCCATGGTCGTAGGTGAGGCTGATCGCCGCGCCGTCGATCTTCACCTCGGTGGTATAGCCCCCCTCCCCGGCCGCGTCCGTGAGCCGCGCGTTGCGCTCCTCCCAGGCCTGCAGCTCCTCGGGCAGGAAGGCGTTCGCGAGCGAGAACATCGGCCGGCGGTGGGTGTGCTTGGAGAGGGCCGATGCCGGTTCGGCACCGACGCGCTGGGTGGGGCTGTCGGGTATGCGGAGCTCGGGGTGGGCGGCCTCCAGCGCCTCGAGCTCGCGCATCAGCCGGTCGTACTCGGCGTCGGAGATCTCCGGCGCGTCCAGCACGTAGTAGGCCCGGTTAGCGCGGTCGATCTGCTTGCGGAGCGAGGCTGCCCGGTCGGCGATGGAAGTCATGCGCGTTCACCGCGCGGCGGCTTCCTGGGCCAGCACGGTCATGGTGACGCCGACCAGGCGCTCGATCTCCTCCGCGCTGGCCCGGGCGAGAACGCCCTCGCTCCAGGGCCCTTCCTTGGCGGCGAACTCGTCGAGCAGCCGCCGCAGGAACCCGATCAGGGCGACGCGCTCGCGGTCCTGCGCGCGATGGTTCGCGAAGCTCGCGTTCTCGCCGGCGCGGCTCTGCAGCCGCTCGAACTTGTGCGCGTTGCGCAGGGCCTTGGCGGTCAGGCTGGCGACGACCTGGCAGAAGTTGACGTCGGTTTCCGAGAAGCTGGGCCCGTCGCGGAAGGTGCGCAGGAAGATGGCGCCGATCGCGGAGCTCCGCCACGTGATCGGCACGACCGTGATGGACTTCACCCGCCGGGTGGCAAGCGCCCCCCGCACGTGGGCCAGCGAGGGATCGCTCGCGGCGTCCGGGATGAACACCGTCCGGCCGGACTGCAGCGCCTTCCGCAGCTCGGGATAGCGGTCGAGATCCACGACGTAGTTCCGGATGCCCGGGTCTTCATAGCTCGCCACCAGCCGGACGGTCTTGCCGTCGCGATCGGCGAGGAATATCGAGCAGCGGTCGAGACCGAAGGCCTCGCCCAGGCGCCGGGCGATGGACTGCATGATGTCCACGAAGTGCAGGGAACCCGCGATCTCCTGCAGGATCTCGATGATCGCCAGGAGGTGGCGCCGTTCCTGCTCGAGCTCCTGAACGCGCGCCTCGAGGCGCTGCATGTCGGCGGCGGTGGGGCCGCTCGTCTTGACGGGCATGGGTCCCGGCCAGTGGAAGGGTCGGGAGGAAGTTGACCACCTCGGGGGGGCCGGTCAAGCGATCGACGTCACGTTCTGGCGTGGGACCGCAGCGCGGCTAGCTTTGGGGTGACGGCCGTCTACACACGATGGGGAGGTTCACATGACGCGGGTTCGCGAGCAATTCGAGGAAGATGCGGTGCCCCCGGAAGTCGAGGCCGGGGAGGAGCAGCCCGGCGGGAATCGGGGTCTGTTCTGGGCGGGTCTGGCAGTGGGTGCCCTGGTGGGAGCCGGGATCGCGGTGTTTCTCACGTCGAACCGCGGCCGCGCCGCGACCCGGCGCATCCGGCGGGAATTCGACGACCTGCGGGACGATGCGAGGGAGGAGTTTGCCAGGCGGCGTCGCGAGCTTCGCAGGCGGATGGGCCGGGCGGCCCACCATGCCCGCGAGGCAGTCGGGGACGCGCTGGGTTGAGGCGCCCGGCTAGTCCTTCTTGCCCTCGATGCGCTTGAGCAGCACGGCGCCGGTCTCCTTGTAGACCGGGTCCATGACATCGGTCACCGGCAGTGCCTCCACCTGATCGAGATGGTGCCGCGCCTCATCGTACTTGTCGCGGTCGATGTAGATCTCGGCCAGGTCCAGGTGGTGGTAAATGCTCTCCGGAGCAAGCTCCACCGCCTTCGTCATGTATTCGATCGCATGGTCCCACGACGCCTCGCTGAAGATCGCGCCCCCAAGGAAGCTCTTCGCGAAGAAGCGCGTCAGCCCCGAGAGCCGCATGATCTCCGCGTTCCAGCGGCCCATCACGTGGGCCGCCTTGTCGTGGTTCGGGTCGATCTCAAGCGCTTTGAGCGCCTCGGCTCGGATCTCGGCGGCCCGCTTGACCCGCTCCTTCTTGCCCTTCGTCAGGGAGGCACGGCCGATCGCGGCCGCCAGGATGTAATGCCCGTCCGCGCCTTCGGGGTTCAGTTTGACCGCCTCGCGGGCGACTACCTCGGCCTGGGCATAGAGCGAGTCGCGGACCGGGCTCTTGACCGAGTCGGGGGTCTGCTTGCCGATGTCGACCAGCGCCGCCGCCGCACGCCAGGCGGCCTCGTAGCTCGTCGAGTCGAGCTCCATCGCGACCTGGAAATGCGACAGGGCCGTGGAGGGATCGCGCGCCACGACGGCTTGCCTGCCGAGCTCGATCTGTTCGGCGGCGGTCTGTGCGTGCAGGGTGGTGGCAAACGGCGCCGCGAGGAGGGCCGCGGCGGCGAACAGGTGCTTGAATCGCATTGGGACTCCCGGCGACGGGTCGGTCCGACGTCCAGCTGGAGTGTGAGTCTATGATGGCCCGGCGACTGATCGAACGCAAGCGCGATCGTGAAGAAATCCTTCCCGAGGAATGGGCCCGCCTCATCACCGAGTACATGGCCGGCTCCGTCCCCGACTACCAGATGGCCGCGCTGCTCATGGCGGTAACCCTCCGCGGGATGAGCGCCGCGGAACTCACCGCCCTCACCGAGGCGATGCTCGCCTCGGGCAGCCGGCTCGACTTCCACGGCTGGACGACTCCCCGGGTCGACAAGCACTCCACCGGCGGCGTGGGGGACAAGGTCTCCCTCGTGCTGGCGCCGCTGGTGGCCAGCTGCGGTGTGGCCGTCCCGATGATGTCGGGCCGCGCCCTCGGCCATACCGGAGGTACGGTCGACAAGCTGGAGAGCATCCCGGGCTTCCGGACGGGCCTCACCCTGGCGCAGGCGCAGGCCCAGGTCGCGGCGGTGGGTTGTGCAATGTTCTCGCAGAGCGCCGAGATCGCCCCGGCGGACCGCCGGCTCTACGCGCTCCGCGACGTGACCGGGACGGTGCCGTCCGTCCCACTCATCGCCGCGAGCATCATGTCCAAGAAACTCGCCGAGGACCTCCAGGGGCTGGTCCTGGACGTGAAGACGGGGAGCGGGGCGTTCCTGGCCGATCCCGCCCAGGCACTCGAGCTCGCCCGGACCATGGTCGCCATCGGCGAAGGGCACGGCTGCCGAACCGTGGCCCTCCTGACCGCGATGGACCGTCCACTGGGACGCGCCTGCGGCAACGCGCTCGAAGTGGAGGAGGCGCTCATCGCCCTCGAGGGGAAGGGCCCCGAAGATCTGCTGGAGGTCACCCTGACGCTGGGCGTCGAGATGCTGCTCCTCGCGGGAGTCGCGGGGGACGCGGCCGAGGCCGGCCGGCAGCTCCGGGACGCGATCGACTCGGGGCGGGCGCTGGACTGTTTCCGCCGGATCATCGAGGCGCAGAACGGCAATCCCGCCGTGGTCGACGATCCCGGGCTGCTGCCCCAGGCGCGCGCCGTGGAGATCTACGAAGCGCCGCAGGCCGGGTCGGTCCGGCGGGTCGACCCGCGACCGATCGGCCAGGCCATCGTGGAGATGGGGGGA
>Ga0153915_10006367_pt1 | contig 11061 bp, 10 predicted proteins | sample Opewatmetagenome_2_FD_107003 | JGI IMG/M metagenome (GOLD analysis project Ga0153915, IMG submission 107003) | Freshwater wetland microbial communities from Ohio, USA - Open water 3 Core 3 Depth 3 metaG | ecosystem: Environmental > Aquatic > Freshwater > Wetlands | place: USA: Ohio, Lake Erie...
CGAATTGTTTAGCATATTCAAATGCCTTTTTTACGATTCTATGGCAACCTCTCTTTGTCATCAAGCGAAGGGATACAGCTATCTCTCCATCACTTGCAAAAGAAAAACGCTTCATAGCGGGGTGGTGAATTTCTAAAATCCTTCTCACTTCTGAAGGAAGTGGATGCAATTCCACTCCTGCGTAAAGGCCTTCTGTATTCTCTCGAAAAATAACTAAGTCAATCCCTTCTCGGTAGTTTAAAGGATTCCCAGGAAAAGCTTTGCAAGGACGAAGATTCACGTAAAGGTCGAATAACTGCCTGAGTTGGACGATGGGGCTAATATATTTAAATCCTTTTTCTCTTAGAGAGGGAGCGAGTTCCTGAAGGGCCTCATCAGCGGTCTTTGATGTGATTGCTCCAAAAAGGCAAACCTCAGTGGAATGGAGTAAATCAATTGTCCTCTGCGGAAGGGCACTGCCATCCTTTTTCCAAAATTCCCATCCGATATCTCCCCAGAGATACTCCGCATCCAATCCCAGTCTTTCAAGGGGAAGGAAAGCGGCTTCCATCACTTCCCTACCGATTCCATCCCCGGGTAATACCGCAATGCGTAATCTGGCCATTGAAACCTCCTTTTTTATTGATATGTTTTATTGACAGATTTTTTAGTTTATAATATATCCGCTTATCAATTGAAAATGAAGAATAGAATTTTCCGAAGGGGTGTAACTTAGTGGGTACAATAGCTGAAGAGATCTTCTCTCAAAAGTTGGGAAGGGAGGTTCATGCTGGTGAGATGGTCTTAGCCGATGTGGATTTTATTATGAGCCATGATTCCACCACACCTCTGGCTATTGAGGCATGGAAGGAAATTGGGAAACCTCTCCTCGATCCCGACCGGATCATAATTCATTTCGATCACTTCTATCCTTCTCCCAATATCAATTGTTCTATCCTCCACCAACGAACCATGGAGTTTGTTAAGAAGCAAGGGGTCAAGAATTTCTATCGCGAAGGGGTTTGTCATCAGGTCATGGTCGAAAAAGGATTCGTTTTTCCTGGAGGGATTGTCATCGGAGGTGATAGCCATACTTGCACCTATGGAGCGCTTAGCTGCTTTGGAACAGGAATGGGGTCAACCGACCTGGCGGTAAGCTATGTTACTGGTAAGAATTGGTTTATGGTTCCTCATACCCTTCGTTTTGAGATCCACGGAAAATTTCCACAGGGGGTTTATGCAAAGGATTTAATTTTGTACTTAGTTGGAAAAGTTGGCGCTGGCGGTGCCAATTACAAGGCCTGCGAATTTGGAGGCTCGGCTGTTCATGCTATGTCTATCAGTGAACGCCTCACCTTAGCCAACATGGCTGTGGAGATGGGAGGCAAGGCTGGCCTGATGGAGACAGATAAGAAGACCTTAAGCTTTTTGAAAAATCGTACTTCTCGACCATTGAAGATCATTCGACCTCAAAATCCCAGATATGAAGATATCATTGGAGTAGATCTGGGATCTTTACAACCATTGGTAGCTGTTCCCCATCAGGTTGATCAGGTCAAACCTGTGGAGGAGGTTGAAGGAACTGAGATTGATGAATTTTTCCTAGGTACGTGCACTAATGGAAGGCTCGATGATTTGAAGATCGCTGTTAAAATTCTGGCAGGCAAGAAGATCCACGATATGTCACGAATGGTAGTAAACCCGGCTTCGAATGAGATTTATACTCAGGCAGAACGCCAAAGGATCCTACAAATCTTCCGGGATGCTGGAGCTATTGTGTGTAACCCAGGTTGCGGGGCCTGCGTTGGTCGCCATCAAGGAATCCTCGCTCCCGGTGAAAAAGCCCTTACTACAATGAATCGAAACTTTCTTGGTCGCATGGGAAGTCCCGAAGCTCAAATTTACCTTGCCAGTCCGGCGACGGTGGCAGTCAGCGCCATTTACGGAAAGATTACTGACCCGAGAAAGATTCTATCAACTTTTTCCCCTCTCCCTTGACGCCCGTCCTCCGCAGTAGCATGCTACGTAAGATGGAGGAGAGGGTAGGGCGAGGGTACAGGTACAGGAATGATGGGCCGGGTTTGGAAATTCGGAAACAATATCAATACTGACGAAATCATTCCGGGGAGATTTAATATCACTACCGACCCAAAAGTTCTTGCACAACACTGCTTCTGTGAGATCCGCCCAGATTTCCCATCTAACGTTAAAGTTGGGGATTTGATCATCGCTGGAGAGAATTTTGGGTCAGGGAGTTCAAGGGAGCATGCTCCATTGGCGATTAAAGCAAGTGGTATCAAAGCCATTATTGCCCATTCCTTCGCCCGTATTTTTTATCGAAATGCCATCAATGTGGGCCTCCCGGTCTTTATCTCTGAAGAAATATATGCACAAGTTAGAGATGGGGATCCATTAGAAATAGACTTTAAAAAATTTTATCTTAAAGACCCGAAGATAGAAAGAATTTTTCCACTTCAACCTCTTCCTCTATTTATTTTAAAGATTTTCAGGGCCGGAGGGGTTGTTCCTTTCTTAAAAAAGGGAAATTTAGAGGATCTTTATTAATTTGTTGAATACTTAGGGGGAGCGCTCTTTACTCATTTCCGGAGGCCTCATCCTCGTCTACCCCAGTCCGGTGGCAGATCTTCTTGGTGTCGCTTTAGTGGCCGCAGTAACCTTATGGCAATGGCTGATGAAAAGAGGGACTTCAGAAAGCCAAAGGGGGTAAACACCAAGGTTAAATTTTTTAGTGAATGCGATTCGAGAGAAGGTCTTTAAATATAAAAGGATTGATCAATGAGAATCCAAATTACACTGACTGTACCTGAAGGGAAGAGGCTGATTGCGAAAGGAATAGCCAGACGTTCTGACGTGAAAAAGGCCATTCATCATGGAAAGATTCTCCTTAAAGGAGGAACCACTGTTTCGGCAGTCTGCGAAGAATTATGTGGTAAACCTCTCAGGATTTCTGGAAGGGTAACGCCAAAGGGCACAAAAAGTTCGAAAGAGATAGAGGAGGTCTGGTACTGTGCCATGATTGATAAGGGTTCCTTGAGAAATATAGACGGTCAGGTTGAACTAGCGGTAAGTACACTTAAAAAAGGTGATATTTTGATTCTCGGTGCAAATGCATTTGATAACTACGGGAATGCAGCTATGATGGTCGGGAGGGCATCGGGAGGTGGACCCGGTCGTGCTTGGTGCGGAATGATGTCAGAAATAAGTAAAGTCATTATCGCTGTGGGGATTGAAAAAATAGTCCCAAAGAACTTGAACGATGTTACTAAATATACAGGAAGAAGGGAAGTAGACTTGGCAATGGGAATGGCGGTAGGCTTAATACCCATTCGTGGAGAAATTTACACAGAGATGGAAGCCATTCAAACATTAGCAAAGGTTCATCCGCAAATCATCGGTCGAGGAGGGATTCAGGGTGCTGAGGGAGCTACAACGTTTATCATAGATGGAGAGAGGAGGGAGGTTTTAAAGATTTTTCAGCTCATCACATCTTTAAAAGGTTTGGATGAGAGTGGATTACAAGACTCCCTTGAAGAGTGTATTCCAGGCAAAAAATGTAAATTTCATTTAGCCTGTATCTATGCGAAAAAATCTTGAACCCTGACAAAACTACGATGGTGGTAACATGGCTTATCCGATCGAAATGCAGGATTCTATCAGGAAAGTAGAGACCTCAAGAGGTCATCGAATGGAGCGGAGTTTTCGACGACTAAATTTTGCCGAGAAGGCAAAACTCTTGGAGACTTATCATCCTGATTTCCGTTTGGCGGAGAAAAGAGAGATTCCAATAGGGCCGAATAAGGAGGATATGGCCCCCAGTGAATTTGTGGCATTATTAGAATCACCAAGTCGATTAAATCCGGAGGCCGTTGATCTGGAAAAAGTGGATTATAAGATAGATGTATTAGTGATCGGGGGAGGAGGAGCGGGAGTGACTACAGCTCTTTTAGCCAAAGAAAACGGGGCCGATGTGCTATTGGCAACGAAATTGAGATTGGGTGATTCGAACACCATCATGGCTGAAGGAGGGATAGGAGCGGCCACGTCGCCTGAGGATTCCCCTGTTATCCACTATATCGATACCATCGTAGGAGGAAGGGGGAAGAATATTCCAGAGTTGGTTGAAGCATTAGTCAACGATGCCCCCTTCATCGTAGAATGGCTCACGAATTTAGGTGTCAATTTTGATCGATTACCAGATGGCTCCTATTTCACACACATGCCAGCAGGCCATTCTCGGAAAAGATCCCATTCGGTTAAAGACATTACAGGATTAGAAATCATGAGGGTTCTCTGCGATGAAATCCGAAATCAGGAGATCAACGTTTTGGAATTCAGCCCTGCTGTCGAACTCCTTCTGGATGATCAGGGACAATGTGCAGGGGCGGTCTTATTCAATTTTGATACGGGGCAATATTGTGTCGTCCAAGCCAAAGCCACCCTGATTGCAACAGGAGGAATTGGACGTTTGCATATCCAGGGATTTCCAACTTCGAATCATTATGGGGCAACTGCAGATGGGTTGGTCATGGCCTATCGAGCAGGAGCCAAACTGATCTATATGGATTTTATTCAATATCATCCTACGGGTATTGCTTGGCCTGAACAGATGTTGGGTCTTCTCATATCCGAGGCATTAAGGGCTCAGGGAGCCCAAGTAGTCAATGGTGAGGGTGAAATGTTTGTTGACCGTCTCGAAACAAGGGATGCCCTCTCTGCTGCGATCATCCGGGAATGTGGCGAAAGAAACAGAGGGGTTTTAACCCCAACTGGAATGGTTGGAGTATGGCTCGATACCCCTCTCATCGACAGAATTGGAGGAGAAGGGACTTTCTTAAGAAGGTTTGCTGGAATTCATAGCCGATTTAAAAAATATAACATTGATCCTGCCAGAGAACCCATTTTGATCTATCCTACCCAGCACTATCAAAATGGAGGGATCGAAACTAAAGTGAATGGTGAGACGAATATCCCCAATCTCTACGTCGCGGGTGAAGTGGCAGGAGGTGTTCATGGCCATAACCGATTGGGATCGAATTCCTTGGTGGATATCTTTGTTTTTGGCCGGCGGGCAGGAATGGATATCGCGCGAAAGATCGGTCAGGTCAAGATTGGGAGATTGAGCCTCGAGCATATCAAGGTTTACAATGAAGCTTTGCAGAATGCCCAGATTGTCTCAGGGACCTGTTCTCCAATGCTTCTTCCAGATTATCGTTTTGAAAAGGCTCTGACGACTGTGCAATATATCAAAGGGCGTTAGAAAGGGTAGGGATTGCTAAACGACATCATCAAAATGATACCCATTTATATAATGGGGAAAAAATACGAAGTTCCAGAGGGGTTGACCATCCTGAAGGCTATGGAATTTGCGGGTTACAGGCTGAAAAGGGGATGCGGATGCCGAGGAGGAGTCTGTGGAGCGTGTGTGACGGTTTATCGGAAAAAAGGCAACTATCAACTTAAAGTAGGGCTGGCATGTCAGACAGTGATCGAACCTGACATTTATCTTGTTCAACTTCCTTTTGTGCCAGCTAATAAAGCGATCTACACCATCAAAAATGTTCCAGCCAACGATTCCAATATTATCAAACTCTATCCAGAGCTGATGCGATGTTTACAATGTAACACCTGTACAAAATCATGTCCGATGGAATTGGACGTTATGAATTATGTGGCTGCTGCGATGCGTGGAGATTTGAAGGAAGTGGTTGAGCTTTCGATGGAATGTGTGATGTGTGGGATGTGTGCAGCAAGATGCCCTGCGGAATTGACTCCATTCAATATTGCTTTGCTGATTCGAAGAATGTATGGAAAACATCTCATTCCACCCTCTCCTCAATTGGCCCAGAGATTAAAGGAGATTAGAGAGGGGAAATTTGAGGAAGAATTAAACCAATTGAAAGAATCGAACCAGACCGAACTTCAAGAGAGGTATAAAGAACTTCAGGCCACGAAGGGGGCGTCTGTATGAAAAAGGTTAGAAAAGCAAGGAGAGTAATTAAGGTGAAGACGCCCATTGAGAATAGGGAGATTGAGAAATTAAGGGTAGGCGACCAGATCGAAATCGAAGGGAAAATCTATTGTGGAAGGGATGCGGTTTTGCCTAAACTCGTCGAATTGATCGAGGGCAATAGCCTGGATCGAATCAAAGTAGACCTGAAAGGGGCCGTCATTTTCCATACCGCAGTGAGTCCGGCTGGAATTGGGCCCACGTCGAGCAATAAGGTCGAAATTGAGGGGAGTATTCCTGCATTATCGCAAGCTGGAGTAAAGATTCATTTAGGCAAAGGGGCTCTGAGCCCAAAGACCGCTGAAGAGCTAAAAAAATATAACTCCGTTTTTGCCATCACACCTCCTGTGAGTGCCTTCTTCTCAGATAGGATGATCTCTCAACGTGTCACAGCATTCAAAAAAGAAGGGATGGAGGCTCTTTATGAAGTGGAGGTGAAGGGATTTCCTGCGATCATTGCCATAGCTCACGGAAAAACCATTTTTGCAACTCATTAGAGCGGCAGAGGAATGGAGAATGATAAGTCAAAAAAGGATTGAAGAGGTCGTTAAGAAATGTTTGATAAAAGCGGGGACCGCCTTTCGAAAGGATCAATTGGATGCTTATCGGAATGCTATTCGGAAAGAAAAGAACGAGAATGCGAAATGGGTCCTTGAGAAGATTTTGGAAAATGCCAAGATCGCTGGGGAAAAGATTTTTCCTCTTTGTGATGATACTGGAATTCCACATGTTTTTGCCGAGATTGGGGAAGAGGTGACCCTCCCGAAAGGCTGGCTTTCAGCGATCCGTAATGGAGTAGCCCAAGGTCTTCGGATCATGCCAGGTAGACCAATGGCTGTGAAAGGAAATCCTGTCGAGAGAGTTGAGCAGTCGAAGGGCCTATTTAACGATCCTGGTAAATTATCACTTGCTCCAGTAATTGTTAAATCAGCTAAGGGTAATCAACTTAAAATAACTGTCTTATTATTAGGAGGTGGGCCGGAGGTACGGGCTAAAACATATCGAGTTTTTCATCAAAGGAGTATCGATGTGGTTCTGAGGGAAATGGCAGGTTGGGCTTCGTCTGAGATGAAAAATCTCGGTTGTACTCCGTGTGTCTTAGCCATCGGAATCGGTAGAAGCCATATGGAGGCTTCCGCTCTAATGCTTGAAGCGATGAAAGAAGGTAATTTAAATAGACAGAACCAGTGGGAAAAAAAAGTAACGGAAATGATTAATTCAACAAAAGTAGGCCCTCTTGGATTAGGGGGTGATACGACAGCATTGGGAACTTTTATAAAAATCGGCCCTCTCCGGGCAAGCGGCGTTCGGATCGTAAGTATGAGACCTTGTTGTTGCTTTGAACCAAGGAAGGCCACGATGGTCTTGAGTGGATAGGAATGGATTTTATTGGAGATAGAGATGGCAAAGTTATATGAATATCAGGGTAAGGAATTACTTAGGAAAGGCGGGATATTCATCCCCAAAGGCGGGCTTGCAAAGACCAAAGAAGAAGCGAGGAAAATTACTGAAGAGATCGGAAGGCCAGTAGTTATCAAAGCCCAGGCCTGGGTGACAGGGAGAGCTCAAGCCGGTGGAGTAAAGGTTGCTGAGAATCCCGCAGAAACAGAGAAGATTGCTGATCAGATCCTAGGCATGAATATTAAAGGATTCAAGGTGCGGGAGATTCTCGTTGAGGAAAGATTGGATATTGGCAGAGAGTTCTACCTCGGAATGATCATTGACGATGTTGCTAAGTGTCCTATCCTCATTTTCAGTTTAGTGGGTGGGACAGGTATAGAAGGGATTGCACGGAAATACCCCGATAAGGTTATTAAATTCCCAATAGATATCCACACCGGTTTAAGAGGTTTTGATGCAAAAAACATTTTGAGAAAATTGGAAATCAGAGGGGAGCTTCAAACAAAACTGAGTGAACTATTGGTGAAATTTTATCAGGTTTGCAGAAAATCCGAAGCGAGATCCGCTGAAATCAATCCTTTGGTGCTAACCCAGCAAGGGCAAATCATTGCAGCCGATAGCCATATTGTCATTGACGATTATGCTGTCTTTCGGCATCCTGAATTGGGTATTGAGATCGCTCGGGAATTTGATAGACCGCCCGCTGAATTGGAGAAGGTGGCCTATCAGGTGGAGGCTAAGGATCATCGGGGCACGTTCTACTTTTTGCAGATGGGGCAGAAATTTAAACCGAAATCAGGATACATTGGTTTCCACGGTGCGGGTGGAGGAGGTTCCATGATGTCCATGGATGCTCTTCTTAGCCAGGGCTTCAAGATCGCAAATTATTGTGACACAAGTGGAAATCCCTCAGCTTCGAAAGTTTATCGAGCAGCCAAGATCATCCTATCCCAAAAGAATATTGACGGTTACTTTGCATCTGGGTCAGGAGTGGCGAGTCAAGAGCAATTTCATTCTGCCAGAGGGCTGGTGAAGGCATTCAGAGAAGTTAATCTGAGCATACCCGCTGTGATTCGGATTGGAGGGAATTCTGAAGAACTTGCTATCGAAATCCTACAAACCTATACGAAGGATCTTTCAGGAAAGGTTGAAACCTATGGGAGGGATACATCCGCCGTTTTCTGTGCAAAGAGATTGAGAGAATTGGTTAATAATTGGGATTACAGTCGGAAGGCATCTCCCAAGGAAATTCAACTAAAACCTGGACCATCCTCTTATCATTTTGACACCATGACCGGAAAATTAGTTATTGACCATGAGAAGTGTAAAACCTGTTTGGATAAGCCTTGTGTAGACTCTTGTGCCGCTAAGATCTTGAAATTCGATAATGAGAAACCAGTATTATCTATTACTCCTCAAGAGGCGGAGAAGGGAAGATGTACTGAATGCCTGGCCTGTGAATTGGCCTGCCAGTTTCATGGGAACAAGGCCATCATAATTGATCTTCCTATTCCAGGTTTGGACAAAGCAGTGGAGGAGGCTTAAAACATGTCGATCCTGATTGATGAAAAGATGAGAGTAGTGATCCAAGGAATCACAGGACGTGAGGGTATGGCAAGGGCAAAATTGATGAAGGATTATGGAACGAATGTAGTTGCTGGAGTCACTCCTGGAAGAAAAGGGGAGGTCGTCCATGGGATTCCTGTTTACGATACAGTGGAAGAAGCTAATGAAAAAGAGGGACCTTTGGATGTCAGTGTCATCTTTATTCCAGCTGCTTTGGTGAAAGAGGCGGTCCTGGAAGCTATGGATTCTGGTATCAAACTGCTCGTGATCGTCCCAGACAGAGTCCCTCTCTATGATGTTCTTGAAATAGCAAAAAACGCAAAGGAAAAGGATGTGAGATTTGTTGGTCCAAATACTCTGGGGTTGATCAGCCCTGGAAAGGCTGTTTTAGGAATGATTGGAGGTCGGGCAGAATCAGCAAGGGATTGGTTCAAGCCGGGTGTTGTGGGTGTCACCTCAAGAAGTGGTGGGATTACATCAGCCATCTCCTATTACCTGGGAAGAGCAGGGATAGGACAGAGTACCATCATCCATGTCGGGGGCGACGCTGTCGTAGGAACTCCCCATCCGGATGTCGTTCAAATGTTTGAGAAGGATGAAGAGACAAAAGCCGTCGTCATGTTCGGGGAGATTGGGTCTACGCAGGAGGAAAGGGTTGCAGATTTGATCGAAAAGGGAGAATTTACAAAGCCATTGATTGCATTCATTGGCGGTGCAGCGGCCAAATCAGGCACTCGGTTCTCTCATGCCGGTGCAATCATTGAAGGTGGTCGTGGGACACACGAAGGGAAGGTGAAGAGGTTAAAGGAAGTGGGAGCCTATGTGGTGGGTGATTTCAATGAAATTCCTAAGGTCACTATGGATGTTTTGAAAAAGCTTAAGTGAAGTTTGTTTATGGAGGAGTCATGAAAGAGGAGACTTGGAAGACAGCGATTACGAAGGTCGAACCTAATAAATTGCTTTTGAGAGGATATCGGATTGATGAATTGATGGGCAATATCACCTTTGCCCAAGCGGTTTTCTTGGCCATTAAGGGAGAATTACCGAGTGAGAAGGAGGCGAGGATGATCGATGCGATGCTGGTATCTTCCATCGATCATGGGGTGACCCCTCCTTCGGGCTTATCTGCCCGAACCATTGCGTCAGCAGGAGCCCCCTTGAACGCTGCTCTTGCAGGAGGGATCCTTGCAATATCTAAACATCACGGGGGAGCCATTGAGGGTTCCATGAAAGTGTTTCAGGAGGCGGTGAGAAGAAAGAGAGAGATGAATAAGACGGAAGAAGAAATGGCTACTATCATTGTAACGGAATATAAAGAAAAGAATAAAAGGCTACCGGGATATGGACATCGGATTCATACAAAGGATCCAAGAACCCTTAAGCTTTTTCAGATTGCATCCGACTTAGGAATCGCCGGTGAATATGTGAGGATGGCAAAGGCCATTGAAAATGCGATAGAGCAGAATAGTGGAAAAAGACTGCCCATCAATGTGGATGGGGCTATTGCAACATTGCTTTGCGAAATGAACTTTCCTCATGAGCTGGCAAATGCTTTCTTCATTATAGCCAGAATTCCAGGATTAGTCGCCCATGTTTATGAAGAACAAACTCGGATGAAACCCATGAGATTTATTAACCCAAAAGATCATGAATACGATGGGATTCCGGAAAGAAAATTGTAATGATGAAAATTAATGATCTAATAGAGTTAGAGAAGACTTACAGATGAAAAATAATGTCTGAATGGTAAAAGAAAATTGTTCAAATTTATATGTAGGAGTGTAACTAAATTGTAACCATGCTAAACGAAAATACCCCAAGATAACCCAAGTTATTCCAACATGGGTCGTGTAAGTGCTTGATATTTAAATGTCTGAAAATGATGGGAAATCGCCTGATTTAGGTTCTTGACTTAAAATCCCTCGGTGGTCCCCCACCGTGCCGGTTCAAATCCGGCCCTAGGCACCAAACATAAAGGGGTTATCCCAATGTGGAATAACCCCTTTTTCTTTTCGTTGCCGCCTTTGCAAAGTTAATATTTGAGTCTAGTCCCAAAGCCGGGAGAAATGATACTTGTGAGTCCATGA
>Ga0153915_10006368_pt1 | contig 11060 bp, 6 predicted proteins | sample Opewatmetagenome_2_FD_107003 | JGI IMG/M metagenome (GOLD analysis project Ga0153915, IMG submission 107003) | Freshwater wetland microbial communities from Ohio, USA - Open water 3 Core 3 Depth 3 metaG | ecosystem: Environmental > Aquatic > Freshwater > Wetlands | place: USA: Ohio, Lake Erie...
ACCTCAAGGCGACCATCATCGCGTCCGTGATCGGGCGGCTGCCTGTCGGAATCGCCGGACTCGCAATCCTGCTGGTCAGCCAAGAGCAATCCGGGTCTTTCGGCCGTGCCGGCGCAACGACTGCCAGCTACTACGTCGGCTTGGCGAGCGTCGCGCCGTTCATCGGCAGACTGATCGATCGCCGCGGACCCGGTGCCATTCTGCGCGCTTGCGGTGCTCTCTATCCGACCGCAATAGCGGGACTCACGGTAGCAATCGTCGCGGGATCGTCCCTTGGGCTCGTTCTGCCGCTGGCTGCCCTCGCGGGCGCTTCCTTTCCACCCATCACGGTGTGCATGCGGACATTTCTCAAGCGACGTTTGGGCGACGACGCGCTCCTTGCAACGGCGTACTCATTCGAATCGGTGCTGATTGAGTCGCTGTTCATCATCGGTCCCATGGTCGTCGGTGCCTTGGTGGCGCTCGCGTCTGCCGTTTGGGCGGTCGTCTTCGCCGCGCTGACCGGCGCCGGGGGCACCTTTCTTTTTCTGCGTACGCCGCCAATTCTCGACTGGCGCATCGAGACGCTGCGAGCTTCTAGCCTGTTCGGGCCGCTGAGCGACCCGCACTTTCTGCGCGTCCTAGGCGTCGTGCTGTGTTATTCGATGGCTTTCGGCCTGGTGGAGATCGGTACTACTGCATTCGCATCCGAGGCAGGTATACCTGCTTTCGCGGGACTGCTGCTCGGATTGATGAGCATCGGCAGCGTCCTCGGCGGGCTCGCCTATGGCAGCCGCAGCTGGCACAAACCCCTTGAGCGACAATTCGCGATCGTCCTCGCGGTGATGGGGCTTGGAATTGCGCCGCTTACCGGAATCACCACCGCATGGCTGTTCGCACTCTTCGCGGTGATCGCCGGCATCGTCATGGCGCCGGCACTCACGATCCAATCGATGCTGGTCGCTAAGTCGGCCATTCCAGAGCACTCGACAGAGGCCTTTACGTGGTCTGCCACGGCCCTGCTCGCCGGCGTTGGGCTCGGCGTCGCCGCGGGCGGCGGAATCCTTGAGAGCGGTAATTCGCGCCTCATGCTCGGCACCGCGACTGCCTCAGCGCTTGCCGGAGCTCTGGCTGCCGGAATCGGACTAAGACACTTTAGATTGTAGATTCAATATCTTAGACTGACACAAAACGGTCGGCACGACTACGCAGCCAAGCGTGCGTGCAGCGCCGTTCTGCCACGCTCAAGGTCGCTAGGTAAGTGTGCGCCGAGCTTGCCCAGCAGGTCGTCGTGCGACGAGAGCTCTTCTCGCCACGCGCTTTGCTCGATTCCCGATAGCTCCCGGAATTGATCCTTGGAAAATCTCTCCAACCCCGTCCAAAACAGGTCCTCGTAGCGCGGCATGACCCCAAGCGGTGTCTGGGCCCCTTGTGCGCGGCCGTGGCAACGCTCGACGATCCAGCTCAGTACTCTCATGTTCTCGGCAAATCCCGGCCAGATGAATTTCCCACTTGAGTCTCGCCGGAACCAGTTAACGCGGAAGATCCGGGGCGGATGGTGCGCCGCTTTGCCCATTTTGAGCCAGTGCGCGAAGTAGTCGCCAATGTTGTACCCGCAAAAGGCGAGCATGGCCATCGGATCGCGCCGCACCACGCCCACTTTCCCAGTAATCGCGGCTGTGGTCTCGGATCCCAGCGTCGCACCCATGTACACCCCATCTTCCCAGCTTGCCGCCTCGACCACCAAAGGTACCGTGGTGGACCGACGGCCACCGAAAATGAACGCCGAGATCGGCACTCCGCCGGGATCCTCCCATTTGGCGTCCATCGAGGGGCACTGCGAGGCCGCCACCGTAAAGCGCGCATTCGGATGCGCTGCGACACGTCCGCAATCCGGAGTCCACTCCTTGCCCTGCCAGTCGATGAGCCGCGCGGGCGGCTGATCGGTCATGCCCTCCCACCACACATCGCCTTCGCGCGTCAGTGCGACGTTCGTGAAGATGACATTCGACTCCAGCATCTTCATCGCATTCGGGTTCGTCGCGTGCGAGGTTCCCGGCGCGACACCAAAGAAGCCCGCCTCCGGATTGATCGCGTAGAAACGCCCGTCGTGCCCGGGCTTGATCCAAGCGATGTCTTCGCCAATGGTGGTCACCTTCCATCCCTTGAAGGCCGGCGGCGGGATGAGCATCGCCAGATTCGTCTTGCCGCAGGCACTGGGAAACGCCGCCGTGATATAGGACTTCTCACCGGTGGGAGACTCCACACCCAGGATCAACATATGCTCGGCCAGCCATCCTTCGTCGCGCGCCATCACCGAGGCGATGCGCAGTGCCAGGCATTTCTTTCCGAGCAGCGCGTTTCCGCCGTAGCCCGAGCCGTAGGACCAGATCTCGCGCGACTCAGGGAAGTGCACGATCCACTTGTCGTTGTCGTTGCACGGCCAGGGGACGTCTTTGGCGCCCGGCGCAAGCGGCGCGCCCACCGAGTGCATGCAGGGGACGAAATCCCCGTCCTCGCCGAGCCAATCGGCGACCGCGCGCCCCATGCGCGTCATTAACCGCATGTTCACTGCGACGTACGCGGAGTCGCTCAGCTGCACGCCGATTTGCGCGATGTGCGAGCCGATCGGACCCATCGAGAACGGCATGACGTACATCGTCCGCCCGCGCATACAGCCATCGAAGAGCCGCTCGAGTGTGTTGCGCATCTCGCCAGGATCCACCCAATTGTTGGTTGGCCCCGCGTCCTCCCTCGTCCTACTGCAGATGAAGGTGCGATCCTCCATGCGCGCCACGTCGTTGGGATGGGAGCGCGCCAGGTAGCTGCCCGGCCGCAGCGTCTCGCTAAGCTTGATGAAGGTTCCTGCGCTGACCAGCTCGCCGCACAGCCGGTCGTACTCCGCTTGTGATCCGTCGCACCAGACAATGCGCTCAGGCTTCGCAAGAAGCGCCATCTCCAAGACCCACTTGCGCAGCCCCTGGTGCCGCACCCAGGCCGGTGCTGTCGCGCTGTCGGTTCTTGGTTCTTGGGGTCGGTTCATCGCAGGAACTCCAGAAAAGCAAAACGGCCCTGGGGTTCCGGGCCGGAGATTTCGATAGGCGCTCGAATTTATTGTAGCACTGGCTTCTAGCGCACCCGTAGCGTCATGAAGAGCCGCCTGAACGGGTAAAGCGTGCTCCCGTCGCTACGCTTGTCATATATCGTCGACACCCTGCGTCGGTATTCCGCCTCGAAAGGCTCACGCAGCGCGCCCGGCAAACCGTCCAGCAAGGGAACCAGCAGGGTCGAGCGTGTCCAGTCGGCGACAGGGTTATCGCCCCCGAGCACCTGCAGGTACTCCGTTTCCCAGATATCCACGGAGTCGCCGTGCGGCGCCAACAGCTCGTAATACTCCTGCGGCCCGAGCACCGGGCGCAGGCGCAGGCTCGCAAGCAGGTGCTCGCGGTAAGGCGACTCCTGGGCGAGCTCCAGCGCCATACGGTGCGAAGCCGCATCGAAATTGCGCGGCATCTGCACAGCCAACATACCCTGGGCCGCAAGCATCCCGAGCAGGCGCGGAAATAGCTGGGCATGTTCGTCTAGCCAGTGCAGCGCCGCATTGGAGAACAGTAGATCGAACGGCGACTGCGCCCGCCAGGCGCCGAGCTCCGCGTGCTGCCAGACGATCGACCCGCCGCGACTCCGCGCCGTCTCGAGCATCTCCGGGGAGGCGTCGATCCCCAGGACGCTTGCCTCCGGCCAGCGCTGCGCAAGCAGCCGGGTGCCATTGCCGCTGCCGCAACCAAGATCCGCGATGCATCGCGGCGTCCATCCGGACTCCGGTGCCGGAACGCGCGCCAGCAAATCCAGCAACGGCCGCAGGCGTGCGTCGGCGAAGGCCTCGTAACGCTGCGGATCCCAAGGCATGCCAGGCAGCCCTCCTACTTGCCGATGCAAAAGCGCGCGAAAATCTCGCCCAGCAGATCGTCCGCCGACACTTCCCCGGTGATCTCCCCGAGCGCGCCCTGCGCCAAGCGCAATTCCTCGGCGAAGAACTCCCATTGCCCGATCTGGGCACCTGCCGCCTGGAGATGATCGCGAGCCTGCGCGAGCGCGCGCAAATGCCGCTCGCGCGCGAGAAACACCGACTCGCCCGTGCCCGTCCAGCCGGCCGCTTCAAGTAGCGCGCCGCGAAGGGCATCGATCCCGGCGCCAGACTTTGCCGAAACCCAGACCTCCTGCCGTCCGTCCCCTCTGCGTCCGGCGCGCTCGGCCGGCGCGAGATCGACCTTGTTGTAGACGAAAAGGCGAGTGCCCTGCTCAGGGAGCCGCGCCAGCAGGGCGCGATCCTCCTCATTCATGCCCAAAGGGGCTTCCAGCACCATCAGGACGACGTCTGCGCGAGCCATCTCCGTCCAGCTGCGCTCGATCCCCAAACGCTCGACTTCGTCGCCCGATTCGCGCAAGCCCGCGGTGTCGACGATAACGATCGGCACGCCTTCGACGAGAATCGTTTCACGCAGGGCGTCGCGCGTAGTTCCCGGCACCGCGGTCACGATGGCGCGCTCTTCGCCGGCAAGACGGTTGAGCAAGCTCGATTTGCCGACGTTTGGGCGGCCTGCGAGCACGACATGGATTCCGGTCCGCAGCAGGCTACCCTGGCGGCTCCTGACCATCACGGTCTCGAGCGAGGCGCGCACGCGATCCAGCCGTCCGGCCGCGTCTTCGCGATGCGTGTGATCAACCTCTTCATCCGGAAAATCCAGCATCGCCTCGATAAGCGCACGCAGCTCGGTGAGTTCCTCGACCAGCGTCCCGATAGCCCCAGAAAACTCGCCGCTCAAGGAGCGCATTGCCGAGCGAGCCGCTTCGCGGCTCGCGGCATTTATCAAGTCGGCGACCGCCTCGGCCTGAGCCAAGTCGAGCTTACCCTCCAGGAATGCACGGCGCGTGAATTCGCCGGGCTCGGCGAGGCGCGCACCGGCGTCCAGGCACGCCGCGAGGAGCAATTGCAGCACCGCCGGACCGCCATGGCCCTGCAACTCCAGTACGTCCTCCCCGGTGTAGGAATGCGGCGCGGGGAAGTAGAGGGCAATGCCCCGGTCAATTACTTGGGCGTGGGCATCACGGAACTCGGCGTGCGTCGCGCGCCGTGGCACCGGAAGCGCGCCGAGCACCGCGCGCGCAACGTCTGCGACCAGACCTCCGGATATGCGCACCACGCCGATTCCGCCGCGTCCCGGCGGTGTGGCGATGGCCGCTATGGTGGCGCGTGCGAGGTGAAGGGCACGCCCCGCGGGGTCCTCAGCGCTTTCCATGGGCAGGCTTGTCGCGGTTGAACATCCGCTGAATCTGCCACTGCTGGAGGATGGACAAGATGTTGTTCACCAGCCAGTACAGCACCAAGCCGGCCGGAAAGAAGAAGAAGAACACGCTGAAGACGAACGGCATGAAGGTCATGACCTTTGCCTGCACGGGATCCGGAGGCGTCGGATTCATGCGCGTTTGGATCACCATGCTCACCGTCATCAGAATGGGCAGCACGTAGTACGGATCCTGCGCCGAAAGGTCCTTGATCCACAGAATAAACGGCGCATGGCGCAGCTCGATCGCACCGAGAAGCGTCCAGTAAAGAGCGAGGAACACCGGTATCTGCACTAGGATGGGGAAGCAGCCGCCGAGCGGATTGATCTTCTCCGTCTTGTACAGCTCCATCATGGCCTGATTCATCTTGGCCCGGTCGTCGGCGTACATCTCGCGCAGCTTGGTCAGTCGGGGCGCGACAAGCTTCATCTTCGCCATCGACTTGTAGCTCGCCGCGGAGAGCGGAAAGAACACGAGCTTGACCGTGAGCGTGAGCAGGATGATGGCGAAGCCCCAGTTTCCCGTCAGGCCATGATATTTCTGCAGCAGCCAAAAGAGCGGCCACGCGATGATCGTGAGCCACCCGTAATCAACCACCAGATCAAAACCCGGGGCCGCTGCCTTCAGGCGGCGCTGCTCCTGCGGGCCCGAATATAGGCGAACGTCGACACGGCCGCTGGCCCCCGGGGCCACCTTCGGCGCGGGCACGATAACGCCCGAGGCGAACAGTCCGTCCGGAAGCCGCTTGGCGTAGAACTCGCGGGTCACGCCCTGCGCCGGTAGCCATGCCGAAACAAAGTAATGTTGCACCATGCCGATCCAACCGTCCTTCGCATGCGCGGGCAACTCGGCGTTGCCCTTTTCGACGTCAGCGAAGGTCAGCTTGTGGTACTTCGTTTGCTCGGTGTAGTACGCGGGGCCGAAGAAGGTCTTCATCATCGCCGTCTGGCCAGGCGGGTCCTTATCGTCACGCACGAGCTGGTAGTAGGCGTCGGTGGAAACCGGACTGCTTCCCGTATTCCGGAGCTCGAATGCAACGTCGATCTGGTAATGGTCGCGGCGGAACGTATAGACCTTCTGCACCTCGAGGCCGTTTGGTCCCTCCGCCGTGAAGCGCACTTCCAGCTTGTCGCTCCCTGGCGCGAGCTCGCGCGGCCCGGGCAGGGCCTTCCACAAGGTGCGGTGATTCGGGAAGCCCTCGCCGATAAGGCCGCTCTGCGCGCTGTAGGCATAGCTCGGTCCGAGCAGCACGAAATCCTTGTTGTCGTCCGCTTGCGCCTTCTGCTTGAGCAGTTCGAGGCGCTGAAGCGTCGCCCCGACCGTGTTGATGTCTGCGACAACGAGGTCGGTGCGCACACGTACCACTTCGCCCGCGCCGACCGCCTCGCCCGCGCCGGGAACGCCCGGCGCCCGTGCTTGGGTTGCCGGGGCAGCGCCCTCCGGCCCGCGACTCGGTACCGGCACGCCTTCGTTAGGCGATCGCGTTGCGGGCGCGCTCACCTGCGACGCGGGCCGCTGGGTTCGCTCCCACGACTGCCACAGCATGACTACGGAGAAGCTGAAGATCACCAGCAGGATGAGCCGTTGCGTGTCCATATGGATTTTCCTGCTTAGTGCCGGGCGCCGGGAACGGGGTCGTGACCGCCACGACTCCAGGGTCCGCAGCGGCAAACGCGGCGTGCGCTAAGCCAGCCGCCGCGCAGCGCGCCATGGCGGCGCAATGCCTCCTCGGCATACTCGGAGCAACTGGGATGGAAGCGGCACGACGGCGGGAGCAGCGGGCTGACGAAGAAGCGATAGCCTCGCACCAGGAGGCGTAGGAGCCGGGAAATCATCGGTTCAGCCTGCTCATCAGTTCTCGCAGTCGCACGATCATATCGGCAGTGGGCCTGACCCCGTACGGCGGGCGCACCAGTACGTCCACCGGACCGAGCGATTTCTGCTCAAGCCGAAATGCCTCTCGAATGCAGCGCTTGATACGGTTGCGATCCGTAGACTTAGCGGCGTGCTTGCGGGAGACAAGCATTCCCAGACGGGGCGGTCCTGCGTCGCGACGCTCGAAATAGAACGTGTATCCCGCGACGCTCTTTCGCGAACCTTCCTTGAGGAGGTGCTCGAACGCCGCGCTCTGCCTGAGGCGCAGCTCAGCGCCGAGTCCATACTGTGCCGGCCTGGTTCGCCCGAGCACGCCCCGCAGTGGCCTAGAGACCGACGCGCTTACGACCCCGCGCGCGCCGCGCGCGCAACACCGCACGCCCACCTTGGGTTCGGCTACGGACCAGAAACCCGTGGCGCCGCGCGCGCCGCGTCTTCGACGGTTGGTAAGTACGCTTCATCGCCTTGCTGATCCGAAAAAGGGCGGTATTAGAGCGTGCTACCGATCGCGTTGTCAAATCGACAGCGTCGATGCGATTGGGCTGTGGATAAGTCTTATCGAAGAAGGTAAGATTCTGACTTCAGAAACGGGCCCGTCGTGCCTGTTCGCCGCCCCCCCAGCAAGGCGCGCAATTACGAGGTGCCAGACGCGATGCAAAACCTGTGGGACGCCTGCCTGCACCGTTTGGAACAGGAGCTCCCCGCACAGCAGTTCAACACCTGGATACGCCCGCTCTCACAGGAGGGAAGTGCAGATTCCGACACGTTGACGCTCGCCGCACCGAACCGCTTCGTCCTGGAGCTTGTGCGTGAGCGCTTCGCGACCCGGATAGAGAAACTGGTGACGGAAGCTAGCGGGCGCGATCTCGTCTTGAAATTCGTCCTTGCCCGCGGCGCCGAGGCAGCGCCGCGCGTCCCCCCCGCCGCGGCGCGCAGCGATGGTGATGCTCCGGGGATTCTGGAGCGCGCGCGGCTGAATCGAAGCTTCACGTTCGACAGCTTCGTGACCGGCAAAGCCAACCAGCTCGCTCGGGCAGCGGCGATTCAAGTAGCTGAGAATCCCGGTATTTCCTACAACCCTCTATTCATCTACGGTGGCGTGGGACTTGGCAAGACCCATCTGTTGCAGGCCATCGGCAATCATCTGGCGGAGCGACGCGCCCAGGCACGCATTCGCTATACCCATGCTGAACAGTACGTTACCGACGTCGTTCGCGCCTACCAGCAGCGTTCGTTCGACGAGTTCAAGCGCTACTACCACTCGCTCGATCTGCTGCTGATCGACGACATACAATTCTTCTCCAACAAGGGGCGCACGCAGGAGGAGTTCTTCTACGCATTTAACGCCCTGGTCGAGGCGCATAAACAGATCGTCATCTCCTGCGATACCTATCCGAAGGAAATCTCCGGCATGGAGGAGCGCCTGATATCCCGCTTCGGGTGGGGACTCACCGTCGCGATCGAGCCGCCTGAGCTGGAGATGCGTGTGGCGATCGTACTCAAGAAGGCCGAAGCTGAATCGGTCGATCTGTCGGAAGAGATTGCGTTTTTCATTGCCAAGCACATCCGGTCTAATGTGCGCGAGCTAGAAGGCGCGCTTAAGAAGGTCCTAGCCTTCTCGCGCTTTACCTCGCGAGAACTGTCACTCGACCTGGCCAAGGAAGCGCTGCGCGACATTCTGAATGTCGCTAACCGGCAGATCACCGTGGATGGCATCCAGAAGACGGTTGCGGAGTATTTCAAGATCAAGATCTCCGACATGCACTCGAAAAAGAGAAGCCGCAATGTCGCCCGTCCGCGCCAGGTCGCGATGGCGCTCGCCAAAGACCTCACGCAAATGAGCTTGCCGGAAATCGGAGAGGCGTTCGGCAACCGCGATCACACCACCGTGCTGCATGCGTGCCGGACCATTGCCAGCCTGAGAAAAAAGGACAATGGCATCAATCGCGACTATCTTGTCCTGGAGCAGGTCCTAAAGGGATGAGCGCTTGCAGTCTACAGAGCAAGCTGTGTACGAACTCGGTGCCGATTGTGCATAAGTCGCGTCGCCCAAGTCTCGCTTGAAAACTGTCCACATGGCTTCACACGCCGTCCACAGCTTTTCCCATGCGCGCAATCTCTTCAACATCCGGCGGCAGAAGGCTATTTTGCGTTATTCAGTGATCTGAAGCTTCTCTACTAACTATTACTAAGGAAAGAAATGGTACTGATCAAAGCAAAGCGCGATGAACTACTCGCGCCGCTTTCTTCGGTCAACGGGATCATAGAGCGTCGGCACACGCTTCCGATTTTGTCGAACGTACTGATCGACCGGGTCGACAGCCAGGTATCGTTTCTGGCTACGGACATCGAGATTCAGATTACGGCGAAGTCCTCGCTGGCCCACGCGGGAGCAGCACAGGCGATGACGGTGGGAGCACGCAAATTGCTCGACATCCTGCGGGCTCTGCCGGAGCAAGCGGAAGTGACGCTTCAGCAGCAGGATAAGCGACTACTGGTCAAGGCCGGAAAGAGCCGGTTCACGCTCCAGACTCTTCCTGCGGAGGATTTTCCGCGCTTGGCCAAGCCGGCAGGCGACGTGGCCCGGATTTCTTTGCCGCAGAAGGCCCTGCGAAGGCTGATCAGCCTCGTGCAGTACGCGATGGCACAGCAGGACATCCGCTACTACTTGAATGGTCTCCTCATGGTGGTGGAGGAGAAGCAACTCAGGCTCGTTGCCACGGACGGACATCGACTGGCTTTCGCGTCGATGACGCTCGATACAGAGCTGCCTCGGCAGGAGGTAATCGTGCCACGCAAGACCGTTGTCGAGCTGAGTAAGCTTCTGGCCGACGTCGATGAAGATGTGCGGGTTGAAATTTCACCGAATCAGGCCTCGTTCAGCTTCGGATCGATCGAGCTGGTGACCAAATTGGTCGACGGGAAGTTTCCCGACTACACACGCGTTATTCCAACACAGCACCGCAACAAGTTGGAAATTGATCGAGATTTGCTAAGACAGTCGCTGTTGCGCGCGGCTATCCTCTCTAACGAGAAGTTTCGCGGGGTGCGGTGGGTACTGACGCGCGATAGCTTGAAAATCGTTTCCTCCAACGCGGAGCAGGAGGAGGCGCAGGAGGAACTCGAGGTGAGCTACGCGGGCGATGCGCTCGACATCGGCTTCAACGTCAACTATTTGCTCGACGTGCTCAACAACGTTTCGGGTGAAAAGCTCGAGTGCGCCTTCGGCGACTCGTCTTCGAGTGCACTCCTGACGTTCGGTTCAATGCCAGAGTTCAAGTACGTCGTCATGCCGATGCGCATCTAAGCGCACCAAAAGGAAGAGGTCACGCACCAGTGGGAGAACCGGAAAGAAACATCGCGGACGCGAGCGAATACGACTCGGACAGCATCAAGGTACTGAAGGGCCTGGAAGCCGTTCGCAAGCGGCCGGGTATGTACATTGGGGATACGTCCGACGGGACGGGTCTGCACCACATGGTGTTCGAGGTGGTGGACAACGCGGTGGACGAGGCCTTGGCCGGCTATTGTGACGAGATCGTCGTCACGATTCACACGGATAATTCTATCTCCGTGCTCGACAACGGCCGCGGAATTCCTACCGGCATCAAAGAAGACGACGAGCTCAAGCGTTCGGCGGCCGAGATCGTCATGACCGAGCTCCACGCCGGTGGAAAGTTCGATAGCAACACCTACAAGGTGTCGGGCGGTCTGCACGGCGTGGGCGTGTCAGTCGTCAACGCGCTTTCCGAGTGGCTGCGCCTTACGGTCTGGCGAGACGGCAAAGTGCACGAGATGGAGTTTCGCAACGGGGCCCCGGTCGACGCCCTCAAGGTCACCGGCACGACGGAAAAGCGCGG
>Ga0153915_10006369_pt1 | contig 11058 bp, 9 predicted proteins | sample Opewatmetagenome_2_FD_107003 | JGI IMG/M metagenome (GOLD analysis project Ga0153915, IMG submission 107003) | Freshwater wetland microbial communities from Ohio, USA - Open water 3 Core 3 Depth 3 metaG | ecosystem: Environmental > Aquatic > Freshwater > Wetlands | place: USA: Ohio, Lake Erie...
ACCATCGCCTTCTCGCTGTTCGTGTTCGGCCTGTTCGGCCTCGTCACCGTCAACATTCACGACGTCATCGGCACGGTGGCGGAGCGCGTCGAGGTGGTCGCCTACCTGCAGCGCGGTACCCCGATCGAGTCGGTCGCGCTGGCGATGGAGGACATCCAGGCCTTCCCCGAGGTCGAAAGCGTCGAGCAGGTCAGCGAGGGGGCGGCGCTGGCGCGCGCACGCCGCGAGCTGCCCGAGTTCCGCGACATCTTCCAGGACCTGGAGACGAATCCGCTCCCCGCCTCGCTCGACGTGCACCTCAAGCCGCAGTTCCGCGATGCCATGCACGCCGCCGCGGTGGGCGACCGGCTCAAGGGGTTCGCCTTCGTGGAGGACGTCCGGTTCGGCGGCGACTGGGTGCAGAAGCTCGACCACCTGCGCAACATCGCCGCCGCCGTGGGGACGGTGGTCGGCGCGGCCTTCGCCCTGGTCGCGATCATCATCATCGGCACCACGATCCGGATGGCCGTGCTGAACCGCAGCCGCGAGATCGCGATCATGCGGCTGGTTGGCGCGACCGACGCGTTCATCCGGCGGCCCTTCCTGCTCGAGGGGCTGACCAAGGGGCTGCTCGGCGGCCTGGTGGCGCTGGGTCTCAGCTACGGCGCCTACGCGCTGGTCAACGCCTACCTCCTCCGGGCGGCGTTCTTCACCGCCGGGCAGGCGGCGCTCGGTGTCGCCGCGGGCGGCCTGCTCGGGCTGGTGGGCAGCCTGGTCAGCGTCGGACGCCACCTCCGGAACGTCTGATGGCCGGACGGGCGCGCGCGCGGGCGGCGCTGCTGGCCGCCGCGCTGGCCTTGGCCGGCTCGCTGGCGGCCCAGCAGCCTCCTCCCCAGGAAGCCGACACCGCGCTGGCTAACAGCCAGCAGCGCCTGACCGAGATCCGCCGTGAGCGCGAGCGACTCCAGAACGAGATGGCACGGCTGCGGAGCCGCGTCCACTCGCTCTCCAGCGAAGTTCAGAACATCCAGCAGCAGGTCCGCACGACCGGGCGCATCGTCTCCGAGCTCGATCTCCAGATCGCCGCCATGGGATCGCAGATCCAGCGCAAGACCGCCGACCTCATCATCGCCGAGGACGCGCTGGCGGAGAAGCAGGCGATCCTCCAGCACCGCCTCATCGAGATCAGCAAGCGCGGCCCGCTCTACGCTGCGCAGGTGCTCCTGGGAGCGGAGTCGTTCGGCGACCTGTTGTCGCGCTACAAGTACCTGTACCTCGTGAGTCGGCAGGACCGGCAGCTGGTGGCCGACGTCCAGGCGCTGCGGGACAGCGCGGCGCACGGCCGGGACGTGCTGCTGAACCTGCAGAACATGCTCTCGAACCGCCGCGACGAGCGGGCCCAGGAGAACCAGCGCTACCGGCAGCTCGAGCGGCAGGGCGAGCAGAGCCTGCGTGAGGCGCAGCGTCAGGCGGATCAGACGCGCCAGCACCTGGCCGATCTCGAGCGGGCCGAGGCGCGGATCAACGCCTTCATCGCGGGACTGGAGGCGCGCCGGCGGGCGGAGGCCAGCCGCGGCGTCGCCGCCGCGCCGCCGCGCATCCGGACCACCGACCTCGGCCAGCTCGACTGGCCGGTCGAGGGGGACATCATCTATCGCTTCGGGCGCCAGCAGCTCCCCAACAACACGATGATCCGCTGGAACGGGATCGGCATCGCCGTGGCCGGCGGGACCCCCGTCCACGCCATCGCCGACGGCACGGTCCGATGGGCCCAGCCGGTGGGCACCTACGGCCTCTCGGTGGTCATCGACCACGGCGGCGGGTTCTACAGCGTGTACGGCTTCCTGGGCCGCATCAGCGTGCGGCGCGACCAGCCGGTAACGAAGGGCCAGGTCATCGGTTTCTCGGGCGGCGAGAACTCCGATCAGGGCCCCCACGTCCACTTCGAGATCCGCGGTGAAGGCGGCCAGGCGTTGGACCCGATTGCCTGGCTGCGGCGGCGTCAGTGACGGCTGACAAGGTCGCGAAGCTGTGCGAGACCTGCGGGAGGTTCCGGCTCTATGCGCCGGACGACCGCTTCTGCGTCGGGTGCGGCTTCGAAGGCCTGGTGGCCGAGTGCGGCTGCGGCCGGAGCTTCGATTACGCTCTCGCGGAGCCGCCGGGCGGCGGCCTCCACTGCCCGCGCTGTGGCCGGGACTTCCGCGCCACCAAGCTCACCATCGGCCCCGAGTAACAGGCGGGGGCGACCCCCGCGCCGACCCGCGCCCCGGCGCGGGAACGGGCCGCCGCGCTAGCCCCCGGGCGAGACGGCAATCGCGATCCGGTCCTCGGTGCCCGCCTTCGCGCGCGTCAGCGCTCCGTCGGCCAGGGCAAACAGGTCCTCCGGTCTCAACGCCTCCGGGTGCGGATACGACACGATGCCCGCCGCGAACCCGGGCCGTTCGCCGCCCGGGTCGGCGAAGACGTGCCGGCCCACCACCGCGTGCAGCCGCTGAACGAAGTTCCGCGCCCCGCGGGCGTCGGTCTCCGGCAGCACCAGCGCGAACTCGTCCCCACCATACCGCGCCACAAAATCGGGAGAGCGGAGCTCCCGTTGAAGGATCTGGCCCAAGTCGGCAAGTATCCTGTCACCGGCCTGGGTGCCGAGTTTCTCGTTCAGGGTGCGGAAATGGTCCACGTCCAGGAGCACGAGGCAGAACCGCAACCGGTAGCGGCGCGCCCGCTCGTACTCGTCGCGGATGCGCCGATCGAGGGCGTCGAGGCTGGCGCACCCGGTGAGGACGTCGAGCGCGCCCGCGCTGAGCTGCCGGCGGATCATGGCCGCGCGCCGCTCCTCGTTCTCGAGGACCTTGGCGGCGGCCTTGGCGATGGTGTCGGCCAGCGCGACGTCGCGACTGGTGAGCTCCGGATCTCCCTCGCGGGTGCGCAGGAAGAAGACACCAGCCGCGGTGCCCTGGACGAACACCGGGAGCGCGACCGTCGCGCGGATGTCGGCCTCCGCGGCCTGCGCGCCCCAGGTGTCGCGGAGCGGCGCGAAGAGCGGGTGCTCCCGGACGTTGTCGACGACCACCGGGCGCTCGGTCCGCAGGGCCTCGAGGATCTCCGGGTAGCGCGACAGCTCGACCCGCATGTCGCGGACCGACGGGTTCTCGTAGACCGCAACGACGCGGCCGTGATCGGCGCCGGGCGAGGTGAGGATGAAGGAACAGTGCGCGAGGCCCAGCGCCTGACCCACGCGCTGCACCAGCGTCTGAAAGATCTCTTCGGCTCGGAAGGCCGCGGAGACTTCCTGGAAGATGTCGAACAGCAACTCGCGCGCCCGGAGTGTGGCCCTGAGGTCGCGCCGCTCCTCGCGCAGGGCGAGCAGCCGGTCGAGGCGGGCCCTGACCACGCCCACGTCGAGCGGCGCGGCGACCGCGTCGTCGGCGCCGCCGTCGAGCAGGGCCGCCACCGCCTCGTCGCCGCCGGACGCGGGGACCGCGAGCACCGGCAGCTCCGACCACTGCTGCACCGCTTCGCGCAGGTGCCTGACCTGCGTCAGGTCGGACTCGCCCGCCCCCGCCACGCACAGCAGCACCGCGTCGGGCGTCAGCTTCTCGGCCTCGGCCTCGAGGTCGCTGCCCGGAGGCACCTCGTCTACGAGAAGACCGGCACGCTCCAGCTCGGCCACCAGCCCCGCCGGGCGGGCGGCGGCCTCACCGGCGACGAGCAGGCGCGTGCGCGCGCTTTCGGCCACGGACCCTCGCGGTGGAAGAGACTCCGGCGCGAACGTAGCCGCCGCGGCTATCCGTCGCAAGCGACGCGATGGGAGGCGGAACGTGCGCGTTGAGCAGGGCCGTGCCGAGCGGCGGCGCATGGTCATCACCCAGATCGCGGCCCGGGGGGTCCGGGACCGGCGGACGCTCGCCGCGATGGTCGCCATCCCGCGGCACTGGTTCGTGCCCGCGACGCTCGCCGACGCCGCGTATGACGACGCCCCGCTGCCGGTCGGCCATGGGCAGACCATATCGCAGCCGTACATGGTGGCGCTGATGACCGCCGCCCTCGCTCCGCGCCGCGGCGACCGGATCCTCGAGATCGGCACCGGCTCCGGCTACCAGGCGGCGATCCTGGCGCACCTCGTCCGGCGGGTCTACACCGTCGAGCGGCTCCCCGAGCTGGCGGAGAGCGCCCGGGCGCGCCTCGCCCACCTCGGGCTCACCAACGTGGAGTACCGGATCGGCGACGGCTCGCTGGGCTGGCCCGAGGCGGCGCCATACGACGGGATCCTGGTCACGGCCGCCACGCCCTGCATCCCCGCGCCGCTGGCCGCGCAGCTCGCGCCCGGCGGGCGCATCGCCGTGCCGGTCGGCGACCTCGCCATCCAGGAGCTGGTGGTGGGCACCCTGGCGCCGGACGGCCTCGTGACACGCCACGCCGGCGCATGTCGCTTCGTGCCCCTCATCGGCCGCCACGCATTCGTCGAAGGCTACTGAGTCCGGCCGCCATTCCCTCGCGCCGATCGCCGCCGGATGCCGGCCGGGTGGACTGCTGCGAGGACGACGGCGCACGACGTGACCCCGCGTTATAATGGGAGATCGCGCCTCGGATGGAGCACCCGCCGTGATCAACCCGATTCGACGGCGGCACGTCGCCGCCCTCGCACTATTCGCGTCCACACTCTGCTGCCGAGCCGTGGCGGCGCAGGCGCCTCCACCACAGGATTCGGTCCTGCGCCGCCAGCAGCGGACGATCGACTCGCTGGTCTCCGCCCTGCGGGCCGTGCAGGCGCGCGTCGACAGTCTCGCCCGGCCCCAGGCCAGCGACACGTCGGGCGGTCTGGACGCGATCCGCGCCGCGGCGGCCGCCGCCGCCGCGCCCGACACCGCCAGCCTCGGCCAGATCGGCTCGCAGGCGGGAGGGCGCAGCCAGAACGCGCTCAATCCCGAAATCAGCGTCACCGGCGACGTGCGGGCCGGCCTCGACAACCCCGGCCCGCAGACGCGTCCGTTCGTGCCCCGCGAAATCGAGCTCGGCCTGCAGTCGGCCCTCGACCCCTTCTCGATGGCGAAGGTGTTCGCCTCGTTCTCGGAAGACGGGGTGGATATCGAGGAGGCCTACGCCTACTGGACCGGACTGCCGGGTCACTTCAGGGTGGACGTGGGCAAGATCCGCCAGCAGGTGGGCGAGCTCAACCGCTGGCACCTCCACGCCCTCCCCGAGGGCGAGTACCCTCTGGTGCTGCAGCGCTATCTGGGCGAGGAAGGCCTGGCCGCCACCGGCGTGTCGCTCTATGCGCCCCTGCCCTTCTCCGGCCGCGCCGGCACGTTCGAGTGGTACGGCCAGGTCACCCGGGGCGACAACCCGACGCTGTTCGACGCCGGCAACCGGCCGGCGCTTCTGTCGCAGCTCTCCGGGTTCTGGCAGTTCACGCGGTCCACCTTCGCCCAGCTCAGCGTCAGCGGGATCTACGGGACCAATCCCGATTCGAGCCTCAGCACTGTGGTGGGGGCCGTCGCGGCGCGGTTCAGCTGGCGGCCGCCCGAGCGGGCCAAGTACAAGGAGTTCACCATCCGGAGCGAGGTGTTCGCGCTCCGCCGCCGGATCGCCGGCGCCGGTCCCACCAGGATCGGCGGTTACGTTGACGCGTCGTGGAAGCTCTCCAGCCGGCTGGTGGCCGGCGTTCGCGGGGACTGGGTGGAGCCGCCGCCACCGGCGAGCGGGCACGAGTGGCAGGTCGTGCCAACGCTACAGTTCTGGCAGAGCGAGTTCGTGTACCTGCGCGCCCAGTGGACGCACCATCGCGACGTCCTCGGCGCCGACTCCGACCGTTTCGCCGTTCAGGTCGTCTGGGCGATGGGCCCCCACAAACACGAGTTGTTCTGATGACCGCCACGATCACCTCGACCCTGCCGCTCTTCGCGGCGCTCGCCGTGGCCTCGGGCCCGGCGCCGGCTCGCGCTCCGGCCCCGATCCGCGTCGTGACGACGCTGACCACCTACGCCGCGATCACGCGCGAGATCGTCGCCGACCGCGCGACGGTGACCTCCATCGCCGAGGGAGACGAGGATGCGCACTTCGTGCAGCCCCGGCCGAGCTTCGTTCCGGCGCTGCGCGACGCGGACCTGTTCGTGACGACCGGGATGGACTTGGAGCTGTGGGTGCCGGCGCTTCTTGATCGCGCCAACAACACGAGGGTCCGCGAGGGCGGCGTCGGCTACGTGCCCGCGTTTCGCGGCATCCGGCTGATGGAGGTGCCGACGTCCCTGAGCCGCGCCCAGGGCGACATCCACGTGGACGGCAATCCGCACATCCAGAGCGACCCCATCAACGCCGTCATCATCGCGCGCAACATCCTGGCCGGCCTGCAGCGGGTGGACGCCGCCAACGCCGCGTTCTATGCCGACCGGGAGCGGGACTTCGAGCTCCGCGTCCTCAAGGCCACCTTCGGCGACGACCTGGTGCGGATCCTGACGCCGGCGACGCTGTTCGACCTCGCCAACAGCGACCGCCTGGTGCCGTTCCTCCAGCAGACCAGGTACCAGGGTCAGCCGCTGTGGACCCGGCTGGGCGGCTGGATGCGGGACGCGCTCCCGCTGCGCGGGCGCCAGATGGTCTGCTACCACAAGGAGTACTCCTACTTCAGCCGCCGCTTCGGCGTGGACTGCGTGGAGTACATCGAGGCCAAGCCCGGCATCCCCCCCACCCCGCGCCACGTGCAGGAGGTGATCGACCTGATGCGGCAGCAGCACATCCCCGTGCTGCTGGCGGCCAACTTCTACAGTCGCGACCAGGTTCGCGAGGTGGCGCAGCGCACCGGCGCCACCGCCGTGGTCGTGCCCGAGAACACGAACGGGGCTCCCGGGGTCGTGAGCTACTTCGACCTGATGGGCACCTGGATCACGCAACTGGTGCGCGGGTTCGCCACCGCGGGGACGGAGGCCCGATGATCGACCTCATGCTCCCGCCCTTCGTGGCGTGCATGATCCTGGTGGCCATTCACTCCTACCTCGGGCTGCACGTGATCGCTCGCGAAGTCATCTTCGTGGACCTCTCGCTCGCGCAGATGGCGGCGCTCGGCACGACGACGGGCATCCTGGCGGGGGTCGCCCCCGAGTCGCAGACCGCGCACCTGTTCGCCCTCCTGTTCGTCGTCCTGGGGGCTGCGGTGTTCGCCGCCACGCGCACCACGCAGCGGGGACGGGTGCCGCAGGAGGCCATCATCGGCATCGTGTACGTGGTAGCATCGGCGGCGGCGATCCTGGTCGCCGACAAGGCGCCGCGCGGGGCGGACGTCATCAAGGACATCCTGGTCGGCACCATCCTGTGGGTCACCTGGCCGACCATCGGCCGGCTCGCCGTCGCCTACGTGGTGCTTGGCGCGCTGCTGTTCGCGGGGCGCCGGCGCTTCGAGACGATCTCCTTCGAGCCGCACCTCGCGCTTGAGCGGGGCTGGAGGATCCGCTGGTGGGACTTCCTGTTCTACAGCGTGTTCGGCGTCGTCATCACGTTCTCGGTGCCGATAGGCGGTGTACTGATGGTGTTCAGCTTCCTGGTCGTGCCGGCTGTGGCGGCCTTCCTGTTTACCCGCCGGCCGGGCTTGCTGGCTGTGCTGTCATGGTGCACCGGCGCGATCGCGTCGGCGGCGGGACTCGGCCTCTCGTACAAGTACGATCTCCCCACGGGGCCGCTGGTGGTGTGCACTTTCGGCCTGGTCCTGCTCCTGGCGGCCGTGGTGCGGCGCGTGGTGCTCCGCACCCCGCCGACCGAGCCGCTCCATCCAGCGGGCGAGCCGGGATCGTGAAGCGGCTCACGGGGCTCGCTGGCGCCGCGGCCCTTGCGGTGCTGGGGGCCTGCCATGAGGGCGTCGGCCCGGGGCGCTGCTTCGAGCCGAACGCGGTGGCATACTCCTTCGCCCTGAACGGCGACACCACCCTCGTCTTCCACTGGCCCGGCTCCTACATGCCGGTGCGCGTGTACGCCGAGCCCACGGGCGCCCTGCCCTCGAATGTCGCCACCGGCATGGCGCTGTGGGCGGGAGCGTTCCGCTGCAACGAGTTCTCCTTCGTTATGAGCACCGATTCGACCCGGGCCGACATCATCGTCCGGAACCCGCCGTTCCTCCCCGCCGTGCGCGCGGCAGCGGGGGTCGTCCACGCGGACTCCGTCAACGCCTGCACCGGCGTGACCGAGTTCGATACCACTGGCACGGCGCTCTCCGGCCCCATGCGCTCGTACGTCTCGCCCCTCTCGGCCGACACTGGGGCTGTCTCCTCCTGCTACCATTTCGTCACCGCGCACGAGCTCGGACACGCGCTCGGGCTCCTGGCCCATAGCCCCGACACCGGCGACCTGATGAACGCCTCGCCGCGCCGCCTCGCGCTGAGCGAGTCGGACCGCTACACCATCCAGGTGCTGTACCACAGGGCCTCGAAGCTCCAGCCGGCGCCGCGCCCGTGAGCCCGCCGACGGTCGTCACCGAGGCGGACGTGCGGGCCGCTGCGAAGGCCGGCCGCACCATCGAGGTTCCGCACGGCGCGCTCGTCACGCCGGCGGCGCGCGACCTGGCCCGTTCTCTCGGCGTGTCGCTGGACGCGGCGGCAGGCGCCGGCGCACCAGCCGCCGGACGCGCCGTCGTGGCGCTCGGCGCCGATCACGGGGGGTTCCCGCTCAAGGAGCACCTCAAGGCCTTCCTGGCCGACGCGGGCTACGAGGTGCTGGACCTCGGCACCTACGACGCCCAGCCGGTGGACTATCCGGACTTCGCGGTGGCTGTCGCGCACGCCGTGAGGGATGCTCGCGCGTGGCGCGGAATCATGATAGACGGAGCCGGGATTGGGAGCGCCATGGCGGCCAACAAGGTGGCTGGGGTGCGAGCCGCGCTGTGCTACGACCTCACCACCGCCCAGAACGCGCGCGAGCACAACGATGCCAACGTCTTGACGCTCGGCGGGTCGCTCATCGGCACGCGGCTTGCGGTGGATATCACCCGCACCTTCCTCGCCACCGCGTTCGGCGGGGGGCGCCACGCAAGGCGCGTGGACAAGATCAATACTCTCGACACCGGCCGCGGCTAGCTCCCAGCCCGAGGGGGGCCGCGGCGGGAGAGGTCGCCATGGCCGTCCGACGCCAGGAAGCTCTCGACTACCATTCGCAAGGCCGCCCCGGCAAGATCCAGATCGCCCTCACCAAGCCCTGCAAGACCCAGCTCGACCTCTCGCTCGCCTACACGCCCGGCGTCGCCGAGCCGTGCCTGGACATCGAGAAGAACCCCGACGACGCGTACCTGTATACCGCGCGCGGCAACCTCGTCGCCGTGGTATCGAACGGGACGGCCGTGCTGGGCCTCGGGAACATCGGCCCCCTGGCGGGCAAGCCGGTGATGGAGGGCAAGGGGGTGCTGTTCAAGGCGTTCGCGGACATCGACGTGTTCGATCTCGACATCAACGCGCCGACGCCGCAGGAGTGCATCGCGTTCTGCAAGATGCTCGAGCCCACCGTGGGCGGGATCAACCTCGAGGACATCAAGGCCCCGGACTGCTTCGAAGTCGAAGAAGAGCTGAAGCGGACGCTCGACATTCCCGTCTTCCACGACGACCAGCACGGCACCGCCATCATCTCCGGCGCGGCGATGATCAACGCGGCGGAGCTGGTGGGCAAGCGGCTCGAGGACATGAAGGTCGTCTTCAGCGGCGCGGGCGCCTCGGCGATCGCGACGGCGGAGCATTACATCCGGCTCGGCTGCAAGCGCGAGAACGTGACGCTGGTGGACACCAAGGGCGTGGTGCACGCCGGCCGCAAGGATCTGAACAAGTACAAGCAGGCCTTCGCGCACCGGACCGACGCGCGCGACCTCAAGGACGCGCTGGTGGGCGCCGACGTCCTGGTCGGGCTTTCGGTCGCGGGCGCCGTCACGCCGGAGATGCTCAAGAAGATGGCGAAGCAGCCGATCATCTTCGCGCTGGCCAACCCGGTGCCGGAGATCATGCCCGAGGATGCACGCGCCGCGCGGCCCGACGCGATCATCGCCACGGGCCGGTCCGACTATCCCAACCAGGTCAACAACGTGCTCGGCTTCCCCTTCATCTTCCGCGGCGCGCTCGACGTGCAGGCGCGGGCCATCAACGAGGAGATGAAGATGGCGGCCACGAAGGCCCTGGCCGAGCTGGCCAAGCAGGACGTGCCGGACGCGGTCCGCACGGCGTACGGCGTCGAGCGGCTGCATTTCGGGACGGACTACCTGATTCCCAAGCCGCTCGACCCGCGGGTGCTGTTGTGGGAGGCCCCGGCCGTGGCAGAGGCCGCGATGCGCACCGGCGTGGCGCGGAAGAAGATCGATCTGGAGCAGTACCGCGGCGAGCTCGAGGCCCGGCTGGGCTACGCCCGGGCGCTGATCCGCGGCCTCACGGCGCGCGCTGCGGCCCGGCCCCAGCGCATCGTTTTCGCCGAGGGCTGGGACCCGCGCATCCTCAGGGCGGCGCGCCAGCTGGTGGACGAGAAGATCGCGAAGCCCATCGTGCTGGGCGAGCCGGACCGGATCGCGAAAGCCGCCAAGGACGCGGAGATCCCGCTCGACAACATCACGGTGGTGAACCCGAGCGAGGCGCAGGCGAAGGAGCGGTACGCCCAGGCGCTGTGGCAGCGCCGCCAGCGCAAGGGGATAACCCTGGGCGCCGCACGCCACCTGCTGGATCACCCGCACTACTTCTCCTCGATGATGGTGGCGCAGGGCGACGCCGATGCGATGGTCGGGGGCATCGAGCAGTACTATCCCGACAAGCTGCACGCCCCGTTGCAGGCGATCGGCGTGGACCCCGAGGCGAAGGTCCTGGCCGGCGTCTTCATGATGGTCGTGGAGAAGAACGTCTACTTCGTCGCGGACACGACGGTGAACGTGGATCCCGACGCGCCCACCCTGGCCAAGATCGCCTCCGAGACGGCGCGGTTGGTGCGGCGGCTCGGCGTGACACCGCGAGTGGCGTTCCTCTCCTTCTCCAACTTCGGCTCGGCGCGTTTCCCCGAAACCTCCAAGGTGGCAGAGGCGGTGCGCCTGCTGCAGGAAAGCGAGCCCGAGCTCGAGGCCGACGGGGAGCTGATGGC
>Ga0153915_10006370_pt1 | contig 11058 bp, 4 predicted proteins | sample Opewatmetagenome_2_FD_107003 | JGI IMG/M metagenome (GOLD analysis project Ga0153915, IMG submission 107003) | Freshwater wetland microbial communities from Ohio, USA - Open water 3 Core 3 Depth 3 metaG | ecosystem: Environmental > Aquatic > Freshwater > Wetlands | place: USA: Ohio, Lake Erie...
CCAGCTTAAGGGCCAGGTCGGCCTGGGCCGCCGCCTCGTTCCTGTAGGTCGCTTCCTCGGTCATGACGCGCAGGGCGACCAGGTTGTCCTCGACCTGCTGGAAAGCGCTCAAGACGGTCTGCCTGTAGGCGGCCACCGCGGCGTCGTGGTTGGCCACGGCCTGCTGGCGGGCCGAGCGCCGGGCGCCTCCGTCGAAGATCGTCCCGGCCAGGCTGGCCCCGAGGTACCAGGCGCGGTTGGGCAGGGTGAAGAGGACGGACAGCGGCGAGCCCTGATATTCGCCGTAGCCGGTCAGGCTCAGGCTCGGAAAATAGGCCGCGACGGCGGCGCCGATCTTGGCGTTGGCCGCGGCCACCAGCCTTTCCGAGGCGGCGATGTCCGGCCTCCGCTCGAGCAGCCCGGAAGGCAGTCCGACCGGAATGACCGGCGGCTGGTTCTGGGACTTCGACGGCTCAAGGCCGAACTCCTGAGGGGCCCTGCCGACGAGGACGGCGATGGCGTGCTCGGCCTGGGCCCGGGCCGTGCCGAGGTCTGTGGCCTGGGCCATGGTCGAGTTGAACTGGGTCTTGGCCTGGGCGACGTCCACGCCGGAGACGATCCCCTGCTTGTAGCGGTTCTGGGTCAGGACCAGGGTCGTCTTGTAGGCGGCTACGGTCTTGTTCAGCAGGTCGATCTGGGCGTCGAGACCGCGCAGGAGGAAGTACTCCGCGGCCAGCTCGGCGTGCATGGAAAGGCGGACGGCTTCGAGATCGGCCGCGCTGGCTTGGGCTGTCGCCGCCTGGGCCTGCAGGCCGCGCCGGATCTTGCCGAACAGGTCGATCTCCCAGCTGGCCTCCACGGGGACGTCGTACATCGGGGTGGCCGGGGCGGCCTGACCGGCGCCGGGGGAGCTGGTGTAGACTCCGCTCGACCGCGAGGCCGTCCCTTCCGCCGTGATCGTCGGGAAGAGGTTGGCGCGGACGCCCCTGACCAGGGCCCGGGCGCTCCGGTACTGGGCTTCGGCCTGGGCGATCGTCTGGTTGGAGACCGCGACCTGCTCCTCGAGTCCGTTGAGGACCGGGTCGCTGAAGATCTCCCACCACTTGCCGCGTCCGGCGACGTCACGCGGCTCGGCTGGCTTCCAGGCCACTTTCTCGGCGGCTGGCGCGGCCTCCTTGTAGGCCGGGGGAACGGCCGTGGACGGCCGGTGATAGTTCGGCCCGACGAGGCAGGCCTCCGCGAGGATGATCGGCAGCAGGATAAGGGCTTTCGTGGGCCTCATGTTTCCTCCCTGGGCGGCGCGGGCCGGCGGATGAGCCGGCGGCGGACGCCGGCGAACTTCAAACGCAAGCCGTCGAGATAGAGATAAACGATCGGCGTGGTGAACAGCGTCAGGAGCTGGCTGAAGAGGAGGCCGCCGACGATGGCGATGCCCAGCGGCCGGCGGAGCTCGGCGCCCGTGCCGATGCCGACGGCCAGGGGCACGCCGCTCAGCAGCGCGGCCGTCGTGGTCATGATGATCGGCCGGAAGCGCAGCAGGCAAGCCTGGAAGATGGCCTCCTCGGGCTTCTTGCCCTCGGCCCGCTCGGCGCTGATGGCGAAGTCGATCATCAGGATGGCGTTCTTTTGGACGATGCCGATGAGCAGAATGACGCCGATCAGGGCGATGACGGAGAATTCCGTGCGCAGGGCCAGCAAGGCCACCAGGGCGCCGACGCCGGCCGAGGGCAGGGTCGAGAGGATGGTCACGGGATGGATCAGGCTCTCGTACAGGATGCCCAGGACGATGTAGACGGCGAGGAGGGCCGCCAGGATCAGGATCGGCTCGTTGGCCAGCGACGACTGGAAGGCTTGGGCCGTCCCCTGGAAGGTGCCGCGCAGGCTTGCCGGCAGGCGGATTTCGGCCTGGGCCTGCCGGATGGCGTCCATGGCCGTACCGAGGGCGATGCCCTTCGGCAGGTTGAAGGAGATGGTCACCGACGGGAACTGCCCCTGGTGGTTGACGCTCAGGGGGGCCGTCCGGGGCTCGTATTGGACGAACGACGACAGGGGCACCAGCCCGGCTTTCTGGGTCGGGATGAAGATGTGCTCCAGGCCGTCCGGGTTCTTCCAGAACTTGGGCTCGACCTCCATGATGACGCGGTACTGGTTGAGCGACTGGTATATGGTCGAGACGATGCGCTGGCCGAAGGCGTCGTACAAGTAATTGTCCAGGACCATGGGGGTGATGCCCAGACGGGCGGCCGTCGTCCGGTCGATGGTCATGTTCATCTGCAGGCCGCGGTTCTGCTGGTCCGTGTTGACGTCGGTGATCTCCCTCAGGGAGCGCAGCTTGGTGAAGATATTGGGGGCCCAGGCCGCCAGCTCGTCGGGGTCGTCGCCCTGCAGCGTGTACTGGTACTGGGCCGCGCCCATCCTGCCGCCGACCCGCAGGTCCTGGACCGACTGCAGATAGAGGCTGGCCCCGGGCACGCTGTTGAGCGGACCGCGGAGCCTGGCGATGATCTCCTCGGCGGAGGCCTGCCTCTCCTCGAGCGGCTTGAGATTGATGAACAGGCGTCCCGAGTTGACCGAGCCGCCGCCGATGAAGGCCGTGCTGTTGTCGATCGCCGGCTCACCCTGGAGGACCCGCATGAATTCCTTCAGGCGCCTTTGCTGGGCCTGGAACGAGGTGTCCTGGTCGGCGATGATCGAGCCCGTGATCCGCCCGGTGTCCTGCTGGGGGAAGAAGCCCTTGGGGATCTTGACGTAGAGCATGATGGTCGCGGCCATTGTGGCCAGGGTCACAGCCAGGGTCAGGCGCTTGTGCCGAAAGACCCAGGTCAGGGCGCGCTCGTAGACCTTGATGACCTTCTTGAACCGGCTCTCTCCGTCCGGGCGCCGCCCGGCGCGGCCGCCGGGGCCGCGGTGCCGCAGGAGCCTGGCGCACATCATCGGCGTCGCGGTCAGCGAGATGAACAGGGAGACGCCGATGGCGATGCACAGGGTCACGGCGAACTCCCGGAACAACCGGCCGACGATGCCGCCCATGAGCAGGATGGGGATGAAGACGGCGATCAGGGACAGGCTGATCGACAGGATGGTGAAGCCGATCTCCTCGGCGCCCTTGAGGGCCGCTTCCATCGGCTTCATGCCCGCTTCGATGTGCCTGGTGATGTTCTCGATGACCACGATGGCGTCGTCGACGACGAAGCCAGTGGCCACGGTCATGGCCATCAGGGACAGGTTGTCGATGCTGAAATGCAGGAGGTACATGACCCCGAATGTCCCGGCCAGGGTCACCGGGACCGAAATACTGGGGATGAGAGTGGCCCTGGGACTGCCCAGAAAGAGGAAAACGACCATGATGACCAGCAGGATGGAGATGAGCAGGGTCAGCTCCACGTCCCGGACCGAGGCCCGGATGGTCCTCGTGGCATCGACCATCACTAACAGGTTGACCGACGGGGGGAGGAGGGCCTTCAGCTGGGGCATCGTCTCCTTGATCCCGTCGACCGTCTTGATGATGTTGGCCCCGGGCTGGCGGGAGATCATGAGGATGATGCCCGCCTTGCCGTTGATCAGCCCCGAGGTCCGGATGTCCTCGACCGAGTCGGAAACGTCGGCGATGTCCGAGAGGCGGACGGCCGCGCCGTTCTTGTAGCGGATGACCAGGGGCCGGTATTCGGCGGCCTTGAGGAGCTGGTCCGTCGTTGACAGCGTCCAGACCCGGTCGATGCTGGAGATCTCGCCCTTGGGCCTGTTGGCGTTGGCGGCGGCCAGGGCCGTCCGGACGTCCTCGAGCCCCAGGCCGGTGCTGTTGAGGGCCCCCGGCTGGACCTCGACTCGGACCGCCGGCAGGGCTCCGCCGCCGACCGTGACCTGCCCGACGCCGTCGACCTGGGACAGCTTCTGCTGGAGGATGGACGAAGCGATGTCGTAGATCCTGGAAGGCTCGATCAGGTCCGAGGTCAGCGCCAGCATCATGATCGGGGCATCGGAGGGGTTGACCTTCCGGTAGCGCGGATTGCTGGGCATGTTCTTGGGCAGCTGGCCCCGGGCGGCGTTGATGGCGGCCTGGACGTCGCGGGCCGCGGCGTCGATGTTGCGGTTGAGGTCGAACTGCATGGTGATGCTGGTCGAGCCCATGCCGCTCGATGAGGTCATCTCGGTGATGCCGGCGATGCGGCCGAACTGCCGTTCGAGCGGCGTGGCCACCGAGGAGGCCATGGTCTCCGGGCTGGCGCCGGGCAGGCCGGCGTTAACCGAGATGGTCGGGAATTCGATCTGGGGCAGGGGCGAGACCGGCAGGAACATGTAGCCCACCGCGCCGGCCAGGGCGACGGCGATCAGGATCAGAGTCGTCGCCACCGGGCGGCGGATGAAGGGACCGGACAGGTTCATTGCCCCCTCTCCTCCGTGACGGCCGCGGCGCCGGTCAGCTTCCTGGCCGACCGGCCCACGCGACTGGAAAGCTTGTCGAAGGCGATATAGATGACCGGCGTGGTGTAAAGGGTCAGGACCTGGCTGAAGATCAGCCCGCCGACCATGGCGATGCCCAGCGGCCGGCGGAGCTCGGAGCCGATGCCCGTGCCGAAAGCCAGAGGCAGGCCGGCGAACAGGGCGGCCATGGTCGTCATGAGGATGGGCCGGAAACGCAGCAGGGCCGCCTGGTAGATGGCGTCGCGGCTGGACTTGTCCTGATGGCGCTGGGTGTCCAGCGCGAAGTCGATCATCATGATGGCGTTTTTCTCCACGATGCCTATCAGCAGGATGATGCCGATCAGGGAGATGATCGAGAAATCGATCCGGAAGAGCATCAGGGACAGCAGGGCCCCGATGCCGGCCGAGGGCAGGGTCGACAGAATGGTGATCGGGTGGATATAGTTCTCGTAGAGGATGCCCAGCAGGATGTAGACGGTGATGACGGCGGCCAGCAGGAGGAACGGCGTGTTGGCCATCGACGAGCCGAAGGCCCTGGCCGTTCCCTGGAAGTTGGTCTGGATGCTCTCGGGCAGGCCGACGTCACTGGCGGCCTTCTTGACCGCCCTGACCGCCGCGCCCAGCGAGGCTCCGGGCGCCAGGTTGAACGATATGGTCACCACCGGGAACTGTCCCTGGTGGTTGATGGCCAGGGCCGTCCTGGAGAACTCGGTCCTGGTGAACGAATCGAGAGGGACCGTCCCCGCCGCCGAGCCGGCCTTGAGCCGGACGAAGCCCAGATCCTCCGGCTTCTGCTTGAAGTCGTCCTGGGTCTCCAGGACCACCCGGTACTGGTTGAGCTCGGTGAACATCGTCGAAACCTGGCGCTGGCCGAACGAATCGTACAGCGTGTCGTCGAGCACCCTCGGCGTGATGCCCAGCCGGGAGGCCGTAGTCCGGTCGAGAACCAGTCTGGCCTCGAGGCCCTCGGTCATCTGGTCGCTGGCCACGTCCGAAAGCTCGGGCAGGGCCTTGAGCTTGTTCAGCAGACGGGGGGCCCAGGCCGCCAGGACGTTGGTGTCGGGACATTCGACGCTGTATTGGTACTGTGTCCGGCTGACCCGGTCCTCGACGGTCAGCTCCTGGGTCGGCTGCATGTAGAGGGTGATGCCGGGGACATCGGCCAGCTTATCCTTCAGCCGGCGGATGACCCGGCTGGCCGAGATTTTCCGCTCGTCGAGGGACTTGAGGTTGATCTGGATGCGGCCGCTGTTGACCGTGGTGTTTGTGCCGTCGATGCCGATGAACGATGACAGGCTCTCCACGGCCGGGTCCTGCAAGATGGCCGCGGCCAGGGCCCGCTGGCGCTCGGACATGGCCTGGAAAGAGATGGACTGGGGCGCTTCGGAGATGCCCTGGATGACGCCGGTGTCCTGGACGGGGAAGAAGCCCTTGGGGATGATGATGTAGAGCACGATGGTCAGGACCAGGGTGCCAACGGCTACGGCCAGCGTCTGCTTCCGGTGGCGCAGGACCCAGGCCAGCGTCCGGTCGTAGAAGGCGAGGACCCGGTCGAAGGCGTGCTGCGAGCTCTTGTAGAAGCGGCTCTGTTCCGACTCCGGCTTGCGCCGCAGGAGCTTGGAACACATCATCGGGGTCAGGGTCAGCGAGACGGCGGCCGAAAGGAGGATGGTCACGGACAGGGTAATGGCGAACTCCCGGAACAGCCGGCCGACGACGTCGCCCATGAACAGCAGCGGGATGAGGACGGCGATCAGGGAGACGGTCAGGGACATGATGGTGAAGCCGATCTGCTCGGAGCCCAGCAGGGCCGCCTTGTGGGTCGGCACGCCTTCCTCGACGTATCGGGAGATGTTCTCGATCATGACGATGGCGTCGTCGACGACGAAGCCGGTGGCGATGGTCAGGGCCATCAGAGTCAAGTTGTTCAGGCTGAAGCCGAGGAAATAGATGATGCCGAAGGTGCCGAAGAGAGACAGCGGCACGGCCACGCTGGGGATGATCGTTCCGGCCGCGGTGCGCAGGAAGAGGAAGATGACCATGACGACCAGAGCGATGGTCAACATGAGCTCGAATTCCACGTCGCGGACCGAGGCCCGGATGGTTGTCGTCCGGTCGGTCAGAATGGTGACGTCAATCGAGCCGGGCAGGGAGGCCCTCAGCTGGGGCAGGAGCTTCTTGATCCTGTCGGCCACGGCGATGATGTTGGCCCCGGGCTGGCGCTGGATGTTGACGATGATGGCCGGGGTCTTGTTCATCCAGGCGGCCTGTTTGACGTTCTCGGCGCCGTCGATGACCCGGGCGATGTCGCGGAGGTAAACCGGTGCGCTGTTGCGGTAGGCGACGATGATCGGCTCGTAGTCGGCGCTGGCCAGAATCTGGTCGTTGGCCCAGATGGTGTAGGCCTGGTGCTTGCCGTCGAAAGAGCCCTTGGCCTGGTTGACGTTGGCCTGGACGATGGCCGCCCGGACGTCCTCCATGGTCAGCCCGAGCGAGGAGAGGACCGTCGGATTGACCTGAACGCGCACGGCCGGCTTCTGTCCGCCGCTGATGCTGACCAAGCCGACGCCGGGCAACTGGGCGATCTTCTGCACGAACCGGGTGTCGGCGTAATCCTCGATCTGGGACAGGGGCAGAATCTTCGAGGTCAAGGCCAGGGTCAGGATGGGCGAGTCGGCCGGATTGATCTTGCTGTAGATCGGCGGATTGGGCAAGTCGCTCGGCAGATAGGAGTTGGCGGCGTTGATGGCCGCCTGGACCTGTTGTTCGGCGACGTCGATATTCAGCTCGAGGGAGAACTGAAGGGTGACCAGCGAGCTGCCCTGGGAGCTGGTCGAGGTCATCTGGTTGAGGCCGGGCATTTGCCCGAACTGGCGCTCCAACGGCGCGGTCACGGCCGAGGCCATGACATCGGGGCTGGCCCCGGGGTAGAAGGTCACGACCTGGATGGTCGGATAGTCGACCTGGGGCAGGGCGGAGACCGGGAGCTGCTTGAAGCCGATGGCGCCGGCGATCAACAGGCCGGCCATGATCAGGGACGTCGCGATCGGGCGCTGGATGAATGGCCGTGACGGGTTCATGGCGGTCGTTTCTACTTGCCGGCTTCGCCGCTGTTCGCTCCGGCCAGGGACACGCGAGTCCCCCCCTGGAGCTTGTCGAGGCCCTCGATGACGACGACCTCTCCGGCGGCCAGGCCGCGGGCGATGACGCTCTGCTCGCCCTGTGAAATGCGAACGTCCACGTTGCGGATTTCGACGGTTTGGTCGGGCTTGATGACGAAGACATAAGTGGCCTGGGCGCCGCGCTGGATGGCGGCGCTGGGAACGACGATCGCCGCGCGCAGGGTGTCGACGACGAGCTTGGCGTTGATGAGCTGGTTGGGATACAGCGATTTGTCCTGGTTGGGGAAGACGGCCTTGATCTTGATCGTGTTGGTGGCGGCGTCGACCTGGTTGTCGAGGGCCAGGACGGTGCCCATGGCGAGCTTCTCCTTGAGGTCCTGGTCCCAGGCTTCGACCGCCATCTCGGTTCCCTTCCGCGTCTGGGCGAGGATCTGAGGCAGGTTGCGGGCGGCCACGGTGAAGACGGCGGCGATCGGCTGATGCTGGGTGATGACCACCAGCCCGCCCGAATCGGAGGCGTGGACCATGTTGCCCGCGTCGACCAGCCTCAGCCCGACGACCCCGGTGATCGGAGCGGTGATCCGGCTGTAGATCAGGTTGAGTTTGGCGCTGTCCACCTGGGCTTCGTCGCTCTTGACGGCCGCCTCGTACTGGTTGACCAGGGTGGCCTGGGTGTCGAGGGTCTGACGGGGGATGGCGTCCTCGCCGATCAGGCTCTCGTAGCGCTTGAGGTCGAGCTTGGCGTTGGCCAGGGCGGCCTGATCCTTGGCCAGCTGGCCCTCGGCCTGCTGGCGTTGGACCTGAAACGGGCGTGGATCGATCTCGGCCAGGAGGTCGCCCTCGCGGACGGATTGGCCCTCGCGGAAGGTTACGCTGATCAACTCCCCGTCGACCCTGGTCCGGACGGTGATGGTCTTGAGCGGGGTCACCGTGCCCAAGCCGCTCAGGTAGACGGGCACGTCCTCGGTCTTGGCCGCGGCCCCGGTCACCGGCACGACGGACGCGGCGCGGCCGCCCTTGCCGGCTTGAGCCGCGAGCGGCGCCGGCCGGACGAGGCCGACGGCCAGGGCCAGAACGGCCAGGCAGGCCGCCGAACGGCCGCCGCGTCTCCGCGTCCCAGGCGCTTTCTTTGCCGACGGTCTGGGGTCGCCTTGCAGGATTTTGTCGATGAGAGTGTTCATATTCTTCGACCTCCGAGTGATCCGCGAGGCGGCTCCCGGATGATGGAATCCGATCATATGATGCCGTCTGTGGAACAAATCTTTAACCGCATATGTTATTTAGACGGAAAACCGCTCCGAATCTTCCCCGCCGGCCTCACTCAAGCGTCAGAACCTTGACCCGCGAGCCGTCCTTGCCGCCGCGGTAGACGCGCTCGAAGGCCTTCTGGAAATCCGACGCCTTGGCCTTGGGGATGTCGACGAATTTCTGGGGGTTCCGGTCCGTCAGCGGGAACCATGAGCTCTGGATCTGGACCATGATCCTGTGGCCGCGGCGGAACGTGTGGCAGACATCGGGCATGACGAACTCGATCCGTTCGGATTTGCCCGGCTTGAAAGCCTCCGGCTTGGCCATGTCCTTGCGGAACTTGCCCCGGAACGGCTCGCCGCGCACGAGCTGCTGATAGCCTCCCAGCCGGGCGCTCTGCCGGTTCGGCCCCTGCTCCGGCCCCGATCCCGGCTTCGCTTCGCTGTAATCGTCGGGATAGACGTCGATGAGCTTGACGTCGAAGTCCGAGTCCGTGCCCGACGTGGAGACCTTCAGGCTCGGGACGACGGGCCCGACGATCCTGACGTCGCTCGCGAGCGGTTCCGTCTCATAGACCAGCACGTCGGGCCGCTTGGACGCGAACCGCTGGTCCCCGGTCATGTAGTCGTGGGGCATTCCGTCCCCGATGGAGCCGAGGACCGGCACGGGCCTGGCCGGATCGCTGAGGTACTCGTCGAAGTCCTGCCCGGCCCCGTCCGTCCCTGCCGCCGGTTCGAAGGACAGCTTGCCGCCGGCCCGCAGGTACAAGGCTTTTTCCTGGGATTCCTTCGGCGGCCAGACGTCGTAGCAGTGCCATTCGTTGGCCCCCGTCTCGAAAATCCAGGCCTTGGGCGTGCGGCCGTCCTTCGGTGATTTCGGGCCTTCGCCCTGGCCCTTGAGATAAAGGAGGAAAAAGGGCAGTTCGATGTGTTCCTGGAAATACTCCCCGGTCATGGAGCCGAAGCTCACGTCGCCGACCCGGTCGCTGTTGCGGCCGGCCCAGCCGCCGTGCGTCCACGGCCCCATGACGAGGGCGACGGGCCCGTCGGGCCGGTCGGCTTCGAGGGCGCGGAAGAGCTTCGGCGTGCCGCCGAGATCCTCCGCGTCGAACCAGCCGCCGACGACGAGCACGGCCGGCTTGATGTTCTTCATGTGCGTGGTCAGCGCCCGGCTCCGCCAGAAATCGTCGTAGGCCGTGTGGGCGATGAGCTCGTCCCAGTAGGGATTCCCATCCTTCATATAGAGCGCCTTGGCGTTGGCCAGCGGTCCCATCTTCAGGAAGAAATCATATTCGTCGGGCGTGCGGAAGCCGAAGCGGCCGCCCATCTTCGGCACAGCCGGTCCGCCCTGGCGCGGCCTGAACATCGAGTAGAAATCGAAATTGGCCGCCAGGAACAGGCAGCCGTTGTGGTAGGAGTCGTCGCCGCCGGCCTCGTCGGCCATCGGCGCCTGCGGCGAGACCGCCTTGATCGCCGGATGGGCGTCGATCAGGCCGAACCCCGCGTAGAAGCCGGGATACGAAATTCCCCACATGCCGACCGCGCCGTTGTTGTCGGGGATGTTTTTGACGAGCCATTCGACCGTGTCGTAGGTGTCCGTGCTCTCGTCGGTGTCGGTCGGTCCGGCGAAGCGGGTTTTGTGATACGGGATGTCGACGAACTCGCCCTCCGACATGTTGCGGCCGCGGACGTCCTGGTAGGCGACGATGAAGCCCTCCTTTTCGCACAGCTCCGAGGGACCGACCACGGGCTTGTAGTTGTCGACGCCGTACGGCGCGATGGAGTACGGCGTGCGCTCGAGAAGGATCGGATAGGGCCGGCTCGCGTCCTTGGGCACGTAGACCGAGGTGAAGAGCTTGACGCCGTCCCTCATCGGAATCCGGTAATCGAACTTGGTGTAGTGGGCCTTGGTGTACTCGAGCCGTTTGTCGGCTCCTTCACGCGGCGGTCCGCCCTGGGCGAAAGCGCCGCTCCAAAACAGCCCGACCGCGATCAAAGCCAGGACGGCGGCGCGGAGCGCCCTCTTCCGGAATGCGTTGTTCATCGTCGGCTCCTTCCAGCGCGTGCGACTGCGTTTTCGGGATGATCGAGCCCGGATAACGTTCCAGCTAGGAATATCCTTTTTGGCGCCGGAGGTCAACCGCCGGCGCGGGCTTGGATGAAACGGCTCGGGCCAGCAGGGGGGATCAGTATGTTTTTCACAGCGGCCGGCGTTGGTACAATCGGCGAGTTTTCTTCGTCTTATTAAGCAAAGGTTCGAAAATAGCGGAATTCTCGAAAAGGAGAGG
>Ga0153915_10006371_pt1 | contig 11056 bp, 8 predicted proteins | sample Opewatmetagenome_2_FD_107003 | JGI IMG/M metagenome (GOLD analysis project Ga0153915, IMG submission 107003) | Freshwater wetland microbial communities from Ohio, USA - Open water 3 Core 3 Depth 3 metaG | ecosystem: Environmental > Aquatic > Freshwater > Wetlands | place: USA: Ohio, Lake Erie...
CCTTGCCGGCGTGCCGCAGCGCATCGCCGGCCTGCTGAGCACGGGGCCAGCGAAGGAGGCAGTGCAGGCGCCGGCACCGACCCCGTCGACGTCGAGCGCAACGGATGCCGCGACCGTTCCGCCTGCGGTGGCAAGCGCGGCGCCCGAGCCGGCGACGGCCGTCTCCCCGGTACCACCGCAGCCGGAATCGACGCTGCCCACCGAGCCGCCGGCTCCGTCGTCGACGGTTCCCGCGCCCGACCGCGCTGCGCCCGGCGCCGCGGCTCCTCCGGCGCCGCCGATGGTGGCACCGGCACCATCACCCTCGCCGGCAAGCACACCGGCTGCGCCAACCCCGACGCCCGTGTCGCCGGGTCTGGCATCCGCCGTGCCAGCCTCAAGCGGGGAAACGACGCCGCTGGCGGTGTCAGCGCAGCCGCCGCCAACCGCGACGGCGGCGGGGCGCATCGTGCTGCGCGCCACTGCCGACAGCTGGGTCGAGCTGCGCGCGCCCGGGCAGAGCCCGATCGTGTCGCGGATATTGAAGCGCGGCGAGATCTACGAGGTTCCCGCGCGCGATGATCTGGTCCTCACCACCGGCAATGCCGGCGGGCTCGAGATCTCGCTCGACGGCAAGACGTTGCCCCCGCTTGGGCCCATGGGGGCGGTGCAGCGCGGCTTCGCGCTCAACCCGGACAAGCTCGCTGCCGTGAATCGGTAGCGCCGCGCTTCGGAGAAATACGTGGCAGTCCTTCAGCCGGTGCGCGGCACGCGCGACATCCTGCCCGCGGAAGCGCGCCGAATGCGGCATGTGATCGAGACCGGGCGCGCCGTCGCCGAACGCTATGGATTCGACGAGATCGCGACACCAATTTTTGAGATGACCGCCGTGTTCAAGCGGACGCTCGGCGAGACATCCGACATCGTGACCAAGGAAATGTACACGTTCACCGACAAGGGCGGCGATGAGATCACACTCCGCCCGGAAGGCACCGCGGGCGTCGCGCGCGCGCTGGTTTCCGGCGGGCTCGCGCAGGATCTGCCGCTCAGGTTTTTCTATTCCGGGCCGATGTTCCGCTATGAGCGGCCGCAAAAGGGCCGCCTGCGCCAATTCCATCAGATCGGCGTGGAACTGCTCGGCGTCGCCGAACCGATCGCAGACATCGAGACCATAGCGGTGGGCGCCGCCACGCTCGATGCGCTCGGCGTTCTGGGCAAGACGACGCTCGAGCTCAACAGTCTCGGCAACCAGGCGAGCCGCGCCGCGTATCGCGCGAAGCTGGTCGATTATCTGACCCAGCACGCGGCTGGATTGTCCGCCGACAGCAAAACGCGGCTTCAGCTCAATCCGCTGCGCATTCTCGATTCCAAGGACGAGGGCGACCGCCGCATCATCGCCGGCGCGCCGAAGTTCGGCGAAAGCCTCGATGCCGATTCGCGCGACTTCTTCAAGCACGTCACCCAGGGGTTGAGCGCGCTCGGCATCAAATACGCGCTCAACGACCGGCTGGTGCGCGGGCTCGACTACTACTGCCACACCGCATTCGAGTTCACGACCGAGGCGCTGGGCGCTCAGGGCACCGTTCTGGCCGGCGGCCGCTACGATGGGCTGATCGCGCAGATGGGCGGGCATGCCGTGCCGGGCGTCGGTTGGGCCGCCGGTATCGAGCGTCTTGCCATGCTGATCGAAACCGCACCCGCGGCGCCGCGGCCGATCGCGATCCTGGCCGCGGAGGACGCCGCCGAGACGCCCGCACTGGTCCTCGCCGAGGAATTGCGCCGGCATGGATTTCGGGTCGAGCTGCCGCATCGCGGCAATCTGGGTCGCAAGCTGAAGCGCGCCAACAAGGTGAACGCGCGCGCCGCGATCATTCTCGGTGCGACGGAGCTTGGCGCCGGCAGCGCCACGGTGCGCGATCTCGACAGCGGCGAGCAATCGGTCGTCGCGCGGGCAGAATTAGCCGCGCGACTCGCCGCCTACCGCTGACATGGCCGCGTTTTCCGACAAGTTCGACAGGCTGATCGCGCGGCACGAGGAGCTGTCGGCGCAGCTTTCCTCGGGCGCGGCAAGCGGGCAGGAATACGGCAAGCTTGCGCGCGAGCTCGCCGATCTTTCGCCGCTGGTCGAAGGCGTCCGGGCGCTGCGCAAGGCCGAGGTCGATCTCGCCGATCTCGAGGCGATCACCGCGGACCCGAAAAGCGATGCCGAGATGCGCGCGCTCGCCGACGAAGAGGCGCGCTCGCTGAAGCGGGCGGTGCCGGAACTCGAGCAGAAGCTGAAATTGATGCTTCTGCCGAAGGACGCCGCGGACGACAAGAGCGCGATATTGGAAATCCGCGCCGGTACCGGCGGCGATGAAGCCGCGCTGTTCGGCGCCGACCTGTTGCGCATGTACCAGCGTTATGCCGCGCTGCACGGCTGGAAATTCGAAACCATGGAGGTCTCCGACACCGGCATCGGCGGCATCAAGGAGGCGATCGTCAACGTCACCGGCAAAGGCGTGTTCGCGCGGCTTAAATTCGAATCCGGCGTGCATCGCGTGCAGCGCGTGCCGGCGACCGAAGCGAGCGGGCGCATCCACACCTCAGCCGCGACGGTCGCGGTGCTGCCCGAGGCCGAGGAGGTCGACGTCAAGATCGAGGAGAAGGATATCCGGATCGACGTGTTCCGCTCATCCGGCCCGGGCGGCCAGTCGGTCAACACGACGGACAGCGCGGTCAGGATCACGCACATCCCGACCGGAATCGTCGTGAGCCAGCAGGACGAGAAATCGCAGCACAAGAACCGCGCCAAGGCGATGAAGATCTTGCGCGCGCGCATCTACGAGGCGGAGCGCAACAAGCTCGATGCCGCGCGGTCGGCGCAGCGGAAGAGCCAGGTCGGCAGCGGCGATCGGTCCGAGCGGATACGCACGTACAATTTCCCGCAGGGTCGAGTCACCGATCATCGGGTCAATCTCACGCTCTACAAGCTCGACAAGGTGCTGGCGGGCGAGGCGCTCGACGAGCTCGTCGATGCGCTGATCGCCGAGGATCAGGCCGCGAAACTCGCGGAGGCGTCGTGAACACGCTCGCCGCCGCTACCGCGGATGCCGCCCAGCGCCTGGCCGCCGCCGGAATCGAGGAGCCGCGGCGCGAGGCGCGCTATCTGATTTGCCACGCGTTGGGGCTAGGGCCCGAAGTGCCGGTGCTGGAGCCGGCGCGCGCGCTCGACGCGGACGAGCGCGACCGGCTCGAAGCCATGCTCAGGCGCCGCGTCGCTCGCGAGCCCCTCGCCAAGGTCACCGGCGTGCGCGAGTTCTGGTCGCTGCCGTTCCGTATTACCGCCGCAACGCTGGATCCGCGCGCCGACAGCGAGACCGTCGTCGAGACCGCGCTCGCGGCCGTTAAGGATCGCGGCGCGCCGCTTTCGATCCTCGATTGCGGCACCGGATCGGGATGCCTGCTGCTGGCATTGCTGTCGGAGCTTCCCGCCGCAACCGGCGTCGGAGTCGATATCAGCGCAGCCGCGCTCGCGATCGCATGCGAGAATGCCGAGACACTCGGTCTTGCCCATCGTGCGCGCTTCGTGCGGACCGACTGGGGCGATGGACTCGTCGGCGTATTCGACCTGGTCGTCGCGAATCCGCCCTACATTCCGACCGGCGCGATTGCGGCATTGGCTCCAGAGGTGGCATGCCACGAGCCGCGCAGCGCGCTGGACGGCGGCAGCGACGGGCTCGAATGCTATCGCGCGCTGGCGCCGCATTTCCACCGTTTGCTCGCGCCGCAGGGAACAATTGTGCTTGAAATCGGCCTGCATCAGGCGGATGGCGTTTCGGCTATTTTGCATGCCGCTGGGCTCACGGTTCGTTCGCATGCTTACGATCTTGCCGGTAGGGTGCGTTGCCTTGCCGCAACCCGGCCATTAATCGGATGTTAAAAAATATGTTGGAAACCTGACGCCAACCGACTAGGTTGAGCGCGCGCCAAACATGAAAGCAATGCGCTCTCTGTTGTAGGCTGACAGCAAACCTTCCTTAAAAAGCCGGAACGATGACCGGGCACCGGTCCACGGTGATTGATTGCGTTGTGGGACCGGAAGACGCACGCGGGGACATGCTGCGATAACTCAATTAGAAGGTGTCATGAGACCAGGTCCAAACGTGAGACGAATGAGAAACCGCAACAACAATGGCCGGAAGCATATGCCGAACCGGCCCCATACGTTCGAGAGCAACGGGCCGGACGTAAAGATCAGGGGCAGCGCACAGCAGGTGCTCGAGAAGTACCTCATGCTCGCGCGCGACGCATATTCGTCCGGCGACCGTGTGCAGTCGGAAAATTATTTCCAGCATGCTGAGCATTACTACCGGGTCATCATGGCCAACGGTGGCGGGCAGGAGCAGCGACCGCACTACGGCCCGATGACGCCGGCGGATCGTGACGAGCCGCAACCGGAAGACGTCGTGGTTGCGCCGCAGCATCGCGAGATGCAGCCGCAGGTCCCGCAGCCGGTGCATCAGCAGCACCAGCCGCATCACCAACATCACCAGAGTCAGCCGCACCAGCAGCACCATCAGACGCAGCCGCGCCCGCAGCCGAACGGCAGCGGCGGCGGGAACGGTGCGAACGGCAATGGCGCGGGCTATGACGACGGCCGGCCGAGCGGTCCCGCCATCCCTGGCGAGCCGACCCGCCAGTAAGCGCAACTGACGCCGAGAAAACCCCGCCTGGACCCAGTTCCGGCGGGGTTTTTTGCTGCCCTTGCATCTACGTCGGCACACCCCATCTTTTACCCATCAGGGTGCCTAAGGGGCCCTGCGGATTGCCCGCCCGGAACGGGGGGCGAGGGAGTGTGTAAATGGACTTCGAAAAGTACAGCGAGCGGTCGCGCGGATTCATCCAGTCGGCGCAGACCCTTGCGTTGCGCTCAAACCATCAGAGGCTCCAGCCGGAGCATCTGCTCTCGGTCCTCATCGACGACAAGGAAGGCTTGGCGGCCGGGCTGATCCGGACCGCCGGCGGCGACCCCACGGCGGTCAAGGCTGCGATCGAGGCCGAGCTTCGCAAGATTCCAAAGGTCGAAGGCTCAGGCGCCGGACAGGTGCACCTCGCGCCCGAAACCGCACGTCTGTTCGACCAGGCGGAACAGCTTGCCGAAAAGGCCGGCGACAGCTTCGTCACCGTCGAGCGGCTCCTGCTTGCGCTTGCGTTGGCGACCGGCTCGCCCGCGGCGCGCGCGTTGAGCGCGGGCGGCGTCACGCCGCAAACCCTCAACCAGGCGGTCAACGAGCTGCGCAAGGGCCGGCCCGCCAACAGCGCGAATGCCGAGGCCAATTACGACGCGCTGAAGAAATACGCCCGCGACCTCACCGCGATCGCCCGTGAAGGGAAGCTCGATCCGGTGATCGGCCGCGACGAGGAGATTCGCCGGACCGCGCAAGTCCTGTCGCGCCGGACCAAGAACAATCCGGTGCTGATCGGCGACCCCGGCGTCGGCAAGACTGCGATCGTCGAGGGCCTGGCGCAGCGCATCGCGGCGGGCGATGTGCCGGAAAGCCTGAAGAACAAGCGGCTGATGGCGCTCGACCTCGGCGCGCTGATCGCCGGCACGAAATTCCGCGGCGAGTTCGAGGAGCGCCTGAAGGCGGTCCTCAACGAGATCACCGCGGCGGGCGGCGATGTGATCCTGTTCATCGACGAGCTGCACACGCTGGTCGGCGCCGGCGGCGCGGAGGGCGCGATGGACGCGTCCAACATGCTGAAGCCGGCGCTGGCGCGCGGCGAGCTGCGCTGCATCGGCGCGACCACGCTGGACGAATATCGCAAGCACGTCGAGAAGGACGCGGCGCTTGCGCGGCGTTTCCAGCCGGTCTTCGTGTCGGAGCCGACGGTCGCCGATACGATTTCGATCCTGCGCGGGCTCAAGGAGAAATACGAGGTGCACCACGGCGTGCGCATCACCGATTCGGCGATCGTCGCGGCGGCGACGCTGTCCAACCGCTACATCACCGACCGGTTCCTGCCCGACAAGGCGATCGACCTGATCGACGAGGCGTCGGCGAAACTGCGCATGGAAGCGGATTCGAAGCCCGAGGAGATCGACGAGCTCGACCGCCGCATCATCCAGCTCAAGATCGAGCGTGAGGCGCTGAAAAAGGAGAACGACACGGCGTCGCGCGATCGGCTGAAGAAGCTCGAAGTCGAACTGGGCGAGCTCGAGGCGAAGTCGCACGAACTCACCGAGATCTGGCAATCCGAAAAGAACACGATCACGGGCGCGAAGAAGCTCAAGGAAGAGCTCGACCAGCGCCGGAACGAGCTCGATATCGCGCGGCGCAAGGGCGACCTCGCGCGCGCGGGCGAGCTCACCTATGGCGTGATCCCCGAGCTCGAGCGAAAGGTCGCCCAGGCCGAAAAGGCGGGTGGCAGCCGGATGCTCAAATCCGAGGTCGGCGAGCCCGAAATCGCCGCGGTGGTATCGCGTTGGACCGGCGTCCCGGTCGACAAGATGCTCGAGGGCGAGCGGGCGAAGCTCCTCGCCATGGAGAAGGTGCTGGGCGAGCGCGTGGTCGGCCAGGAAGAGGCGGTCGCCGCCATCTCCGAGGCCGTGCGCCGCGCGCGCGCGGGGCTGCAGGACCCGAACCGGCCACTGGGTTCGTTCCTGTTCCTCGGGCCCACGGGCGTCGGCAAGACCGAGCTTGCCAAGGCGCTGGCTGCGTTCCTGTTCGATGACGAGTCCGCGATGATCCGCATCGACATGTCGGAGTACATGGAGAAGCACTCGACCGCGCGGCTGATCGGCGCCCCCCCGGGCTATGTCGGCTATGACGAGGGCGGCGCGTTGACCGAGGCGGTCCGCCGCCGGCCGTACCAGGTGATCCTGTTCGACGAAATCGAAAAGGCGCACCCGGACGTGTTCAACGTGCTGCTGCAGGTGCTGGACGACGGCCGCCTGACCGACGGTCAGGGCCGCACGGTCGACTTCAAGAACACGCTGATCGTCATGACATCGAACCTGGGGTCCGAGATCCTGGCCTCCCAAGCGCCGGGCGAGGACACCGCGAAGGTCCGCGACAAGGTCATGGAGATCGTGCGCGGCGCGTTCCGGCCGGAGTTCCTGAACCGCCTGGACGAGATCCTGCTGTTCCATCGCCTGTCGCGGCAGCACATGTCGAAGATCGTCGACATCCAGCTCAAGCGGCTGAACGCCACCCTAGCCGATCGCAAGATCGAGGTCGTGGTCGACGACGCGGCGAAGGCATGGCTCACCCGCGAAGGCTACGATCCGGTGTACGGCGCGCGGCCTTTGAAACGGGTGATCCAGAAGGGTCTGCAGAACCAGCTCGCCAACATGATCCTGGAAGGCAAGGTGGCGGACGGCGAGATTGTCCATGTCACCGGCGGGCCGGACGGCTTGAGGCTCGACACGCGAAAAGCCAAAGCCGCCTGACCACCGAGACACGCGCCACAAACCAGAACCCCCGCTCGCGCGGGGGTTCTTTTTTTCATTCGACGAAGACTTCTTCGCGTCGTTTTCGGATCGCCGGCAGCACCAGCACGATCAGCAGCGCAAGGGCCATCGCGAGGATCACGGCCGAGATCGGCCGCTGCACGAAGATGATCGGGTCGCCGCGCGACAACAGCATCGCGCGCCGCAGATTCTCCTCCATCAGCGGGCCGAGCACGAACGCGAGGATCAGCGGCGCGGGCTCGCAGCCAAGCCGGATGAACACGAAGCCCAGCAAGCCGAAGCCCACGGTCATCAGCACCTCGAACGTAGAGTTGTTCAGGCTGTAAACACCGATACAGCAGAACATCAGGATGCCCGGGAACATCAACCGATAGGGGATGCGCAGGAAATAGACCCAGATGCCGATCAGCGGCAGGTTGATGATCACCAGCATCAAATTGCCGATCCACATGCTGACGATCAGGCCCCAGAACAGCTGCGGCCGTTCCGCCATGACCGCGGCGCCGGGTGCGATGCCCTGGATCATCATGGCGCCCATCATCAGCGCCATGACCGGGTTCGCCGGAATGCCGAGCGTGAGCAGCGGAATGAACGAGGTCTGCGCCGCCGCGTTGTTGGCCGATTCCGGCCCGGCGACGCCCTCGATCGCACCCTTGCCGAAGCGGCTCGGGTCTTTCGCGATCTTCTTCTCGACCATGTAGGCGGCGAACGAGCCCAGGATCGCGCCGCCGCCGGGCAGGATGCCGAGCAGCGAGCCGACACCGGTGCCGCGCAGCACCGCCTTCCAGGATTCCTTGAAGTCCTTCCTGGAGAGCCAGAGACCGGTGATCTTGCTGGTGAGGAAGCTCCGCTGCTGCGTGTTGTGCAGGTTCGCGATCACCTCGCCGATCGCGAACAGCCCCATGCCGACCGGCACGAATCCGATGCCGTCGGATAGCTCCGGAATGCCGAAGGTGAAGCGCTGCTGGCCGGTGTTCACGTCGGTGCCGACCAGCCCGAACAGGAGGCCGAGGAAGATCATCGCGACCGCCTTCACCACCGAGCCGTGGGCCAGCACCACCGAAGCGATCAGACCGAACGCCATCAGCGAAGTGTACTCGGGCGCGCTGAACTTTTGCGCGACCAGCGAGAGCACCGGCGCCAGCGCCGCAATCAGCACCGTGCCGACGCAGCCCGCGAAGAACGAGCCGAGCGCGGAGATGGACAGCGCGGCGCCGGCGCGGCCCTGCCGCGCCATTTGATAGCCGTCGATACAGGTGACCACCGAGGACGATTCACCCGGCAGGTTCATCAGGATCGACGTGGTCGAGCCGCCATATTGCGCGCCGTAGTAGATGCCGGCGAGCATGATCAGCGCGGACAGCGGCGGCAGGCTGAACGTCGCCGGCAGCAGGAGCGCGATCGTGACCAGCGGCCCGATGCCGGGCAGCACGCCGATCAGCGTGCCGAGGAGACAGCCCAGGAGACAAAACAGCAGATTCTCAGGGGTGAGAACGGCGCCCAGGCCGATTCCGAGATTGGTGATGATGTCCATTTATTTACTAGTCGGGCCAAATCGACAGCGGGAGACTCAAGCCGTAAACGAAGGTGACGACGCAGAACACCGAAAGCGCGACGCCGAGGAGAATCGTCTCCACCCACCGCATCTCGGTATCAGCGTAGGCGCATATCACGGTCGTCAGGAAAGTGGAGATGACGAGGCCGAGTTTTTCGATGGTAAGGGCGTAGACCAGCACGCAGCCCAGCACGAATACCAGCGGGCGCAGCTTGAGAGCGCCGAACCCGGGCCCCTCGATGACCAGCGATCGTCCCATGATGAGGGCCCCGAGCACGATCATGCACCACGACAGCACCACCGGGAGATAACCGGGTCCCATGCGGACCGCGGTGCCGAACGGATAGTTCTGCGCGATCCAAGCGCCGATGACGCCAAATGCGACGAACAACAGCCCGGCGAGGAAATCTTGAACACTTTTGACGCGGATCATGCGTTCCCTGTCCCCGTGTCTGTGCACGGTGGGCGGCAATCTATCGGGAAGCCGCCGGCATTTCCAGCCCTCCTCTGACGATTCCGCCGCTCGGCGAAATACTTACGGCTCACTTACGGTCCGTGCGCGAAATTGCAGGTCCTTGCTGCGGCAAGCCCCGTTTGCTACCACCGCGCGAGACAGGGAGGCGCGCGTGACGGAATTCCGCTCGGCGGAAGCGCTTTTCCGGCCGCGTTCGGTCGCAATCGTCGGCGCCAGCGAGGGCGGCGGCGCCGGCTGGCCGCGCGCGATCTATCAGAACCTGGAGCATGCCGGTTTTCCGGTTGCGCTAACGCTGGTCAACCCGAACCGCGCCGAGCTCTGGGGCCACAAGGTCTATCCGAGCCTTGCGGCTTTGCCGGAGCCGGCGGAGCTTGCGCTGGTGATCGTGCCGGCCGAAGCATCGGTGGCGGTGCTGGCCGAGGCCGCGGCGCATGGGGTTGGGTGCGCGCTGCTCTACGCCGAACGCTTCGGCGAGGGCGGCGATGCGGCCGGCGCGGCGCGGGCGGCGGAGATCGCCGCGCTGTGCGCGAACACCGGGTTGCGGGTGTCCGGCCCGAACTGCATGGGCTCGCTGTCCTTGCGCGAGCGGCTGCTGTTTTATCCCGCGCCGCGCGTGCGCGCGCTGCCGGCGGGCCCACTCGGCGTCGTGTTCCAGTCCGGCGGCACGTTCCAGTTCTGGCTGCAGCAGGCGGCGACGCGCGGCCTCGGCTTCAGCTACGCGGTGTCCTCCGGCAACGAGATCGACCTCGACCTTGCCGATTACATCAACTTCCTGGTGGAGGACGACGCGACGCGGGTCATCGCCTGCATGGTAGAGGGCGTGCGCCGGCCAGCGGCGTTCATGGCGGCGGCAGGGCGGGCGCTGGCCGCGAACAAGCCGGTGCTGATGGTGAAGATCGGGCGGAGCGAAAAAGGTCGCGCGTCGACGCAAAGCCACACCGGCGCGCTTGCCGGCGACGATGCGGTGTTCGACGCGGTGTGTGCGCGCTATGGCGTCGTCCGCTGCGCGACGCTCGACGATCTGATCGACACCGCGCTCGCCTTCATGCCGGGCCGGCTGCCCAAGGGCCGCCGCGTCGCGATGGCGGGCGTCTCCGGCGGCGCCAAGGGCCTGTTTCTCGACTACGCGGCGGACGCCGGGCTCGGCTTCGCGACGCTCGCGCCGGCGACCCTGGCCACCATCGGAAGGCTGATCGACGCCGGCGTGAAGCCTGACAATCCGCTCGATACCGGCGCGAGCGTCGCGAGCCGGCCCGACGTGTTCGGCCGCATCTGTCGCGCGATCGCCGACGATCCCGCGGTCGATATCGTCGCCATACAAGGCCAGCTGCCGATGGAGCCGGGCGAGCCCGCCAACCCCGCGCCGTTCGTGCTGGCCGCGGAAGCCGGCAAGCCGGTGCTGGCCTATGGGCGCACCGCGCAGAACGTGACCGATACGGGCCGCGCGTTTCAGAGCCAGACCGGTGTGCCGTTCCTGCAGGGCCTGCCGGAGACGGCGCGCGCGCTGCGCGCGCTCGTCGATTATGCCGATGCGACGCGACGCGGCATTCCGTCTTTGCCCGCTCCCGGCGGCCGGCCGGAAAACCTGCAA
>Ga0153915_10006372_pt1 | contig 11056 bp, 9 predicted proteins | sample Opewatmetagenome_2_FD_107003 | JGI IMG/M metagenome (GOLD analysis project Ga0153915, IMG submission 107003) | Freshwater wetland microbial communities from Ohio, USA - Open water 3 Core 3 Depth 3 metaG | ecosystem: Environmental > Aquatic > Freshwater > Wetlands | place: USA: Ohio, Lake Erie...
CCGCACGTGTTCGAGCGCTGAGCGCGGAATCGGCGGCGCGTTCTCTGCCGCGTTCGAATTTCGAATTGCAGCCGCGACGATACGGCCAGCGCTACGGCCGCTCGATGTGGCCATCCGCGTGTCGCGCGAAGCGCGACTCGCTGCGCGCGTGCACCGGACCATCGGCTTCCCAGGGCCACCCGCCGAACTGGGTGCGGCGGTAATCAGCGAACGCTTGGTGGATCTGCTCGGCCGTATTCATGACGAACGGACCGTGCTGCGCAACCGGCTCGCCGATGGGCCGTCCCTGAAGCAGCAAGAGCTCGGCCTCGCTGCTGCCGTTTTCCAGCGGAACGTTTCGGTCAGCCTGCAGCTCGATAACGGACGACGGTTGCGCAAGCACGTTTCCGAGACGAATCGACTCGCCACGAAAAAAGTACAGCGCACGGTTCGAGCCCGGCCGGGCGCTCGGTAACGTCCACTGGGCGTGCGGCGCCATCTTGAGGGTCCAGATGGCGACGTCCGCCTCCGGACGCGAGGCCCATGATGTTGGCGGTGGTGCTGGCGCCTTCAGCTCTCCGCACTGGCCCGCCACCAGAGTCACCTCGGTTGAACGCCCCGCGGCATCCGTGGCCACGAGTTTTGGAATGGTGCCGGCCCAGAACATCGAGAAATACGGCGCGCTGAGCTTGTCCGCGCCCGGCAGGTTCAGCCAGATCTGAAACAACTCGAGCGGGTTAGGGCCATTGCGATCCACCAGCGGGAACATCTCCGAATGCACGACGCCGTGGCCGGCAGTGAGCCATTGCACGTCGCCATGACCGAAGCGAGCCGTCGCGCCGAGTGAATCCGAGTGATCGATGAGCCCGCGACGGACGAGGGTTACGGTCTCGAAGCCGCGGTGCGGATGTCGCGGGAAGCCGGGCACCGTGTCCCCGTGGTACATGCGCCAGCCGTCCTTGCCCTCGAAGTCCTGACCGATGTTGCGGCCGCTGAGCGATGCCGCGGGGCCCATTGACTCGTTTCCGGCCGGATAAGCGTCCTGATGGTAGATGCACACCAGGAACGGATCGAACGTCTGCCAGGGGAAGGCAAGGGGGCGGATTCGCTTGACCGGATCGCTGCTCATGGTGCCCTCGGGCCACGTTTCATCGGGCCTCATCGTACCTCGCACGCCCCCGCTCCGGGTCCCCCGGAAAGCGCGACCCGTCGGCTCCGGCTCGGATAGAATGCGCCCCGCCGGAGTGGAGACTGTCCTGGACCGTCCCCATATCCCCGGGATTGAGGAGCCGTCGCCACGGGCATGCGGGCGATCGCTGCCCGGCACGGCACTCCACCACTGTCAGCCAGCCTCCGAAGCGCCGCAAGCGTGGCCGGACCGGCCGCATGTCGCTTTTTGATTGGACATAAATGCTCAACACTTCGAACGTTGCGATCCAGTTTGGCGCGAAGCCGCTTTTCGAACAGGTCACGGTCAAGTTCTCCGATGGCAACCGCTATTGCCTCATCGGCGCGAACGGTTGTGGCAAATCGACGCTGATGAAGATCCTGGGCGGCGAGCTCGACCAGAGCGTCGGCGACGTAATGCTGCAAGCGGGCATGCGCCTGGGCAAGTTGAACCAGAACCAGTTCGCCTATGAAGACGAGCGCGTGCTGGATGTGGTCATGCAGGGCCACGTGGAAATGTGGCAGGCGATGACGGAGCGTGACCGCATCTACGCCGACGCAGAGGCCACCGACGACGACTACATGAAGGCGGCGGAGCTCGAGGGCAAGTTTGCCGAGTACGGCGGCTACAACGCCGAGGCGCGCGCGGGCAGCATTCTTTCGGATGCCGGTATCCCCGAAGCGCTGCATAACGGGCCGATGCGCGAAGTGGCGCCCGGCTTGAAACTGCGCGTGCTGCTCGCACAGGCCTTGTTCTCCAAGCCGGACGTGCTGCTGCTCGACGAGCCGACCAACAACCTCGACATCCACTCGATTCGCTGGCTCGAAGGCGTGCTGAACGACTACGACGCCACCATGATCATCATCAGCCACGACCGGCACTTCCTGAACCAGGTGTGCACCCACATCGCGGATCTGGATTTCCAGCAGCTCAAGATCTATCCGGGCAACTACGACGATTTCATGCTGGCCTCCGTGCAGGCGCGCGAGCGTGTCGAGGCGTCAAACGCGAAGGCCAAGGATCGTATTTCCGATCTGCAGGAATTCGTGCGGCGCTTCTCCGCGAATGCGTCCAAGGCGCGGCAGGCAACCTCGCGTCGCCGGTTGCTCGAGAAGATCAAGATCGAGGAGATCAGGCCGTCGTCGCGGCAGAACCCGTACATCCGCTTCGAGCAGGGCAAGAAGCTGTATCGCTCGGCGGTGAACGCGGAAGGGGTGAGCTTCACCTATCCGGGCGCGGACGAGCCGGTGTTGAGCCACGTCAATTTCAACGTGGAAGCGGGCGAGCGCATCGCCATCATCGGCCCCAACGGCATCGGCAAGACCACGCTGATGCGGTGTCTCGCGGGCGACTTGACGCCCTCAGCGGGGCGCATCAACTGGGTCGAGAATGCGCAGCCGGGCTACCTGCCGCAGGATCCGCAGGCCGAGTTCGAGGAAAAAATCGATCTGTTCACCTGGATGTCCAACTGGACCGGGAAAGCGGACGACGAGCAGATCGTGCGCGCGACGCTGGGCCGTCTGCTCTTCTCAGGCGATGAGACCAAGAAATCGGTGAAGGTGCTCTCGGGCGGCGAGAAGAATCGCATGTTGTACGGCAAGCTCATTCTGACGAAACCGAACGTGCTGTTGATGGACGAGCCCACCAACCACATGGACATGGAAACCATCGAGTCGCTGCAGATCGGCCTCGAAAAATATCCCGGCACGCTGATCTTCGTGTCGCACGACCGCGAATTCGTCGGCGGCCTTGCCACGCGCATCATCGAGCTGCGGCCCGGTGGAACCATTGCGGACTTCCGGGGCACGTACGACGAATATCTCAAGGCGCAGGGGATCGAGGTCTAGCGTTCCGGGGGAGAATCGCGCGGGCCTCTTTCGACTTCATGAGTGAGGTCGACGCCATCGAGGTCCGGAAACGACAAGGGGCACCTTGCGGCGCCCCTGGATTCTGTGGGCCCGGACGCTTGTCATCGCGATCCGGGTCCAGCTCGAGAGTGACCCCGAGTCTCGAAAGCCCCTTTCGGGAACGCTGGATAGGTTAAAGCCGATGGCCCGGAAGTCAATCCTCATTCGTTTTCTTCGCCACGTCGGACGTCGCCACGATTGATCACTGTGGATCATGAGCGATTCCGGCGACTATGGCTGCTTCCGCAGGGAATACGGATTTCAGCCCCAATCCGGCCACAACGCTGCGGCGAATCGACTCAAATTGATCGGACCCGATCTGCAAGTGGAGATACTCGCGCTTGCCATCGTGACGTCTCCGGCCGGAGCGAATCATGTCCAGTCGCGCGATCGAGACCACTGCGACCAAGTCGCACTTCGCCCAGACCTCTGTGGGTTCCACGTCTGGCAATGGGTTTTGCAGGAGTCGGTAGTGGTGTTCTTCGAGGAGCTTCGGGCGCGTCGTACTGAGTGGAACAACCGCAACGAGCTTCGGGTTGGTCTTGTGCGCCTTGAGAACCACGACCGGCCGCCGTTTCACGATCTCGGGTTGGACATAGCCCGAAAAGTCGCAGGACAGCACGGTGCGCGCCTTCGGCTGGAAAGGGAGCGGCATCGCTAGGTCTGGAGTGGGGTGCTCACGGCGGCCAGTGTAGAGAGGAGCACATCTGCGCTCACGAAGGATTCGTGGTGTGAACGGCCAGAAACGCCCGCGATGCTCATCCGGTAATACAACTGCCTCCCAGGCTTTGATCGGGATGGGACCGCTCAAAGCGCTCCGGACTCGAGCATTTCAAGATAGATGAACTCGGGAGCTTTAACCCCCGCTCGCGCTCTGATCTCGATGAGCCGGGGCGATTCGAAGAAGGCGCGAGCATCGGCAATTGAAGTCCACGCAGAGAAGTGAACGATCCGGTTGGGATCGTTTTCGGATCTGAGAACCTGGTACGTGCGTTCCCCGGCTTCTCGCCGGATGCCGGCCGCGTGATCGAACACCTGCTTCCAGGCGGGGTAGTCGGCCACTTCATGGATGATCAGGACATGTTGCATGGTCGTTCTCGCGGCTCCCTCAAGACCCCAGGCTACAGAATCCGAAAGAAGTGAATGATCGCCGCGTTCGGCTCGCGCTCGGCCGTTGCCGCGAAGATTGCGCGGTTCACCCAATCGTACTTTCCGCCGACTGGCGCTTCGAACTGCGCGGCGGTTCGGAAGTAGTACGAATCCGCGGGCACCGGCTCGCCACGCGTGAGTTTCGCCATGATGTCCGGTGGCGCGTGCCGGATGCCGCGGTTCGTCACCGCGATCAATACGCCGTCGCTCGTTTCCAGCGTGTACTTGGCGTCTGCCGAGAGCACGCCGTCGCCGCGGACCACCTGCCAATCGCCGCCGCCGGCGACCACCTTGCCGCTCAGCAGGGGGCCGTTAAACGTCCCGCCGAGAATCGGCACGAAACGCCGGAGCCCGTCCGGCCCGTTTCCGATCACGATGGGAGGGGCCACGCTGGCCCGCACGGTGCAGGCGAACTCTGTTTTGAGCGTCGGTGTGACGGGCATGGCCGCGCAGTCTACCCGAGCGGGCAGCGACCGGCCGGCCGCAGCGGGGGTCGACTATTACGCCGCCGCTGCCCAGAATCGCGACCCGACCCCCACGCCGCGGAAAACACGCCGTTGTTCACCAAAAGCTTTCATCACCGTTCCCTCCCGATGCTGACCGTGGCCGCGCTTTTCCTGCTCGGTCTCGCCGGTAGCGGTGCCGTCGTCGCGCAGGGGACACCCGGATATGCCGACGCATTCAATATCGACACCGTCGAAAAATGGGACACGCGCATCGATGCCATGCGGCGCCTCGCCGCGCAGACGCAGGCGGATCCCGGGGTCAAGGACATCCGCGGGCGCACGGTCGCGGACGACTGGAAGGAATGGGTGCTGAAGCCCGACCTGGACGCTCACCTCACCGAGCTGCGCGAGAAAGTCAGAACCCAGGCCGTGGCCGCCGACTACGACGGCATGAACCAGACGATGAAGGAAGCGACGCCGCTCGTGCAGGCGGAGCTCTACAAAAGCTCGTTCCTCGCGGCGTACTGGCTTGCGCAGGGCGGACTCGTTCACCACCGCAAGCTGATGGAGCCGTTACTGGCGGGCGTGCCCGCCGCGCAGGCCAAGCCCATTCGCGACCACATGGCCGCCGTCGAGCAGGATCTTGCGGACAGCGTGCCGGCAACGATGGCACTGAACGGCGAGGCCGAAGGCACGCGCCGGAACATGATGATGCTCACGCAGACGAAACTCGCCGCGTTCGAGAGCTTCAACGCAAACCGTGCGCAGTTGGTGGGGCTCCAAAAACCTGCGCGCGGCGGGAAGACGGTCAACAAGACACGCGTGCGTCAGTCGCCATGCCCCGCCGAGGCCCTCGACACATCGGGCAGTGCGAGCCCCAGGCTCGCGCCGAACAACGTGTCGCTCGATGCGGTGTATCCGCCGCTCGCCACGCGCGATGAGGTCGAAGGCAACGTGACGCTGGAAGTGTCGATCTCGCCGACCGGGTGCATGGAGCGCGCCGAAGTCGTGGCGTCTTCGGGCGCGGACGAGCTCGATGAGGCCGCGATGCTGTGGGCGGAATACGGCAGCTTCCTGCCGGGCGAGGTCGATCAGAAACCCGTCGCTGGAAAATTCCGCTTCAAGATCAAGTTCGAAGTGAGCAAATAGCTCAAGCCTGCTCGGGCACAAACGGCCCGATGCGCTCGCTCACGTAGCGACGGATGTCGAGGTTCCAGTCCTCCATCGGCGCGAACACGCCCACCTTGTGCACGCGCGCGGAAATGCCTGACTGCACGAGCTCGCAGATGTTCCAGTCCTGCCGGTTCACGAGGTGCCAGAAGTCCACGGTGTCGGAAGGGTCGAAGTCCGGCTGCTCGATCTCGTACGGCTCGAACAGGAAGTGACAATCGATGCGCGTGTGCCGCGGCCCCGTGGGCTGCAGCACGAAGGCGGCAACGTGCTCTCGCGCCACGCTCAGGAAAAGATTCGGGTAGAGCAGTTCGCCTTTGTGCCGCACCTGCTCGTCTTCGTTCAGCCCCGGGAACGAGCGACGGTTCGAGGTGCCGCTCATCGTGAACGTATCCGCGCCTTCGCGATGTGGAATGCCGCGCTCCCAGTCGAGGCCCGCGCCGCCGTTCTGGCGAAACGCGGGAACGACGCGGCACAGCTCCGGATGCACCGGCCCGCAGTGGTAGCACTCGTTGTAGTTCTCGCAGAGAATTTTCCAGTTCGCTTCGACTTCGTAGCGGATGGTCTGCACTGTGCGCAGACCTGCGAGCGGGTAGCGCACGAAGCGTTGGCTGATGTTCGCGATGTGGTCCGCAAACGGCCGCGCCTTCGCCGGCGTGAGATGCAGAAACACGAAGCCGCCCCAGGACTCCGCGAGCACGGGATGCAGATGCACTTTGCTCGCGTCGAATCCGGATTCCTTCGCGAGGTGCGGCGCGCGCAGCAACTGTCCGTTCAGATCGTAGGTCCACGCGTGATATGGGCAGAGAATGAGGCCGTTCGGCATTACTCCGCCCTGTATCGCGAGCCCATTGGCTGAATCCGAGGCGGGGGTCGGCGAGCACAGCCGCGCGCCGCGATGCCGGCATACATTGTAGAAAGCGCGCAGCGCGCCTTCGGTGTTGCGGACCAGGAGGATGCTTTGTCCGCAGACATCCAGCACCCGATGGTCGCCGGGCCGCGGCAATTCTTCCTCGCGCCCCACGCAAACCCATTCGCTGTAGAAAATATGTTCCCGCTCCAGCGCGAAGACGTCGTCGCGCAGGTACCAGGACGAGGGCAGTGTGGGTTCCAGGGCGCCGCCCGGAAAACCTGAGTCCGCATGCATCACGAAGGCATTCCTGTGTCCGCCAGGACTCGAAGAATAGTGAGACGGCCGGCCGAACGCGATGCATTTCGCGCGAAAACGGGCCGGCCCGGTGGTAGTGTTGCGCGGTCGAAATGAGAGCACCGGCTGTTCAACGCGCGTCGGAAAGAGGCTTGCCGTCGGGCGCGGCACGCGTGTCGGCGCGGACGGTCTTCTGCGCATTCATAGCGGGGCTGCTGTTCCTTGCTCCGGCGTTCGCGCGGCCACTCGCCGTCGACGACATCTACCGACTCCAGGACGTTTCAGATCCCCAGCTTTCGCCGGACGGCGAATGGGTGGCCTACTCGGTCAGCACGCCCAACCGCGAAACGGATGCGGACGACGACGACCTCTGGCTCGCGAGCTGGAATGGTCGGCAGAGCATACGTCTCACGAACAGTCCCTCCGGTGAGCACAGCGCGCGCTGGAGCCCCGACGGGCGATACATCGCGTTCCTGTCCGATCGCGGGGACGGCAAGGCCGGCGATCAGATCTGGCTGCTCGATCGCAATGGCGGCGAGGCGCGGCAGCTCAGCCACTTCGAAAGCGGCATCACGTCGTTCGCCTGGGCGCCGGACGGGCACCGAATGGTGTTCAACGCGGAAGTTGTGCCGCCCGGGCAGAGCGACGATAAGCCGCACCCCATTGTCATCGACCGGTTGCAGTTCAAGCGGGACGACTCCGGATATCTGCGCGCGGAACGCACGCACTTGTTCCTTCTGGACGTGCGCACCGCCGCGATCACTCAACTAACGGACGGCGCGTTCAACGAGCTGCAGCCAGCGTGGTCGCCGGACGGTTCGACGATTGTTTTTCTTTCGAAGCGCGGCGAGGAACCGGACGCGCACAACAACTGGGACTTGTACGTGATGGAGCCCACGCCGGGCAGCACGCCGCGCCAGCTCACCACGAGCCTCGGCACGGACGGCGATCCGACCGAGGAGTGGGGCAGTCGCACGCCGGCGTTCAGTTCGGACGGCACCGAGGTCACGTATGTCGCCAGCGGGCGGCCGGAAGATATCTGGTACAGCCTGGTGCAGGTCAGCGTCGTTTCCGCGAAAGGCGGCGCGGCCACTCAGCCGACGGCGTCTCTGGATCGAAACACCCTCGATCCGCGCTGGTCCGCCGACGGCAAATGGATCTATTTCAGGCTCGAGGACGAGTTGTGCGTGGCGTTGGCGCGCGTGCGGGTGCGTGATGGTCACGTGGAGCGGCTGACTGCGCCGGACGGTGTCGTCAGCCAGTTCGACGTGAGCCGTAGCGGGCACGTCGTCGTAACCTACGGCACCGCGGCGCATCCAAACGAGCTCGCCGCTGTGGAAGGTGGACGGCTGCGCGCGCTTTCACATCACAACGACGCGTGGCTCGGCGATGTGGAAATGGCTCAGGCGCGCGCCATCCAGTTCAAAAGTCGCGATGGCTTGCCGATTCGTGCGCTGCTGATGGTGCCGGCCGGCAGCACGCCCGTCGGGCGACGGCCGACATTGTTGAGGCTGCACGGCGGGCCGGTGGCGCAGCATCAGCACGAATTCGATTTTGCCTGGCAGCTCTTCGCCGCCAATGGCTATGCGGTGGTGGCGCCGAACCCGCGCGGCAGCTCCGGCCGGGGCTACGAGTTTCAGCGGAAGCTTTTTGCGGAATGGGGCTACGTGGATGTGCCTGATATTCTCGCTGCCGCAGACTACGTGGTGCAGGTGGGCATTGCCGATCCGCAGCGGCTCGGCGTTGGAGGCTGGAGCTACGGCGCGCTGCTCACGGACTACGTGATCGCATCCGACACGCGCTTCAAAGCGGCGACCAGCGGCGCCGGCATTGGCAACATGGTCGCGGGCTATGGTGATGATCAGTACGTGCGCGAGTGGGAGTTGGAGCTCGGGTTGCCTTGGGTCGACGCGGAGCGCTGGACGCGTTTGTCCTATCCGTTCCTGCATGCCGATCGCATCGTGACGCCGACGCTGTTCATGGTGGGCTCGGAGGACTACAACGTGCCGCCGATCGGATCCGAGCAGATGTACCAGGCGTTGCGACGCCTGCACGTGCCGACGCAGCTCGTGATCTACCCGGGCCAACATCACGGGTTCGCGCGCCCGAGCTTCAGGGCCGACCGCGTGCGGCGGTATCTGGAGTGGTACGGTCAGCATTTAAGGTCCAACTGAGACAATTCGAGCCATGGCTGAGCGACGAGAGACTTCGATCCATTCCCCCGCGCGGCGCGGGGGCGGAATTCAGCGCTTCTGGCAGTCTGCTCAGGAGCCTGCGATTCCTCGCATCGATCGCGCGGAAGGTCTGCACATCTGGGACACGGCGGGGCGGCGTTACATCGACGCTACGTCGGGCCCCGTCGCGGTGAACCTGGGCCACGGCAATGCGCGCGTTCTGCGCGCCATGCAGGAACAGGCATCCCGCGTCTGCTTCGCGTATCCGAGCGCGTTTGAAAGCGAAAGCAACGTGCGCCTCGGCGAGCGCCTCGCCGAGCAGGCGGGCATGGGGCTCGACTGTGCGTTCTTCGTGTCCGGCGGTTCGGAGGCCGTCGAGAAGTGTCTTCAGTTCGCGCGCCGTTACGCGATGGCGATTGGTCAGAAGGCACGATACAAGATCATCAGCCGCAACCCCTCGTATCACGGCAGCACGCGCGCCACGATGGCGCTCTCGGCAGACCCGGGGTACGCGGCGTTCCTGCCGGCCGGTCAGACGGGCATTCATGTGCCGGCACCCTGGAGCTATCGGCCCGCGCATGGAATGGACGCTCGCGCTTACGCGCAGCAATGCGCGGAAGCGCTGCGCACGACGATCGTTGCGGAAGGCCCTGAGTCGGTACTTGCATTCATCATCGAGCCGGTGATGGGCTTCTGCGGTGGCGCAGACCACGCGCCTGCCGAGTATTACCGGCGTGTGCGCGAGATCTGCAACGAGTTCGGCGTGCTGCTGGTCTATGACGAGATCATCAGCGGAGCGGGGCGTACCGGAAAGTTTCTCGCCGCGCACTGGTGGGCCGGCGCGAATCCGGATCTCGTCACGCTGGCGAAGGGAATCGGCGGTGGCTATTACCCGCTTGCGGCGTTTCTGGCGCCTTCACGGCTCGTCCATGCGGTGGTGAGTGCGGGAGGGTTTCACGTCGGGCACACGCACAAAGCACAGCCATTGGCGTGCGCGGTCGGCCTGGCGGTGCTGGAGGAAACGATCGAGCAGAATCTCATCGCGCAGGCCGATGACGTGGGCGCGTACCTGCGCACGCGATTGGAAAGTCTCAAGAACGAAACCCCGATCGTCGGCAACGTGCGCGGCCTCGGCATGCTGAACGCCATCGAGATCGTGGCAGATCCGTCGAGCAAGGCGATGCTTCCCCGCACGCTGGATGTGGTGGGCCGTATCCAGGCGCTGGCGCGCGACGAAGGCCTGCTGATCTATGGTCGCCGCACGCACGCCGGCAAGTTCGGCGATTGGCTCATGATGACGCCGCCGCTCATCACCACTCGCGCGGATGTCGACGAGATCGTGGGCGGAATCGGCAACGCATTGCGCGCCTACACACAGGAGCTGCGGCAAGCCGGGCACATCGCCTGAGGCATTTCGCCGTTGCCCAGCGCCCCAGATTGCGCGGCGTTCAGCGGCGCTTCGCCATCACCGCGCGCGCGGACCTGATCTCAAGCAGCGTCTTCTCGCGTTCCATCGCCGTGTTGTAGCCGCTGTGGGCAGCGGCAGCCGATTCGAGGCGATCGAGCCAGGTCAGGAAGTAATCTGCATCCGCGCCACAATGTGTTTCGCCCGTGGCGCTTGTGACGAAGAAAGCGTTGGTCGTTGCGTAGGGGTAGAGATCGAGCACATCGGGGTGCGCTTCGTCGTTCCATGCGCGGACCAGAATCCAGCTTGGCCCGGTGACCCTCAACTCGCCTGCGAAGTCGGCCGACATGCGTTTCGAATCGAGCCGCAGGGTGCGGGCGACTTTTCCGTTGACCACGATCTCGAGATGATCGACGGGCACGTTCGAGCGCAGAAAGCCCTGATAGTGCAGCGCCTTGCCGCCGGCCGGCACGGCGATTTCTGTGCCGGGCGGGTGTCCTTCCACCGATAG
>Ga0153915_10006374_pt1 | contig 11054 bp, 6 predicted proteins | sample Opewatmetagenome_2_FD_107003 | JGI IMG/M metagenome (GOLD analysis project Ga0153915, IMG submission 107003) | Freshwater wetland microbial communities from Ohio, USA - Open water 3 Core 3 Depth 3 metaG | ecosystem: Environmental > Aquatic > Freshwater > Wetlands | place: USA: Ohio, Lake Erie...
CGCCGCGGCCGCGGTTGACCGGCTGCCCCGTCGCGCCCGCCGCCGGCTCGGGCTCGCCGGGGCTCTCGCGACCCTGACGGTGGCCGCCGGGTTCCTCGCCCTGCGCGCCCGCAGCCCCGATCCGAGCGCGGTGGGCGCACCCATCGCCGTGGGCGCATTCGCCAATGAAACCGGAGACCCGGCCCTGGATACGTGGGGCCGGCTGGCCGGTGACTGGATCACCGAAGGCCTGCATGCGATCGGCCCCGTAGCCGTGGTCCCGTGGCCGACGTCGCTCAAGGCGTCGGAGCTGATCCAGGAACGCCGCAGTGCCGGCCGCCCGGTGGATCCCGTTGCCCTGCTGCGGGAGGAGACCGGCGCGGGAACCGTCATCACCGGTTCCTACTACAGGATGGGCGACTCGCTCCAGTTCCACGCGGAAGTGGCCGACGCGGCGGCGCGTCGGGTGCTCAGCTCGCTGGCCCCGGTCACGGCTCCCATCAGCGCCCCCGAGGCCGCGATTACCGAGCTTCGGCGGCGGGTAATGGGGATGGTCGCGCTCAGCCGGGACAGCCGGGTGTCGCCGGCGACAGGGCTGACCCGGCGACCCCCGACCTTCGAAGCCTATCAGGCGTTCGATCGGGGGCTCACCCACTCGCAGAACCAGGAGTACGACCAGGCCCTGCCCGAGTATGTGCACGCCTTTGCGCTGGACACCGAGTTTGTCGCGGCTCTGCTCTACGCGGCCGCGGTCAGTTGGGATCTGCGCGAGATCGGCCAGATGGACTCGCTGCTCCGGGAGGTCCGCCTCCGGCAAGGGTCACTGAATGACTTTCAGCGCCTGAGGCTGGCGGCCCTCGAGGCGAGGGTGGCAGGAGACGGACAGGCCGAGCTGGCGGCGCTGCGCCAGGCCGCGGCCGGCGCGCCGCACACCAAGCTGATGTACCACCTGGCTGATGCCGCCCTGAACACCGACCGGCCGCGGGAGGCACTCGATGCATTGCGGAGTCTGGACCCCGACAAGGGCGACATGCGAGGCTGGGCGCCGTACTGGTACTCCCTGACCCACGCGTACCACGTGCTGGGGCAGCACGGGGGCGAGCTGGAAGCGGCCAGGGAGCTACGCCGGCGCTTCCCCGAGCGACGTATCGGGCTGGTGCTGGAGGTGCGGGCACTCGCGGCGGTCGGCGATACGGCGGGCGTCGACAGCGTGCTAGGGGTCGGTGAGCAGCTTCCCCCCAATACCTACTGGTCGCAGGGCGCCGCGCTCACCGTGGCCGGGGAGGAGCTGCAGGCCCACGGCTATGGGACCACCGGCTGGAGGTACCTCAGCCGCGCCGTGAGCTGGCTCGACCGCCAGCTCGCCCTGACTCCCGGCGACCGTTCCCACCGCTACTGGCTCGCCAGTGCCTGCTACGACCTGGGGGACTGGCGCCGCTCATTCGACGTTTCCCTCGGCCTGGCTCATGACTTCCCCGACCGGCTCACCTACCGCGTCCTCGCGGCGGTCGGAGCCGCGCGGCTCAAACTCCCCGTCGCGGACAGCCTGGTCGGTACACCTCTTCCCCACCAGCGTGGTGCCCACGCCATGCTCCGGGCCCGGATTGCCACGATCCGTGGTGATCGCGAAGCTGCGCTGGGGCTCTACAGCTCCGCGAGTGAGCTGGGTGTCGATGATCTGCCATGGCTTCATGCCTCGGCTGCGTATGACCTCTTCCTGCTGGGTGAAGCCAGAAGCCGCCTGCCCTTTTCCCTGAGAGCTGGCTTCCGACCTGCCACTGTGGGGGCGACAGGACCTTGACGGGCGGGAGGGCGGGAGGGGTATGAGGCGACCGGGCGACGAGGCGACGAGGCGACCAGGCGACACGGCGACCAGGCGACGAGGAGAGTTGCTCGCCTACCGCCAGACCCGCTCCAGGATTCCCAGGACCAGAATGGCCAGCAACGCCGGCGGTACGAGGTATCGCATCGAATGACGCCAGATGACGAACAGGCGAGGGCGCGCCAGCCTCAGTTCTGTCCTCGTAGCGCCGCGGGACATGGCCCAGCCCGCGAAGAGCGCCACGCCCAGAACGGACAGCGGCAGCAGGATGGTTGAACCCAGGAAGCCCAGGACGTCGAGAATCGCCCGGTGCCCGAGCCATGTTCTCGTCGCTGGCCAGTCCACCATCGAAAGGAAACCAAGCAGCCAGACGGTGCCCCCCGCCAGCAGCGCTGCCGGGCCACGCCTCATGCCGCGACGGCTCTCGAGCTGGTCCACCACGGGATAGAGAATTCCGATCCCGGAGCTGACGGCGGCCAGGGTCAGGAAGCAAAAGAATGCGACGGCGGCTATCGGACCCCCGGGTATGACCGCTGCCGCGCCAGGTATCGCCGTGTACGCGAGTGCCGACCCTTCCGCCGGCGACGATCCCCCCGCGAGCAACAAGAGAAAGACCACCATCGCGGCAAGCAGGGTGACGATAGTGTCGAGCGCAACGACGACGAGCGCCGCCCCTGGAATCGAGGTCCCACTCGGGAGTGCCGCACCATAAGACATCATCACGCCGAGGCCGAGAGCCAGCGTCATGATCGCGTGGCGCATCGCCTCGAGAACCCCACGCCAGTTAAGCAGGGAGAAATCGGGCCGCAGAAGCAGGCCAAGCCCATCGGCGAACCGGCCCGTCGTTCTGGCCACATACAGGAGCAGTCCGAGAAGCACCACCAGCAATGCGGAGAGAAGCAAGGATTGGATCCGTTCGAGGCCGGCGCGGATACTGCGTGCGGTGACGAGCGTGATCAAACCGACGAACAGACAGTGATAGCCGATCATGGGCCAGGGCTGATCGGCAAGCGGGCCAGCGACCCTGGCGGGATCGGCCCCGGCGAGCTTGCCGAGGCTGGTCCCGACCAGGTGTGCGGCCAAGCTGCCGGCCATCACACTGTATGCCGACAGGACGAGCACTGCAGCACCTGGGCCGACCCAACCTATCCAACGCCACCAGCAGGTCCGCCCCTCCGCACGGGCCACGATCTCCAGAGAGCCCGCGGGGGTTGACCTGCCCCGCCGGCCGATCAGGATTTCGGCCATCAGAAGGGGGAGCCCCAACGACAGGAGCGAGGCCAGGTAGGCCAGGAGGAAGGCGCCCCCTCCGTAGCGGTGTACCAGATAGGGGAATCGCCACACGTTCCCCAGTCCGACCGCCGCTCCCGCGGCCACGACGACAAAGCCACGATGGCCGGACCAGGTTGCCGCGGCCATTGCAGGTGGACGCGAGGAGGCGGACGAATTTCGCTGTTGACCCAGGGCGACTGACAACGGCTTCTCCAGATGAGACACCCGTTGATGCGTGATCCGCCTGCGGGAACCGACACCCTGGGCCAGGACCCCTCACCTCCGCCACGCTCGGAGGCCCAGCCTTTCCCGAAGCCGATGGAACGAGCCCGGCGCGGAGCAGGCGTCGCAACCGGAGCAGGTCCCCGGCGTTTCCCCGAAGTAACCGAGCAGGACGCGGCGGCGGCACCGCCGGCCGGTCGCATACCCTTCCATCACACGCAGCCGGTGGAGCGCGGCCGCCTTCCGGCGGCGAACGCGTCGCCAGTCGACGGGTCCATCTCCGGGGCGGAGTTCCTGGGCCAGCCGATCGGCCGAGGCCACCACGCCGGCCGGATGGAGCCGGCGGCGCTCGCGATGTTGCCAGATTTCTTGCACCACTCTCCGCGGCGGGAAGGTCACCTCGAGCTGCCGCCGGTGAATGTCCGAATCGGAGCGGTGGTGCAGCAGGAGACAGGACGATGCCTGGCCGTCGCGACCGGCCCGGCCGGCCTCCTGGTAGTAGGCCTCGGGCGTCGGTGGCATGCCCCAATGCACCACCAGGCGGACTCGCGGGGCATCGATGCCCATTCCGAAAGCCGAGGTCGCGACCACTACGTCCAACTCTTCCGCGATGAATCGGTGCAGCACCTCGGCCCGTCGTTCCCGAGTCAGTCCCGCGTGATACGCGGCCACGCGGTGGCCCGCGAACCAGAGGCGCTGCGACAGCGCGTCGGCGGAGTTCCTGGTAGAGACGTACACGATGGACAGTCCGGGGCGGGGCTCGAGCTGGCCCAGCAGGTGGGGCATCCGGTCCCGCCGGTGACTGAGGCGGACGACGCCGAAGGTCAGATTGGGCCGGTCGAAGGACCCTAGATGCTGATCGGGCTGGGTGAGGCCCAACGAGCGGATCACATCCGCACGGACCGGGGCCGTGGCGCTCCCGGTCAACGCGATGGTGGGCGGGCGCCCCATCGCCAATCGGAAGGGACCCAGGGCCCGGTAACTGGGGCGAAAGTCATGACCCCATTCACTGATGCAGTGAGCCTCGTCCACCGCGAGCAAACTGGGCCGGATCCCCATCGCCGACAGGTCCTGCGCCAGGCGCCCGGCCCGCTCCGGAGAGACGTAAAGCAGCCGCAGGCTCCTGTCGGCGAGGCGGTTGCGAATCGAGCGTTCATCCTCCGGGGACTGGAGGCTGTTGAGCGTGTCTGCCGCGATGCCGCGAGCCTTGAGGGCGCACACCTGGTCCTGCATCAGCGCGAGCAGCGGGGAGACCACGACGGTGACACCACCAAGCACCAGGGCCGGCACCTGAAAACAGATCGACTTGCCGCCCCCCGTCGGCAGGACCGCAAGGGTATCTCGTCCTGCGAGCACCGATTGCACTACCCGGCGCTGGAGGGGCCGGAAGTCACGGAAGCCGTAACAGCCGTGCAGCTGACGACGGGCCTCTGCGAGGCGATGAGCCAGGTGGGACACGAATGCAAGCTTACGCCGCGACCGGGTTGAGGCGGTCGGCGGAATAACGCGGCAAGGAGCGGGAGAACGCCTGCCGTCAGTTCTGCTTGTCCGGATCCGGTCCGGAATCTGGACGGCGTCCGCGGTCGCGGAGGCGCAGGGCGAGGGCAACGGCAAGGGAAACCATGGCCGCCCAGACCAGGAGGCGGTTCTCGAGTACCACGCCTCCGAGGGCGAGCAGGAACCCCAGGACTGCGGAGAACAGCCGGGCGCGCCTCATCGCTTGAAGAAGGCCGCGATGGCTGCCCGGAAGTCGGGGTGGGCCCGGGCCACGGCATTGACGCGGGCACCGAGGGCGATGCCCTCATCGAAGGACCGGTCATCGAGCTCGTAGAACAGCCGCTTGACGAGGGCCAGGGCGGACGCGCTGCTACCGGCGAGCCCGGAGAGCAGGGACGCGGCGGACGCATCCAGTTCCGCATCGGGGACCACCCGGGAAATGAGCCCCGCGTCCAGGGCTTCGGCGGCCGACAGCACACGACCGGTGGCCACGAGGTCAAACGCGCGCTTTTCCCCGGCGAGCCGCCGCAGAATCGTCAGCACCATCGCGGGAACGAAGCCGCGCTGGATCTCCGGGTAGCCGAACTGGGCGCTCTCCCCGGCGAGGACCAGGTCGCAGGCGGTGGCGAGCCCCGCGCCACCCGCGAGCGCCCGACCGTGCACCACCGCGACCACCGGACGCGACAGCCGCCGGATCGCGGAGAACACCGCACCCAGGCGCGCGGCCGTCTCCTGATTCTCCTCGGCCGACCGATCGGCCGAAGCCAGCAGCTCCTCGAGATCGGCGCCGGCGCAGAAGTCCTTCCCTGCCCCGCGGACCGCCACCACCCGAACCGCCGCGTCGAGCTCGGCCCGTTCCAGCGCGGCGGTCAGCGCGGCGATAGAGACCGTATCGAGCGCATTGCGTTTCTCGGGGCGGTTCAGAGTCAGGGTAAGGACTCCGTGCTCGAGCGAGGTCAGGAGCATGGACGTTCCGCGTTCCCCGTTCCGCGTTCCGCGAAACCGCGCCCGCTAGGCAATTGCCGCTTCGCCTCGGAGAGGCAGGCCCCCCGCCGACGGGCAACGGGGAACGCGGAACGCGGAACGCTCATCGCGTCCTCCTCAGCCGGCGGGCCATCGCAGCAGGGACCGGTATTTCCATCCGCAACAGTGCAGTCGAGTACACCTTGCCCTGGGCGTCCGTCTTGAGAGAGATGGTGCCGCCACCGTCCAGCGCGCCGTGCAGCAGGAAGTTGAGCGCGTTGAGATTGGGGAGCTCGAAGCGCTCGACGGCCGTCGCCATTCCGCGGAAGTGCCGGGCCACCCGCTCGCGGGTGACCTCCTTCACCAGCAACGGGTAGTACTCCGGCTCGAGCGCGATGAGCCCCACGTTCGCGGTGTCACCCTTGTCGCCGCTGCGAGCGTGGGCGAGGTACCGGAGTTGGAGCGGCGCGGTTCCGGGAGTTCGGCGTTTGGTGGGCTTGGTTGCCATTGGGGAGTCTGGAGATGGCTATGGGCTATGGGGTACGAGGCTGAGCTACGCCGCGCGGGCCGAGAGCTATGAGCCATGAGCTGTGAGCCGTGGGTCGCGGGCAGGTGCCCGACCCGGCGATGAGTTCATAGCCCATAGCTCATAGCCCATAGCCCTCCCTACGGATCCAGAATCTCCACCCGCACCCCCGGCTCGATCTCTTTCCGGTCTATCAGCGCGGGCCAGTAGGCCACCACCTCCTGGACCTCCGGCCGGCCACCGGCGAATCCGGTGACGCTGGGTGGACCGGTGAGCACCAGCGGGGCGAGCTCGCGGGTGAACCGTTCCACCGGCGCCTTGTCCCTGGCCCGCACTCCAATCCGGAGCTGTACCTCAGGAATGTCCGGGCCCGGCGGCCCCGAGAGCGGACCGTGGGTGGCATCCACCCCGACGAACTCTGTCAGAATCTGCTCAAACTCGAGTCCGAGATCCTTGAGCCGCTGGCGCAGGATCCGGTCGGCCGCCTTCGCCTTGTCGTACGCCTCCGGCCAGCTGTATACCAGGGTGCCGACCGCCTTGTAGCCATAGAAGTAGGCGATGGAGACCTTCAGCTTGTCGGTTCGCTCCCGGCCCTTGATGCCGCTCACCCGGACACGGTCGCGGCCGGCCTGGGCCAGCCGGATGGTGGTGAAGTCGGCGATGCCGTCGGGAGTGATGTAGCTGTTGGGATCGCCCATCTCGTACACCAGCTGCTCGGAGACGCTCGCGACACTCACCACGCCACCGGTGCCGGGGTGCTTTGTGACCACGAAACTGCCGTCGGCGCTCGCCTCGACGATGGGGAATCCGGGGCTGGACAGACCCTTCACCTGTCGCCACCCCTTGAGCAGGTTGCCCCCGGACGCCTGCGCGCCGCATTCAATGATATGCCCCGCCACGGTGCCGGCCGCGACCTTGTCCCAGTCATTCCGGTCCCAGCCGAATTCGTGGAAGAGCGGACCGAGGGTAAGCCCCGTGTCGGTCACCCGGCCGGTGATGATCACATGCGCGCCGCCCCGGAGCGCCTCCACGATCGGGGCCATGCCAAGGTAGGCATTGGCCGAGAGCACCTGGGCGCGGATGGTGGCGAGCGGACGTCCGGAGTCCATGTCCCGGAGCTCGTGCCCCCGAGCCAGCAGATCGTCCAGTCGGGGCAGGATGTCGTCGCCGGTGACCAGCGCGATCCGCACCTTTCCGGAGAGCCCCAGCTTCCGGGCGGTCTCCCGCACTGCCTCGGCGCAGGCCCGGGGGTTCACACCGCCCGCGTTGCTGGTGACCCGAATCCCCTTCGCGGCCACATCGGGCAGGATGCGCTCCATCAGGGGCACGAAATCGCGGGCGTACCCCAGCTTCGGGTCGCGCGACTTCTGCTTCTGCATGATGGACATGGTCACTTCCGCCAGATAGTCCAGCATGAGGTAGTCGATCGGTCCGCCCTGTACCTGGCGCACGGGTGCTTCCAGCCAATCACCCCAGAATCCCTGGCCGGCGGCAACGCGGACGGTTCGTTGGGTCATTGGCTGGGCGGTGTCACAGGGGAAGGGAGCGACGACTCGCGGGTCCAGGCGTGTTCGCCCTCCGGCACCACCACGATACCGAGAGGGAAGAACCCGTCGCCCATGGGCAGCGGCGGATCGGACCAGGGCACCGTGACGGTCGCTTCGTGCCCGGCGGCCAGCGTCACGTGCTGGCCCGGGAGCTGAGTGACGTGGGCGGAGTCGGCGTACAGCCGGATCGACACCTGTGCAGTCCAGCGCTGGTCCGCGGCGGGGTCGGCGAAGCCGGGGAATAGCGCCACCTGAGCCTCCCGTCTCGCGCTGTCCCTGGCGCTCGGAGTGATGTCGACATGCAGCCGCCCGAAGGCGTAGTTGAGAGGCGACTGCCCGAGCTGTCGCCCGTCGCCGCCGAACATGGTGACGCCGAAATCGGTGAACCTGGGCCACTGCTCGCGATCCATGGTGACATCCACCGCCGCGTGCACGGCCCACTCGGGGAGCTGGAACCGGATCCGCTGAGTGTCGGAGCCGCGTGCCACGATCCGGACGGTCCGCTCGGCACCCACCAGCACCACGAAGGGCGTCGACGTCACCTCTTCGCCGGCGACGTTGACGAGCTCGATCGTGACCCCCTCCCGGGTCCGCTCCGCCCCGATCCGGAGCGGGCTCTGATGCACCGCGATCGAGGCGGTCGCGCCGTTCAGCGGCGGAGCCACCGCGACCGCCTCATACATCCCGGCAACGACATCGCGGGCGTCCACCACGTACAGGCCCGCCTGCTCGCCGCTGCCGGCGCCGATGCCGTTCTCCTCACGGTAGGGCTGCCCGCCGGGTTCGTGCAGATAGGCCAGCACCTGCTCGGCAGCATGCTGGGTGCTGAACGCGACGGCGAACGGACGTGAGGCCTGGGCCTCGAAGAACACCCGACCCTCGCCGCCCGCCGGTATCGCCCCGAGGTCGGCGAGGATTTCACTGCCGGCTTCCGGGACGACAACCGTGTTCACCAGCCGGAATACCGGGCCAAGCAGCGTGTCCTCGCTCCAGCCGGTGACCACACCGGTGTAGACCCCCGGCCGGGCGAGCAGCCGCGGCTGATAGGTCAGGGTGATGCTGTTCGCGCCGCCGTGCAGCCGGATGCCCTTGGGCGCCCGCAGCCAGGGCGCGCTGGAACGCAGGCTGTAGGCGCTTTCGCCGGCAGAGCCCGGCAGGGTGACCTCGAAGGCCTGGAGCGTATCGCCGACGCCGGCCAGGCCGCGCTCGCGAAACGCCGCCGTTACGCCGTTGCCGTGGGAGCGCACCGACACTTCGGGCACCGGACGGTTCGCCGCCAGCCAGCGCCAGGCGGCGTCCACGTCGGGCTGGCCGGTGCCATCATCGAGGTAGGTCTCCGACCCGACCGGGCGCGCGGTGACCATCAGGGCCTGGCGGACCTGGCGGGCGTCCACCGGCCTCCCCTGCTGAACCAGCGCGGATACCAGGAGCGCAGCGAGACCGGCCGCATGCGGAGAGGCCATGCTGGTTCCGCCCTTCTGCTCGCCGCTGATGCTCCATCGGGGGACGGTCGAATAGGCCATTCCCGGCGTCACGATGTCGGGCTTGGCCAACTCACCACCACGGGAACTGAAGTAGGCGACCGGATCGCCGCTCTTTGCGGTTGGGCAGAGGAACACTTCAGGGAAGGTGGCACCGACGGTCAGGGCGCGGCTCACCGAGCCCGGGAACCCCATGGTCGAAAGCCCGGGACCGTCGTTGCCGGCGCTGATCGCGAACACCACCTCCGGGTGGGCGGCGAGCACCGAATCGATCAGGAGATCGATGCGCGCCCGGCCCTCGGCCTCGTTGCCGACCCCGAAACTCATGTTCAGAACCAGGGGCAGCCGCCTCTCCGCAGCGAACCGGATGGCATACTCCAGGGCCGCCGCCATGCTGCCGGTGGTGGAGATCCCTCCCTGCGCGTTGTCGGCGATCTTGAGGCCGAGGAGCATGGCGCCGGGCGCCACGCCGTCGAATCCGGCCACACCGTACATGTCATTGGCCGCCGCGATGCCCGCGACATGCGACCCGTGCGCGCTGGTATCGAAGAAGAGGTCGAGCCGCGGACCGTCCCGGCCGGCCGTCAGGTTGACGGCGATGGTGGTGGGAGAAGGACGGCCGCCGCTTCTCCAGCCGAAGGTCTCCCGGGCCACCAGGTAGTCGTGCACCGGCTTCTCGTTGGCGAGGCTGCCGTCGCCGTCGGTGTCGGCAAACAGCACCCACCCATCGCTCGCCCGAACCACGACCACGGCGAGGGTGTCGGCGTCGTCGTGATCGCCGTTGAGATCGGACGCGGGCAGCTCGCCCAGCGGGATTTCCGCGATGGCCCCGCCCCACATCTCGCTGCCCACCGCGAGCGCGCGCAGCCGGGAGACCCCCGTGAACTCCCGGCCAGCGACGGTCACCCGGTCTCCCGCCGGCGTGACCCGCGTGAGCGGCACCGAGCCCTCGCCCGAGAAGTCGCGCAGATCCAGGATCTTGCGCTGACCGGTGGAGGTGGTGATCAGTCCAGGGATGCCGGGGTCGAGCCCGCTGTCGAGAATGCCGATCAGGACGCCGCGACCGTCCCAGTCGGGGTGAGCCTTGAGGAAGCGATCGACACCGGTGGCCGCGAGCGGCATCCAGCCGCGGGCGTAGGCCTCCGCGGGAGGCAGGACCGGCTGGAGCTCGGTGCGGCCACCGGCAGCAGGAGCGCCGGCCTGCGGACCCGGAGAGGGTGAGACGGGTCCGGACCGGCCGGCGCAGGCGGCGAGGAGCGCGAGGAAGATCCGCAGATGACGCAGATGACGCAGATAGAACCGAGTGCCCCGTCCTGGGGTCCGCAGATTCCGCAGATTCCGCAGATTGCGCAGATGGCTGAGAGAGGAGCGGGTGGGGTGACGGCGCCTTGGGGATGTGTCCAGGTCGCTACCTCCCGGGACAGCCCCGGGCGAGATCAAAGCCCGGCCCTGGCAGAACTTCCTCGGGGTACCCAATTCCATCCCCGTATTCTGCGTCCTCTGCGGACTCAATTCCACGGACGGCACGTCAAACGCATGGGGCGCATCGGATGCCAAACGCGTAATCTGCGTCCTCTGCGGATTCAATTTCGCGGACGGCACGTCAAACGCACGGTGCGCATCGGATGCCAACCGCGTAGTCTGCGTCATCTGCGGATTCAGTTTTGCGGACGGCACGTCAAACGCACGGCGCGCATCGGATGCCATCCGCGTAGTCTGCGTCATCTGTGGATTCTGCGGATTCA
>Ga0153915_10006375_pt1 | contig 11053 bp, 7 predicted proteins | sample Opewatmetagenome_2_FD_107003 | JGI IMG/M metagenome (GOLD analysis project Ga0153915, IMG submission 107003) | Freshwater wetland microbial communities from Ohio, USA - Open water 3 Core 3 Depth 3 metaG | ecosystem: Environmental > Aquatic > Freshwater > Wetlands | place: USA: Ohio, Lake Erie...
GGCACGTCTGGCACGGCGTCGGTCACCGGGTCGAGCTTCAACGGCTCGGGCACCGACTGCTCGGCGAGCGGACAGGGCTTCACGTACGACTGCAACGTCGTCGTGGGCGCGATGAGCACGAACGTCCAGTTCGACGCGATCAACGCCAGCCAGCAGGCCTTCTCACAGACGGCGGTGCAGGGCACGAGCCTTCCGGCCGTCAAGATGTCGTTGAACATCACGTACACCTCCGGCCAGTAGCGCCTCCTGCCGGATGCACGAGCGCCGCGGGTCTACGCCCGCGGCGCTTTGTCTTCCTCCCTCTCTACCCCTCTCCCCTTCTGTTCCGACGACGCTCAGACCGCTTCCAGCGCCTGCCCGAGATCCGCGATGATGTCTTCGAAATGCTCGATGCCGATCGAGATGCGGACCAGCCCCGCCGTAATCCCCATCCGCGCCTGGTCGTCAGGCCGGATGTCGGAATGGGTCATGCTCCCCGGGTGCTCCGCCAGCGACTCGGTCCCGCCGAGGCTCACCGCCAGCCGCACGAGCTTGAGCGCGTTCAGCAGACGGAACGCCGCGGGTTCACCACCCTCCACCTCGAACGCGATCAGCGAGCCGGGCCCGGTGCATTGCTTGCGGTACACCGCGTACTCCGGATGGTCCTCGCGCAGCAACCCGAGGTAGTGAACGGTTCGCACCTTGGGGTGCTCCGTCAGAAAATCCGCCACGTAACGGGCGTTCTTCATCTGGGCGGTCATCCGCATCTTGAGCGTCTCGAGGCTCCGCATCAGAAGCCAGCCGGTCCACGGTCCCGCCATCGTCCCCATAAAGGTCCGCAGCGCCCGGATCGGCCCCATCGCGTCCGCGGTGCCCAGCGCCGCGCCGGCGATCACGTCGCTGTGCCCCCCGATGAACTTGGTCGCCGAGTACAGCACGATGTCGGCGCCGTGCTTCAGCGGGTGCTGCCACAGCGGCCCGAGAAACGTGTTGTCCACCATCACCACGGGCTTGAGGCCCTCGCGCGCGAACGTGCGGGCGAAGGCGACCGCGTCCTGGATGTCCACCATCGCGTTGGTCGGGTTGGCCGGCGTCTCCATGTGGAGCACGGGCATGCGCCGTCCGCCGACCCGCTCGCGCACCCCCGCCGCGATCGCGGCAATCGGCTGCCCGGCCGCGAACCCGACCGGCGTGATGTCGAACTGCGGGAGGATCGTGGTGAGGAAGTGCTCGGTCCCGCCGTACAACGGCTCGCTGTGGACGACCGCGTCGCCGGGGCGCAGGTACGCGAGCAGGCTCGTGGCGATGGCCGCCATCCCGCTCTCGAACACGGCGCAGGCAGCGGCGCCGTCCCACAAGCCGAGCCGGTCCTCCAGGATCTCGAGATCCGGGTTGTTGAGTCGGGAGTAGATCAGCCCGGGCTGCTCGCCCGGTCCCTGCTCGCGCAGGCCGTAGGCCAGCTCGAAGAAGTGCTTGCCCGCTTCGGCGGTCGGGAAGACGAACGTGGACGTCTGGAAGATCGGGCACTTGAGAGCACCTTCGGAGAGCATCGGGTCGTACCCGTAACCCATCATCAGGCTCTCGGGCCGCAGCTCGTGCTCGCCGATCGCATGTTCCTTGTACTTGGCCTTCGGCACGGGGCCCTCCGGTCGGTGTCGCAGCGTGAGTCTGCGACCGCGGGCGAGGAGAATCAAGGCGCGCGCGGGAAGCTGAAGAAGCCTTCACGGTGGGAGAACGCTCCCGTATCTTCCCAACGGGGCGCGGTGCGTGGAGCGGAGTAGGGCTCTGCCCCTCCCACCCCTGGCCCGCTGCGATATCACCGGCGCTATCCCGGAGTCCCCATGCCTGCCGTCACCATTCCCTGCCAGTTCTGCGGCACACTCAACAAGGTCCACGCCGACAAGATCGATCAGGGCCCGAAGTGCGCGGAATGCGGCAAGCCGTTCCTGCTGGACCGGCCGATCAAGGTCGACGAGGCGCAGTTCGACGCGACGGTACTGAAGTCGGAGATCCCCGTGCTGGTGGACTTCTACGCCGACTGGTGCGGGCCCTGCCGCATGATGGCGCCGGCGCTCGACGAGATCGCCCAGGAGCGGGCGGGCAAGCTGCTCGTCGTCAAGATCGACACGGATCGCAGTCCGGGCGTGAGCGCGCGCTACGGCATTCGCTCGATCCCGTTCTTCGGCCGGTTTGAGCACGGCGCGCTGGTGAAGACCGTGGTGGGCGCCGTCGGGAAGGCGGCATTGGCAGACCTGGCGGCCTGAGAGGGCCAGATGAGGGAGGCGGAGGGGGAGCGGGAAAGCTCATCTCTGCCCCTTCTCCCCCTCTCATCTTCCTGGCACTAGCCCGGTATCCCCTTGTTGATCACATCCTCCATCGCCGCCGTGAACTGATCGACCTCCCCCAGCATCGTGTACACGTTCGGGGTCACCCGGATGCCGGTGCACGCCGGATGGCCGATCGGGGTGACGATGATCCGCCTGGTGTTCCAGAGGTGGGTGGTGAGGTTGCCCGGATCGACGCCCTCGATGCCGATGTTGGCGACCCCGGACTGCGTGACGTCGAAGCTCGAGTGCAGCTGCACCCGCGGCAGCTTCGCGAGGGGCCGCATCCACCGCTCGCGGAGGTAGCGCAGCCGCGCCGCCTTCCGCTCGACGCCGATGGCCTGATGGAACGCCAGCGCCTCGGCGATCGCGTTGTGGTTCGCCGCCGGGTGCGTCCCGATCTCCTCGAACTTCCGGATGTTCTCGTCCATGGAGGGCGGCGCCGCCATCAGGGGCCACACGTCCTTGATCAGCTCGCGACGCACGAACAGGAACCCCGTGCCGATCGGCGCGAGCAGCCACTTGTGGAGCGACGTGCCGTAGTAGTCGCACTCGAGGTCGGCATACGTGAACGGAAACTGGGCAAAGGCATGCGCGCCGTCGACGATCGTGCGGATGCCGCGGGCGCGTGCCAGGCGACAGATGTCGCGCACCGGGAAGATCTGCCCGGTGATGTTCACCACGTGGCAGAAGTGAATCACCCGGGTCCGCGGCCCGACGGCGTTGGCGAACAGGTCCACGAGCACCCGCGGGCTCGGCGGCGGCGTCTGGAACGGCAGCTGGCGGACCACGATGCCATCCCGGCGCGCCCGCTGCTCCCAGGTCGTGAGCATCCGGCCGTAGTCCTGATCCGTCGTCAGCACCTCGTCACCGCGCTCCAGCGGAAGTCCGAGCTGGACGTTCTCGAGCGACTCGCTCGCGTTGCGCGTGATCGCGAGCTCCTCCGGATCGCAGCCGAACTCGGCCGCGAGTTGCCGGCGCACGCTCTCGACCTCCGGCTCGAGCAGCCGCCACATGTGGTAGACCGGCGCCTGGTTGGAAAGCTCGAGGTAGCGCCGCATCGCATCGAGCACCACCCGCGGGCTGGGGCTCACCCCGCCGTTGTTCAGGTTGATCAGGGTGCGGTCGAGCGTGAACGCCTGCTGGATCTGGACCCAGAAGTCCTCGTCCGCGGCGACGTCCTCGGCGGACCGGTGCGCGACGGGCGCCACGGCCGCGAGCACCCGCTCGACACCGTCGTCGCGCAGGGCGGGCACGAGTGCCGCGCTGCCGCCGGCGGCCACGAGCGATCGAACGAAATCACGTCGGCTGGTCATGCGCAGCACGCCCGAGGTCAGGGACGAGGCAGATTGGAGCGCTGGCGGGAGGTTGTCAATACTGCGCTGGCGCATCCCAGACCGTCAGACAGGCGGGGGTGAGTACCTGGCTCCGGCTCTGCCACGCCGCCACGTGAGGAGCGCGCCGCCCACGAGCGCGATCGCCGCGAACGAGAACCACTGGAGGGCGTAGGACAGGTGCGGTCCTTCGTCGAGTGCCGGAAGCTCCGGGATGGCCAGGCCGGACGGCAGGGAATCGGGGGCCGCCGTGCGGCGCAGCACCAGGGGCAGGAGTGGATACCCGAGCCGTAGCGTGTCGGGCCGGACGGCGCGCCGCCCGGCCAGGACCACCAGCAGGCCCTCGACGACCGAGCTCTCGGGCTCCACCAGCGCCGGCTCGTCGACCGACCGGGCATCCGCCGCGAACGCCCAGCCGCGATCCACCAGGATCGCGGTTCCGTTCGCGACCCGCAGTGGTGTGAGCAGGTGGACCCCGGGGGCGCCGCGATACGACTTCTCGCCGTCGACCAGCTCTCGGCTGAAATCGAATGCGCCCGCGGCCCGCACCCGCCGGTACTGCAGCGACTCGGGCGGCACGCCGGCGACCGCCGCGCCGCTCGTGAGGTCGAGGGGAGGCGCCGCCACGCGCCGCGCGAGCAGGGCGTTGTGGACCCGGCGCTGATGCAGGCGGTCGAGCTGCCAGACCCCCAGCCGGGTGAACAGGAGCGCGGCGGCGATGCCGAGGACCAGGCCCCCGTACCGCACGGGACTCAGCGCCGCGGCCCTCCGCCGCGCGTCACGATCGGTGCCTGCCCACGATCACTGTGGGATGCATCCCGAGGAACAGGCCTGTTTCGACGACGCCGGGCCGCGCGCGCAGCACCCGCGCGACCGTTGCGGGGCTCGAGATGCCGTCGGCAAAGCGGCACTCGATGAGCCAATGACCCTCGTCCGTGCGGAACGGCAGTCCATCGGGGCCCTTCCGGATGACGGGGTCGGCGCCGAGCGCGCGCAGCGCCCCGAGCTGGGTGCCGGCACCGAAGGCGACGACTTCGACCGGCAACGGCGACCGCGTGCCAAGGCGAGGCACCAGCTTGCTCTCATCCACGGCGATGACAAGCCGGCGAGACGCGGTCGCCACGATCTTTTCCCGCAGCAACGCACCGCCCATCCCCTTGATGAGCTCGCCGTCCGGATCGACCTCATCCGCCCCGTCGACCGTGAGATCCACGACCGGGTGATCCTCGAGCGTCCCGAGCGGGACGCCGAGCAGGACCGCGTGCTGGTGCGTGGCGTTGGAGGTGGGGATGCCCACGATGTCGCGCAGCTCGCCGGCGCCGAGTTGCCGGGCCAGCTCCTCGAGCACCAGCGCCGCCGTCGAGCCCGTGCCGAGGCCGACGACCATGCCGGATTCGATGTGCGAGACCGCCTCGAGGGCGGCCTGCCGTTTCGCCTCCCGCGCCGGATCGCTCACGCCCCCACCTCCTGCCAGAGTCCGTCTCCATCGTCCACGCGAATCGCCGGTCGCCCGCGAGCCCGCAGCGCCTGCAGGTCACCGTCCGCCTGGGCGGCAATCAACCGCCCGAAGTCATACGGCGCGCCCGGGATCGGGGTCATCGGCTCGGGGCGATCCACCACCTGCACGAAGTGGCCGCGTGGCGGCCCACCCTTGTGGTACTGGCCGGTGGAATGGAGAAACCGCGGCCCGTACCCCGTCGTGACCGCGACGTGCAACCGCCGCTCCAGGGCCCGCCGTAGCCCGGCGAGCCGCGCGTCCGCGGCGGGCGTGGGTGGAACATAGGCCATGACCGCCACGTAGTCGCCGGCCCGCACGCCGCGCAGCCAGGTCCCGATCGCCGCCGCGTCGTCGGTTGAAGTGGGTGGCGTCCCCGCGCTGAGCACCCGGCTCGTGTTGGCCTTGCTCTCGGCCACATTGGGTTGATCGAACGGGTTCACCTGCAACACGGCACCCGCGACGCCCGTCGTGAATTCCCATCGCAGGAATTCCGCGCCGAGCCCGTACACCGACGGCAGGACGGCAGCGTCCACCGGCGCGCCCGCAGCCGACGCGCGCGCACCCAGCGCCGCCGTCGCCGGAGCGGGTCCGCTCCCAAGCGTACGAAGGACAAAGACCCGGTCGGGCTCCGCCCCGGAGAGATCCGCCGCGTTCTCACCCACGACCGGCAGCACGCCACGGCCCGCCTTGCCGGTGCTTTCCGCCACCAGCTGCTCGACCCAGAGACCGAGCGCCGCGAGCGGCTCGTCCGTCACCAGCGTGCACTTGTCACGGCCCGCCAGCGCCGCTTCCGCCATCAGGGCACCGAGGGCGATTCCCGGGTTCTCCGCACCAGGAGTGTGCAGGGCGCCTTCCGCCTCCCGCGCGCCCGCCAGCAGGCGCTCGACGTCGAGCCCAATCAGCGCCGCCGGCACGAGCCCAAAGAGCGAGAGCGCGGAGAACCGGCCGCCGATGTCGGGCGGGTTGAGGAAGACGTGGCGAAACCCCCGCTCGACGGCGCTCTGGGCGAGCACGGTCCCGGGATCGGTGATCGCCACGAACTGCTCGCCCCGCCCACCGGTCGATTCCCAGAAGTAGCGGTCGAAGCTCGCCGTCTCGATGGTGGTGCCCGACTTCGAAGCGATGAGGAACAGCGTGGCGTCGAGCACCCCCGGGGGGGCCGCCGCCCGCACGGCCCCGGGGTGGGTGCTGTCGAGCAGGTGCAGCTCCGGGTAGCCCGCACGTCGCCCGAACGTGCGCCACAGCACTTCGGGAGCGAGGCTCGACCCGCCCATGCCGCACAACACCACGCGCGCGAAGCGGCGCCGCGCGGCCTCCGCGAACGCCGTCACATCCGCCACGTGCCGCTGCATCGTGTGCGCCAGCTCGAGCCACCCCAGCCGATCGGCCAGCTCCGGCGTGGCGGGATCGCGCGACCAGACCGATACATCCCGGCGCCAGATACGCGCTGCCACCCCATCGCCTGCCAGCCGTGCGATCCGGCGCCGTACGCGGTCGGTGAGACCGTCCGCGGTCATCATTCCAGCAGGGCGCGCACGCGCGCGGCCACGACTTCACCCGTCAGGCCGAACTCCTGGTATAGCCGTTTGTAGGGCGCCGAGGCACCGAAGTGATCGAGCCCGACGACGTCGCCCTCCCCCACCCAGCGGTACCAGGACTGTGGATGGGCCGCCTCGACCGCGACCCGTGCCTTCAGGGTGGGCGGCAGCACCCGGTCGCGGTACGTCTGCGGCTGCGCCGCGAACAGCTCGAGGGACGGCATGCTCACCACCCGCGCGGCCACGCCGTCGGCCGCGAGCCGGCGCTGCGCGTCGAGCGCGATCTCCACCTCCGAGCCACTCGCCATGATGATGGCCTTGGGGCGCGTCGCATCAGCCAGGACGTAGCCCCCCTGGAGCACGCCCTCCGCCGACCCGAGCGACGCCCGGTCCAGCACGGGAAGTCCCTGGCGCGTGAGCACGAGCGCCACCGGGCCGTCCCGACGCTCGAGCGCGGCACGCCACGCATAGGCCGTCTCGTTGGCGTCGGCCGGCCGGAGCACGACCAGGCCGGGAACCGCGCGCAGCCCCGCCAGCATCTCGATCGGCTGATGGGTCGGGCCATCCTCCCCCAGGCCGATCGAGTCGTGGGTGAACACGTAGATCACGTGCCGGCGCATCATGGCGGCGAGCCGGATGCTCGGCCGCATGTAGTCGGAGAAGATCAGGAACGTGGCGCCGAACGGGATGAGGCCGCCGTGCAGCGACATGCCGTTGAGGATGCCGCCCATCGCGTGCTCGCGAACGCCGAAATGCAGGTTGCGGCCGGTGCGGTCGCTCGCCGAGAAGGCCGCTTCGCCCTTGAGCAGCGTGTTGGTGGACGGTGCCAGGTCTGCGGCGCCGCCGATCAGCTCCGTGATGATTGGCGCCATCGCCTGGAGCACGCGGCCGGAGGCGACCCGCGTCGCCAGCGCGCCGCCGTCGGGCGCGAAGGTCGGGAGCGCCGCCGCCCAGCCCTCCGGCAGGCGGCCGGCGAGCCGCCGCCCTAGGTCAGCCGCCAGCGCCGGATAGGCCTGACGGTACGTCGCATGGCGCTGCTCCCAAACCAGCTGCAGGGCCTGGCCCCGCTCCGCCGCCTTGCGCCACTCCGCGAGGGCTTCAGCCGGCACGAAGAACGGCTCCGCCGACGGCCAGCCGAGGCTCTCCTTCGTCAGACGCACCTCGTCCACGCCAAGCGGTGAGCCGTGCGCCTCGGCCGTATCCTGCTTGTTCGGGCTGCCGAACGCGATGTGGGTCGTGACGATCACGAGGGACGGCCGCTCGGCCTCCGCCTTGGCCGTCACGATGGCCTGGTCGAGCGCCGCCAGGTCGTTGCCGTCCGGCACGCGCAGCACCTGCCAGCCGTACGCCTCGAACCGCGCCGCGGCATCGTCCGAGCACGCCAGGCCCGTGCTGCCCTCGATCGTGATGTGGTTGTCGTCGTAGAAGCCGATCAGCTTGCCCAGCTTGAGGTGACCGGCCAAGGAGGCGGCCTCGTGCGAGATGCCCTCCATCAGATCGCCGTCGCTGGCGACGAAATACGTCCGGTGGTTGATCACGTCCTCACCGGGCCGGTTGAACAGCGCGCCGAGATGCGCTTCCGCGATCGCCATCCCCACGGCATTCGCCACACCCTGGCCGAGCGGGCCGGTCGTGGTCTCGACCCCGGGCGTATGCCCGAACTCGGGGTGCCCCGGCGTCAGGCTCTTCCACTGGCGGAACGCCCGCAGGTCCTCGAGGGTCACCGCGTAGCCCGTGAGATAGAGCAGGCTGTAGAGCAGCATCGACGCGTGGCCCGCCGACAGCACGAAGCGGTCGCGCCCCAGCCATCTCGGGTCGGCGGGATTGTGACGCAGGTGCCGGGTCCAGAGCACGTAGGCTAGCGGCGCCAGGCCCATCGGCGTGCCGGGGTGCCCGGAGTTCGCGGCCTGTACCGCATCCATCGCCAGCACGCGGATGGCGTTGACGCAGAGGTCGTCAAGCGGGACGGTGCGACCAGCGGCTTCGGGCATGAGTGACGCGGTCCGGTTCCGGGCGTCGGAAAAATAGATCATCAGGCCCACCGGCGAAACGGCGACCCGGACCGCTGGTTATTCTTCTCATCATGACGACCAATCCGTTTGCCTCCCGCGCACAGCTCGCGTTCGCCGAAGGTCCCGCCACCGTGTTCCGTCTCGACGCGCTGGCCCGCGCCGGGCTCGTGCAGCTCGACCGACTGCCCTTCTCCATCCGCGTCCTCCTCGAGAACGTGCTGCGCCACTGCGGCAACGGTGTCGTCACCGAGGATCACGTCCGGGCGGTCGCTGCGTGGCGGCCCAAGCCGTTGCACGGCCAGGAAGTGCCCTTCATGCCGGGCCGCGTCGTGCTCCAGGACTTCACCGGCGTCCCCTGCGTGGTAGACCTCGCCGCGATGCGGGGCGCCATGGTGACCCTGGGCGGTGATCCCAAGCGCATCAACCCGCTGGTGCGCACCGACCTGGTCATCGACCACTCGGTCCAAGTGGACTTCTTCGGGACTCCACAGGCTTTCGAGCTCAACGTCGAGCGCGAAATGGAGCGAAATGGAGAGCGGTACGCCCTGCTCCGCTGGGCGCAGCAGGCGTTCGACAACTTCAGCGCCGTGCCGCCGGGCACCGGCATCGTCCACCAGGTCAACCTGGAGTACCTGGCGAGCGTCGTGCGGCTCGAGCGCCAGGACGGCGGCCTCGTGGCGTTCCCCGACACCCTGGTGGGCACCGATTCCCACACGACGATGATCAACGGCCTCGGCGTCATGGGCTGGGGGGTCGGCGGGATCGAGGCCGAAGCCGTGATGCTCGGCCAGCCGTACTTCATGCAGCTGCCCGAGGTGGTGGGGATGCGGCTCTCTGGCCGGCTGCCGACCGGCACAACCGCCACCGACCTGGTGCTCGTGGCCACGCAGATGCTCCGCAAGCACGGCGTGGTGGACAAGTTCGTCGAGTTCTTCGGCCCGGGCCTCGGGACGCTCGGGCTCGCCGACCGGGCCACGCTGGCCAACATGGCCCCGGAGTACGGCGCCACGATGGGCTTCTTCCCGGTGGATCAGGAGACGCTACGCTACCTCGAGCGCACCGGCCGTCCGGCGGAGCTCGTGACGCGGGTCGAGCGTTACTGCAGGGAACAGCACCTGTTCCATACGCAGAAGACGGCGGATCCCGACTACTCGAGTGTGGTGCAGCTGGACCTCGGGTCCGTGCAGCCGTCGCTCGCCGGACCGCGCCGGCCCCAGGACCGCGTGTCCCTCGCCGACATGAAGCCCGCGTTCCGCCAGGCGCTGCCCGGCCTGATCCCCGCGAAGGCCGCGCGGCCCGCGGCGCCGCATGCCGACGTCGAGCTTGAGGGCAAGCGCTTCGCGCTGCAGGACGGCGCGGTGGTGATCGCGGCGATCACCAGCTGCACCAACACGTCCAACCCGTCGGTCATGATCGGCGCGGGCCTGCTGGCGCGGAACGCGGTGCAGCGTGGACTGCACCGCCGGCCTTGGGTGAAGACGAGCCTGGCCCCGGGCTCACGCGTCGTGACCGATTACCTCAAGGCCGCCGGACTCATGGGTGATCTCGAGGCGCTGGGGTTCCACGTCGTGGGCTACGGCTGCACGACGTGCATCGGCAACAGCGGGCCCCTCGCCGATCCGATCTCCCGGGCGGTGAGCGAGCACGAGCTGATCGTGGCGGCGGTGCTGTCGGGCAACCGGAACTTCGAGGCCCGGATCCACCCCCTGGTGCGCGCCAACTACCTCGGCTCCCCGATGCTGGTCGTGGCCTATGCTCTGGCCGGTCGGGTGGACGTGGACCTGATCAACGAGCCGCTGGGCGAGGATCCCGCCGGCAACCCGGTGTTCCTGAAGGACGTCTGGCCGAGCGACAAGGAGATCACGGACGCCATGACGGCGGCGCTGACCCCGCAGATGTTCACGACACAGTACGCGTCCGTCTTCGAGGGCACGGCGGCGTGGAAGGCGCTTCCCGTGCCGAGCGCGGCGGGCGGGCGGTTCGCCTGGGATCCCGGCTCGACCTACGTCGCGAACCCGCCGTTCTTCGAAAGCCTCCGCCGTGTGCCCGCCCTGCTCACGGACATCGAGCGCGCCCGGGTGCTCGCGTGGCTCGGGGACTCGGTCACGACCGACCACATCTCCCCCGCCGGCGCGATCCCCAAGGACGGCCCGGCCGGCCGCTGGCTGATCGAGCGGGGCGTGAAGCCCGTGGACTTCAACACGTTCGGGGCGCGCCGCGGGCACCACGAGGTGATGATGCGCGGCACGTTCGGCAACATCCGTATCAAGAACCGGCTGGCGGACGGGAAGGAAGGCAACTGGACGGTGCACGTCCCCTCGGGTGAGGTGACGAGCATCTACGACGCCGCGATGCGTTACCAGACGGA
>Ga0153915_10006376_pt1 | contig 11053 bp, 12 predicted proteins | sample Opewatmetagenome_2_FD_107003 | JGI IMG/M metagenome (GOLD analysis project Ga0153915, IMG submission 107003) | Freshwater wetland microbial communities from Ohio, USA - Open water 3 Core 3 Depth 3 metaG | ecosystem: Environmental > Aquatic > Freshwater > Wetlands | place: USA: Ohio, Lake Erie...
AGGATGCCGCCAACGATGATTACGAGGATGAAATTCATGTTCAGGCTCCTCATTTGATTATTGAACCTGCGCCGTGCAGGTCTCCTTCAGCGAGGCAGCCCTTGGTGAATTCGGGGTTGCCTCGATCACCTTTGGAAGCGTCGAACTTCTCCCGCACCTCCCGCTTTCCAATTCGGGAGTATGGGCAAGTTTTGGATAATGGCAATCACAAGTCGCATCGCCGCGGGACCGAAGCTCGGTACTTCCGGCACGCGCATCGGCAAAAGCCGAATACAATCAACCCGGTGTTCCGACGGCGCGACAGACTAGCCGTTCTCCAGCATCCATTCGAAGCCGGTACCGCTCAACGCCGACGCGACTTCGTCGAAATTCTCTATGAGTTCCGTCAAAGGATAGGGATTGGTCCGCGAGAACTGCACCCTGGCTTCGCCGGGTGGGAGATCGAGATGCCGGCAGACCTTCGCATAGGCCCGGCGTGGATCGTCCATGACATCCTCCTCGTAGGTCAGATGCAGTGACGGCCGCTTCTCGAGAAGGCCCGCGAGATCGGAAAAGTCACGCTCGAACTCCCTCAGGATCTCGACCAGCCCGCTGTGGGTGCGATTGACGAACACGGCATCGACGTCGAGACGGAGGCGGTTTCGGCGTGCGCCCGGGCCCGGGCCCAGATGCCACACGCCGGTCGCGCGCGCCGCAAGCGTGGATACGACCATGCGAAGCGTGTTCTTCCGTTCGAGGACGATGAAGCGCGCATTGGGGAACCGCTCATCCAGCGCATCGAGGTAGGGAGCGAGCTGCGTGCCGAGAACGCGCAAGTGGTAGAACTTCACCTCGAAGCCATAGTATCGACCAAAGACACTGCGCGCCCGCTTCGTCACGTAACTCACGGCATCGACGTTGGTGATGGGTGGAAGGCTTTGGTCCGCGAACTCACGCTCATCGAAGATCCGCTGATAGATCTCGCCGTCCCATGCGATCTGCCTATGCTGGTTCAGCAGGTTGCCGAGCACCGTGCTCCCGCTGCGACCGACGTGGATCATGACGACATGCCCGCGACGATTGGCTTCGCACAGTCGCGAGGCGAACGGCAGATGCGGCATGCATCGGCCGAGCGCGCGCCTTGCGATCATCCTGGCGCGCAGGCGAGCGCCGATGCCCCAGGTCGAGAAGCCGATGTCAGGGTGCATCCTCACTCCTTGCCGCAGTACCGCAGTCAAGTCGAGCAGGCCTCGCTATCCCATTCATCGGCCCGATTCGACAGAGGGCACGCTCTTCTGCATGCGATGGCGACGCGCTGGCCGTTCGGTATAGAGGGACCCAGGATTTCGGCGGCCATTCGGCCGCCTGCAGAGACGTAGAATATGATCGATGGATATAACATCGTCTTGTGCATTCCCGCCGGCCGCCGGCGTTACATGGAAGTCCTGATCCCTCAGTTATTGCGGGAGACAGGCTGGGACGAGTTGCAGGTCTGGGTGAACACGAATGATGCGGACGACATATCCTATCTGAACGGCCTGCCCGCACTCGACCAGCGTATCAGATTGCTCCAATTGCCCGCCGGCGTGGCTGCGAATGGCGGCTGGACGATTCATCATTTCTATCCGCACTGCATTGACGAGGACACGGTCTACATCCGCCTGGATGACGATGTTTGCTGGATCGAGCCCGGCACGATCGCGAAATTGGCCGCGGTACGGATCCGCAATCAGATGCCCTTCCTGATCTATCCCATCATCGTGAACAATGCGATCGTCACGCATATCTGGCAAGCTTTGGGCAAGATTTCCGCAAAGAACTATATTCATGCGCAATGCATGGACAATATCGGATGGAAGAATCCGAAGTTCTCGGAGAACCTGCATCGGATGTTCCTGGGCGCACTAGCTCAAAATAATATCGATCATTTCAAGTTTCCTACACGAGCTATCGCTCTTAGCCGCATGTCCATCAATTGCATTGCATGGCTTGGCAAGGAGTTCGCAAAGTTTTCCGGCCGCCTGGGCTCCAACGATGAGGAGGAGTGGCTTTCCGTGACCAGGCCGACGCAGCTCGGCGTCCACAACCTGATTTACGGCGATTCCATTGTGGCGCATTTTTCCTTTTATACGCAGAGGGATCACCTCGATACGACCGACATACTCTCCAGATACAAGGAACTCGCGGGAGTATAGCATCACGGGCCGCCGCGCCTCGAGCCTCGAACCCGGCATGCTTGGACAATGATATCCGGTGCGATTATTCCTTGCCCTTGGGGTGGAGGCTGAGCGAGTCATTCCTGCCTGTCTCACCGGGGGTTCACGTCTCATGGATCGTTCCGTTCCGCAGCGCATCCTCGTCACCGGCGATCAGGGCCTGATCGGCACGGCGCTGAGCGATGCGTTGCGCGCGGCGGGCCATAGCGTCCGCGGACTCGACGTGCGCGGCATCGGTTCCGGTCATGGGGATTTGCGCGATCGCGCGACGCTGCAACGGGCGATGCCGGGGTGCGACGGCATCGTCCACCTTGGCGCCGTGTCGCGGGTGATCGACGGGGAACGCGACCCCGAAACCTGCTGGTCCGTGAACGCCGAAGGAACGCGCCAGCTGGTTGCATTGGCGGAAGCGCAGCCGCAGCGCCCGTGGCTGATCTATGCCAGCAGCCGCGAGGTCTACGGCCAGGCCGAGACGCTGCCCGCCAGCGAGGACTCGCCGCGCCACCCCGTCAACATCTACGGCCGCTCCAAGGTTGCGGGCGAAGACGCGGTAGCGGAGTCAGTCCTTCAGGCCGCCGTTGTCCGCTTTTCCAACGTCTACGGCAGCACCGCCGACCATGCCGACCGCGTGGTGCCGGCATTTTGCCGCCGGGCGTGCATGGACCTGGCCTTGCGCGTCGACGGCAGCGGGCACACGTTCGACTTCACGCATGTGAACGACACGGTGCGAGGCCTGATGCTGCTTATCCGGCATTTGCAGGATGGGCACGGAAACATAACGCTGCACTTCCTGACCGGCGTGCCGACGACGCTGGGCCAGCTCGCCAGGATGGCCGTTGAGCTGACCGGCAGCTCGTCCCAGATCCATGAGGCTCCGCCTCGAAATTTCGACGTGGGCCGCTTCTACGGCGATCCAGGACGGGCCGCCCGGACATTGGGCTGGCGCGCCGAAGTCTCGCTGCGCGAGGGACTGGCGCAACTGGTCCGGGACTTTCGCGCCGATCTCGCCCAATCGGCGGTGGCCTGAAGCTTCAGGATCTGGCGCGGCGGCCGACGCGAACCACGAACACCAGTTCCGTCGCCATCGCGAACGGCGCCGGCAACCAATCCGCTTGGCCACGGTACAAGACATAGCGAATGTCGAACGGCTTCGCGGCGCCCTCGTCAAACCACTTCGACAAGGCCTGTTGGGTGACATCGAGGAGCTTGACGCGGGTTTCGAGGGACAGGGTGGCGCCCTTGCCGCTCAGCCTGGCAAACTGCGCCTTCGCGGCCCGGTAACATTGGTTCACGACGATCTGCTGGCGCCTGTCGCGTACGCCCGACAGACCGGCACGCTCTTCGTCGCCGTGGCGGATGGGGTTCACGAATTCAGCGGGATAGTCCGCCTCGACGACGCCATGCTGCCTCAGCCTCCCATAGAAATCGTCGTCCTCGCCGCCCCAACCCCTGAACGCTTCGTCGAAGCCGCCGATGGCCTCGAAATCGGTGCGGGCGCAGATCAGCGTGCCATAGGTGTCAGGGTCGCGCTCCCCGCCGATCGGTGCGGCGCGGTAGAAGTGCCCGGGCGCGACGTGCTGCTGCATCCAGTCGACCCAGCCGGCGGCCGACTCGACATCGCCGTCGATGAACACCAGCCAGTCCGACTGGCTGTGCCTGGTGCACAGGTTGCGGGCACGGGCCAGGCAGAAGCCTTCATCGTCGGTCACGCGAACCACTTTCACGGTGGGGAAATTGGCCTCCACCCAGTCGCCGGTATGGTCCGGGCAGCCGTAGTCCACGACGACGACCTCGGCCGCCGCCTGCGCCACCATCAGCGGCAGGGTCTTCCTGATGTGATGCAGCCGGCCTTTCGAAGTGGTCAGAAAAGCAATCTTCTTCATCTTCTCGATCTTTGGGTGTGAAGGCGTCGACGATCAGGCCAGCCGGCCCGCCGCGGCCAGCGCGGCCGCAACCACCTGGTCCATATTGTAGTAGCGATATTGCGCCAGGCGGCCGACGAAAGTCACGTGGCGCTCGCGCCGCGCCAGCGCTTCATAGCGCTTGAAGAGCGCCTCGCTCTCTTCCCGGGGAACCGGGTAATAGGGCTCCCCTTCGGATTGCGGATATTCGCGGACAATGGACGTGCCCGGATGCTCCTGTCCGGTGAGATGCTTGAATTCCGTTATCCGGGTGTAGTCGTGGTCGTTGGGATAATTGACCTGCCCGACGCTCTGAAACCGCGGGACGCCGGCCAGATGCTCATGCTCGAAGCGCAGCGACCGGTACGGAAGCCGGCCGAAACAATGGCCGAAATAGGCGTCGATGGCCCCGGTGTAGACGAGGTGGCCGGATCCGCGCTCGGCCCGGACATCCTCGAAGTCCACGCCCAGCTCCACGGTGATGCCGGGGTGATCGAGCATGTTTTCGAACATCCGCGTGTAGCCGTGGAGCGGCATCGCCTGGAACGTGTCCGTGAAGTAGCGGTCGTCCGTGTTCGTGCGCACCGGAATGCGGGCGGCAACCCCGGCCTTGAGCTCGGACGGATCCACTCCCCACTGCTTGCGGGTGTAGTGGAGGAAGAACTTCTCATAGAGATCGCGCCCCACGGCGTTCAGCACCACGTCCTCGCTGGTGAGCAGGGGGGCGCGCGGTTCGCGCGCACGGTCCAGGAAGTCCGCGGCGCCTGTTTCGTCGAGGTTCAATCCGTACAGCTGGTTGATCGTGTCGCGGTTGATCGGGAACGGATATGCCCTGCCGTCGACGACTCCCAGCACACGGTGCTCGTAGGGCCGCCAGCCGGTGAACCGCGAAAGGTACCGGAACACGCGTTCGCTGTTGGTGTGGAAGACGTGCGGACCGTAGCGGTGTACCAGCACGCCGTGGGCATCGGGCTCGTCAAAAGCGTTGCCGCCGATGTGCGGCCGCTTGTCGATCACGCTGACGCGGTGTCCGGCGTCCGCCAGCTCACGGGCGCTGACGCAACCGGCGAAACCAGCCCCGACGATCAGGAATTTCCGCATGACGCCCGGATTTGCTTCTCGGAAACTTGCCGCAGCCCTTTCAGAAAGCGAGGCCCTTCATGAACTTCAGAGCAACTGGGTGTCAAAGCAAACCGGCTCGGTCAGCAGGTCTTGCCGGGGCTGGGACCTGCGGCCGACGCCGGGTGGCGGCGCTTGAGCTTCCGCAAGGCTCCGCAAAGGATGGACGGCGGGGTCACTGGACGGATGGCTTCCCGCGATGAGGATTGGATCTGGGAACTGAAAGTGTTTACGACTTGGAAACCGATTGCGGCGATCTTGGTAAAGTTGGGTTAAGCAATGATGCGCGATCAGTGAACCTATGCGTTGCCGCATTCTCCTCTTCTGCCTGCTCGCTCTGGTCAGCCGGCCCGCCTGGGCAGCTCCTTCGCCGGGGTTCGAGGCGCTCGAGCAGCAACTCGCGTCCATGGTCGCGGCGAAACCCGGAGAGTTCGGGATCGCAGCGCTCGATCTCGGCAGCGGTACCACCGTCAGCTTCAACGGAAACCAGACCTTCCCCATGGCGAGCACGGTTAAGGTTGCCGTCGCGGCAACTTACCTTTCGCAAGTCGACTTTGGGCGCCGATCGCTCAGCGATCCGATCGGCAAGCTGACTGCAGAGACGCTGATCGAGCGCATGCTCACACGCAGCGACAATTGGGCGACGGACCAACTGCTCAAGGATCTCGGCGGACCGCAGACGGTCGACGCGTGGCTGCGCTGGAACGGCCTGACCGAAATCCGGATCGACCGCACGATCGCCCAGCTGCTCGCGGATCGGCGCGACCTGCGCGATCCACGCGACTCCAGCACGCCGATCGCAATGATCAATTTGCTGAGAAAGATCGACACGGGCGAAGTGCTGAAGTCCGAGAGCCGGTCGTTCCTGCTCTCGCTGATGCGCCGCTGCATAACGGGTCCGAACCGCATCAGGGGCCTACTCCCGGCCGGCACGCAGGTGGAGCACAAGACGGGCACCCTGGCGGGCCTCACGGACGATGTCGGCTTCATCACGCTGCCGAACGGCCGCAGGATCGCGGTGGCACTGTTCGCGCGGGGTGGAACGAACCGGTCGCGCACCATCGCCGAGGCGGCCCGCGCGATCTACGACGGCTTCTCCGCGAAGATGGGCACCGCCTTCGCGGCCGCCGGTGGAGCGAACTAGGGTCCGATTTCCGCTCACAGCGAATGGCGAGCGGACTTTCGCCATGAAATCGCGGTCGATCCCGGCGCGTTAGCTCCGGCGCCACCACCGGATCATGTCATCCGGGGAGCAGCAAACTCGCATCCCCGTAGCTATAGAACCGGTAGCCGTGCGCGATGGCATGGGCGTAGGCCGCCTGCATCACCTCGCGGCCCATCAGCGCGCAGACCAGCATGAACAGGGTCGAGCGTGGCAGGTGGAAATTGGTCATCAGCCCGTCGATCGCGCGGAACCGGTAGCCGGGCGTGATGAAGATGGCGGTGTCACCCTCGAACGGCATTATCCGGCCCTGCTCGTCGGCCGCGCTCTCCAGCAGGCGCAGCACGGTCGTGCCGACCGCGATGATCCGGCCGCCCGCGCTCCGCACGGCGTTGAGGCGATCAGCCGTCGCCGGCGCGATCCGTCCCCACTCGCTGTGCATGACATGGTCTTTGGTGTCTTCCGCTTTGACCGGAAGGAAAGTGCCCGCGCCGACGTGCAGGGTCAGCGTCTCGTGGCCGATGCCGGCCGCATCGAGCCTTTCGAGCAGCCCGGGCGTGAAGTGCAGCGCGGCGGTCGGAGCCGCCACCGCCCCTTCCTCGCGCGCGAACATGGTCTGATAGTCGGTCCGATCGCGCTCGTCCGCCGCGCGCCTGCCGGCGATATAGGGCGGCAGCGGCATCCGGCCCGCGCGCTCGAGCAGCAGCTCGACCGGCTCCTCGCCTTCGAAGCGCAAGAGCATGCTTCCGTCCGGCAGCTTGTCCTCGGCAATCGCCGTCACGCCATCCGCGAAGTCGATCCGGTCGCCGGCACGGACGCGCCGGGCGTTGCGCACGAAGGCGCGCCAGCTGCGCGGCCCCTCGCGCTTGTGCAGCGTCGCCCCGATGGCGGCGTCGCCGCGCCGGCCCTCGAGCTGGGCGGGAATGACGCGCGTATCGTTGAACACGAGCATGTCGCCCCGGCGGAGCAGACCGGGCAGATCCCGCACGACACGATCCTCGAACGCCGCGCCGCGCACCAGCAGCAGCCGCGCGGCGTCCCTAGGCGAGGCCGGCCGTAGCGCTATCCTGTCGGGCGGGAGGTCGAAGTCAAAAAGGTCGACGCGCATCCGTGCTAGCGCTGCGGCACCGCCTGGGGCGATGCCAAGGGCGCGGGTGCCGCCGGGGGCAAGGTCACGGGAGCGATCGGCTCCGGGACGACAACCGGCGGCGGAACGTGATCCGCGGCGATCGACGCCTGGAGGATTTTGCTGGGGTTGGCCGGCGGCTCGCCCCGTTCGATCGCGTCGACATATTCCATGCCGCTGATCACCCGGCCGAACACCGTATATTTGCCGTCGAGCGTCAGATTGGGCGAAAGCATGATGAAGAACTGGCTGTTGGCGCTGTCTTCGCCCGAGGCCCGCGCCATCGCCACCGCGCCGCGCACGTGCGGCAGCCCGTTGAACTCGGCCTTGAGATCGGGAAGCGTGGAGCCGCCTTCGCCGGTGCCCTTGGGATCGCCGCCCTGCGCCATGAAGCCCTCGATCACGCGGTGGAATTTCAGACCGTCGTAGAAATGCTGGCGCGTCAGCGTCTTGATCCGCTCGACATGGTTCGGAGCCACGTCCGGCCGCAGCTGGATCGTCACGCGGCCTCCGGTCGACAGATCGAGGACCCAGGCATTCTCAGGATCGAGCGGCGGCGGCGGCGGCGCAAGCGGAAGCTGCGCAGCGACCGTGGTGGCGAACAGCAGAGCTGCGAGTGCAGCGAACATCGATTTCAACTTCATGCACCCACCCCGAGAGAAAGAGACGCCACGCTTGCCGGGCTTGTGCTTGCCCGGCGCTGAACGATCAAGAGCCTTTGCGGCCCAATGCCTCGACCCGGGCGCGCACATCGGCGGCGACAGCAGGCGTGAGGAACGGGCCGACATCGCCGCCGTAGAGCGCGATCTCCTTCACCAGCCGCGACGCGATCGGCTGCAGCGACACGTCGGCCATCAGGAAGATCGTCTCGACGCGATCGTTCAACTTCTGGTTCATGCCCGCCATCTGATATTCATATTCGAAGTCGGCGACTGCGCGCAGGCCGCGGATGATCACAGATCCTCCTTCGCGCTCGGCAAAATCCATCAACAGCGAATCGAAGCTCACCACCTCGATGTCGCCGGGGATTCCGGCGATCTCGCGCCGGACCATCGCCAGCCGCTGCTCGACCGGAAACATCGGCGACTTGGACGGATTGGTGGTCACGCCGATGACCAGCCGGTCGACCAGCTTGGCGCTGCGCCGGATGATGTCCATGTGACCCAGCGTGATCGGGTCGAACGTGCCTGGGTAGACGCCAACGCGCATCATCGTCTCCTAATGATCGCGATCGACCGCGAAGCGGGCGATGGCGCGAAGCATGTCCGCCTCCGGGCCGAAGCTCTGCAGATATTCGATCGCCTGGCGGACGAGAAGATCGGCCTGCTGGCGCGCGCGGTCCGCGCCGAGCAGCGACACGAAGGTCTCCTTGCCGGCGGCCTTGTCCTTGTTGACGCGCTTGCCGGTCTTGGCTTCCTCGCCCTCGGCATCGAGCAGGTCGTCGGTGATCTGGAAAGCGAGGCCGACGTCGCGCGCATAGCCACGCAGCTTGGTACGGCCTTCGGGCGCGACCCGGCCCATGATCGCGCCGGCTTCGAGGCAGAAACCGATCAACGCGCCGGTCTTGAGCTGCTGCAGGCGCGTAACCGCCGCGAGATCGAGCGAGCTCCTCTCAGCCATCAGATCCATCATCTGGCCGCCGGCCATTCCCGCCGGCCCGGCCGCGCGGGCCAGCTCCGCGACCAGCTGCGCGCGCACGAACGGATCCTCATGCGTCGCCTCGTCGGCGAGCACCTCGAACGCCAGGGCGTGCAGCGAGTCGCCGGCAAGGATCGCCGTGCTTTCGTCGAACGCGCGATGCAGCGTCGGCTTGCCGCGGCGCAGGTCGTCATCGTCCATGCATGGAAGGTCGTCGTGGATCAGCGAATAGACGTGCACGCATTCGACCGCGAGACCGGCGCGGAGCGCGCGTTCGCGATCGACATGGTAGAGGCTGCAGGCTGCGACGACGAGCAGCGGGCGGAGCCGCTTGCCGCCGCCGATCGCGGCATAGCGCATCGCCTCGTAGAGCGGCGCGCGCGCGTCGGGCGGCGGCATCAGCAGCAACCCGAACAGGCGGTCGATATCGGTCGCGATTTCGCGGAGGGCAGGCTCGAGGCTCAGCAGCGCCGCGTCCACGAGCGCGTCAATCGGCGTCGAAAGCGGTCGTGCCGGTGGGGCTTCCGTCGCGGCCAAGCTGGATCTTGTCGATGCGCGCCTGCGCCGCCTGCAGGCGGGCCTCGCATTGCTGTTTCAGGCGATCCCCCTCGCCGTACAGCTCGATCGACTCGTCGAGCGATGCCTCGCCGCTCTCGAGCCGGCGAACGATCTCCTCGAGCCGCTTCAGGGCGGCTTCGAAGCTCAGGTCGGCAATGGCGTCAGCGGGATCGGACATGGCGCAACGTCTTGGCTCCCCGCCCATGGCGGGTCAAGCACCGCGTGCCGCGCCGACGCACGGCGCGCGGACGCATGATCAGCTCTTGAACGGATCGATGAAACCGGCCGGCCCGGCGGGCTCGACAGCTTCGCCGGAGACTTCCGCGGCAAGAGCGGCTTCGGCATCGCGGACCGCAGCCTCACGCTCCGCGCGAAGCTCCTCGATCAGCGCTTCGCGATCGCCGTCGAGCCGCGTGTCGTGCTGCGATTCCTCGATGCCGGCGGCCTTGGCGGCCTTGGCGACGACCGCGTCCAGCTCGCGCTGCGAGCAGAGGCCGAGCGTCACCGGATCCTTCGGCTGGATGTTGGCGATGTTCCAGTGCGTGCGGTCGCGGATCGCCGCGATCGTGGTGCGGGTCGTTCCGATCAGCTTGGAGATCTGGCCGTCGGACACTTCCGGATGGTTGCGGATGATCCAGGCGATGCCGTCCGGCTTGTCCTGCCGCTTCGACACAGGCGTATAGCGGGGGCCCTTGGTGCGGCGGACCTGATCGGGCTCCTTCTGCATCTGCAGCGGGTACGACGCGTCCGCCTGGCCGCGGTCGATCTCCTCCTGGGTCAACTCACCGGCGCGGATCGGATCGCGTCCGGTGAGCTTGGTGGCAGCGGTATCGTCGGCGATCGCCTGCACCTCGAGGATGTGGAGCCCGCAGAAGGCGGCGATCTGCTCGAACGTGAGCGCTGTGTTTTCGACCAGCCAGGCGGCGGTCGCGTGGGGCATGAGCGGCTGGGCCACTGTGCAGTCCTCCAGATAAAATAACGGCCGCCCCTCGCGGAGCGGCCAAGCATTGCCGGCGGATGTAGGCCCGTCCCCGGAAGGGCGCAAGCACAAGCTTCGCCTTTTCAGTCCATTGGAACATGCCCCGGCAGGGCGGCAACCCGCGCCAGCCACGCCTGCACTGCGGGGTAGACCGACAGGTCGAAGCCGCCTTCCTCCGCGACATGCGTATAGGCGAAAAGCGCGATGTCGGCGAGGCTGAAGGCGCCGGCGACGAAGAAGGGCTCGCGTTCGAGATGCCGGTCCATCAGCGCCAGCGCGGCATCGCCCGCCTCGCGCTTGGCGGGCATCTGCATCCGCTGCAGCTGGCTGAGCTTGTCCTCGCCGACGAAGGCGATCCAGAAGCGCAGCGTCGCG
>Ga0153915_10006377_pt1 | contig 11052 bp, 12 predicted proteins | sample Opewatmetagenome_2_FD_107003 | JGI IMG/M metagenome (GOLD analysis project Ga0153915, IMG submission 107003) | Freshwater wetland microbial communities from Ohio, USA - Open water 3 Core 3 Depth 3 metaG | ecosystem: Environmental > Aquatic > Freshwater > Wetlands | place: USA: Ohio, Lake Erie...
AATGGCCAGCAGGCCGTAGGCTACCGCAGCCGAGGTGCCGATAGCAATCAGGGTATCCATATTGGGGGAGCCGTGAAACAGGGTCTTGAAGCCGACCTGATAGTATTTCCGGTTGATATAAACTACTGGCAATGTCAGCAGCAGCTGCACCAGGGCATAAGTAATGGCGTTAGGAGTGCCCGTTAACCAGGACGGCAAAGGAAAATGAAGCAGGCTAAAGCCCATTGACAGGTACAGCAGGGGAACTAAAAAGATGATGGAAACGATAAGGCGCTTCCGCAGATCCTTAATTTCGCTTTCCAGAAGAACGGCATATTCCGGTTTTGGGGCGGCGGCCTTTTCTTGGCGGATCAAGACGGAAGCATTATAGCCGGCATCGACTACGGCCCGGATGATGCGGTCCTCATCAGCGACAGAGCCGTCATATTCCACGGTCATGCTATTAGACAGCAGATTAACATTGACCGCTTTCACGCCGGCGACTTTTTTAACGTTTCTTTCGACGCTGGCGGAGCAGGCGGAACAGGTCATACCGGTCACACTAAATTTCTGATGCATCGACTCACCTATATACCCCACCCAGGGTGGGGTATATATTCAGGATAAAACATTTTCGAGGAAATAGCAAGCAGTACCAGGACGGGAACTGTATTTCCCTGGCACGAGAATGGGCAGGTTTCATCCCAGCAAATCAGACAAGGATTCAAAGAACAGCTTTTACGTTTCCTTTTTGACTTTAGAGATTTGATCTTTGAGATCTCCTGCCAAATTTACAAATCGCTCATGCAGCTTGTTCATGACCTCGGGCAGGGTGGTATACTCCATCTCATCCAGAGGCAGCCGGTGGGGCTCAAAAGGTCCGTGATAGCGCAGGTAATCGGCAATATTGCCAGCCACGTGCCGGGAGTTATCAAAAGCCTTATCCGAAAACATATCCCGCGGTCCAATTAATTTCCCTGAAGCCAGCTGGAATCCCATGGCGATTACCCGGGGAGGCCCATCGAAGCGGGAGGGAGTGCTATCGCAGAGAGAGACGGGCATCAGGGGACCATTATGGGAGCCCCGCATCCAACCCTGCACGATAAAGGGGGTGGCGAAAGGCTCCAGGACTTCGCCTACCGCCGGGAAATTGCCCTGGCAGCGGACGATGCAGACCGGGTCATCTTTGCCGACGTAGCGGCCGGCCATTAAAGAGAGCTTCTGGGTAGAGGAGACAGCGCTGATTTCACCGGTCTGGCGGTGAAAAACGGATTTGACCGTGTAATGTGAAGGCGCGCCGATGAGTACGAGGAGGTCATACATCTCTTCCGGTGTATTCAGGGTAATTTTCCGGCTGTTTTTAATATCCAGCACCTCGAAAGAAAAACCGGAATGCAGGGAGGGAGCAATAACCAGGCCGATGGTGTTAAAAGGATCGGCAAACATTTTATAGAGCGGCAGGTTCCAGGCCCCGCAGGAGGTCTTATCAGCCATAAAGATGATAACAGGCTCGGAGGTGCGTTCTTCGAACTCCATTTCGGCTACACCGGGTCCCAGGCCTTTGACATTCCCGGAGAAAGCATCCGAGAGCAGGTCCTGGCCGGCGCCGTATAATTTCAACTCCCGGGCCAACCGGGTGGCGTTAATTAACGTATCCCAGCTAAGCTGATGGACTTTGGCGTTTTCCACCCCCCACCGGTGGGTCATGATTAACTGGAGGTCATCCCCGCACTTGGTAACATGGTAATCGATCAAGAGTCCGTCTGCTCGAGCCTTAGCGAGGTCCTGCTCGGCTCTTCTCAGGATATCCGGGTGAGATTCCGAATGGCCGACGTAACCTCCGATATCCGCTTTGATTACACTCAATGTGATTTTCACCAGCCCCTCCTCCCCCCAACATTAACTAAACTAATACCGGTGTGAAACCCGCCCATTCTTGTGTCTGGGAAAGGTAGTTCCCGTCCTGGGTATTAGGGTAGTAATCAAATATCAGAAATCAAAACCCTTCCGGGCGTTCACTCCTTGATCGTAAGGGTGTTTAACTTTGACCATTTCAGTCACCAGGTCGGCGACTTCAATCAATTTAGGATCGGCCAGCCGTCCGGTCAGGATCAGTTCGACATTCCGGGGTTTCTCCTGGATCAGCTTGATGACGTCATCGATGGAGATCAGCTTAAAAGCGGCGGCCACGTTGACCTCATCGAGGACTACCAGGTCATAATTGCCGCTGTGAATGGCTTCTGCGGCAGCTTTCAAAGCCTGGCCAGCCTGGGCGATTTGCTCCAGTTTGATATTCTTGGGATCGACAAATTCCTCCTGGCCGTAGCTGGCAATCGTAACATTGGGCAGCCGGCTGAGAAGGTTGCGCTCACCATAAGGATAATCGCCTTTCATAAAGAAGATAATATAGACGCGTAAACCATGGCCCAGGGCGCGGACCACACTGCCGAGAGCGGCGGAGGTCTTGCCTCTTCCGCCTCCGGTGAAAACCTGGACCAGTCCCTGTTTGGATATCCCGGAAGATAGATCACGTTTCAAGATTTTTTCAGTCAATTCTATTCGTCCTTTGTCTCAGATTATTGGTTTTACTGAGCCTCAATTTGTGATAACCGGTTTTAAATACAGCGGGTTTAAGTAAGCTCAAAGAAGCTAAGTCCGTTTGGGAAAATACCCGGCCTCAAATTCTGAACACACCTCTCAGGTCTGCACACTGCCGGTAGACGCCGGAGCTGGTCTTTTGGGAATAAGGGTAGAGGCATATCTCAAAATTGTGAACGCTCTAGTTATAATGTTATAATAACAAGCACAAAATTACTAGATTAAAGTATGGTTAATCCTGGCCTGTATAAGGTACATTGAACAGAACCAAATAACTTCCAGGGGGTAAATTAAATAGACATTATTCCGGCTATCGACCTGAGAAACGGCAAATGCGTGAGGTTATACCAGGGGGATTATAGGCAGGAGACAGTGTTTAATGAAGATCCTGTGGAGGTAGCGCTGCGCTGGCAGTCTCTGGGTGCTCCCCGGATTCATGTGATTGATCTGGACGGCGCAGCGGCGGGGGATGTGGTTAATCTGGAAATCATTGAGACGATTACCAATGCGGTCCAGGTGCCGGTGCAATTAGGCGGCGGTCTGCGGAAGCTGGAAACCATTGCCAGGGTTTTGAAGTTTGGTGTGGATCGAGTCATTTTGGGGACGGTGGCGGTGGAGAATGCGGAGCTGGTCAAAGAGGTCTGCCGGAAATATGCGGAGTCTATTATTGTGAGTATTGATGCCCGGGATGGGCAGGTCGCGACGCGGGGCTGGCTGCAGGGTACGCAGATGACGGCCGTGAAACTGGCGCAGGAGATGGTGGGGATGGGGGTGCGACGGTTTATTTATACCGATATCACGCGGGACGGCACACTGGCCGGCCCGAACTATACGGCGATTGCGGACCTGGTGGCGGCCATCCGCCAGCCGGTGATCGCGGCCGGAGGGATTTCCGCGGTGGAGCATTTGCAAAAACTGAAGCAAATCGGAGTCGAAGGCGCTATTATCGGCAAGGCCCTGTACACCGGGGATATCAGTTTAAAGAAAGCGCTGGAAATAGCGAATGAGTAAGGGCGCCAGCTAAAAACCAACCGCTACTAGGGATTGATATTCTTCAGTTCCAGGGTATCGAAATTCAATTTCCGGTAATAGCAGTTGCGGGCTTCGCCGCGGCAGTTTTGGGTATGGCAAATGCCGCCCCTCTTCGGGCGGACTTTATAAAGCAGCGAGTTTTGTTCGCAGTTGACATAGGCCTCAATCAAATCGAAGGTCTCTCCGGAGGTCTTGCCCTTCTCCCAGAGCTCATTGCGGGAGGTAGACCAGAAGACTGCGGTCCGGGTTTTCAGGGCCAGCTTCAGAGCCTGCTCATTGGTATAAGCGACCAGGATCACCTCATTGGTGTCGATATTCTGGACCGCCACCGGAATCACATCCGGGCATTTAGCGGCCACTTTGGACAGTTTGGAGTAATCCAATTGCAAGACGGTTCCTTCTTCCAGCGGATTCATGCTATTGCCACCTTAAATTCAAAAATCCAAATTACCAGATCTTAGCTGCAAAAATAGAGTCATAATAGGACAGGAATTACCGGACAAGACTGACAGTTAATTAATGCTGTTAAAGGCCGGAGCTATTCTGCCGGAACCTGGGCGGGTGTGGCAGACCGGGCCGGGGTTTCTATTACGGGCACCTGAACTTTCTCCATGACGAGGACCTTCTTTAAAGCCTCCAGGGCGACTTCCAGTTGCTTATCGTCCGGCTGGCGGGTCGTTAAAGATTGCAACCAGAGGCCGGGAGTGAGCAGGACTTTCATAATGGGATTTTCGCAGTGCCGCGAGGTGAAATAAATAAACTCATAACCCAGGGAGGCAATCACCGGTAAGAGCACGATACGGGAAATTACCAGGATGCCGAGCGAGGGTTTGCCGACTACGGAAAAGACCAGGATGGCGATTACCATCACGGCAAAGAGGAAGCTGGTCCCGCAGCGCGGATTAGCGGTGTTGTGTTTGCGAGCGTAGGCTACCTCTAAAGGCTCACCGGCTTCCAGGGTATTGATGGACTTATGTTCTGCCCCATGATAAGCAAAGACCCGCTGGATATCTTTCATCAGGGAGATAATGACCAGATAGCCGATAAAAATGGCAACCCGGATGATGCCTTCAATAAAGTTAAAGAGCAGTGAGGATGGCAGGTAATCCCGCAGTAAATTCGTAACAAAAAGGGGCAACATAAAAAAGATAGCGATGGAAAACACCAGGGAGGCTGCGATGATGCCAAAAGTCGCCCATCCGGACAGCTTGGTTCGTTCCTCTTCCAGGGCGACGTTGGCAGAGTCCATGAGAGTTTGAATGCCGAGGATCAGGGATTCAATCAGGGCAATAATGCCTCTGATGAAAGGCATTTTTCGCCATTTCCCGGTGAAAATAGAGTGGAGGGTTTGAGAAGTGACTCCGATTTCACCATTCGGACGGCGCACGGCAGTGGCCATGACGTGCTTCCCGCGCATCATGACTCCCTCGATAACTGCCTGTCCGCCATAATAAAATTTTTTCTCAGCCATACCTTAACCTAATTAAATAAAAAGGAGCGGCTTTCGAGTTCCGCTCCTCCAGGCTTAACTCTACCTTATTACTTGGTCAGCTTATAGCGTTGTTTGAATTTCTCTACTCTACCGGCAGTATCCATGATTCTCCGCTCACCGGTATAGAAGGGATGGCATTTACTGCACAACTCAACACGAAGCTGTTTCTTGGTGGAGCCGGTAGTAAAGGTATTGCCGCAGGAACAGACTACCTGGGCATCGGAATAATATTTAGGATGAATTTTTTCTTTCATTTCTTTTTTACTCTTCAGCGTAAACGCTGACCCTCTTTCTGTCATTTCTGATAGGTTCAAATTTGACTTTACCCTCGATCAGGGAATAAATAGTATAGTCTTTGCCGAGACCTACATTGTTGCCGGGATGGACCTTCGTCCCTTTCTGCCGGATAATGATGGTTCCAGCCAGTACTTCTTCTCCATCGAATCTCTTCACGCCCAGGCGTTTGCTGACGCTATCCCGGCCGTTTACAGAGCTACCGCCGCCCTTTTTATGAGCCACTTTAAATCACCTCTCTTAGTTATTGTTTGCCCCGGGGACAACGATATTATCGATTGTAAGCCGGGTATATTTCTGGCGATGGCCATTTTTCTTGGTATAATGGTCTTTATGTTTGAACTTTAAAACGATAATTTTATCGCCTTTTACCAGACCCCTGGAAGTAGCCAGGATCTTGGCCCCATCAACCGTCGGAGTGCCTACGGTGACCTTATCATTGTCTGAGATGAGCAGGACTTTGTCCAGCTCGACCTTGTCTCCCTCGGCAGAACCGTTCAGGTCTACATCGACTGTATCGCCAGGAGCGACTTTATATTGTTTCCCACCGGTTTCAATTATAGCGTAAATGGTACACCTCCAATAACACAACAACTTTATATTCTAGCAGATATTTAACCTATTATGCAATCCTGGTTTTTAATGCTGGGTTTTAAATCCTGCTTTCGGATTATTTTCTATAACATACTGCCAGTTCCCCGGATTAAAAGCAGAGGACGGTCTCCAGCCCGCAAGACTTTTTCGGCGACGCTCCCGAAAGCCCATCTAACCACGCCCGATCGTCCGCGAGTCGCCATAACCACCAGGTCTGCCTGGACTCTCTTTTCCATCTCCAGGATTTCATTCGCGGCATCCACACCCAGGTAGCTGGAATGGCTGACCTCGATACCCTGATCCCGGATCTCATTCTCGATTTTTTGCAGGTATTCCTCAGTCAGCTTCTCGGTAGAGGAATCGATGCTGCCCCAGTTGATGCCGACTCCGCCGCCGACGCTGTCCAGATGCTGAGCATAGACCGTAGGCGCCATACTGAACAAGGCAATCGAAGCCTTCATTTTTTTTGCCAACTCGACCGCGTAGGCTATGGCAGCCTGGCTGCCGTCCGAAGTATCGACCGGCAGTAATATTTTATGAATCAGTCCCCTGGTCGGGGGCGGATTAGTTTCTTTGACGCGGATCAGGAGGCTGGGGATGCTCACACTCCGGATGACCTTTTCGGCGACGCTTCCCATAGCCCACTGGCGGAAGCCGGAGGTACCGGCGGTGGTCATGGCAATCAGATTGATGTCTTTTTGTTTGACATAATCAGAAATGACTTTTACCGGTTCACCGACAACAACCTCGCTAAAGACTTGCGGCTCAGGGTTCGCAGAACGGCTGGCGCGGATTTGTTCGATCAGGCTTTGAGCCATATTTTGCAAATAGATTTGATGCATATGGCGGTAAGCCTGGTGTTCAGCCGGACAGACATGCAGCAAATACACATCCGATTCCAATTGCCCGGCTAAATCCCTGACGTAAGGCATGGCAGATTCCGCTAATTCAGACCCATCCAGAGTTAAAAGAATTTTATCAAACATCTTTCTCACCTCTTTTAGCAATTGTAATCATAGGGTATAAAAACTCACTCTGTCAATGATTAGTTAATATTTCATACCACAGCCGTTGGACGGTGATTTTGAGGTCTTCCGGCGCGCCTGAATTATCAATGAACACGGGACCGCGCTGGATCTTTTCCTCCGGCGGGGGCTGGTTTGCCATCCGGGCCAGGGCATCGGCCTCACTTACCCCGCGGCCCTGGAGCCTTTTTAAAATCAAGTCTTGGGGAGCGCGGACTATCCAGAACTGGTCTACCTGCGCCATCCAGGAAGCCTCAGCAAGAATCGCCATTTCAACAAAAACCGCCCGAGCACCCTGCTTACGGCAATAGCGCAGACGGTTGACTACTTCAGCATCTACTTTGGGATGCACAATCCGGTTGAGTTTGCGTAAATCTTCCGGATGAGTAAAGACTCTCTGTGCCAGTTTCTTCCGGTCCAGTTCGCCTCCAGGGGTAATTATGTCTTTGCCGAAGGCATCGACGACTTCTTGCCAGCCGGGAGTGCCGGGATTTAAAACCTCCCGACCGATCCGGTCTGAATCAATGATTTCAGCCCCCAGCTCTCTTAATATCGAGGCTACCAGGCTTTTTCCGCTGCCGATTCCGCCGGTAAGTACAATCACTTTCATAACTTCCAGTTTACCTGCCGTAAATACTATGGTCAAACTGAATGCGAATATTGTATTATATTCGTACCAGTTTGTCACGGTATTATACTCGAACGGAATAGCTGATTGCTGAAAGTTGCTATAATATTGTAGGACTGAAGTTTTTGAGGCCTGACCCATGCATGAAGCGCTGCTGGCGAAAAAACTGAATAACGGCCGGGTGAAGTGCAGCATCTGCCGGTGGCGGTGCGCCATTGCGCCGGACAAAACCGGGGTCTGCCGCATGTATAAAAATATCAACGGCACCCTCTATAATATGAACTATGCTTTGGCTTCCTCCGTGGCCATCGATCCTATTGAAAAGAAGCCGCTGTACCATTTCTACCCCGGGAGCGAGGTATTTTCCCTCGGCAGCTGGGGCTGCAACTTTCACTGTACAGGCTGCCAGAACTGGCAGATTTCCTGTATGGATATCGCTCCGTCCGGCCAGGGATCCCAGGAGATTCTACCCGCTCAGGCGATTGAGCTGACCCGGCAGAATGACTGTCAGGGCATTGCCTGGACATATAATGAACCGACGATGTGGTTTGAATATACCCTGGACTCGGCCAAACTGGCGAAACAGAACCATCTCTATACGGTTTACGTGACGAATGGGTATATGACTCCGGAAGCCCTGGACACCCTTGGACCGTACCTGGATGCCTGGAGAGTAGATGTGAAAGGATTCAACAGCCAGTTTTATCAAAAGCTGGCGAAAATAACTCACTGGGAAGGAATCCTGGAGACAGCGGAAAGGGCCAGGCAGAAATGGAAGATGCACCTTGAAGTGATTACCAATGTGATTCCGACTATGAATGATGATGAAGCGCAGCTTCGCGGAATTGCCGGGTGGATCCATGATAAGCTGGGGGAGTTGACTCCCTGGCATGTGACGCGGTTCTATCCTCAATACCAGGCGATGGACCTGCCGGCGACTCCGATTGCGACCCTGGAACGGGCGATGGAGATCGGCAAAGAAGCCGGGCTGAAATTTATTTATATTGGAAATGTCCCCAGTCACGATGGGGAAAATACCTATTGTTATAATTGCGGGCGGCTGGTGGTCCGGAGACAGGGATACAGCACCCGAGTCCTGGGATTGGCGGGATCAAAATGCCAGTTTTGCGGTACGGAATTGAATTTCCGGACCGGATAAAACAGCGGGAAGGCCGCCTTTTTGTGAAGGAGGTTGCGATGATAAGAGAACCTGTAGTAGCCGGAAAATTCTACCCGGAATCCCCCGATGAGCTGAGAGCGATGATAGCTTCTTTCGTAGATTCTGAGGCCGAGAAGGAGAATGTCCTGGGTTTGATTATGCCGCATGCCGGATATATTTATTCCGGGGCAGTGGCCGGAGCCGCGATTTCCCGGGTCAAATTTAAACCGACTTTTATTATTATCGGTCCCAACCATACCGGGCGCGGCAGTCCCCTGAGCATTATGAGCGAGGGAAAATGGAAGACGCCGCTGGGGGAGGTGGGGATTGATAGTATTCTAGCCCGGAAATTGCTGTCTTTATCCCGCTATCTCCAGGAAGATGATGTGGCCCATGAATACGAACATTCGATTGAGGTGCAGCTTCCTTTCCTGCAGTATTTTCAACCGGATATCAAAATAGTGCCGATCGTGGTCGCTTACGGTGAAATCGAGATTTGCCAAGAGCTGGGGCAGAATATTGCCAGGGCTTTACGGGAACTCAATCAAGAAGCGGTCATCCTGGCCAGCAGCGACATGTCGCACTACGAGCCCCAGAAAGCCACGCTGAAAAAAGACCATAAAGCAATTGAGGCGATACTGGAAATGAACCCGGAACTGCTGGTGCAGCGAGTCGAGGAAGATAACATTACCATGTGCGGGTTTGCTCCGGCGGCCATTATGCTGACCGCTGCCCGGGAAATGGGTGGCGGCCAGGCCAAGCTGGTCAAATACCAGACCAGCGGTGAGGTCTCCGGGGATTTCGATGCAGTTGTAGGTTATGCCGGAATCATTGTGAAAAAGCTTTCTCCCATCGTCAAGCTGGCCAAGGATGCTCTGGAGGCTTATATTAAAGAAGGCCAGATCTGGCAGGAGAAGGAACTCACTCCCGAAATGAAGGAAAAGGCAGGGGTGTTCGTCTGCATCAAAAAGGAAGGCGAACTGCGCGGCTGCATCGGCACTTTCGAGCCTACCCAGGATAATGTAGCCGACGAGATTATTGCCAATGCCATCAGCACCGCTACCCGCGATCCGCGTTTCGAGCGTGTGCAGAGGGATGAACTGGCGGACCTGGACTATACTGTCGATGTTCTCACCCACCCGGAACCGGTGGAAAGCCCGGGAAAACTGGACCCTAAAAAATACGGGGTGATTGTTCAGTGCGGCTACCGCCGCGGTCTTCTCTTACCCGATCTGGAAGGCGTCGATACGGTCGACTATCAGATCGATATTTGCCGCCAGAAAGGCGGCATCGGTCCGGATGAGCCGGTACAGCTATACCGATTTGAGGTGAAGAGGTACAAGTAGGGGGAAGAATGGATTTATTTGAGCATAAAGCGCAGGAATCCATCAGCCGGGAAGCGCCGCTGGCGGCCCGGATGCGTCCGCGCACCCTGGAGGAGTTTGTGGGGCAGGAGCACATTATCGGACAGGGTAAAGTCCTGCGCAAGTCCATCGAGAGCGGGCAACTGCCGTCAATAATCCTGTGGGGCCCCCCCGGCAGTGGTAAGACGACTCTGGCGAATATTGTTGCCAATTCCACTAATTCCCACTTCAGCCCGGTCAGCGCCGTGAGTGCGGGCGTGGCTGATTTGCGGAAAATCATCGAGGAAGCCAAAGAACGCCGGAAGCTTTATCAGCAGAAAACGATCCTGTTTATCGATGAGATCCACCGTTTTAATAAAGGGCAGCAGGATGCCATTTTGCCTTATGTGGAAGATGGAACAGTAACATTGATTGGCGCTACCACGGAAAATCCGTCTTTCGAGGTCAATACCCCGCTGCTTTCCCGCAGCCGGGTCTTTGTTTTGAAACCGCTCAGCGACAATGAGATTCAGGCCATTCTGAAGCGGGCTTTGCAGGATGCTGAGAGGGGGTTGGGGGGAATGGAGATCGAGATTGCCGAGGACGTTTTAAGTCATCTGGCAGTGATGTCCGGACATGACGCCCGGACTGCTTTAAACGCCCTGGAGATGGCAGCCCTGGTCACTCTGCCGGATGAGACCGGAAAACGCCGTATAACCCTGGAGACTGTGGAGGACGCTTTTCAGCACCGGACTCTCCAGTATGACCGGGCGGGTGAACAGCATTACGATCTGATATCCGCCCTGCATAAATGTATGCGCGATTCCGATCCGGATGCCACGCTATACTGGCTGGGCCGGATGATCGAGGCCGGAGAAGACCCTCTGTATATTGCCAGAAGAATTGTC
>Ga0153915_10006378_pt1 | contig 11051 bp, 11 predicted proteins | sample Opewatmetagenome_2_FD_107003 | JGI IMG/M metagenome (GOLD analysis project Ga0153915, IMG submission 107003) | Freshwater wetland microbial communities from Ohio, USA - Open water 3 Core 3 Depth 3 metaG | ecosystem: Environmental > Aquatic > Freshwater > Wetlands | place: USA: Ohio, Lake Erie...
GAAGGTGTGACCGTCCTCCACCTGATATCCGGCGGCCTTGCAGCGCAGGAGATCCTCGAGTGGAAGCGCTTCACCAAGATCGGCCGTCGCCACCAGAATGCGCTTGATGCGCTGCTCCCGGACCACGTCGAGCAGCGCCGACGCCGCCACGACCGGAACCGACCGCGTCCCGGGGTTGGGAGCCTCCACGTTCACGGCATGCGGCGCTCCATCGGCCGTGACGAAGCAGGTAACGTCGTGTCCGAGTTCCCGCCGACGCAGGAGCTCGGCCGCCAGGCCGCGCGCCTCGGACCCGGTTCCGACGATCGCGGTGCGGGTGAAGATCCCGTAGCGCTTGAGGAACCCGTCGATGTGCAGCCGCAGCCACACCACCAGAGCGATGGTCACCACCAGGTCGACCATCAAGACGAGCGGACTGAACTCCAGCCAGGACGTGAAAAGAAAAATCATTCCGCAAAGGAAGGCCACGGTGCTGAACGCGCGCACCGCTGCCGTCACCAGGTCGCGACGGAGCCGCAGCTCGCCAAAGTTGTACAAGTCCGCGTAGTAGAATCCGCCCAGAACCAGGACTCCCGCCAGGGTGAGCTGCACGGCGAATCGGTCCACCGGAAAAAAGCTGGCGCGAAGAGCGAAATTGAGGCCGATGGCGACGGCGAGACTGGCCAACACCCAGCCGATCTCGAGGGTAACGATCGCGACGCTGCGCGGCGAATAGTGCCGGTTGCTCACTTCACCGTCCCCACTTGCCGAAGTCCCATCTGCGTGACGGCCGCGAGCGCCGGCGATTCCGTCCGCCGTCGGTAGCGAGCCAACAGGCGTTGCCGGATGCCGGCGCGCTCCAGAGGAGGCAGCATCAGGCTCCGGGCCGCCCGGCGGATCGTCCCCGCGTCGATCAGCTCCTGGTCGTGAGCGAAGCCGCTGAGCAGCGCCGTGTCGCACAGCACGTTGATCAGCCGCGGCGAGCCACCGCTGAAACGATAGAGCGACGCCAATCCCCCTTCGGTGAAGAGATCATCCGTGCGGCCCGCCGTCTGTAGCCGCGAAGAAACGTAGTCGATGGTCTCACAGAAGGTGAACGGCCTCAGCTCCAACCGAACGGCAACACGTTGTCGTAGCTGGCGCAACGCGGACTGGGCCAGCCTTTCCGCCAGCTCGGGCTGTCCCACGAGCAGAACCTGGAGGAGCTTCGCCTGCGAGGTCTCGAAGTTGCACAGCAGCCGCACCTCTTCCAAGAGCTCGACCGACAGAGCATGGGCCTCGTCCATCACGACCACGACCCGCCGGCCGTCACGAAACTGCTCCAACAGAAACTCCCGCAGCGTCCTGGTGGCGGCCTCGACCGACGGCTGAGCCTCGAGACGAAATTCCGCGAGCAAATATCGATACAGATCGCGCCGAGACATGCCGGGGTTGAAAACGAAGGCGCTCTTCGCACGGTCGGCGAACTCGGAGAGCAGGGTATGGACCAGGGTGGTCTTCCCGGTGCCGACCTCGCCGGTCAACACCGCAAATCCCTTGGCGTCGCTCACCGCGTACATCAATCCGGCCAGCGCCTCGCGATGCTGCCGGCTCAGGAAGAGAAACCGGGGATCCGGATTCAACGAAAACGGCGGGGCAACAAAACCGTAGAACGAATCGTAGACCGCCATCTGGGGCTCGCCCGCTACGAGTGCGGCGTAGAGATCGACGCCAATGCTCGGAGGCTAGTGCACACCGAGCTTGGCGCCCGCCATCCGCCGTGGCTGCGCTTGGGTGGCGCGCAGCAGTCGCACGGGAGACATTTCCTTTTCTGTCCTCTGTTGGGTCCCAACACCCTGGCCGGCGGCACCATTGTCTTTGCCAACTCCCGAGGCTGCCGGATTGTGCTTGGCGAGGACGTAGTGACCATTCTCCTTGAAGAAGACACCTGCTTCGGCCAAATCCTTCAAGTGTTTGCTCACCATCGGACGAGACGCGCCCACCAACTCGCCAAAATTATCGTGCGTGAGCTTCAGCCTGATCAATTTCCCGCGCGCGTCCGGCACGCCGAAGGCGTTTCCGATCTCCGCGATGGCGTAGCTCAAGCGACTGCGGACATCCATCGTGAGGAACGCCAGAAAACGTTCGCAGAAGTGGGTCCATCGCTCATTGAGCCGCCGCATCAATTGTCCGACCTCTTGCGCGGGGAGCCGCGACACCGCCGCACCGAGTCGAGCTTTGGCGATGATCGCGACGCTGCAACGCGACAGAGCCTCGGCCGTGAAGAGCTGCGTGGGCTCGCTTTCCTCGAGGTGGGCAGGCACGAGATCGATGAGCCCGAGCATTTGGCCGCGCTGGGCGATCGAGACGAGCAACCGTTCGCCCTCCGCGCTTCCGTAGTACAGCTTAACTTCACCGCTCAGGAGAACGTAGAGCAAGTCCGCCGGCTCGCCGGCGTGAAAGATCCCTGCCCCCTTCTCGTAGGTAATGACATGGGCGCTCCCGACCAGCTCCTCAGCAACCGCCTCCGGCCACCTCATTTCCTCGAGTGCGATTTTGAGCGACGTGCGCGTACTGTCCATTGAAACGCTCCCCCGCAAGTCATGTCACCCGCTTCCGCTCTCCACCGCAACCACTAAACCTGAATCGTTAACGCCCCGTTAAGTCCTGAGTCGTATGGTGCAGGACTCGGGGGCCCGTTTCAAGGGGGTAAAATGGAAAAAAGTGGCGCAAGTTATGCTGGATTGCGTGCCGATTTGCAGAGCCGAGGCCGCTCCTGCCTCTTTTCGAAACACCGCCTGAACGCCAGCACGTAAAATACAGGCAACAATGAACGAAATATTGCCACCTGCTGTGACTCTTTTTTGCGGCGCCCCCATCGCTGCAAGGCTATGTAAGGTGCAGGGACGCTGTGCCGGGAGAGGCAACTTTTGACATCTGTCGTAACTGACTTTAGCGCGATCTCATGTGGCCTCGCCGTCCTCGTCGGCGCGGCGCAGGTCGCCCGTGCACCGCGGCAGCGGCGCGAGCTCTTGGCGTTGACCGCCCCCATTCTGGGGCTGCTTCTCTGGACGTCCGTCGTGCCGCTCTATGTACGGGCGCCATTTTCGGCTTGGCCGGCTCGCACGCTTCTCGCTTTTCTGTGCTTGGGACCAGCCTTCTGGCTCCTGGTTCCGCTGACGATCCGCCACGGCTCCTCCCCTTCGCGAACCTCGCGCCCGCGAGTGACGGGCTGGGTTCTATCTCAGATCGTCACCGGCGCGTTGGCCGCCCTCCTGATGTGGCGCTTTGGTATCGACTGGATCACCGGAATCGGGTCCGAGCCGGTCGTGATCGTGACTGGATGGGGAACCTTTGCCGCGGCGCTCACTGCGGTGGCCTGCGGCGTGGCTCTGGCGATCCTGGCTGTTTGCGCGCGCCATCTCATCACCGTCATGCCGGCGGTGATCGTTGGCCTGTTGGGAGCGCTCTGCAGCACCCTGTGGATAACGACCGACTTGCTGCGGAATGGCTATGTCGCAGAAACCACTCTGGTTTCCGCGGCGGCCCTGGCGGCCGCGGCCGCCGTCGTCTGGGCAGCCGGCATCTCGCGCCAGGTCGCATTTCTTCCTCTGATCGCTCCTTCACGACGCCTGGTGTACGCAGCCACGATGATCGGGCTGGGCGTCACCTACGTTCTGGGTGCCAATTCCGTCCTCGGATGGATCAGCGGACTGGTGCGCCAGACCATCCCCACGATCCTGCCGGCCCTCGGCTTCGTCAGTGCGGCGGCCTTGGTCGTCGTCGGCGCAAGCAAACGATGGCGCCACGGCCTTTGGGTGGCCCTCGGCCATCATCTGTTTCGCAGTAAGCACGACTATGGCGACGTGTGGATCCACTTGACCGAACTGGTGTCGGGCGCCCGCACCGCTGACGACCTCGTGCAACGGGCCACTCGCTTCTGCCAGGAGGTGCTTTGCGCCCCGAGGGTCAGCATGTGGCTGGCAAATCCTGACGGGAGGGTACACCGTGCGGTGACTGTGGATCAGAGTGGTAGGACTGCCGTCGTCGGTAGTGACGGCTCGGCGGAGGCGCTTGGCGAGCCCGTGCTGCTCCCGCCCGGCACCGGCGTCGCCCGACTCGCCCAGATGTTGGACGCAGCCTGTGCTTGCCCGATGTACGCCGGCGGACAGCTGCTCGGAGTGCTTGCCGTTGGCTCTCCGCAGATGCAGCTCCAGCCGGACGAAGAGGATCGGCGCGTTCTGCGTTATATTGCGGCTCAGGCGGCGAGCGCTCTCGCCATCCATCGGCTCGGGGAGGAGATCGCCGATGCGCAAGCGCTCGGCTCCTTCCACAGGATGTCGACATTCGTCCTGCACGACCTCAAGAATCTCGTTTCCCAGCAATCGTTCGTGCTGGAAAATGCCGTCAAGTTTCGCTCCGACCCGGAATTCGTCAGCGACGCCCTGGCCGCATTCGAAGACTCGACAAATCGGATGCGCGCACTCATCAACAAGTTGCGCCCACAGGCGCAAGAGCCGCCGGCAAGCACCGAGTGCGACCTGCTGGAGGTGCTGCGGGAGGTTTTGGCGATGCCGCAGTTCACCGCCCGCGGGCGATTCGAGGTCCACCTGCGCGTGCCCAAAGAGGTGCGATCGTGTCCGATCGCGGCCGACCGTCTTGTCATCGCGCAAGTCTTCCGTAATCTTATGGTCAACGCCGCGGAGAGTCTCCTCGGCAGAGACGGAGCGATCACGGTCTCCGTGCGCAAGGACGGCGGCAGCTGGCGCACCGAGGTTCGCGACAACGGTCGTGGCATGTCTCAAACATTCCTGCGGGAAAGCCTCTTCCGGCCCTTTCGGACAACCAAAGAAGCCGGTCTGGGAATCGGACTGTATCAGTGCAAGGCGACGGTCGAAGCCGCGGGCGGCACCATCGCGGTGGACAGCGCGGAGGACATCGGGACGACCGTCATCATCACTCTACCGGAATGCTCGGCGGCACGCAGTCGGGCGGCCGCCTAAGCGGAGATACCGTGCATGGACAAGCCAAGTCTGTTAATCGTCGACGATCACGAGCACATCCTGAAGCAGCTCAGCTGGGCGCTGAAGGAAGATTTCTGCGTCCATACGGCTCTCACGGCCGCCGAGGCGATCGAGACGCTTCGTGCCGCCAAGCCATCGGTCATGACGCTCGACCTCACCCTTTCTCCCGACGCGAATCGCAGCCGCGAGGGATTCGACGTGCTCCAGGCGGCGCTGCACGAGGATCCGGCCATCAAGGCGATCGTCATCACCAGCGACCAGGAGCAGAGCACCGCCATGCAGGCGCTGCGCCTGGGGGCCGCTGACTACTTCGTAAAACCGTTGCCCCTCGATGAGCTGCGCGCGGCGCTCAAGCGTGCAGCGTATCTGGCAGATCTCGAGCGTCAAGCCACGGGCGTGCTCGAAGATCCCGACGACGACATGGGGATCATCGGCAAATCGCCCGCGATGGTGGCCTTACGGCATCGCGTGCGTCGAGTTGCCGAGACGGATTTCACCGCGCTGATCCTGGGCGAGAGCGGTGTCGGCAAAGAGCTCGTGGCGCGGGCGGTAGCGACGCTGAGCCATCGCCGCGATCAGCCGTATGTCGTGGTGAACTGTGCCGCCATCCCGGAAACCCTGCTGGAGAGCGAGCTCTTCGGGCACGAAAAGGGGGCATTCACCGGAGCTCATGCACAGAAGAAAGGCAAGTTCGAACTGGCCGATCGCGGGACTCTGTTCCTGGACGAAATCGGCGATCTCAGCCCCGGCCTGCAAGCGAAATTGCTCCGATTTCTACAAGAGCGGACGATCGAACGCGTCGGCGGTACCCGGCTGCTACAGCTCGACGTTCGGGTCGTCGCCGCCACGAATCGCAATCTCGAAAACGACGTGCGTGACGGCGTGTTTCGCGAGGATCTCTACTATCGCCTGAAGGTGTTGCCGATTCGCGTATCGCCCCTGCGCGAACGAGGCGAGGACGTTCTGGAGCTCGCCAACCATTTTCTCGCCCAGCTCGCAAGGGAACTCGGCACACCGTGCAAGCGCTTGAGCAACGGCGCCGAGCTCGCGCTCAAACGCCACGAGTGGCCGGGCAACGTCCGAGAGCTCGAGAACGTGATCAAGGCCGCCGCCGTCACCGCACAGCACGCCCTCATCTCGGCCGAAGACCTCGACCTAGTGCCCTCCGACAGCGCGCCGCAAAACCTCAAAGCGGCCCGCGACCAACTCGAACGAGGCTTGATCGAACGAGCCCTGTGGCGCAACGGCGGCGTCATCAGCCGTGCCGCTCGAGATCTCTCCATCAGCCGCGTGACGTTGTACGACCTGCTCGCCAAACACGGCCTGAGCACGTCCCAGCTCACCGATACCGGTGCGAGCTAGACCAATGCGAGCGAACGCACCGCCACCTCGAGCACCGCACTCGGCCGGGCGCGCGAATGGGCGGCAACCTCGACGGACTTTAGCACGTCGCCTCGAACGTACTCCTGCCCGCAGACCTCGCAGACTCCCCCTGGAACGTTTCGTATGACGGCGAGCAGATCCTTCCCCCAGCGGTAGTCGACCGCCAAGATCGACTTTCGAACTCGCCCCCCACAGTACACGCAATCCAAGTGACGCTGGGTCATTGGTCTTCTCGCCCCGGCTCTCCTACATCACCATCATCACAACGACGTGTGCCGGCCGCTCCCTCAGCGCGCAAAGCGCGTGAAGCGGCTGACGCCCGGCAAAGCCAAGCAGCAGGTATGCGGGCAGGCCCGGCTGCTTCTCGTAGACCTCGACGATTTCGCCTTCAGACAGAGCCGCCCCCAACTCCCCGAGACTGACCCGCGCTTCCTGGCGGCCGCGCTCAGCCTGCACCAGAAACGTCCAACGACCTCGGCGCACCAAGCCTTGAATCGTTCGACGCGTTCGGACGGCCGTCGAGAACGCACGGACTCCCTTCATCAAATGGCGCCGCCCCCGTTTCACGAACCCAACCCTTCCACACCCTGGGGAGGAGCAGAAACCGTGCCCGGCCCATCGTGGAATCGAGCCGCGCCAACCAGCGAGGGCAGCACGATCAGCATGACCGTCGAATGACGGATCAAGGCGAGAATGGGCGCTCGACCGCCTGGTTGCCGTAAATTGGCAACCCTGTCACCAGACTAGCATGCGACGATGCCGGCGGTGGCTCGCCGCGCGCGCCTGATAGCGCGCCCGGCAGCATGCGACGAGCTCGTGTCCGGGATCAGACTGGCAGGGAAAGGCGGCCGGACCTCTCATTCAGCGAGAAGCCATAAGTACCACAGTGCCCATAACGCCGCTGCCACGAGCATGAGTTGGCCCGCGATGTCTCGTTGCCTGCGCCAACGGGCGCGGGCGCGGGCTTGTTTCTTCGCTTTTGCCGGAGCGATGTTCAACACGTGCCAACGACCGATACCGGCGGCCTGCAACCGCTCCTCCAGCGCCCTTCGTGCCGACAGCATGTCGTCCCCGGTCACCTCCAGGATTCGCACGGTCGCCCTGAAGTTCGGCATTCTCCGTTCCTCCCCCGCAACAGATTCAGTGAGCTGCCGCCGTGCCCGGCACCCAGCGCCTCTTTGGTCTCCTTGAGCTTTTTAGCGTACTTCAAGCTCACGACCTATACTGCATTTTTTTGCGGAATCTTTTCAAGGGGAGCTCAAATCAGGCAGTGTGTCGCGACTGGCCTCTTGAGCCGCGCGCCAGCATCTGCGATACGAGGTCGGCCACCGCGCAACGAATGACCCACCGACCGATGGAGACTGTCCTACGCGCCGATTGCCTTCGGCTCCGCGTAACCAACGGCACGCGTCCCCGCCTCGCCATCCGGGCAGCCATCCGAGTGATCCTCGCCCTTCCGCTTGCCCTGCAGTTGCTCCGGGCGGCCCCTTCGCTGGCCGAGCCGGGCGACGGCCAGAGCGCGTTCCTGCGCTACTGCGCGGCCTGTCACGGGCAGGATGCGAGCGGGCACGGCCCGACTCGCGCGGCCTTTCGCACCCCGCCGGCGGACCTCACGCAGCTCAGCAGGCGCAACGGCGCATTCCCGCGGGAGGAGCTGTTCGCCGTGATCGAGCAGCGCAGCGCGATCGCAGCCCACGGCTCTCGCGCCCTACCGGTCTGGGGCGAGACGTTTTGGAGAATCGCCGGCGAAAGCAAACTGGACCGCTCACCGCAATCACGGACCATGGACGCGATCGTCGACTTCCTGGAAAGCCTGCAGGTGCCGATGCTTGCTCCGCCTCGCTGAGGCACTCACGACGGAGTATCCCGATTCGACTGGCGGAAATCGGCTGACAGACCGTGCGCACCCTCAAACGCATCCTGGTTGGTACCGATCTCTCCCCCATCTCCGAAGCGCCGCTGCGGTCGGCGGCTCACCTGGCCCGACGCTACCAGGTGCCCATCTACCTCGTCGCCGTCGTCAGCCCCCCGCCGGTCTACCGCCGCGCGCTCGCTCCCCTGCAGGGAATGTCCGCCACGGTCGAGGAGATGACCGCCAACGCACGGGCTCGGCTCGAGACCCTGGCGCGATCTTCCCTTCTCGCCGGTCTCCGCGTCGAAGTCGACGCCAGAACCGGCGCCCCCTTCTCCGAGCTCATCGACGCCGCGCGCGCCTGCCAGGCTTCGCTGATCGCGGTGGGAACGAGAAAACGTCACGGCCTGGAGGAGAGGCTGCTCGGCAGTACCGCCGAACGGGTGATCCGAAACTCCCCCGTCCCCGTGCTCGTTACCCCGGTGGAGCTCTCGGCCGAACCGAGCTGCCTGGTGGCGCCGGTCGACTTCTCCTCCGCCGCTCGTAGCGCCGCGGAGGAGGCCATTGCGCTGGCGCGCCGCTGGATCGCCCGTCTCATCTTTCTGCACGTGATCGAACCGATCGCGCAAACGTACTTGTGGCCGCTCGATCCGGGCGCCGTCGAGATCTTCCCGGCCGAGCCGGCCGACCTCGGACGTGATTGGGAAGAGTTCCTAGCTCCGCTCCCGCTCGACGGCGTGCGATGGGAGCACCGCACCCTCAAGGGGGATCCGTCGACCCTGGTTCATGACACCGCACGGGACGAGGGAGCGGATCTGCTCGTGATCGGGACGCACGGTCGCAGCGGCTTGGCACATGTCTTACTCGGCAGCGTCGCCGAGCGGATCGTGCGGACGACGGTCAAACCGGTTCTGACGGTCCGACCCGACACTGATCAGCTTGCTCTTCCGCCGGCCGGTTGAACTCCCTGGCTCGCTGTCGAGCTCCTGTCTCGCCTGAGACTCAGCAAACGTGGGTCGAGACACGTCCACATCGTCGTGCCACCCGTTGTTCGAGTCTCCTCAGGCCTCGCCCTCCGGGCTGAGGTTGAGATTCACCAAAGCAAAGAACAACTCATCGAGTGAGGGATAACGGAAAGCACGTGGATGCCCGGGTGTCAGATCTACCGGATCTACGCTCCAGCCGGAGATCTCATCCCCGTAGACTGGGAACACTTCCAACCCGATCTTCATGAGCTGCGCGTTGATCGTGGCTCCAGCGCCGTGCGGATGAGTCATCGGGATCTCCTTTACGAGTGGTCTCTCTTGACTCTGCCGACAGTTTTCAAAGCAGAATACATGCCAAATCCGACCGGCATCGCGCCTGGCGGTGGCGCTGTCGTTCCTCGGCTTCCGCGTGTCAGCTTAGCGAACGTCCTTCCGCTTCGGGTGTCCATCTGACACATCCTGGCGCTCTTGCGGTAAGCGCCCGCCGGCCACCCCTGGCCGCTTCAATGCAGCAAGGCTTTGAGACCCTCACGCTCGCAGATCGCCCGCATCTGTCGCAGGGCGCGGGCCTCGAGCTGGCGAACACGCTCCCGACTGACGCCGAAGCGCGTGCCGATCTCATCGAGTGTCTCACTGGCGTCTCCGTCCACGCCGAAGCGCAGGCGCAGGATCGTTGCTTCCCGCTCGGGCAGCTCCTTGAGGGCCGCGGCCAGTTGCTGGGCGCGTTCGCGCTCCAAGGTGGTGCTCTCCGGCTGCCATTCGGTCGAGGCCGGCAAGATGCTCTCCAACGGCCGCTCATCGTCGCCACCCACCGGTGAGGCGAGCGAGATACACGGCATCCCCCGCGTGATCGCCGCCAATCGCTCGGAGCCGATCTCCTTCTCCACGCCCAGGCGCTCGCTCGCGGCATCGTCCTCCTCGTCGGCGAGCCGTGCGATCTTGCGCCGCAGCTGGTTCCAATGCACGGGCGTACGAATGAGGGCGCCCTGGCAGTCACTTGCTCGGGCGATCTGCTGCCAGATCCACCAGACGGCGTAGGTGCTGAACTTGATGCCGCGGTCGGGCTCGAACTTCTCTACCGCCCGCAGCAAGCCGATCGTGCCTTCTTGAACGAGGTCGAGAAACGACAGCGTGGGATGCCGGTAACGGCGCGCGACCACGATAACCAGGCGAATGTTGGCCGTCACCATTCGATCGCGCACGGCGCGGTACTCCGCCAAGGATCGTTTCAGCTTGCGCACGAAGGTCTCGAGCCGGCGCCGTGCTCCCTCCGACTGCGAAGAGCGCACCTGCTCGCCCGCCTCCTGCAACACCAGCAGCGCTTCACGCTCGCGGAAGTCCTCTTACGGATGGATTACACCGCGCCCCGCCCCGCTCAGCGCCGCCCGTACCAGTCGGCGTTGTCGCTGGAGCAGACGGACGATCGCGTCGCGGCGGGCCACCACCTCGCCGGCCAAAGCCTGCTCGTCGTCGCGGTCGAGCCGCTCGGTTCCCGAAGCCACGTCGGAGAAGAAGGCTCCGATGATGTCCGAAGCGCCGTCGGGGTTTGTTCCTGTTCCTTCATCCTCGGACGATGCCGAATCCTCCCCCGGCTCCACATCCTGCACCGCGACCTCGACGACATCGTCGACGTCGTCCAGATCGTCCACGACCGAGGGTTCGATCTCATGCGTCAACATATTCACGCCTTGGCACTTTCCCGCATCGGGCTAGCCGCGTCTACCAGCACTCCGTATGCCACCGATCCACTGACCGCGTTCCTTGCGCCGCCCGCAGGCGGCAGGGCTTACGGACGTCTCACCGACTCAATCTTGGGATTTTGCCTGGCCGTATTGCCTCCACCCCAGC
>Ga0153915_10006379_pt1 | contig 11051 bp, 10 predicted proteins | sample Opewatmetagenome_2_FD_107003 | JGI IMG/M metagenome (GOLD analysis project Ga0153915, IMG submission 107003) | Freshwater wetland microbial communities from Ohio, USA - Open water 3 Core 3 Depth 3 metaG | ecosystem: Environmental > Aquatic > Freshwater > Wetlands | place: USA: Ohio, Lake Erie...
CGCGCCTCCTTCGCGATCGACGGAAAGATGATCGACGTGCCGGTGGTAAGGCGCGCCGAGCGGCTGCTCGAGCGCCACGCCGCGATCCAGGCGCGCGAGGCGGTGAAGCGCTCGTTCTGAGAAAGGCAGGGACCGCTTCAGCTCGCTCCTCGTGCGGCCGAAACGCCCCCCGAATCCGCTTAGACGTGCGCACCACGGTGAAAGACATTGAGCGCCGAGCCCCTGCGGAACCACTCGAGCTGGGAAGCGCTGTAGGAATGCTCGAGCAGCAGCGATTCCGCGGTGCCGTCGGCGTGCCTCACCTTGCATTCGATTGGCGTTCCGGGCGCCAGTCCCACCAACCCGATCAAACTGATCCGATCGTCTTCGCGAATCCGCAGGTAATCCGCAGGATCGCGGAAGCGGAGCGCGAGCAGTCCCTGCTTCTTCAGATTGGATTCGTGGATGCGTGCGAAGCTCCGGGCGATCACCGCTGCGCCCCCGAGGAGGCGCGGCGATAGCGCGGCGTGCTCGCGGCTGCTGCCCTCGCCGTAGTTGGCATCGCCGACTACGACCCATTTGACTCCGCGCGAGCGGTAGTCCCGGGCGACCGCGGAGAATGTCTGTCCGCGTTCCCCGCTCAGCGCGTTCTTTCCTTTTCCGGTCTCGCCGGTGAAAGCGTTGGCTGCCCCCATGAACATGTTGTCGCTGAATCGGTCGAGATGCCCCCGGTATTTCAGCCACGGCCCGGCAGGGGAGATTTGGTCCGTGGTGGTCTTGCCCTTCGCTTTCAGCAGAACAGGCATGTCCTCGAAATCCTTCCCGTCCCAGGCGGGCCAGGGCTCCATGAGCTGCAGGCGCTCGCTTTTCGGATCCACGAGGAGCCGGATGTTCCTGCCGTCCTCGGGCGGAGCGAGATACAGGATGCGGCCGGGCTCGAAACGTTTCGGCGGGACTTCGGGCGCAGCCTTCGGCGGGACGAGGCGGAAGGGCTTCCCATAGGCGTCGGTGAGCGTGTCGGTGAGCGGATTGAACGAGAGGCGCCCGGCGAGCGCGAGCGCGGTGACGATTTCGGGGCTGGCGATGAAGTTCATGGTCGCCGCCTGGCCGTCGTTGCGCCTCGGGAAATTCCGGTTGTACGAAGTGACGATGGTGTTCGGCTTGCCGGAGGCTTCCACTCTGTGCCATTGGCCGATGCACGGTCCGCAGGCTTTCGCGAGCTCCTTGGCGCCAATGTCGCGTAAGGCCCGCATCTGCCCATCGCGCTCGATCGTGGCGCGGATCTGCTCCGAGCCCGGCGTGACCATGAAGGACATCGCCGCCTTGAGGCCGTGAGCCTTTGCCTGCTCTGCTACGTCTGCGGCGCGGCTCATGTCCTCGTAGGAGGAGTTGGTGCAGCTGCCGATGAGCGCCGCGGAGATTTCCTCGGGGAACGAATTGTCCTCGTCGCGCACCTCGGCGGCGAGCTTCGAGATCGGCCGTGCCCGGTCGGGCGAGTGCGGCCCCACGACGTGCGGTTCGAGCTTGGAGAGATCGAGCTCGAGCACGCGATCGTAGATTTCTTCTGGACGCGCCTCTACCTCGCGGTCCGGTTCCAGCAGCTCCCGGTGCCGCGCGGCAAGCCGTGCCAGCTCCTCGCGGCCGGTCGCGCGCAGGTACTCGGCCATGCGCTCGTCGGCGGGAAACATCGAAGTGGTCGCCCCGAGCTCCGCGCCCATGTTCGCGATCGTCGCCTTGCCCGTGGCGCTGATCGTGCGCGCGCCCGGACCGATGTACTCGACGATGGCGTTGGTGCCGCCGGAAACCGTGAGCTGGCCCGCCACCCATAGAATTACGTCCTTGGGCGAAGTCCACCCGGCGAGCTTCCCCGTCAGCACGACCGCGATGCGCTTCGGATAAAGCAGTTCCCAGGGCAGGCCCGCGATGACTTCGACCGCGTCGGCACCTCCGACGCCGACCGCACAGGCGCCCAGGCCCCCGGCGTTCGGCGTGTGCGAATCGGTGCCGATGATGAGCTCGCCGGGGAACGCGTAGTTCTCCAGCACCACCTGGTGAATGATCCCGGCCCCCGGCTGCCAGAAACCCGCGCCGTACCTCGCGGCTGCCGAGCGCAGGAACTCGTAGACTTCCTTGTTGTCCTGAACGGAGGCGCGCAGATCCGATTCGCCTTCGACCCTCGCCTGGATCAGATGGTCGCAGTGGATCGTGGTGGGAACCGCGACCCGCTCGCGCCGCGTCTGCATGAACTGCAGCATTCCGGTCTGTCCCAGCACGTCCTGAAACACGACGCGGTCCGGACGCAGCAACAGGTAGCTCCCACCCGGCTCGAGGTCCCCGGCACGCGGGTCGTCGAGGTGCCCGAGGAGCGCCTTGTCGGCGAGGGTCAGCGGCCGGCCGAGCCGTCGGCGCACTACCTCCAGATTGCGGGCCAGAGTTTCATACACGCGCCCGGCCATTGCGGGCGTCGATTCGATCGCAACCACGTTCCGCTTCTCCTTGGGTCCGTCGCAAGCCGAATTCTGGCCAGGGCCACTCCTGAAGTAAAATGAATTTATGTTGATCATTGATGCATTTTTCTCATGAAAATAGACACCCTCGGCGTGCAGGCCTTCGTCGCCATCGCCGATCACGGAAGCTTCCAGAAGGCGGCCGGCAGGCTGCACATCACGCAGACCGCGCTCACCCGGCGCCTGCAGAATCTCGAGGCCATGCTCGGCGTGAAGCTCGTCGAGCGCACTACGCGCTCGGTGGCCCTCACTCGCATCGGACGGGAGTTCCTGCCGCAGGGGCGGAGGCTCCTGTCGGATCTCGCGAGCGCGCTCACCGAGATCCGGGAGACCGGCAAGGCCGAGCGCGGCGACGTGTCGATCGCCTGCGTGCCGACTGTCGGGGTCCAGTACCTGCCGCGCGTTATCCAAGAGTACTCGGCGCGGCACCCGAACAACCGCATCAAGATTCTCGACCACGCGTCCGCGGGCGTGGCCGAGGCAGTGCTGCGCCGCGAGGCGGAGTTCGGCATCAACATTGGCGGACCTCATCATCCTGAGCTCGCGAGCGTGCCGCTTCTCGAGGACCGCTTCGTCCTGATTTGCCGCGACGATCACCCCCTGGCGAAAAGGAAGAAGCTTTCCTGGAAGCAGCTCGAGCCATATCCGCTCATCTTCGTCGGCGCCGTAAGCGGAAACCGCCCGCTTCTCGACTCGGCGCTGGAAGCGCGCAATCTCAAGCTCCAGTCCTACTACGAAGTCCAGCGCAGCTCGACCGCGGTCGGTCTGGTAGCCGAGGGCGTCGCCGCCGCGATCGTTCCGAGTCTCGCGCTGCAGCGGGGCGCGTATCCCCGCATCCGGGTCGTGGCGCTCACGGACCCGGTGGTGTCGAGGACCCTGGTGCTCGTCTCGCGCAAGGCCTCACACCTCTCGCCGGCGGCGCAAGCCCTGTACGACACGATCGCCGGGCAGGCGAGGCTGCGGACCGGGTAGGGCGCGCGGCTCCCCGGCGCCGCGCTCCTTTCCCGGAAGAGCGTCCGTGCGATTGCCGGTATCATCGTTTGCATGAGCGAACACGACGTCGTTGCTCTGACCCGCTCGCTTCTGCGCTTCGACACCGTCAATCCGCCGGGCCGTGAGCGCGACTGTGCCCGGCATATCGGCGCCATGCTGACGGAGTGGGGGTTCCACGTCGACTATCACGAGTTCGCCGAGGCGCGGACCAGCATCGTCGCCCGCGCCGGCGGAACGGGCTCGAAGCCTCCGCTCTGCCTCACCGGGCATATCGATGTCGTGCCGCTCGGCTCGAACAAATGGACCCGGGATCCTTTCAGCGGCGAGACGGACGGTGACCGGGTCTATGGGCGCGGTTCGTCCGACATGAAGGCCGCGATCGCGGCTATCCTGCTCGCGGCGCGGAGCGTCGCAAACAGAGTGTCGGGCACGCCGGGCGTCGTGCTTGTCATCACCGCGGCGGAAGAAGGTGGATGCCTCGGCTCGCAGCATCTCGCGCGCACGCAGCTCCTCGGCAGGGCCGGGGCGATGGTCGTGGGTGAGCCGACCTCGAACTACCCATACGTCGGACACAAGGGTTCCCTGAAATTCCACGCACGGTTCCGCGGCGTGTCGGCGCACGGATCCATGCCGGAGCTGGGGGTGAACGCTATCTACAAGGCGGCGCGCGCGGTGGCCAAGTTAGAGGCCTTCGACTTCGGCGTGCCGCCGCACCCGGTCATGGGCAAGCCGACTATGAACGTCGGCACCTTCGAGGGCGGCAACGCGGTCAACTCAGTGCCGGACGCGGCCTGCGTCGGAGTCGATGTCCGCACGGTCGCCGGTATGGACCATGCCGCCCTGCGCACGCGCCTTCAGGCGCTGCTCGGCGGCGAAACCGAGCTCGAAGTGTTCTCGGACATGAATGCGGTGTGGACGGAGCCCGAGCACGAATGGATACAGCGCGTATTCGAGATCTGCAGGCGCCACCTCGGCGCGATGCCCGAGCCGCGCGCGGCCAGCTACAATACCGACGCGGGCAACCTCCTGAAAGCCTATGCGGGCGCGCCCGTGGTGGTACTGGGCCCGGGCGAGCCGCAACTCGCGCACCAGACCGACGAGTATTGCAGCGTGGAGCGCGTCCGCCAGTCGGTCGTCATCTACGAGGAACTGATTCGCGACTGGTGCGGCTTGTGAACCACTCGGGAAGCGCGATGAAAGTCACCGCCAGCGGGCAGATTCTCGGCGCGACGATTGAAGGGCTGGATCTTTCCCGAGCCCTCGGGGACGGCGAGCTCGAAGCGGTGGTGCGCACGCTCGGCCGCTACGGGGTGATCCGCTTTCCTGGGCAGCGGCTCAGCGCCCGCCAGCTCGCCGATTTCTCCGCGAGCTTCGGAACGCTGGAAATCCACGTCGCCAACGCCTATCAGGAGCCGGGCATTCCGGAGGTGATGACGCTCTCCAATATCGTCGAGAACGGCAGGCCGATCGGGCTCGCGGACGCGGGGCAGGGCTGGCACACCGACATGTCCTACAGCCGGACGATCGCCTTCGCCAACGTGCTCTACGGAATCGAGATTCCGATGCGCGGCGGCGAGGCGCTCGGCGCCACCGAATTCGCGAACATGCACGCCGCTTACGACGACCTTCCGGGAGAGATGAAGCGGGATCTCGAGGGCATGACGATCCTGCACGACTTCGAGAAATTCTGGGAGATGATGCGCCGCGAAAAGGGGAGCAAGCGGCCGCCGCTGACCGAGGCCCAACGCAAGGCGAGGCCGCCGGTGTCGCATCCGGTCTTCCTCACGCACCCGATCACGGGGCTAAAGGTCCTCTACGCCAACCCGGGTTATTCGGTGCGCATCAACGAGCTTCCGCCGAAGACGAGCGGCGAAGTGCTGGGTTTTCTCTTCGAGCACCAGCTCCAGCCCCGTTACCGGTACACATTCCACTGGACGCCGGGAGACGTGCTCATGTGGGAGGATATCGGCACGATTCACAACGCGGTGGCCGACTACGGCCCGAACGAGCGCCGGCTCATCAAGCGCTGCCAGGTGATGGCGGACCGATTCTTATCGACATGACGGGAGACGGAGAGGAGAAGACATGAAAAGAACCCTTGCAGCGGTCCTGGTCGCACTCGGCGCAGTCGCGGGAACCGCGGCCGCACAGAGCTATCCGGCCCGGCCAGTGAAGATCCTTGTCGGCTTCGCTGCCGGCGGCCCGACCGACGTGATTGCGCGGATCGTCGCCCAGGACATGACCGCCTCGCTCGGCCAGTCCTTTTTCGTCGAGAACCGCCCCGGGGCGAACGCGATCATCGCCACCGATGCCGTGGCGCAATCGGCCCCGGACGGCTACACCGTGCTCTTTTCCTCGCTCTCGCTCCTCGTCAACGCGATCCTGCAGCCGGACAAGGTGCACTACGACCCGTTCAGGGATTTCGCGCCGATCAGCAACGCGGCCGCGCTGCCCATGGTCGTGGTGACGAGCCCGCAGACGGGGATCAACTCGATGCAGGAGCTGATCGCGCGCGCCAAGGCGAAGCCCGGCGAAGTGAGCTACGGAACGCCGGGCATCGGCGGCTCCTCCCACCTCGCCGGCGCGATGCTGGAAAATGTCACCGGAACAAAGATGCTCAGCGTGCCGTTCAAAGGCAACGGGCCGGCGCTCGCCGAGGTCATCGCGGGCCGCGTCACCTACATGTTCTACCCGGTCGTCGGCATCGCTGATCACGTCGCGGCGAACAAGCTGAGGGTGCTCGCCATCGGCACGACCGAACCCCGCCCCGATTTCCCCGGGGTGCCGACCCTAACGCAGGCGGGGTTTCCCGGCTTCGAGGAGACCGCGCCCTGGGTCGGGATGCTCGCGCCCGCCGGAACGCCGAAGCCGATCGTCGAGCGCCTCGGCGAGGAGATGCGCAAGTCCCTCGGCAAGGCTGAAACTAAGGAACGACTGAAGGCGCTGGGCGCCGTCACGATCGCCGACACGCCGGCCGAATTCGCCGCCTTCCTGAAGAAGGACCACGAGCGCTGGGCGCGCGTCATCAAGGCCGCGCATCTGAAACTCGAATGAAGACGGACGACCCCCGCGCGCTTGAGGGCGCGCGAGCACAGGCGAAGCCATCCTGTCCCGTGTCGCGCCGCGCCGCCGCGCGCGTTCTGCGCGCCTGGAACATCGAGGACCTGCGCAGGATGGCGAGGAAGCGCCTGCCGCGCGCCGTGTTCGATTTCTTCGACGGGGCGGCCGAGGACGAGCTGACGCTTGCGGCCAACCGCGCCGCATTCGAGCGGGTGCGCATCGCGCCGAAATCGCTCGTCGGGGTCGCCCGAATCGATACCTCCACGAATATCCTGGGTGCGGGCTCCAAGCTCCCGATCGCAGTCGGTCCGACAGGCGGCATCGGCTTCGGCTGGCCGCTCGCCGACGTGGCGGTGGCGCGGGCTTCAGCCGCCGCAGGCATTCCCTATACGCTCTCGACCATGGCCACGGCCTCGATCGAGCGCATCGCGCGCGAGGCGGGCGGGCGCCTGTGGTTCCAGGCCTACATCTTCCGCCAGCGCGATATGACCATGGCTCTCATAGAGCGAGCGCGGGCGCTCGATTACGAGGCGCTGATGATCACCGTAGACGTTCCCGTCGGCGGCAAGCGCGAGCGCGACTTCCGCAACGATTTTGCGATCCGCTTCCGCTTCACTCCAAGAAACGTTCTCGACTTCGCCACCCGTCCTTTGTGGGTGCTCTCGATACTGGGCCATGGGATGCCGGTGCTGGAAAACGTCGTGGGCCTCGCCCCGGAAGCCAAGAGCGCCGCGGAGATCGCTTCCTCGGTCGGGCAGTTCTGGGATGCGGATTTCGACTGGGACGGCCTGAGAGCAATCCGCGACCGTTGGCCGAGGAAGATGCTCGTTAAAGGAATCCTTCGCGCCAATGACGCAGAGCGGCTTGCCGCGATAGGAGTGGACGCGCTGGTCGTTTCCAACCACGGCGGCCGGCAGCTCGACGGGGCGGTCGCGGCCCTCGACGCGCTGCCGCCGATCGCGCGCGCGGTGAAGGGCAGGATGAGCGTGCTGGTCGACGGCGGCGTGCGCCGCGGGGTGGATGCGATCAAGGCGATCGCGCTCGGCGCGGAGGCCGTAATGCTCGGGCGGGCGACGCTCTACGGCGCCTGCGCCGCAGGCGAAGCGGGCGCGACGCGCGCCATCGAGATCCTGCGCGACGAGCTGGTGCGCTCGATGCAGCTCTCGGGCGTGCGCTCGATCCCAGAGATCGGCCCGGACCTCTTGGCCGCAGAACTTCCGAAATAGCTCGAACCGCCAGCGGCGATTTAGGACACGCGCATCACCCGTGACCGATTCGGCTTTCCCTCGCTCGGTCGAGCTTCGCTGCCTCGCGACACAACGTGCACGCCTTCAGATCTGCCTCACTCCTTGAACCCGATCGCCTTGATGATCGTGCTCCAGCGCGCCTGCTCCTCGGAGAGGAACGCTGAGTACTCCTCGCGCGTGGAAGGGAAGGGGATTCCACTCACCTTCGCGAACTGAGCGACGAGCTCGGGCGAGGCGAGCGACTTCGCCGCGGCGGAGTGAATCCGAGCGAGAACTTCTGGCGGCGTGGCCGCCGGGCCGACGAGCCCGTACCAGTTGTCGGAAATCACCTTCGGGTACCCGACCTCCGCCGTCGTGGGCACCTCGGGCAGCGACGGCGCGCGCTTCGCGCTCGTCACGGCGAGCGCCCTGAACTTGCCCGACTTGATGTGCGGGAGGACGACCGGAACGTCGAAGATCCCCATCTGCACCTGACCGCCGAGCAGGTCGTTTACCGCCGGCGCCGCACCCTTGTACGGCACGTGCAGGATGTCTACGTGCGCCTCGGCCTTCAGCAGCTCGCACGCGAGGTGCGTGATGCCGCCCGCCCCAGCGGAGCCGAAATTGACCTTGCCGGGATTGGCTTTCGCGTAGGCGATCAGCTCGGCGAGGTTCTTCGCTGGGACGGAAGGGTTCACGACCACGACTTCCGGGACCTTCACCACGGTCGTGATGAGCGCGAGGTCCCTGCGCGGATCGAAGGGCATTTTGGAAAGCGCGTACGGCGCCATCGCCACCGAGCCCTGATTGTTGAATCCCAGCGTGTAGCCGTCGGGCGCGGCCTTGGCCACCGAGTCGATGCCGAGCACGCCTCCCACGCCGCTCTTGTTCTCGACGATCACCGTCTGGCCGAGGTTGGCGCCCAAACCTTGAGCGAAGATCCGTCCAAAAATGTCGGCCGGACCTCCGGCAGGAAAGCCCACGACCAGCTTTACCGGCTTGATCGGAAAGGTCTGCGCCAGGGCCGTGCTGTATACAAGCATTCCCAGCGCGTACAGCAGGAATCGCTGCAATCGGATCGTCATGGTTCCTCCTCGGGAAGTCGATAATGTACATTAAGCGCCGAAAGCGCTCCTCGATGCCCGACGCGAAGCCCTCCTACAGCCTTTCGCCCGGCAGGCCCAAGCTGAAACTGCCGGCCGGCGCCTGCGATGCGCACGTGCACGTCTTCGGGCCGCGCGAGCGCTTTCCGTTCCCCGAGAAGCGCACCTACACCCCGCCCGCCGACGCGCCCAAGGAACGCCTCTTCGCGTTGCACGCGCTGCTCGGCGTCGAGCGCTGCGTCATCGTGCAGGCGGGCTGCCACGGCTTCGACAATTCCGTGGTCGCCGACGCGCTCGCTGCGAAGGGGGGCGCTTACGTCGGGGTAGCTCTACTGCGGCCGGAGGTGAAGGATGCCGAGCTGAAGGCGCTCGACGCCCAGGGCTTCCGCGGCGTGCGCTTCAACTTCATGAAGCACCTCCCGCACGGCGCCTCGATCGAGGAGGCAATCGCGCTCGCGCCACGGCTCGCCGATCTCGGATGGCATCTGCAGATTCACCTGGAGAATGCGCTCATCGAGCCGATGAGCCCGGCTTTGAAGCGCTTCGCGGTTCCCATCGTCATCGACCACATGGGACGGGTGGACGCATCGCTCGGCCTGGAGCAGCCAGGCTTCCGCGCTCTCCTCGATCTCATGCAGGACCGGAGGTTCCACGTGAAGGTGAGCGGCAGCGAGCGGATCTCACGGAAAGGGCCGCCATACGGGGACGCGATTCCGTTCGCGAGGAAGCTGGTCGCCGAGTTAGGCGACCGCTGCTTCTGGGGAACCGACTGGCCACACCCGAATCTCGCCTTCGTACCCGACGACGGTGTTCTGGTCGACCTCCTCACCGAAATCGCCCCTTCGGAGGAGACTCGTCGCGCGCTTCTCGTCGGCAATCCGCGGCGCTTCTACGGATTCGGAAAATGACGAGGCGCCTGGAAGGCAAGGTGGCGATCATCACCGGGGCGGGCTCGGTGGGTCCGGGCTGGGGCAACGGGCGTGCGACAGCGGTGCGTTTCGCCGAGGAGGGCGCGAGGGTCTTCGCGGTGGACCGCGATGCGGGGCCGCTCGCCGAGACCGTCGCGCGGGTGAAGGACGCGGGAAGCGAGGTCCGCACGCATCTTTGCGACGTGACCGACGGGGCAGCCGTCGCGGCGATGGCCCGCGCTTGCGTGGACGCGTGGAGCAGGATCGACATCCTCGTCAACAACGTCGGCGGCTCCGCGGCGGGCGGCCCGGTGGAGATGTCCGAGGAGGTCTGGGACGCGCAGGTCGACTTCAACCTGAAAAGCGTCTTCCTCGGCTGCAAGCATGTGCTCCCGGTGATGGAGCGGCAGGGGAGCGGTGCGATCATCAACATCGCCTCGACCTCGGGGCTGCGCTGGACGGGTGCCGCTCAGGTGGCCTACGCGGCAACCAAGGCCGGGGTGATCCAGCTCTCGCGCGTCGTCGCCATGCAGTATGCCGCCAAGGGTATACGCGTGAACACCGTCGTGCCCGGCCAGCTGCACACGCCCATGGTGGAAGCGCGCCTTGCCGGGCAGCGCTCCGGTGGCGACATCGAGGCGCTCCTGCGCCAGCGGCGGAAGCGTATTCCCCTCCCCATCGAAGGCGACGGCCGCGATACGGCTAACGCCGTGCTGTTCCTCGCATCCGACGAAGCGCGCTTCATTACCGGCACAGAGATCGTCGTGGACGGCGGAATGACGGTCCGCTGCGATTGACCCCACCGCGCGGCACGCGAGAAAGTCTCTCTCCCTGGGGAGGAGAGAGGCTTGCGGCCACGGAGGAATCCGGGAGGCTATTTCTCGGGGCTGTCGCCCGCGCGCTGAGCGCTCTGTTGCATCTGCTCGGCGGCCTGGCCGATTTTCTGCTGAGCCTGTTCCAGGGTCTTCTTGGCTTGCTCAGCTTCCTGTTTCTTGATCGCGGCGGCGGTCGCTGCAGTGCTCGCAGTCTCGACCCCGCAACCGACGAGAAGGGCGGCCGCGAGCGCGGCGATGACGTGTCTCATGGATCTTCTCCGGAAGAATTGTTCCAACAGGATACACCCGCATCCACAGGGTCTCTACCTCAAACCCCTTTCGACTCGCGCGCGAGCAATGCCCGTTTCCGATCGACGCCCCAGCGATATCCCGACAGCGATCCGTCCGTGCGCACGACCCGATGGCAGGGGATCGCGACCGCGACCGGGTTCGCCGCGCA
>Ga0153915_10006380_pt1 | contig 11050 bp, 7 predicted proteins | sample Opewatmetagenome_2_FD_107003 | JGI IMG/M metagenome (GOLD analysis project Ga0153915, IMG submission 107003) | Freshwater wetland microbial communities from Ohio, USA - Open water 3 Core 3 Depth 3 metaG | ecosystem: Environmental > Aquatic > Freshwater > Wetlands | place: USA: Ohio, Lake Erie...
CCTGCTCCGCGGCTAGGCCCGCCGGTACGGCGGTAGCGGTAAGTGTTGGCGTGGTCGACGTCGCCTTGGGCACCTCTGTGGGAGTAGGAGCCTCATTCACGGCCGCGGTAGGCGGAACCACGGGGCGGGGCGGCGTGCCGAAATCCTTTTGCCATGCCTGCCATAGCAGAAGAATCACGACGCTGAGCGCAACAAAGAGAAGGAGGCGTTGGTTTTCCATATTACTTTTATGAATGGCGATGAATTTTTTCGGGCACCGGGTCGCATCCTCCCGCATGCCAGGGATGACAGCGTGCCAGCCTCCGCACGGTCAACCATATTCCGGCGAAGACGCCGTGCTGGGAAATCGCGGCCTCGGCATAATGGGAACACGACGGATAAAAGCGGCAATGATTGCCTAGGAAGGGGCTCACCAGATAGCGGTAAACGCGAATTAGGTAGATGAAGGCCTTGCGCATTGCTCCAGTTTCTTCCAATGTCCTTCCAAACTCGCAACCAGTTCCTGGTTACTTAGCTTAGCCACGCCGGGTCGCGCGAGCACTACCACATCCCAACCGGCGAGCCGAGATTGTTGCAACCGGAAACTCTCCCGGACTAATCGTTTGATGCGATTTCTGGCAACCGCCTTCCGCACTACGCGGGAAGAAACGATGATTCCCACGCGCGGATAATCAAGCTGATTGTCGCATGCTAAAACGCTCAGTCCGCCCCCAGACCACCGGTGTACCTTATCATCAAAGACGCGTTGATAGTCGCTCGACTTGACCAGCCTGTTACGCCGGTTAAAACACCAGCGAGATATGCTCAAGGCTCAACAATCGTGCTTTATGGGGTTAGCCGCGCCCGCCCTTTCGCCCGGCGGTTTTTAATGACTTGACGCCCCTTGGCGGTGCTCATTCGTGCACGGAACCCATGCGTACGTTTGCGGTGAAGGTTACTGGGTTGATAGGTGCGTTTCATAACTTTGTCCGTCTAGCAGCTTGCCAAAAAATTCATGTGTCGTCGGGGGTGGCTTTGGCCGTCGATGGCTCGCGACGATGTCTAGCGGCCGACCCACCGAAGCCAATACCGCGACCAACCCGGGACTTACTTGGAAAGCGCGGTAGAGTAACGACTTTTTCCGACCACTGTCAATAGAATGTTCAAAAACGCGGCAAAAAGAATGTGGATAACTTTACCTAATCCGTATAGACTGCCTAGCTCTCTCGAGGGCGGATCGAGAATGTGGATGAGGGGGAAGACGCGTGGATTCGTCATTGTGGCAAAGGTGTGTCGCTTATCTCGAGAACGAACTCTCGCCGCAGCAATTTAACACTTGGATACGCCCTTTGCATGCCGTGGAAGAGGGCGAGACGTTGCGGCTTCTGGCTCCCAATCGCTTTGTGCTTGACTGGGTAAACGAGCGCTTCATCGATCAGATTAACGAGATCGTTACGGGACTTAAACAGGGGTCGCCCACGCAAGTGGTGCTTCAAGTCGGAACTGCAAAGCCTACCGCTCCCCGTCCGTCGCCGGAACCGCTTGCTCCACCTTCGTCCGCTGGATTTCGCCGTAAAGGCGATGCTGTGCGCAGCCCAACCAACTTGCGTCATGAATTTACCTTCGACAGTTTCGTTGAGGGCAAATCCAACCAGCTCGCGCGGGCGGCTTCGATTCAGGTCGCCGAGAATCCAGGGACTGCCTACAATCCCCTCTTTATTTACGGAGGTGTGGGGCTGGGAAAAACCCATCTAATGCATGCGGTCGGCAATCTTATGCTGAAAAAAAAGCCGACAGCTCAGATTGTTTACCTGCATTCAGAGCGATTCGTTGCTGACATGGTAAAGGCCCTGCAACACAACGCAATAAATGAATTTAAGCGCTTCTATCGCTCCGTGGATGCACTGCTGATTGATGATATTCAATTTTTCGCCGGCAAGGAGCGTTCCCAAGAAGAGTTCTTTCACACTTTTAATGCCTTACTCGAGGGCCGGCAACAAATCATTCTGACCTGTGATCGTTACCCTAAGGAGGTGGACGGGTTGGAGGAGCGACTCAAGTCTCGTTTCGGCTGGGGACTTACCGTCGCCATTGAGCCTGCTGAATTGGAAACTCGCGTGGCGATTCTCATGAGTAAGGCGGCGCAAATGAACACGGACCTCTCCCCCGAGGTGGCATTTTTCGTTGCCAAGCGAATACGATCCAATATCCGCGAGTTAGAGGGCGCCCTTCGACGCGTCGTGGCCAATGCCAAATTCACCGGTCAAAGTATAACGATGGACTTCGCCAAAGAAGCGCTGAAAGACTTGCTCGCCCTCCAAGATAAACTCGTAACGGTGGAGAATATTCAAAAAACCGTGGCTGATTACTATAAAATAAGGGTTGCGGACCTGTTATCAGAGCGCCGTAGCCGTTCGGTGGCTCGCCCTCGTCAGCTTGCAATGACGCTCGCGAAGGAATTGACCAACCATAGCCTACCGGAAATCGGCGATGCTTTTGGAGGACGCGACCACACAACGGTGATGCATGCGTGTCGAAAGATTCACCAGCTTCGGGAACAGGAAAATCGCGTTCGTGAAGACTATATAAACCTGTTAAGAACTCTGACGAATTGATGTGTATTGGCTGTTATTAACTCTTAGCCAAACGTAAATTTTTATGTTATCCACAATTCACCCAGTCGTAGAACACCGGACGTTGTATGTTTTGTTCAATAGGTTAATAACAAGGTAAGATGTTGCTTTTTATTTATATTTATAGTGAATATCGGGTTATACACAGCGCTAATATTAGTAATAATTGGTTAGGTTAAGAATTATGAAATTTACTATTCAACGCGAAACTTTGCTTAAACCATTACAACTATTAAGCGGGGTTGTGGAGCGACGTCATACCCTCCCAATTCTTTCGAATGTACTACTGAAGGCGAATGCAGATAGCCTCACCATGACCGCGACAGACCTAGAAGTTGAGTTAGTTGTATCTACCAACTTAGATGGTACAGAAGCCGGGGACACAACACTTCCAGCCCGTAAATTTATGGATATTTGCAGGGCGCTGACCGAAGGAGCGGTGCTTGAAATCAGTCTTGATAAAGATCGTGCTGCGATTCGGTCTGGAAGGAGCCGCTTCGTTTTAGCAACCCTGCCCGCCGATGAATTCCCGGCGGTTGATGAGATTCGATCGCTATTTAGTTTTTCATTAACGCAAAGCAAATTAAAACGGCTTATTGAGCGCACCCAGTTTGCTATGGCACATCAAGATGTACGCTATTACCTCAACGGACTATTGCTGGAAATGACGGATGGCGAGATACGTGCGGTAGCGACTGATGGCCATCGACTTGCTTATTCCCAACACGACGCAGCCATAAATGTTGATGATAATCAACAGATTATAGTTCCTCGCAAAGGGATAATGGAACTGCAAAAGCTACTCAAAGAAACAAATCAGTTAGCTGAAATCGAGATCGGTCCCAACCATCTTAGAGTAACAACCGAAGAGATGCGGCTCACGACCAAGTTAATTGACGGACGTTTTCCCGATTATCAGCGAGTTATTCCACATAATACCGACAAGGTCGTGCTGGCCAATCGAGAGGGGCTCAGACAGGCCGTGCTACGCACGTCTATTCTGACCAATGAAAAATATCGGAGTATACGTCTCCAACTCGAACCAAATTCCTTACGCGTTATGGCACACAACCCGGAACAAGAAGAGGCGGAAGAAGAGGTACCTGTTGATTATAGTGGGCCAAACCTTGAAATTGGCTTTAATGCGACCTATATTTTGGACGCTTTACAGGCAGTAGATGACGAAAATGTAGAGATCCATCTTTCGGATACAAACAGTTGCTGCCTTATATCTGCCCCAGGATCCAATGACAGTAAGTATGTAGTTATGCCTATGCGTTTATAGGCTTTATATGTTTTCTGTTATCCCATCATAGGAATCTGGGAAGTAACGCCCGATGTGACTTCATGGGGATAACGCAATTAGAAATCAGCAATGTCCGCAATCTAAAATCCATTAGGATTGATCTGAATCCAGGCCTCAATGGATTTTGTGGCGCAAACGGAAGCGGGAAAACCAGCCTTTTGGAAGCACTTTATATCTTGGGTCGTGGAACATCGTTTAAAACCAATGATCTCAATCGCGTGCTTCACTATGGGGCGCAAAAGCTAATTGTGGCAGGAAAACTTGCGCCTTCGAATACAGCCTTGGGTGTTGAGTACCAACCACAGAGCACACAATTTCGAATTGCTGGACAAAGCGTGCGAAGCAGGCTAGCCCTGGCAAGTCATTTACCTTTGCTCTTTATTAGCCCAGAAAGTCACGCTCTTATTTCCGAAGGCCCTCAACAAAGAAGAAGATTCCTGAATTGGGGAGTGTTTCACGTGGAACCTAGGTTTTTGCCGACCTGGCGCCTCTATCAGCGCGCCCTTAAGCAAAGAAATAAGGCGTTAGGCTCCCGCAGCTTCGAAACAGCATGGGACATAGAATTGGCGCGCGCTGCGGAACAAATAACCCAATTCCGGCGTGACTATATTGCAAAACTTGACCCCTATGTTGACCACTATGTCCAGCGTCTGGTGAAGCTTGAGAAGGTTTCGCTGAACTTTAGTCCAGGATGGCGCCAGGACATTGACTGCCTGGAGGCATTACGCGCCTCGTTACCATACGACCGGGAACATGGCTTCACCCGACTAGGCCCTCACAGGGCTGATCTGGTATTGAAAGTAGGAAATCGACCCGCTCGAGAGTTTACTTCCAGGGGGCAGCAAAAGTTATTGGTCATAGCTATGTTATTAGCGCAGGTGGCCTTATTAAATCAAGTGGCCTTTATTCAGCCTGTGATCTTGATTGATGACTTAGCATCTGAGCTTGATATTTATCACCGGCAGCAATTGTTGAGCGTGCTGTTCGAATTGAAGGCGCAAATATTTTTAACTTTAACCGAGAAACAGTCCCTTCCCGTTGACGAAAAAATTCCTATTCGTTGGTTTCACGTGGAACAAGGCCAAGTTACTTCAGAGTGATCTGCGCGAGCCGCCGCGCACTACAATATGTTATTGTTATTTATAAATAAATAAGTGCGTATTCCCAATTAAAAGTGCTATAATGCACCGCTGCTGACAGGGACCCGCAATGAGCGCTGAAACTCACACCTATAATTCATCGAACATCAAAGTTTTAAAAGGACTTGATGCCGTCAGGAAACGCCCCGGGATGTATATAGGGGACACAGATGACGGTACGGGACTTCACCATATGGTGTTTGAGGTAGTAGATAATGCCATAGATGAGGCGTTAGCCGGATATTGCACCCGGATTCAAGTAACCATTCACGCCGACGGCGCAATTACCGTCACCGATAATGGTCGAGGAATCCCGGTGGATACCCACCCTGAGGAAGGGCGCTCCGCCGCCGAGGTCATCATGACTGTTCTCCATGCGGGGGGAAAGTTCGATAGCAACTCCTATAAGGTATCCGGAGGGCTACATGGAGTGGGTGTTTCCGTAGTCAATGCATTATCGGAAGAGCTGCTGCTTACCATTTGTCGCGAGGGCAAGCTTTATAAGCAAACTTATCATCTGGGTGATCCTGACGCCCCGTTGGCTGAGGTCGGGGAAAGCGACAATACCGGCACTACCATTCGCTTCAAACCGAGCAGCACTATTTTCACGAACACGGAATATCATTACGACATCCTTGCTAAACGCTTGCGGGAGTTGTCGTTTTTGAATTCCGGTGTCCATATAGAGTTAGATGACGAGCGCAACGGTAAACGTGACGTTTTTAAATATGAAGGCGGGATCCGCGCCTTTGTGGAACATCTAAACCGCAACAAAAATCCCTTGCATCCTTCCGTGTTTTATTTCTCCACGGAACGCGATCATATGACTGTGGAATTGGCGATGCAGTGGAATGATTCTTATCAAGAAAATATTTTTTGTTTTACCAATAACATTCCGCAAAGAGATGGCGGTACTCACTTAGCAGGTTTCCGCGGCGCCTTGACTCGAACCCTTAATCAGTACATTGAACATGAGGGGTCGGCGAAAAAAGCCAAAGTTATTACCACTGGAGACGATGCGCGGGAAGGGCTGACAGCGGTACTGTCGGTAAAGGTCCCGGACCCTAAGTTTTCATCCCAGACCAAGGATAAGCTGGTTTCTTCCGAGGTGAAGGCGGTAGTGGAGTCTACCGTGGCGGAAAAGCTCCATGAGTTCCTTCTGGAAAAACCGGCGGAAGCCAAGGCCATCACGGCCAAGATCATAGATGCCGCTCGCGCCCGCGAGGCAGCGCGCAAAGCCCGAGAGATGACCCGCCGCAAAGGGGTTCTCGATATCGCAGGACTGCCTGGTAAATTGGCCGATTGCCAAGAGAAGGACCCGGCCTTGTCCGAGCTGTTTCTTGTCGAAGGCGACTCTGCCGGCGGTTCCGCCAAACAGGGACGCGACCGCCGTTATCAGGCAATCTTGCCCCTCAAGGGGAAGATCCTCAATGTGGAAAAAGCCAGATTCGATAAAATGCTCTCATCGTCCGAGATCGCAACCTTGATTACAGCCCTGGGCTGCGGTATCGGGCGCGAAGAGTACAATCCGGACAAGCTCCGTTATCATCGCGTGATCATCATGACCGACGCTGATGTGGACGGCTCCCATATTCGTACCCTGCTGCTTACTTTTTTCTACCGCCAAATGCCCGAACTAATCGAGCGCGGTCATCTCTATATCGCCCAACCGCCGCTGTATAAGGTGAAGAAAGGCAAGCAAGAGCGCTATGTGAAGGATGATAGCGAACTCAACAAGCATTTACTCGAAGCGGCGCTGCAAGATGCGCAATTGATGGTTAACGCGGCGGCGCCCCCTATCAGTGGCCCGGCCTTCGAAAGCCTGGCCAGCCGCTACTTGGCGGTAATGGCGACCATCAAGCGTTTGGCGCGGCGGCTACCGGAAGCCTTGCTTGAGGCCATGATTTATTTACCGCCGCTCGCCAGTCAGGACATGCATGATCTGCCCAAAGCTCGCGCCTGGTTCGGAGAATTGCAGCAGCGTCTTCATCGCGGTGACAGCGGCGCGGCGCGTTATGATATCCAGCTTGAAAAAGAAGATGGCGGCGATGGTTTCTATGCCACGGTTATCGAGACGGCGCACAACGTGAGCAATGTCCGCTTATTGCGAGCGGATTTTTTTGGCTCCGGCGAATATCGCGCCATCGTGGAGCTGGGTCAACAACTCAACGGATTGCTCGGCGAAGATGCCTATGTACAACGCGGCGAGCGGCGCGCGGACGTTAAGACTTTCAAAGAGGCGCTTGACTGGACCATGGATGAGGCGAAACGCGGGCAACATATTCAACGGTATAAAGGGCTGGGCGAGATGAATCCCGAGCAGTTGTGGGAAACCACCATGAACGCCGAATCGCGGCGCCTGCTCCAAGTCAAGATCGAAGACGCCGTGGCCGCCGATGAGATATTCACCACCCTCATGGGCGATCAAGTGGAACCGCGCCGTGATTTCATCGAAAAGAACGCCTTGTCAGTGGCCAATTTGGATATCTAAGATATTTAGTTAAATGCCTTCGATCTCAAGCGCAAGCCGGTCCTCCTGCTAAGACCACAAACCATTGCTCCAAGGTCTTACCGTCTTAATAAAACGACGCAATGAAGCCCGGGGGGATATGGATTAGATCCGAAATCAAAAGTAGTATGGCATCGAACCGCGGCGTTATACTTTGGCCAATCGTTGGCTGAGTACTATCCAATAAGTGTGCGTTTGATTATTAGATAGTTTATTTTCTTCAACGCACATTTTTTGAGAGCGCGAGTCATGAATATTTATGTCGGGAATTTGGCCTACAGTGTGACCGAGAGCGATCTGAAGGAAGCCTTTTCGGAATTTGGCGAGGTTACCAGCGTTAACCTGGTAACGGATAAATTTTCCGGTCAGTCAAAAGGCTTCGGCTTTATCGAGATGCCGAACACTTCGGAAGCGGAAGCGGCAATTAAGGGCATGAATGATCGCGCGATCAAAGGGCGCAATATTAAGGTCAACCAGGCGAAACCGCGCGCCGAACGCCCGCAGCGTCGACCAAAATATTAATCTGACCATTAATAGTAGGGTAGGTGTGAGCTAAGGCGCATCCCTTCGTTCACGACGGGTGCCGTTCGCGCCGTGTGGACAAAAAATGGAAAGGGGGAATATTTCCCCCTTTTTCGTGAAACCTATCCTTCTAAATTAACGGATCAAGATATTGTCGCCCTTGCCTGCTTTGGGATTAGCGTCCGGCTTATTCATCAACACCGTGATCGCGCCCCGCATGGCGGCGCTCATGGTGTGATCGACGATGGCGTTGTTGGTGGGACGGTCCGCCGGCGACACGATGTCAAACGCATCGGCTTCGGCTTCGGCTACAGTGTAGGTCTGCACGCCGTAGAGCACGTTCTTGGGATTGCCGCTGATATAGACCCGATCCCAGATACCGGCGATGGGATGGAAGGCTACCGGCATATTGATATTGGCGTTCACGAAGTAGATGCGCACCCGCTCGCCCGGCTTGGCTTCCAAGACTTGCGTGGCATTGGGGTCATGCACGGGATCGTAGTGGAAGATCTTGCCGTTGATGAGCGCATTGGTCCAGCCTTCATTGAGAAGCATGGCATTGTCGTCATCGGCGTTGGGAAAGTACTGGCTCTGAACCAACACATATTCCCGATCCGGCTTGGGATAGTCTTTGGTATATCCGCCCTTGGGGTCGACGATGATAATGCCGTACATGCCGCGAGCAATATGTTGTTGCATGGGCATGGCGCCGCAGTGATACATGAACACGCCCGGATACCTCGCCACGAAGGTGAATTTCTTGCTCTCGCCGGGGTTGACGGTGGCGAATTCCTTGAGAACGTCCACCACGGCGGCGTGGAAGTCCATGGAGTGCGCGCGTGTGTTCTCCTTGTCGTTAATCAGGGTGAACTCCACGGTATCGCCTTCCGTGACCCGCACCACCGGTCCCGGGATGGCGCCGTCAAAGGTCCACGCCGGATACTCGGTGCCTTTGTTGTCGATCTTCACCGTGGTTTCCTTGGCGTGCATGGTAACGTGCACCGTCTTGGCCAGCACCGCTCCGGCGCTCAGACTCATCGCGGCCGCCGCAGCGACGGCAATCATGTTCCTTATAGACATACATGCTCTCCTTACAGTTGATTGCTCGTAACACCCGCTTCCCTAGATTTACTATAGTCGAAATTTTTGCTGTCTATCGCCGGTGATCGCGAAATAGACGCTCCCCATAACCAAGCTAAATGGCTCATTTAATGAGCATGCCTACACCGATAGTTCAAGCATGTCAAGCTTACCTACTTAATTTTCAGGACGAGCGAAAGGATGTTGGGTTGTTGAAAAATGGGAGAATTCCGAACCAGGCACATTTGTACATTTAATAATGACACCCGAGCAACGTCGATAAGGTAGATCAAACTATTAACATATACCGAAGTTTCTCAACGGTGCGAAATACCGCCGTGTTTTCTCGTCTGGGTGGTATTTCATTTCACGGCAAATCTGTTGCGGTAATTGAACCGAAATTAGTGGGTCGGATGTTATAAATTTTTTAACTGGATGAGCGACGCTGGATTATTTGCCAAGCGGCGATACTTTCTCGAGGGGCACAAAAAAAAGAGGGGGACAATGTCCCCCTGGAGGCAGCATTACGTTATAAATTAGCGAATCAAAATGTTGTCACCCTTGCCAGCCTTGGGGTCGGCGTCGGGCTTGTTCATCAGCACCGTGATCGCACCCCGCAAGGCGGCGCTCATGGTGTGATCGACGATGGCGTTGTTGGTGGGACGGTCCGCCGGCGACACGATGTCAAACGCATCGGCCTCGGCTACGGCTACGTTGTAGGTCTGCACGCCGTAGAGTACATTTTTAGGATTGCCGTTGATGAAGACCCGATCCCAGATACCGGCGATGGGATGGAAGGCTACCGGCATATTGATATTGGCGTTCACGAAATAGACGCGTACCCGCTCGCCCGGTTTAGCTTCCAACACTTGGCTGGCGTTGGGGTCATGCACCGGGTCGTAGTGGAAGATCTTGCCGTTGATGAGCGCATTGGTCCAGCCTTCATTGAGAAGCATGCCCTTGTCGTCATCGGCGTTGGGAAAGTACTGGCTCTGAACCAACACATATTCCCGATCAGGTTTGGGGAAGGCCTTGGTGTAACCCCCTTTAGGGTCGACGATGATGACACCGTACATGCCGCGCGCGATATGTTGTTGCATGGGCATGGCGCCGCAATGATACATGAACACACCGGGATATCTCGCTTCGAAGGACCACTTTTTGGACTCACCGGGTTTGATCGGCGCAAACTCTCCAAGCACATCGACTGTCGCGGCGTGGAAATCCATGGCATGGGAATTTTTGTTTTCTTTGTCATTGATCAGGGTGAACTCCACGGTGTCGCCTTCCGTGACTCGCACTACCGGCCCCGGGATGGTGCCGTCAAAGGTCCACGCCGGATAATCGGTGCCCTTGTTGTCGATCTTTACCGTGGTTTCCTTGGCGTGCATGGTAACGTGCACCGTCTTGGCCAGCACCGCCCCGGCGCTCAGGCTCATCGCGGCCGCCGCAGCGATTGTAATCATATTTTTTTTAATAGACATACATTTTCTCCTTCACAGTTGATTGACGTTAAAAAATTTTTAGAAAAGCGGATGTCGTCGATATCGCGTAATCCAAAATCATTTGCCATAGCTGCAATTGCACACCTTTCTCAGATATTGTGCTAAATCGTTGACCTCCTCATCGGAGAACACGTCCCCCCACGGCGGCATGAGCACGGACTTGTTAATGGCGGCACCTCCTTCTTTAATAACCTTGACCAGATCCTGATCCGAGCGCGCCGACATGGCCTTGGCGTCGGTGTGATCGCGGGGTTGCACGGACATGTCGCGGATATTGATGCCCTTGCCGTTGCCTTGAGAGCCATGGCACTGGGTGCAATAGGTCTTGTAGTTGTCCTCCGCGGTCTCTTTTGCAAACACAGCGTCGCTTACGGTTA